>Ga0316188_10001336_pt1 | contig 11628 bp, 8 predicted proteins | sample Phiworburrow1_MG_FD_204933 | JGI IMG/M metagenome (GOLD analysis project Ga0316188, IMG submission 204933) | Coastal sediment microbial communities from Maine, United States - Phippsburg worm burrow 1 | ecosystem: Environmental > Aquatic > Marine > Coastal > Sediment | place: USA: Maine... | reverse complement strand
ATGCTGGACCAGTTGGCCAGCCACGGCGGCTTCCGCCTGGAACTCGACTGCAATGGCGATCTCGAGATCGACGAACACCACACCGTGGAAGATTGTGCGTTGGCATTGGGCCAGGCCCTGAACCAGGCGCTGGGCGACCGGCGCGGTATCGGCCGCTATGGGTTTGTCCTGCCGATGGACGAGTCGCTGGCGCAGGTCGCGGTCGACCTGTCCGGCCGCCCGATCATCGTCTTCGAGGCCGCATTCCCGCGCGACCGGGTCGGTGAGCTGTCCACCGAGATGGTGCGACACTTTTTCGCTTCGCTCAGCCAGTCGCTGGGTGCGGCGATTCATCTCCAGGTCAGGGGAGAAAACACGCACCACATGGTCGAAGCGCTGTTCAAGGGAGCCGGGCGCGCACTGCGGCCTGCGCTGCAGCGTCAGGGCAGTGAACTGCCCAGCACCAAGGGTATGCTGTGATGGCCATCGCGGTCGTCGACAGTGGCGGGGCCAACATTTCATCGGTATTGCATGCCCTGCGGCGCCTGGGCGCCGAACCGAACTTCACGTCCAAGCCGGCGGCCATTCGCGCAGCCGACCGCGTCATCCTGCCGGGCGTCGGGGCCGCCGGCCGGGCCATGGAAATCCTGGGCCAACGCGGCCTGGCAGACGTCATCCGTGAACTGAAGCAGCCGGTTTTGGGCATCTGCCTGGGCATGCAATTGCTGTTCGAGTCATCGGAAGAGGACAACGCCAGCCTGTTGGGCCTGATTCCCGCCCGCGTGCGGCGGCTGCCGGAAACCCCGGGGCTGCGGGTGCCGCACATGGGCTGGAACGCCATCCGCAACCTGCGCCCGGACCCATTGACCAAATCGCTCAATGGCAGATGGTTCTATTTCGTACATTCCTTCGCCGCCCCGATCGGCGACTGGACGCTGTCATCGAGCGTCCACGGGGAACCCTTCAGCGCGGTTGTCCAACGCGACAATTTCCGCGGCGCACAATTTCACCCTGAGCGGTCGGCCGGGGCGGGCGCGGCGTTGCTGCGCCATTTCATGGAGAGTCCACCCGCATGAGCATCGCCATCATTCCCGCTATCGATTTGCTCGACGGCAGTTGCGTTCGCCTGCTGCACGGCGATTTCAGCCGCTGCAAGGTCTACGAGCTGGATGCAGGCCGGTTGGCCTCGGACTATGCGGCGCAGGGTGCCGAGTGGCTGCATGTCGTCGACCTGGCGGCTTCCCGGGACGGGCCGAAGGCCGATACCCGGCCGTTATTTCGCCTGCTGCGCAACGCCCCGCAGTCGGTGCAGACCGGTGGCGGCGTGCGCGTGGCGGATGACATCCAGTTGCGGCTGGACCGGGGCGCCAGCCGGGTGGTCGTCGGCAGCGTCAGTGCGGACCAGCCGGAACAGTTTGCCGGCTGGCTGGATCACTTCGGAGCGGAGCGCCTGGTGGCCGCCCTCGACGTCACGATCGACGAAGCCGGTGTGCCCTGGCCCCGCACCCATGGCTGGACCCGCGGCGCCGGGCAGGATCTTTGGGCGCTGCTGGATTTCTACGCCGACAAGGGCCTGCGCCACCTCCTGTGCACCGACATTGGCCGCGACGGCGCCCTGACCGGGCCCAATTTCGATCTGTACCGGCAATTGACTTCGCGCTACCCGGGGCTGGAGGTGCAGGCCTCGGGCGGCGTCAGCGGCCTGCTCGACCTGCGCCAACTGGCGACCACCGGCGCCGCCTCGGCCATCGTCGGCAAGGCTCTGCTGGAAGGCTGCTTCACCGTGGCGGAAGCCGTGGAGGCACTGTCGTGACAAACGCGAGGACAGCGGGCGTGGCACGGCGCATCGTGCCCTGCCTCGATGTACGGGATGGCCAGGTCGTCAAGGGCGTTCGCTTTCGGGACCACCGCGTCATGGGAGACATCATCGATTTGGCCGCCCGCTACCGCGACGAGGGCGCCGATGAGCTGGTTTTCTACGACATCACGGCCAGCCCCCAGGGCCGCAGCGTCGACGTGGACTGGGTCCGGCGGGTGTCGGAGACGATCGACATCCCGTTTTGCGTGGCCGGCGGCATCCGCAGCGTGGAGAGCGCCGGGCAGGTGCTGGCGCAGGGGGCCGACAAGATCTCCATCAACACGCCGGCCCTGGAAGACCCGGGCCTGATCGACCGGCTGGTCAGGGCCTTCGGCAGCCAGTGCGTCGTGATCGGCGTCGATTCGATCGCCGACCAGGGTGCGTACACGGTGCGTTCGCACACCGGTGATCCCGACCGCATGCGCACACCCGGGCGTCAAACCATGGACTGGCTGCGCGAGGTGGTTGAGCGCGGCGCCGGGGAGGTGGTGCTCAACTGCATGTCAGCCGACGGCACGCGCGCCGGCTACGACATCGAGCAATTGCGGGCGGCACGCGAGCTGCTGCCGATACCGCTGGTGGCTTCCGGCGGCGCCGGTTCGCCGGATCACTTCATCGCGGTCTTCCGGCAAGCCGATGTGGACGCCGCGCTGGCCGCCACGGTTTTCCATTCCGGCCAGATCCCGATTCCACAACTCAAGAACACGCTGGCCGAGGCCGGCATCGAGGTCCGCCCATGTTGATTCGAGACTCGCGCGACATCCAGGCCCTGAACTGGCAGAAAATGGACGGCTTGTTGCCGGCCATCGTGCAGGACGCTTTCGACGGCAGGGTGTTGATGCAGGCGTACATGAATCCCGAGGCACTGGCCCAAACGCTGGACACCGGCGCGGTGACCTTCTGGAGCCGCAGCCGCGAACAGCTGTGGACCAAGGGCGAAACCTCCGGCAACAGCCTGCGCCTGTTCGCGGTGCACGCCGACTGCGACGACGACTGCCTGCTGGTGCTGGCCGAACCCCAGGGCCCCGCCTGCCACCGGGAAACCGACACCTGCTTCGATTCGAGCACGCCGGTGCGGCCGCAGCTGGCCTTTATCGCGGCACTCGAGCGCCTGGTCGCGCAGCGCGACGGGGAACGGCCCGAAGGCAGCTACACCACGCGATTGTTCGAAGCCGGCGTCAAGCGCATCGCGCAGAAAGTCGGCGAGGAAGGCCTGGAGACCGCCCTGGCAGCTGTCGCCGGTGACCGCGAGGAGCTGACCAACGAGGCCGCCGACCTGCTCTATCACCTGATTGTGTTGCTGCGCGCGAGCGGGCTGAGCCTCGAGGATGTGGTGAAGACGCTGGAATCCCGCCACCCAACCCCGTAGCACCGAATTCATTCTGCAATCGGCGTCAGACACGCAGGACCGAATTCATTCGGGAAATCAATCTGTCGTAGCGGGGAGGTACCAGGTACCCGAATCCACTCTGCAATCGGCGTCAGACACGTAGGACCGAATTCATTCGGGAAATCAATCTGTCGTAGCGGGGAGGTACCGGGTACCCCGGTTCAGGACACGCTCAAGACGTCCCTGTGCGCTAATCGGCTGTTCCCGACAGCCCGATTGTCCTGCACCGGGGTACCCGGCACCTCCTTGTCAACTCCTTGGCTCCCGAATGAATTCGGTCCTACGATCCGCAATTGCCCAAAGTGCACCCCTTAGAGTGCCCCCAAGTCAAGCACATCCCCCGGCTTCGGGAGATGCACCTCGGCGCCGTTGCGCTTGCCGAGGTAGGCCTGGAACTGCTCCTGCGCCCCGACTTCGCCATGCACCAGGTATACCGGCGGGCGGTTCTCCATGCACTCGTACCAGCGAGCGAGGTCGTCCTGGTCGCCATGGGCGGACAGGCCGCCGAGCGTGTGGATGGACGCCCGCACGCGGACATCCTGCCCGTGGATGCGCACGCTTTCATTGCCATCCACCAGGCGCCGGCCCAGCGAACCCTGCGCCTGGTAGCCCGTGATCAGCACCTGGGTCTCCTGGCGGTCCAGGTTGTGCTTCAGGTGGTGCACTATGCGCCCCCCGTTGCACATGCCGCTGCCGGCAATCACGATGGCGCCGGAGCGGATCCGGTTGATGCCCATCGACTCCTCCACCCCCCGGCTCAGCGTCAGGTTGGGCAACAGGGGCATGCCGCCATTCTCGAGCCGCAGGCGCGTGGCTTCCTCGTCGTAGAGGTGGGTGTATTCCCAGTAGACCTTCGAGGCCTCGATTGCCATCGGGCTATCCAAAAAGATGCGGAAGCGGCCCAGGTCCCACTCCTCGTAATGCTTGCCCAACTGGTACATGATTTCCTGGCTGCGGCCGATCGAGAACGCTGGCACCAGGATGTTGCCCTCGCGGCTGCGGGGCGAGGTCATGATGCCGCCCAGCTCGGCGACGGTCTGCGCACGATCTCGGTGCCGGCGCCCCCCATAGGTGCTCTCCATCAACACGACGTCCGCGCGGTCGATAGGTTCCGGATCCTTCAAAATCGGCGTGTCGTATTGACCCAGGTCGCCCGAGAACACGATCTTCTTCTCAACACCGCCTTCCTCCGCCCAGACTTCAACGGCGCAGGAGCCCAGGATGTGCCCGGCGTCCTGGAAGCGCACCCTGACGCCCGGGACCACCTCGAACTTCTGGCGGTACTTGACGCCGCGCATCTGGCGCACGACCCGCTCGCCTTCGACGAACGTGTACAGCGGCTTCACGCGTTTGCCGGTCTTGCGGCTCTGGTACTCGGCGTCACGCTCCTGCAGATGGGCCGCATCGGCCAGCAGGATGGCCACCAGCTCGCAGCTCGCTTCCTGCGCGTATACCGGGCCGCGAAAACCGCGCTTCACCAGCAGCGGCAGGCGCCCGCAGTGATCCAGGTGCGCGTGACTCAGGACCACCGCGTCGATCTGCGCGGCGTCGAACGGAAACGGATCCGCATTGCGGGCTTCGTCCTTGCGGCCGCCCTGGATCAGGCCACAGTCCAACAGCACCCGTTTACCGCCCACCTGCAGGATGTGGCAGGAACCGGTGACCTCCGCTGCGGCGCCAAAGAATTCGAGGTGCATCATTCGCCCTTCATCATCCGAGCGCGCAGCAGCGGAATCGGCGGGCCGCCGAAGGACAGGAAGGTGTCATGGAATTCGCGCCAGGCCGCGCGGCCGCCGCGCTCCCGCGTCCAGTCCTCGCGCAGCTGCCGGATCATCAGTTTGCCCAGCGTGTAGTTGAGATAGGCGGGATCGTAGGTACCCCGCGCGGCCTGCTGGATGGCTGTGCCCTCGCTCTGGTGGCCCTCCTCGATGAACATCCGCTGCGACTCCTCGATCGTCATGCCCTTCGTATGCAGGCCGATGGATGACAGGAAACGCACATTGCGCAGCAATGCGTTGCTGAGCTGGCCGATACGGGTCTCCGGCGAGGCGCCACGCAGGCCGGCCTCCAGCATCATCTCCTCGCTGTAGTGGGCCCAGCCCTCGCCGAAAGCGTAGGTGACGAACAGGCGGCCGAAAATCCAGTCGGCACGCTTGGCGTGCACGAAGTTGAGGAAATGGCCCGGCCAGACTTCGTGCACCGAGGTGAACAGCAGATCCGCCTCGCCGGGCACGTAAGCCTGCTGTACCTCCGCGGGCCAGGCCGGGTTCGGCGGGGCGATGTAATACACCGAAGGCTGGTTGCTTTCGTAAGGCCCGGGAATGTTGATGTAAGCGAAGTTGGACCGCGCATACGGCGGCGCCTCGGCCACCAGCGCCTCCTCGTTGCCGGGAATGCTCACCAGGCCTTGCTCGACCACGAAGGCGCGAGTCTCCGCCATTTGCAGGCGGGCGGTTTCGACCGACCCACCGGCCGGCTTGCGATTCGCCATGCGGGCGAAACACGCGCTGATGCTCTCGCCCGGCGCGAATTCAGCGCAGGCTTCGTCGAGCGCCAACTGGTTGCGCCGCAGGTCGGCCCAGCCCATGGCCTCGAGTGCGTCGAGCGGAATGTCCACGCGCTCGGTGTCGTAGATCATTTGCTGGAACAGTTCCGCACCCAGCGCGTAATCCTCGGTGGCCGAGGGCTGATTGGACTTCAGCCAATCAGCCAGTTCCTGCATGGCTGCCGCCGCTGACTGGTTGGCTTCGGCGAACTCCGCCTGCAGTGCAGCGTCTTCGACAGCGGCGAACACCGCAGGGACGTCGTTACGGTAGTAGTCGGCCAGCCCCCCGAACGAGTCGATGCCGTACTGCAGCACGGTGCGGGGCATCGGCATGCGCAGGTTGGCCCGTATCTGTGCCGCGGCCACCGGGACGGCTTGCGCGTAGCGGGTATAGGCCCGCATGCGCTGCTCCAGCGGTGCGTAGTCCAGTGTCACGTAGGGCGCCGGGGCGATGGAATCCGAGATCCAGTCGAAGTAAAAATCCGGGCTGCGGAAAGGCCAGTCGGCTTTGTCCAGCCAGAACAGGTTGCGGTCTATGGAAGCCAGCAGGTACTGGCGCTGAAAGGATCCTGGCTCCCCGAGGTCCTCGTCGTTGAAGACGACTGCCTGATCGCGGACCTGCTTCAGGCGCGCGATCTCGTTCGCGATCCCCTCGGCGCTCCAGTCGGGGAGCATCCCGTCGAACTCGTGGCGGCCCTGCGCGACGGCGAAGGCCGGGTGAGCGGCCAGGTAGTCTTCGATGTAGCCTTCGACGAATCGATCCCAGGCCGTCAGCGTGGCGGGTGCGGATGGGTCAGTCTGCGCTTCCACGTCAGCGGACCGGGCCGCCAGTGGCGCTTCGTCCGGTTGACAAGCGGCAATCAGGCAGGCGAAAACAAGGAACAGCAGCGATCGGAAAGTCACTTTCATGGCGAAGGGCGTACTCGGCAGGCATCAGGCGACCATTCTATCAACCAATCGCGGGCATAAAAAAACCCCGGCGACTGCCGGGGTTTTTTTCGAGTGGTCATTAGCTACTTGACGCCGTGCATCAGCTTGTTGATCAGCGGCGCGGCCACCAGGTAGGCGGCGCCGAAGCCAAGGCCGATCCAGAACAGCATCATGTAGGTGTCCTGGTATTGGCCGATGGCGGCGCCCGCTTCGGGCCCGTGCCCGCCGCCCGAGGCGACGGCTGCGATCAGGCCGGCCACGTACTGGGCCATCGCGATGGACAGGAACCAGCCACCCATGGCCATGCCGGTCTCCTTCTCGGCCGCCAGCTTGGTGACCATCGACAGGCCGATCGGCGACAGGCACAGCTCGCCCGTGGTGTGCAGCAGGTAACACAGCGCCAGGAAGATCCATGGCACCAATCCGGCCGCGTTCTGGAAATTACCGATCGCGAACACCAGCACGTAGAAGCCCAGCGCGACCTGGATCAGGCCAAGCGCGAACTTCCGCGGAATCGAGGGGTTCACGTTACGCTTGTCCAGCCAGGGCCAGAAAGCGGCGAACAGCGGGGCGAACAGCAGGATGTAGAGCGGGTTGAGCGACTGGAAGATGCCGAAGCCGCCGGCCTGCCAGGTCTCGATGCTGCCGTACATCGGCGTCACGAACTCGCGCGCGAAAAAATTCATCGAACTGCCGGCCTGCTCGAACAGGGCCCAGAAACAGGCGTTGGCCACGAACAGGATGATCATGGCGATGTAGCGCTGCAGCTGAACGCGGTCGCCACTCTTGATCCCCGAAATGATGAAGTAGGCGATCAGCGCCACCATGATGCCGACCAGCAGGTAGCCCAGCACTGTGCTCGCCGACAGCAGGAAGTAGACGCCGATGGCCATGACCAGCGCGCCCAGGCCGACCAGGATGAAGCGGCCCCAGCCCTCGTTACCCTTGGGCGGCAGGCCGACGTGCCCGAGCGACCGCTTGGCTACTTCCAGGAAAAGCGTCGACAGGATCATGCCGATCGCCGCGGCGAAGAAGCCCCATTTCAGACCCCAGGTCGCGCCAATCCAGGCCGCCGTGATGAACGGCGCAATGAAGGCGCCCATGTTGATGCCCATGTAGAAAATCGTGAAACCGGAATCACGGCGCACGTCACCCGGGGCATAGAGCTTGCCGATCATCGTCGAGATATTCGGTTTGAACAGGCCATTGCCGGCGACGATCAGCGACAGTCCCACCAGGAACCAGGTCAGGTCCTCGATCAGCAGCACGAACAGGCCAGCCGACATGATCAGGGCCCCGAGCAGGATCGAGCGCTGGTAGCCGAGCACGTGGTCGGCGATATAGCCGCCGATGATGCCGGTCGCGTAGACCAGCGCGGTATAGCCGCCATACACCAGGCTGGCTTCCGCATTGGCCTGATCGCCGAGATGGCCGAAAAAGGTGGTCGCGACGTAGACGGCCAGCAGTGCACGCATGCCGTAGTAGGAAAAACGCTCCCACATCTCGATGTTCGAGAGCTGCCACAGCGCCTTGGGGTGTCCGAGAATTTCCCCGGGCGGAATGCCCGGTTGGTTAACTGCTCCGGTTGGGGTGCTCACAAATGCCCTCCGAGTCTTGTCCTGGTTGTGCGGTGTGCGGATCGATCACGCCAACGAGGCGAGTTCGAAGTGTCGCAAGCATAGCAGACGGGCGGCGGTTTGGCGCGTTGAATGCACGCACATTCATGGTATCTCCAAACATGCAGGAGCGCGCCTTCCACGCAGCTGTTACCCGGTCCGGGGGGGTGGCGTGTAGACCCCGTCGGGACACGCTCAAGACGTCCGTGTGCGCTAATCGGCTGTTCCCGACAGCCCGATTGTCCCGCCGGGGTCCACCCGCCACCTCCTCTGGCAGTCGATTTGACTGTGCAGAATGCCCCCTTCAGAAAGGCTCAACCAGCAGAGAGGGTTGTCATGAATCCGCCCGGCCCCCATGACATAATGCGAAATCGCGGCAAACCACCTGGACAGGCAGAAAATGGATTACCAAGCAGCACAGAAATTCGTCGACGAAAAATGGATGGACGAGATCGTCCCGGAACTGGTCGAGTACATCAAGATTCCAAACAAATCCCCGCACTTCGATCCCGACTGGGAACAGCACGGCTACATGGAAGATGCCGTGCAACAGGTGTTCGCCTGGTGCAAGAAGCAGGACATCGCCGGGATGGCCTGTGAAATCGTGCGTCTGCCGGGACGCACGCCGCTGATCTTCATGGACATCCCGGGAGATTCGGACGACACCATCCTGCTCTATGGCCACCTGGACAAGCAGCCGGAAATGACCGGCTGGGCGGACGACCTGGGGCCCTGGAAGCCCGTGATCAAGGACGACAAGCTGTACGGGCGCGGCGGCGCCGACGACGGCTATGCCGCCTACGGCTCGCTGACCGCCATCATGGCGCTGCAGCGGGAAAAGCAGCCGCACGCGCGCTGCGTCGTGGTCATCGAAGCCTGCGAAGAATCGGGCAGTTACGACCTGCCCCACTACATCGAGCACCTGAAGGACCGCATCGGCACGCCTTCTCTGGTGGTGTGTTTGGACTCGGGTGCGGGCAACTACGACCAGCTCTGGCTCACCGTGTCCCTGCGCGGCATGGCCGCCGGCACCCTGCGCGCCGACGTCCTCACCGAGGGCGTGCATTCCGGATACGCCTCCGGCATCGTGCCCTCCAGCTTCCGGGTTCTGCGGCAACTGCTCAGCCGCCTTGAGGATGAGGACAGCGGGCGGGTTCTGCCAGACTATCTGCAAGCCGATATCCCCGAGCAGCGCACCGAGCAGACCCGTCGCATGGCCGAGGCGCTGGGCGACAAGGTCTACGCTGCCTATCCGTTCTGTTCTGGCGTGCAGCCACAGGCGGACAACAATGTCGACCGCATCCTGAACCGGACGTGGCGGCCGGCCCTGTCCGTAACCGGCGCCGACGGGTTACCGGAACTGGGTTCTGCCGGCAACGTGCTGCGCCCCCACACGTCGCTGAAGCTTTCGATGCGTCTGCCGCCCACTGTCGATGGCGAGGAAGCGACGCGCAGGATGAAGGAGACGCTGGAGTCGAATCCACCGCAAAACGCCCGCGTCGAGTTCCGCCCGGAACACCCGGCGTCGGGTTGGAACGCCCCGGACATCGCGCCGTGGCTGCACCAGTCGCTGGAGCGCGCGTCACGGGACGCCTACGGCCAAGGCGTGATGTACATGGGCGAAGGCGGGACCATCCCGTTCATGGCGATGCTGGGCGACTTCTTCCCGCAGGCACAGTTCATGATCACCGGCGTGCTCGGGCCGAATTCCAATGCGCATGGCCCGAACGAGTTCCTGCACATTCCATTCGTGAAGAAACTCACCGCTTGTGTCGCACAGGTCATCGCCGATCATTACCACCGCGAAGTGGCCTGAGCGGCATTGCGCCGGCGGTGGACGGCGTCATCGGTGAGCAATTGCAACGGTTGGGCGAGCGGCTGACCTGGGACTGAGCGCTCAGTCTTTCGAAAAGCGGCGGGATTCCGCGTCCCGCATGGCCTGCCAGGCATGCCGGTAGTGATCTTCGGCCTCCTCCGAATCGTCCTTCAATACGCGTTCCAGTTCTTCGACGTTTTGGCGGATGCGCAGGCCGTAGGCGTGGTCATCACCCCACACTTCGTACAGTTTCAGCAAGCCCTCTTCGTCGTGCCGCTTGAAGCTGCGCATCAAGCGGTAAGCCCGGGCCGGGTCGTAGCCGAGCAGCAGCAGGGCCTCCTCGCCCATGAACAGGGCCGAGCCAAAAGTCTCGCGGGTGACCACGTCGGCGCCGGCCTCCATCAGCCGGTAGGCGTGGGAGCGGTCGTAGGCCCGCGCCAGGGTCTTCAACTGGGGAAAAAACTGCTTGGCGGCCTGCACCATCTGCACTGCCTTGTCGCGGTCGTCGATCGCGATCACCAGCAGCTTCGCCTCCTCGGCGCCAGCCGCCTGCAACAGCTGCACCCGGCTGGCGTCGCCGTAAAACACCTTGTTGCCGAAACGCCCGGTCAGTTCGATCTGGCCCGAGTCGTGATCCAGCAGCGTTGATTCGATGCCATCGGCACGCAACAGGCGCGAGACGATCTGCCCGAAGCGCCCGTAACCCGCCACGATCACGGACGCCGGCCCTGCATCGATTTCATCGTCCGGCTTCGCCGACATGGATCCGACGAAGCGTGGCCGCACCCAGCGCTCGTAGGCGATGATCAGCAGCGGCGTCAGCACCATGGTCAGCACCACGACCACGACCAGCAGGTTCGACAGGTCGCTGCTGATGACGCGGTTCTGCGTGGCGAAGGAGAACAGCAGGAAGGCGAACTCGCCGCCCTGGGCCAGGATGAAGGCGAACATCAGGTTGTCGGCCAGGTTCAGCTTGAACAGCCGGCCGAGCATCAGCAGCAGCAGGAACTTGGTTACGATCAGCGTCGCCACCAGGCCCGCGATCAGGCCTGGCTGGCTTGCCACCAAGGCGAAATCGATGCTGGCCCCGACCGAGATGAAGAACAGCCCCAGGAGCAGTCCCTTGAACGGCTCGATGTTCGATTCCAGTTCGTGCCGGTACTCGCTTTCCGCGAGGACAACGCCCGCCAGGAACGTGCCCAGGGCCGGGCTCAGGCCAGCATACTCGGTGGCCAGCGTGATTCCGACGATGAGGGTCAGGGCCATGGTCATAAAGAGCTCGAGGCTGCGCGTCGAAGCGATCCAGTGAAACAGGGGGCGCATCAGGAATCGGCCGGCGACGACGATGCCGACCACGACGCCCAGCACCAGCAGCGCCTGCAGCCAGCCTGGCCGTCCGGGCTGGGCGGCGTGTGCCGCGGATCCGACCGCCTGCGGCAACAGGTCCGGCAGCGCCAGGAAAGGCAATATGGCGAGAATCGGGATGACGGCGAT
>Ga0316188_10001335_pt1 | contig 11632 bp, 8 predicted proteins | sample Phiworburrow1_MG_FD_204933 | JGI IMG/M metagenome (GOLD analysis project Ga0316188, IMG submission 204933) | Coastal sediment microbial communities from Maine, United States - Phippsburg worm burrow 1 | ecosystem: Environmental > Aquatic > Marine > Coastal > Sediment | place: USA: Maine... | reverse complement strand
AGCATCCACAATGGTGTCGGAGGAAGCCAGAGATCTGGCTGCGTCGATCCTGGCTCGCATCGACACCATCCCAACTGCGATGGACAGCGAAACGGGGACGAAGCGAGCCATCGGATCAGTCGTCCCGGCACTGCGGGGAGCCCAGAGTGGTCTGATGCTCTTCGGGTTGCTTGGACGCGTGCTTCCGATCGGGGCGGCAGGACTATTGATGTCTAATCCCGTCACCTTGGTGATCGGCGCGGCGTTCGCCGGGAAGCAGATCTACTCGGTACGCCAGCGCACGCTGGCCACGCGCCGACAACGAGCGCGATCGTCGGTGAGGAGCTTCCTGGATGAAGTCCAATTCCAGACGTCGCATCAACTCAACGAGAGCATTCGGCGGGTGCAGCGCATCCTGCGTGACGAATTCTCCTCCCGCATCGTCGAATTGCAGCGCAGCTATCAGGAGATGGCCGAGCAAGCCAAACTCGATGTAACTTCGACTTACGGGCAGCAGGTTGAGCGCGCCAAGAGTCTGCGGATCGACCTCGAAGAGCTACGGGGTTTGCGGGGCAGACTGGGCGCGGCGGGTGGTGCAGCGTGATCAGACTCTCCGACCGGCTGCGAGATCTGTGCGCCGAAGCGGCCCGCCGGCTGCCATCGGACGACGCCCAGACCGCTGCCGGTCTTGCTGCCCGGTTGGACGGACCGCTCCGAATCGCAATCGCTGGAAGGGTCAAGGCGGGCAAGTCCACTCTGCTCAACGCTCTGGTGGGCGAACGGTTGGCGCCAACCGATGCCGGAGAGTGCACACGAACCGTCACCTGGTACCGACATGGAGACTCCTACGAAGTGGCGGCACTGCTGCGCGACGGGACCACCCGTCCTCTTCCCTTTGATCGGTCGCAAGTGGCTCTCCAATTCGATCTGGACGGGATCGAGTTGGACTCCATCGAGCGAGTCGATGTGTCGTGGCCGTCCGCTCGGCTTGCTGAAATCACCCTGATCGACACACCGGGCCTGGCCTCTCTCGACGACCGGAACTCGTCGCGTTCGGTTGAGTTCCTCACTCCCGGGGATGGCGAGCGGTCGACAGATGCCGACGCCGTCGTCTACCTCATGCGTCACATTCACCGGAGGGATGTCGAGTTCCTCGACGCCTTCATGGACCGGACCGTAACGCAGGCTTCGCCGGCCAACGCCGTCGGCATCCTGTCGCGAGCCGACGAAATCGGCGGTGGTCGACTCGATGCACTGCAGTCGGCCGAGCGTATCGCCGCCCGGTACCGAGCCGATCCGGTCATCAAGTCGTTGTGTGGCACCGTCGTGCCAGTCGCCGGTCTCCTCGCGGAGGCCGGTGCGACGCTTCGCCAGGAGGAGTTCCGCGACCTTACGCTCCTTGCGAAGGAATCCGACTCGACGTTGGGCACACTGTTGGTCACCGCTGACCGCTTCCGGATGGCAGGTATCGGACCGCTCACGATCGAGAAGAGGCGGCACCTCCTCGAGCGCTTCGGCCTCTTCGGGGTGCGCTTCGCGGTGGATCGAATCCGGTCACAGGAGGCTGCCGACGCTCCCGAACTCGCTCGATCAATGGTCGCTGCATCCGGCGTGGGGGAACTTCGGCGGCTCCTTGTGGACCACTTTCTCCCTCGAGCCCAGACGCTCCAAGGCCGAGCCGTTCTCGCCGGTCTCCACGCTCTCGCCGGCAAGATCGGCGGTGAGGACGCTGCATGGCTGCGTGACGAGATCGAACGGATCGAGATGACTGCCGGCGAGCTGTCAGAGCTGCGCCTGCTCCATCTGGCGGTTGCTGAGGTCGTTGGATTCAACGACCACGAGATTGACGAGGTGCGACGACTGCTGCTGAGGGGCGACCTGTCCGCCCGCCTGGACCGGAGGGGTGCTGAAGGCGATGCGTTGAGCCAAGCTGCTTTGGAGGGAGTGGAACGATGGCGTGAGAAGGCCGCCGATCCCCGCAACGACCCCGTCACTATTGAAGCGTGCCAGCTGGCGGCGCAGGTGTACGAGAGGCTCTTTGCGCTGATCGCAGCCGGTGAATAGGTGGGTTCTCCCGGGACCAACCTTGGCTATCGCAGCGTGCAAAGGCATTCGGTGAGAGCGTTCCGGGATGAAGTGACGCCACAGTCCAACCTTTCCCCGTTGAGCCAGCGACCGATTCGGAATTGCTTGGCAGCTTGGCGAATTCGGCTACTTCCGAACCTTCGGTGCCGTTGTGTGGGGGTTCTTCGACGGTCTTTGTCGAAGGATTCAGGGTGCTGCACGCGTCGTGATCGGCATGCCGTTCGTGATGCTCTTGCAGGCGGCACAGTCCCCAGCTCGAGCCATATTCTGGGGTTCGATATCGGAAACCCGAGTCTGTTCGGACGAGGTCAGCACACCAAACCGCCATGGAGAGGAACGATTCCTGGACCCGCGGCAGTCGGTCTCGATACGTCCGGGTCGAGAGAGCCCGACGCTACGGAACCCAGCCCGGCAGCTCCGATGCCTGCCGAATCCAGCTTGCCACGAGCTCCTGGTCGAGTTCGTCGTCCTCGTGGATGTCGAGGTAGCGCGTGTCCTTGTTCTTGGACCCGCCGGGGGGGAGCGGACGCAGCGACATGCCGCGGAAGAATGTCACCTTGACGTATTTCGTGAAGCAATGGAAGCTGAGGAACCAACCCTCGCCGTCGATGCCATAGAAAGGCGAGTTCCACCTCACGACCTTGCTCACGTCGGGCACGGTGTCAACGATGAGCGCGTCGAGGCGGCGCCCGACGTCGCGTTTCCATCCCGGCATGGCCGCGAGGTAGGCCTGCACGGGGGCGTCGCCGTCCGCCTTCGCTATCTGAGGGTTGCCGCCTGCGAGGAGAACCGGGACCACGGCCGGCGCGCGGCTCTTGTTCTCGACTACGTTGGATCGCTCGCTCCTGTCGAACGCGCCCTTGGGTTCAGTCGCAGCGGGTTCTTCGTTGCTCATTGCTGTCCGTCCCGTTCGTGATTGTCCTGAACCTACACCGCTGAACCCGCCCAGAACCCGCAACATTGGGGGGGATCGGAGGTCGCCGAGGCGTGCCGAGACCAGGAGTGTCTAGGTGTGACAACCGAGGTTCCGGCAAGAGACTTCAGGCCGGGTCATCTGGAACACGCCCGAAGGAACTCGAACCCCCAACCTCCCGAGCGATTGAACGGTCGACGTCGCGCCAATGAACCAAAATCCGCTCCGTGAATCCGAGTGAAGGGGACAGCTTGGTATCCCTTGCGGACCCGAGACTGTTGACTGAATCGATCAGCATCGGACCAGACGATTCCCTCAAACACGCACGGAGCGATTGGGTCACAGAAGACTCGAGCTGTCGAGAAGCCGCTCCCGCCGGTGATCGACGGGAGCGGTCCCCCGAATCCCGAGGCGATCGTCAGCCGCGGGACGGTTCGTGACTAGTAGTTGACAGTGCCGGTCAAGGTGGCCGACCATGGGCTGTAGGTCAGGCACATGAACGGGTCAGTTAGCTGATCACAGTCCTCTCGGAACGTGAGTTCAACGTCGTAGACAATCGTTGCGGTTCCGGTGGCGTCCGAAAAGCGGCCCGTTCCACCGTCGAACGTGATCGGTGAGCCACTGTCGATTCCCGGGTAGTCATAGGTCCCGTGGAGTTCGTCCCCGTTGTCGTCGACGATTGTCATGCTCCCGTCCTCAACGACGTCGTCTTCGGAGCAGTGCGCCCAGTTCGTGGTGACCGACCCGAGATCCGTGTCCTCGCCGGCGGCTTCGGTCAATGTGGTGACCCCCTGACAATGATCAGTGAAGTCCCAGTGGGCTTCGCCGGTGAACGATGTCTCTAGGGGGTGATCCGTCGCTCCACTGCATGACGAAGATCCGAGCATCGTCAGGATGACGAGAGCGATCACAACCGGGCTAATCGACCATCGTCTGAGCATGATGGGCTCCTTTCAGTTGTCGCCATCATCGGCGACGCCGATCCAGAAACGATCCAAACGAGACGATCGCGCGCCCGGTTCGATTCGGTAGGATTCCTTGGAAGGCGATCGTCATATGCGGTTCGAGATTCTTGGCCCGCTACGGGCCGTGGACGGTGACGCCGAGGTCGATCTCGGCGGACCCCGGCAGCAGCGCGTCCTCGCGGTGCTCCTCGCTGTCGCCCCGGAGGCTGTCAGTGTCGATCGGTTGATCGACGAAGTGTGGGGCGAAGAACCGCCGGGCACCGCGACACACGTCGTTCGGACGTACGTCTCCAACCTTCGAAAGACCCTCGGCGATCGCATCGTCTCCAACGGACAGCACTACCGGATCAACCTGAATGACGACTCGATCGATGCCGTGGAGTTCAGCCGCGCCCTCGACGATGCTCGCACGTTGTTCCCCGCAGACCCGGTGCGAGTTGCGGGACTGCTCCGCGATAGCTCGCTCCTCTGGCGCGGTCGGCCGTTCGATCAGCTCTCTGATGACGCTCCGTTGCTCGAGCGGACAGCAGTCGCACTGAATGAGGAGCGAATCCAGTCCACCGAGCTCCTGATGGACGCGGAACTCGCCCTCGGGCATCACGAACGGGTGACCCCCGAACTCGAGGCGTTGGCACTGGAGTATCCCTTGCGAGAGCGGCTTCACGGAACACTGATGGTGGCGCTGTACCGGAGCGGCCGGCAGGCAGAAGCCCTCCGTGTGGGATGGCGTCTCCGAAATACGCTCGTCGACGAACTCGGGATCGAGCCGTCGGCCGAGACCAGGGCGCTCGAAGACCGAATCCTCGTTCAGGATTCGAGACTCGATGTGAGCCCACCGACGAACCTGCCTGCTTTCGTCTCCTCCTTCGTTGGGCGAGGCCGTGAGAGAGCCGAAGTGAGCAAATTGGTCGACGTCGAGCGGCTCGTCACCCTCGTCGGAGTCGGGGGAGTTGGCAAGACTCGCCTTGCACGCGAGGTTGCGCATGGGCTGCTGGACCGCTACCCCGGCGGTGTGTGGTGGGTCGATCTCGCCGCGCTGGCACCCGGCGGGAACGTTGCGGCAAAGATGTCCGACGTGCTTGGACTGGCCGATCAGCCCGGGGTCGACTCGGCCGCTCTGCTTGGTCGGTACCTTGGCCGGCGCAAGAGCCTCCTCGTGCTCGACAACTGCGAGCACGTCGTCGACGATGTCGCACGGCTTGCGACGGAAGTGCTTCAGGCGGCCGGCGGCCTGACCGTGCTCGCGACCAGCCGCCGAGCGCTCCACGCGGCGGGCGAGGTTCGGTATGTGGTGCCTCCGATGAGTCTTCCGGTGGGCGTTCTGGGCGCGTCTGACGCCGAGCGATTGTTCGTCGAGCGATCGACGCGGGTCGATCGAGAGTTCACCGTGACCGAAGCCTTCCAGAGTGATATTGCCGAGATCTGCCTGGTGCTCGAGGGCTTGCCTCTTGCGATCGAAATGGCGGCGGTGCACGTGAACGCGCTGAGCCCCTCCGACATCCTGCGTCGACCTGTCGAGAACTTCGACCTCTTGAACCGAGATGCCAGTGCTCCGGATCGCCACCGGAATCTCGCCGCTACGATCGCCTGGAGCTATGGACTGCTCACACCCGGACAACAGGTTCTCTTCGACCGTCTCTCGGTCTTCGTTGGGCCGTTCGATCTCCCTGCTGCCAGCGTGGTTGCAGGATGGAACCCGCTCCCTGCCGGAGATGTGGTAGTCGAGCTCGGGGCCCTCGTCGATGCATCGATGGTGACGGCCGAGCGAACGTCCGACGGCAGTACCCGATACCGCCTGCTCGACACACTCCGAACATACGGTCGGAATCGGCTCGCACAACGCAAGGAGAGCGAATCGGTGGCCCTGCGCCACAGTCGCCACTTCCTCGAGACGGTACGGGCGTCGGCCGATGCTTGGCTCACGCCCGACCATCCGGCAACCGTGGCGACCATTGCGGCGGCGAACGACGATCTCCTCTCTGCTCTCGACTGGTCGCTCGACCATCAACCGCGAACGGTGACGCTTGCGGCAGCCCCGGGATTGTGCTCCTACTGGTTCTGGCGGGGCGATCCCGCGACCGCATATCGGTACGGGGTGCGCATGCTGGAGAGTGCCGAAGACGCACCCCTGTCGACGCAGGCCGCCGCCCACCTCTGCGTTGCATTCGGCGCGCAGCTGATCGGGGATTTTGCCGGTGCTGTGTCGTCTTCAGCGACCGCAATCCAGATGCTCCAACGATCCGGAGACTGGAAGCTGCTGCTGTGGGCCTACAACGGTCAGGGACAGGGCGGCGTGTTCATGGGAACGCCGGACTTGACCGAACGAATGGGCAGACAGATCCTCGACCTGTGCGATGCCCACGACGCACGGTTGCCGCGCGCGTACGGACTTGCGCTCCTCGGCGAGGCCCAGTTCTTCGGCGATGGGGACTTCGACGCAGCCCGGCTTTCCCTTGACGAAGCGATTCCACTGTTTCGCGAACTCGGCGACGAGGCCGGTCTGAACATGTTCGCCCTCGGGATTCTCGCTTCCGTGTCGGCGCTGCAACTCGACTTCGAGACCGCTGAACGAGCGGCAGTGGAGGCGAGCGCGCTCGGCGGTCCCGGATGGTCGGCGACCGCTCTCATCGTCCTCGGCAGCTTCGTCCTCCTGCCTTCGGGCGACGTGGAGCGAGCGGAGATGGTTCTGAAGGAAGGCATCGCCCGGGTGCATGAGAGGTCGATGGAGCCCTGGGTGCGCACTGCACTTCTCGCTTTGGGGCGCCTCGCCGCTGGTCGGCAGCAGTGGGAGGCGGCGGCACGCCTGTTCGGAGGCTGTCGGCCTCATCTCCCTCCATGGGCGCAACATCGCAGGTGGTGGAACCTCGAACCGGTCGTCCGGGCAACCCTGGGGGATGACCGATACCGGGAGATCACGATGCGGGCCGAGAACGAGCCGCTCGACGACCTCGTCGTGTGGGCGCTCGATCCGAAGCGGTAGCGGGGACTCGCTCCCGATCGGTGCCCGCCTCGACCGGCAGGACTTCGGTGGTATCGGTGCCCGCGGTCGAGAAGGTGTTGGCGAAGCAGTGTGTCGAATCCTGGTAGACCGGATCAGTACGCTCGGAAGTGCTCGAATCCCCAACCTCCTGATCCGTAGATCTCCGAGCGGCGTCCACACCGTCCACAGACGTCCACACAGCCCGGAACGAAAGACTTCCGTGTCCCCCCTCGGGGTGATCGAATCCGAGCAGTCGCTCGTTCGCTTAGGATCATCTCATGCGGTGGCTGTTCGCGCTCGAAGAAGGCTTCAAAGTCGGCGATTTCTACATCGCCGAGACGTTTGCCGACTGGATTGAACTCGCCGCCATTGTGGCAATTGCCGGCGCCGTGGTGGCTGCCATCATCGGCGCGGTCAGTGAACGATCCCGTTCCAATTGGTCGGCCGCCCACAACACGTTCAAGCGGTACATGGGTCGCGGCCTGCTTATCGGGTTGGATCTCCTCATCGCCGGCGATGTCATCAAGACGGTGACGCTCGAACCGACCCTGAACAATGCCGCCGTGCTCGGCCTTCTCGTCCTGATCCGTACCTTCCTGAGTTGGACCACCATTCTCGAGGTTGAGGGTCGCTGGCCGTGGCAACCCAAACCACCGGGATTGAGAGAGGACGAGGAGTTGTAGACACCAGGTGGCTGATCTCGGCGGCCCGGACGCTCACCGCAACCCGAATGAACCCAAGCTGGCCACCTGTTGCGTTCTCTCACCTTGCCTGCGCAACGACCAAGCCGCGCTCGGCGCCGGTCTGCTGATCGTTGTCCGGTGCAGTGCTCACCTGTGCCGGCTTGCTGGCTAGCTCCAAGAACCGCCCAGCCGGATATGGGCGGTCTGGTCGGAGCGTGCGACACGAACCACCGTCGTCGATGAGGATGATCAGAATGTTCGGAGCGTCGTCGGGCAGCCGGGGTGTCGAAGGACGGGGGCTGTACACCGACTCTTGCATCGTGCGCCCCGCCATACTGCCCGATGGTGGGGAAGGAAGCGGCAAGATCGTTTCATCACATCCCGGTCGCCGAGTATCGCCATCGCGGAGGGCCCTTCGCTCAGCATGCCACGACTTCACGGGCACCCGAGCGGCAAATCCACCTATGCCGCCAGGGACAACCTCTCCGGTTGTCACACCTAGGTGACTGGTTGAATCGCCCCGAGTCTCCATCAGACCCGGGGCGATTCAATGATCGGTACCTCCCCGGGGCCGTGCGGCATTCCGTGCGGCATTCCGTGCGAAGTGAGACTATTCCGGCCCCGGTACCGAACCGGTCAACCGGGCATCGAAATACCCACAGGCCCACCACACGCGACACCCCGCTCATATCGAAGGTTCGCTGTGTCAAGAAGATCATCTTTACGCGCACCGAGCTCGAGAATCTGGAGACCTTCGGCGGTGGTGCGAGCTTCAGTGCGCCTCGATGCACGCCGATAGTGAGCGCATGGACAACGCACTTGTCGACGTGAAGGGCGTAGGCCCTTCCACTGCACAACTCCTCGTCGAGGCTGGCTTCACGAACGTTGCATCCCTGGCGAGCGCGCGATCGAAGGCCCTCGAGACGGTCCGCGGCATCGGTTCGACCCGCGCCACTTCTCTGCGGTCCGAGGCGCAACAACTCCTTGCCGGAGGCGAACCGGTGCCTGCGGTGACCGGCAGTGAGGCACCGCGACGAGTAGAGAAGGCCCCGCCGACCAAGAAGACCAAGAAGACGAAACCCGCCAAGAAGACCAGGAAGGCCAAGAAGACGAAACCCGCCAAGAAGACCAAGAAGGCCACCAAGAAGGCCAGGAAGACCACGAAGACGAAACCCACCAAGAAGACCAAGCCCGCCAAGAAGGCGAAGCCCACCAAGAAGGCGAAGAAGGCCAAGTCGTGACAAGCCTCGTGGCGGCCAAGGTCGAAGCAGCCATCGACAAGGCGCGCTAGGCCAAGAATTCGAGACGCTCGACGAACCGATCGGTGGGTTCGGCGTACACCCGCGTTCCTTCCGTCCACGCCTGCCACTGGAGATCGGGGCGCGGGTGCCATCGTTGGTCTGTTTGCTCCTCCGTTCCTCCTTGCGACCGCCATTGGCGCCGGCATTGGCTCGATCGCCGGTGAGTTGACGAAGGAGCATGAGGAGAAGAAGTTCGGTGTCGATCTCGGCGAGTATCTCCCGGATGGTTCTTCTGCGATCCTCGTCGTGATGGACAACGAATACCTCGATCGTGTCGAAGCTGCGTTGTCGAACGCGAGCAAGCAGATCAACAAGGCGATCGATTCGGACGACTACGAGCAAGTACAGAAGGCCATTGCTGACGCCGGTGACAACGTCGCCGATGCCATCGACTCCTCGATCCACGCAAAGGCTCTGCTGAGGGTTGCCCTCCGCACGCAATACTGTGAGCGGCCCCGAGGTGAAACCTCGGGGTCGCTTCCGTCTCTGAAGACTCCCCGGGCGTGGGCAGGTCGTCGTCGTCGGCGGCGGTGTTCTACCCGCCCACAACGGCACACACGGGCGACCACGTCCGAGCTGATCACCCGCTCACATTGCCTGTTTCCTCAAGGGGTCCTTGGTCTTCTGCTCGTGAAGCGTGTTTCCTACGCCTTCGATGCTTTCGGCTCCGGCTATCCGTCCTCGGTACTCGACGACGTCGGGGGCGGCGGGTTCTTCGTCATGTGCATCTTGACGGCGGAAGCGATGTCGGCGTGGATGTGTTCACGCGGCATGACGTCGAGGACGCCGTCGCGTTCGAGTACGTCGATCACTTGGGCTTTCACCCGGGCGAGGTGGAGATCGATGTCGTGTTGCTGGCCCGCCTTGGCGATTTCCTTGATGGTGTCCGCGCCCTCGGTGTCGATGAAGTTGACACCTTCCATGCTCAGAATCACACCGCTCAACTCGGATCCCTCGCGAATCCGAATGTTTCGAAGCTGGTCGCCGAGGGCGCCCGAGTTGACGAAGAAGAGGCCGCCGTCGAAGCGCACGATCGCGAGGCCTGGATAGGTCTCACTGTCGGGGTGCGTCTCCAGGTCGAAGAATGCTTCCGTGCCCTGCTTCCGACCGAGTTCGGGGATGTATGGAAGAGCGGCAACCGCTATGAGCCAGATGAGCGAGAGGCCGACGCCGATGAAGACCCCCTGGAGGATGCCGAACGTCATGACGCCGAGCAGTGCGGCCATTGCGACCCAGAACTCGAATCGTTTGACGTGGAACAGTCGCTTCATTTCGCCGACGTCCATCATGCCCATCGTTACCGCCTGGATGATGACTGCTCCCAGCACGGCCTCGGGCAGGTCGGAGAACATCGGGGCCAGGAACAGCAGGGTCAGAATGATGAGGACCGCCTGGAAGAGGTTGGACACCTGCGATTTCGCACCAGCCTGGTCATTCACGGGGCTCTTCGACAGGCTTCCGTTGACGAAGATGCCCTGGAAGAAGCCGGACGAGACATTCGAGACACCCTGGGCTAGCAGTTCCTGGTTGATGTCGATGCGGTAGTTGTGTTTCGAGGCATAGTCCCGAACGGCGGCAGTCGTCACCGAGAAGCCGATCAGCAGCAGGCCGACCGCGCCGGCGATGATCGCCGCAAAGTTGTCAACGATGTACCCAATGTCGGGGAACACGACGGCTGGGAGGCCACTCGGTACTTCGGCGATGAGTTCGACGCCACGGTCGCCGAGGTCGAAGACCAGCGTCGCCGCGATGCCCAGGATGACCGCCAGGAGGGCGCCCGGCACCTTGGGGGCGTAGAGGCCGATGCCGAACACGAGGATGAGCGCCGCCACACCAACGACGACCGTGGTGCCATTGGCATCAGACAGTTCTGTGACCCACGTCCACAGCTTCTGCCACGTGCTCGAGCCGCCCTTCTCGGTCCCGGTGATCTTGAACAACTCGCCAGCAGCAACGTTGATGGCCACACCGAACGTGAACCCCGTGAGAACACTTGCCGCGAGGAAGTCCGAGATCCAACCCATCTTCAGCACATACATGACGACGAAGAGGGCACCGGCCACGATCACGATCGAAGCAGCCAGCTGAATCGCTTCGTCCGATCCAGAGGACGCGACCGCGAGTACCGCGGCGCCGAGGACCGCAGCGGTCGACGAACTCGGGCCCTGCGTCACTTGTTTCGATGTGGTGAACAGAGCGAAGCCAATCAGCCCGGCCGCTGCCGCGTAGAGGCCGTACTGGACGGGGACGCCGCTGATGGTTGCATAGCCAAGCGAGGTCGGGACCATCAACGCCCAAACGGAGAGCCCGGCGATCAGGTCGGCTTTCAGCCAAGACTTGTTGTAGTTGGGGAGCCAATGGAAGATCGGCATGATGCGGGCGAACCCGGTTGGGCTATCACTCTTGGTCTTCGTCTCGGCTGCCACCTGATTTCTCCCCTCTGCCCGGAGCGGCGCGACTCTAGCGCCGACACCCGGTGGGCTGATCGTGGTTCCGTCCAACCCGGATCCGCTGCGTCCCAGCCCCAAGCGCCGGGAACGACGGTGGGGCACGCCAGACTCCGGATCGTGTCGATGGAGTACTCGGGCACCGTCGAAGGAGTCGCAGCACACTCGGGTCGATACGGAGTTTGGCAATCATCGTCGCGACGTGTCGCTCAGGTGGACGAGACGCTCAGACGGTCCGCGTCTTGACAGGCGACACCTACTCGAACGTCAGCATCATCC
>Ga0316188_10001334_pt1 | contig 11634 bp, 12 predicted proteins | sample Phiworburrow1_MG_FD_204933 | JGI IMG/M metagenome (GOLD analysis project Ga0316188, IMG submission 204933) | Coastal sediment microbial communities from Maine, United States - Phippsburg worm burrow 1 | ecosystem: Environmental > Aquatic > Marine > Coastal > Sediment | place: USA: Maine... | reverse complement strand
CCGGTTTTTCCGAATTTATCTGTGTCTGTTTAGATTTCCGAACCTGTTCGCGCCTCGCGCTTCACACTATAATTATTCACAAAGCTTCCGGCATCACAACCTTCTCCGCCTTTTCGCCCGGGGCCAAACCTCCCTTGAGCAGGAGTCCAAGGAAATCATCACGGGGCACATCGCGAGCCCCCATACTGGCCAGATGCGGATTGGGGACCTGGCAGTCGAGCAGGATGAATTCCTCCCTGCCAAGGTAACGAACCAGTTGCGCAAGGATCACCTTGGAAGCATTCGTCCGGCGATGGAACATTGACTCACCGAAAAAAAACTTCCCCAGTGCAACACCATAAAGGCCGCCGACCAGCTCGTCACCTTCCCAGGCCTCTACAGAGTGCGCAAAGCCGAGTTCATGCAATTCCTGGTAGGCCTCCCGCATTTCCGCTATCAGCCAGGTCTGCTCCCCTTTCTGGGTGCGGACATCTGCACAGGCGTTCACAACCCGGGTAAATGCCTGATTACAGGTCAGACGAAAGCGGCGTTGTCCGATAACTCTTTCGAGACGGCGTGACACGTAAATGTCTTGCGGGAACAGTACACAGCGGGGGTTGGGCGACCACCAGAGGATCGGTTCATTCTCGCCATACCAGGGGAAGATGCCGGTCCGGTAGGCGAGGAGCAGGCGCTCGGGGGAAAGGTCGCCGCCCACAGCCAGCAGCCCTTCCCGCGTCGCCCACCTCGGGTCGGGGAAAATCAGCTCATCGGTGAGGCGGAAGACAGGCATGGGACACCGGTGGTCGGGGGCTGGATGCTGGGGATTGGTGGGTAATTAATGCAAAAAAAGATTCTGGCCCCAGCCCCTAGCGACTGGCAACTAGGAAAACTTGAAATCGAGTTTTCCTGACTTGAAGCCGATGCGGACCTTGCCGCCGCCGGTCAGGCAACCGAAGAGGATTTCGTCGGCCAACAGGTTGCCGATTTCATTCTCGATCAGGCGACCCAGCGGGCGAGCACCGAACACCGGATCATATCCGCGGCGAGCCAGGTCGCGGCGGGCGCCGTCGGTCAGGGTCAGGGTGACCTTGCGTTCCGACAATGAGCTCTTCAGTTGACGGATGAACTTGTCCACCACGCGGGTCATGACATCTTCGTCAAGCGCACGAAAAGCGATAATTGCATCGAGTCGATTACGGAATTCCGGCGAGAAGGTCTTTTCGACCTCATGACGCGCTTCTCCGGGCAGGCGACCGCCGAAACCAATCGGTGCACTGCTCATCTCCCGGGCCCCGACATTGCTGGTCATGATCAGGATCACGTTGTGGAAATTGGCCTGGCGGCCATTATTGTCGGTCAGGCTGCCATGGTCCATGACCTGTAACAGGATGTTAAAGATATCCTGGTGGGCTTTTTCGATCTCGTCAAGCAGCAGCACCGCATAGGGGTTGCGGATCACGGCATCGGTCAGCAGGCCACCCTGCTCGAAACCGACATAGCCGGGAGGAGAACCGATCAGGCGGGAGACGGCGTGTTTCTCCATGTACTCGCTCATGTCGAAGCGCAGGAACTCGACGCCCATCTGCGCAGCAAGCTGTTTGGCGGCCTCGGTCTTGCCAACCCCGGTCGGTCCGGTAAAGAGGAACGAACCGGTCGGCTTCTCCGGCTGTCCCAATCCGGCGCGAGCCCGGCGGATCGCCTGGCAGAGCTGCTCGAGCGCCTGATCCTGACCGTAAACCTGACGTTTGAGGGACGTGTCAAGTTCCTTCAGCTTGCGCCGGTCTGACTGTGCCAGCTTGCGTGCCGGGATGCGCGCCATGCTGGCGATGACCGCTTCGACATCCGTGACACCGATGGTCGGGCGCTTGCGCGGATAAAGCCGCAGCCTGGCGCCGGCCTCATCGATAACATCGATCGCCTTGTCCGGCAGGCGGCGGAAGTTGACATGCCGGGCAGAGAGGATGGCGGCAGCTTCCAGGGCGGCAGGGGTGTACTTCACACCATGGTGCTCTTCGTAATAGCCTTTGAGCCCTTCAAGGATCTCGACGGTTTCATCGACACTCGGCTCCATGACATCGATCTTCTGGAAACGTCGCGACAGGGCGCGATCTTTTTCAAACAGGTTCTTGTATTCTTCATAAGTCGTTGAGCCGATGCAGCGAAGCTCTCCGGTGCCGAGTACCGGCTTGAGGATGTTGGCTGCATCCAGCGAGCTGCCGCTGGTCGCGCCGGCGCCGACAATCGTATGGATCTCGTCAATCGAGAGAATTGCCCGGGGCCGTTTCGACAAGGCCTGGACCACGGCCTTGAGGCGTTCTTCGAAATCCCCGCGATACTTGGTCCCGGCCAGCAGTGCGCCCATATCCAGGGCAAAAAGTTCGGCGTCCTGCAAAAGCTCCGGGACATCGTGATCGAGGATACGTAAAGCCAGGCCTTCGGCGATAGCGGTCTTGCCGACACCAGGCTCGCCGACCAGCACCGGGTTATTCTTGCGGCGGCGGCAGAGAATCTGAATCGTCCTTTCCAGTTCCGCCTGCCGGCCAACCAACGGATCGATCTTGCCTTTGGCCGCCCGTTCGAGAAGGTTGATCGTAAAGGCTTCGAGTGGATTGACCTTCTTGGTCTTCTTCTCTCCCGGCGCCTGCCTGGTCCGTTCATCTGGCTCCGGCTGTCCGGAAACGTCATCCTGCATCGGCACCCGGGTGATGCCGTGAGATACGTAGTTGAGAACATCGAGCCGGGACAGGCCTTCGCTCTGGAGGATCTGCGCAGCCAGGCAGTCCTCCTGTTCCATGATCGCAGCAAGGATGTCGCCGATGCCGATCTCTTCACGACCGGAGGACTGCATATGTGTCACGGTTCGCTGCAGCACGTGCTGCAGGCCAACGGTCTGCTCCGGCATATCCCCTTCGAGTTGATCGATCGATTCGAGGTGTTGTTCAAAAAAAAGCTCCAGATCGGTACGCAATGTTTCCACGTCACCACCACAAGCCTTGAGGATCTCGCACCCCTGGTCGTCAAACAGCATGGCATAGAGGACATGCTCGGTGGTCAGGAACTCATGATGCCGGCGTTGGGCCTCCCTGACTGCGAGGGAGAAAGTTATTTGTACTTCCTGGTTAAACATGGGTGTCTATTGCTCCATCCATGCTGCCGGGAGCATCCTCGAGCAGCAATCCTGGTTTCATTTATGTCCGGATAATTGTAACAAATATCAAGCCTGTTCCAGAGAGCAGCGTAATGGGAAGCCCTCCCTGCGTGCCATATCGTGAACCTTTCTCAGCTTGGTCTCGGCAATTTCGTACGGAAAAGTACCACATACCCCTGCTCCCTTGAAATGGATGTGGAGCATGATCCGGTTCGCCTCGGTCGGTGATTTATGAAAAACCGTGGCCAGTGCTTCGACGACAAACTCCATCGTTGTATAGTCGTCGTTATGCATCAGAACCGTGTACATCGGTGGCTGTCTGGTTCTGGTGCGCCGTTTCACATCGACATGGGTCTGATTGTCGGTCGTCGGTTTTGCCATAACCCTGCCCGCAACAAAAGCCTTGATTGGTGACCTGATACAAGCGCCATCTTAGCACAGAATATTGCGAGCTGTCACCGAGGCTTATGCCTGATTTGACAGGGCATCAAAAAACAATAGAATATTTAGTGTGGTCTGTTATTTATTTTCCGGGCTTATGATCTATTCCGGTCTGGATTTTTGCTTGCAGGCATGTTGTTGATACGGGGGTTTTATGCTCGGATTCAGTCCGGAAAACCGTCCCTTGCAGCTGTTGTGTCACGGATTCGTCACCGGGGCACTGGCAGCGGGTGCGGTCATTCTTCTTCTCAACGGCCTCTATGGCCTGTCTTTGACCGTGCAACAGAGCTGGCTGCCGGTTTTGTTGGGCGGGCTTGCCGGCCTCCTCGCCGGACGCACTGCACTGCGGCTGCGCACCACGACCCGCCGACTCGAAGATGTCAAAAAACGCTCGCAGGAATTTTACCAGAACACTCCGGCCTTACTGCATTCGATGGATAACCGGGGACGCATCCTGCATGTCAGCCAGGCGTGGCTTGACATCCTCGGCTATGACCGCGCGGAGGTCATCGGCAAAGACTTTTTTGCATTCGTCGTTGGTGACAATCTCGATCAGATCCGGGCCAAACATTTTCAAACCCTCGAAAAACTCGGCCAGATCAAGGATATCAACTATCAACTGCTCTGCGCAAACGACTCGATTATTGAAGTTGCCATTACAGAAGTCGCCCTCCGTGATGCCCAAGGCCGCCTGACCGAAAGCCTCGCCGTCCTCAATGACCAGACCATCCACCGTGCCGCTGAAGAGCGCATCGAGCGCCTGGCCTACTTCGACACCCTCACCGGACTGCCGAACCGGGCCCTGATGAACGACCGCATCATCCAGGCGGTCGCCCAGGCTCGCCGGGAAAACCGCCAGGTTGGGGTCTTTTTTCTTGACCTGGATCGCTTCAAACTGATCAACGATACGCAGGGGCATGCAGTCGGCGATATGGTCCTGCGCTCCGTAGCGCAACGTCTGAAAAAAATCATCCGTCGGGGCGACACCTTTGCCCGCCTCAGTGGCGATGAATTTGTCATCATCCAGGCCGACCCGAACCACGATCCAAACTTCACGATCATGGGACGACGCATCCTCGAAACCCTCAATCAGCCTTTTCAGATCGACAGCCGGGAGTTTTTCACGACTGCCAGCGTCGGCATCGCAATCTATCCGATCGACGGTGATGACCCACAGACTCTACTGAAGAGCGCCGACACGGCGATGTATGTCGCCAAAAGCCGCGGCCGCAACAACATGCAGTTCTTTTCCGAGGAGATGAATGCAGCAGCAATGGCCAAGACTGACCTGGAAAGCCGGCTGCGCAAGGCCCTTAGCGACGGAGAGCTACAGCAGCACTACCAACCCCAGGTCAATCTCATGACCGGTCGCATCACCGGAGTCGAAGCATTGCTGCGCTGGTATGACAGCGATGGCGCCCTGATCCCCTCCAGACAGATTATCGACATCGCGGAAGAGAGCGGACTGGCATTTCTCCTTGGAGAGTGGGCCCTTAAAACTGCCTGCACCCAGGCCAGAGCATGGCAAAACCAGGGGCAAGCGTCTTTGCACATGTCCGTGAACCTGTCCGGGCATCACGTTCGCCAGCCGAATTTTACTGACTATCTCGAGTTGATTGTAAAAGAAACCGGCATCAAGCCCAACACTCTGGAGATAGAGCTTGCCGAGAACTCGGTCATGGAACATGTCGACGACAGTATCATGGCTTTGACCGATCTGAAAATTCGCGGGGTCAATCTAGCCATTGATGATTTCGGCACCGGTTATTCTTCACTGCTGTATCTGAAACATTTCCCGATACACCGTATCAAAATCGCCCAGGAATTAATCCGGGACATTATTCACAACCCTGATTACGCAGCGATCACCGAGGCCATTCTGGGTATGGCCAAAAGTCTCCAATTGTCAGTGACGGCGGTCGGCGTAGAAGATCCCATGCAACTCGAATTTTTACGTGAAAGAGGTTGTCTCGAGGTTCAGGGAGAGGTGTTCGGTGCAGCGATGAATGCCGAGCAGATGACGGAGTTCCTGAAAGAGTCCGACGGTCGGATCAAAAACATTATCCCCACTGGTAATCAGAGGGAACTGAATTTCGAGGGGCCTTCAACTGAGATTCATTGAGCCGGATACCGGTCAGATCTATTGAATCCCTAATGCACCTGGACCTGTTCTCCGGAGGCAAAAGCTCCCACCATATCCGGCTCAGCAAGCAAAGCCAGCACGACAGAGGTCAACCTTCTGGGACGATGGTCAAGTCCTGCATCCTCCAGGGCCGCTTTCAACCCCTGGTAGACCGCTTCGAAGAGATTCTTTTGAAACAGGTTCATCTCGATACTCGGCTGACCGTTGAGGGGCGCCATTGCAATAGCTTCACGACAGCTGGAAGGATTCGTCGAGGTGATGGCACGACAGAGCAACGGCCGGACCTTGTGAATCACGCACAGGCCTTTCTGATCAAGGAACGCACAAGGTTCGCGCAGGAACAGCCGCTCTTCGTCATCGAGCCAACGGGTTTTGATCAGCAATTCATGCAACCGGGCCCGGACTTTTTCCAGTTGCTCTTGTTTGAGAGCCTTTTGCAGATACCATGAGATCGTTATCGCTTCTGGAAAGAGCACAGAGACGTTCAGCACACAGCAGGCTCCGCAGCCCGGGCCGCAGGCAACCCTGGTCATCTCAGACGGGACACCAAACCGCAACAGATCTCTTTCCGCCGCAACAGTCAGCAGATGCGTGCGACCGGATATTTCCGCAGCGTTTCCGCCGGAGCAAACCAGCGATCTGAATACAGTGCGAACCTGGCGAGCGTATGTGGTAGAGTCAAACGGTTCCGACATGTTATCTCCAGGCGAGGGATGGCATCCAATGTACAGTCGAGTCATAAATATACCCTATGATTCGCAAACTGTCACATCTGCGAGGTGGGTGACAGGTACGGTGGAATATATTAGAGTTAAGAGTGTACGAATACAGCACGCCATGCAGATACCCGTTTGATCAGGCAACCCCTTAAGGAGAGAAGCATGTGGCGCACTACCGTTTGTGTTATCCTCGCGCTGGTCTTGTCCTCGCATGTTCAGGCAAAGCCGGATAAAGACAAACCACACAAAACAAACCGCCAATCGACCATTGAGCAGGCCGACCTGAACAGTGGCGTGACGTTCAGCCCGGCAGAACGCAACCTGATTCGCGCTCAGCTGCTCGGCGAGAAACGTACGACGACGCAACAGCAGAGGGCCCTGCCACCCGGACTGCAGAAGAAAATAGCCCGTGGCAAATCATTGCCGCCAGGGTGGCAGAAAAAGGTCGAACCGGGTCATAGCCTTGATTACCAGGTCTATCGCCAGGGCGAGAGCCTGCCGGACATCCTGCTGAGGCGCCTGCCACCGCCTCCGGTCGGGTCAGAGATTCTCCGGGTTGACGAAAAAATCATCCGCCTGGATTCAACGACCCGCACCGTTCTCGACGTTTTTGACCTGGTGCCGGCGCGTTAACATGGGAACCCAGGAGATGCAGCAGAACACTCACACACCCCTTATCGGCTACCTCCTCTGGCTGTTCGGCTTTACCGGCGCGCACCGCTTCTACTATGGTCGGCCAGTGTCCGGGACAATCTACTTCTTTACCCTGGGACTCTTTCTGATCGGCTGGCTGGTCGATCTTTTCCTGATCCCCGGCATGGACCGCGACGCCGACCTGCGCTTCACCGCGGGGCCACTCGATTACAATGTCGCCTGGATATTGCTGACCTTCCTCGGCCTGTTCGGCGTGCACCGCATGTACATGGGCAAGTGGCTGACCGGCATCCTCTACCTTCTTACCGGCGGCCTGCTCGGTGTCGGCTACATCTATGATTACTGGACGCTCAACGACCAGTTGTCCGAACTCAATTGATCAACAGATTACGGAGCAGAGAATGATTACACATATGGTTTTCTTCAAATTCAAGCCGGAGACGAATTCGGCCGAGATTCAACAACTTGCAGACGGCCTGGGCGGATTACCGGAAAAGATCGAGGAGATTCGGGAGTTCCGCTTCGGGCCCGATGTGATTCGTTCCGAACGGTCTTACGACTTCGGCCTGGTCTCCAGTTTCGACGACCTTGACGCCCTGCAACGCTACCAGGTCCATCCTGAGCACCAGAAGGTCGTGGCCCACGTCAAGGCAATTTCCTTTAGTGTCGTTGCCGTTGATTTCGCTGGCTGACCAACACACATGACGGCCGCAACCCGTGAAGGCGTCATCAAGTTTCAGCTCGACTTTGCAGAAGGGCCGGCACCTGCCGGAGAGCTGCTGGTCGAATTGAATGAATGGCGGACCGTTTTCAGAGAACATGGCCTGCTCGGACAGGACCCGCAACGTTACGATGGTTACGGCTTCGGCAACCTGAGTCGACGCCTGCCAGGACAGGACGGTGACGTATTCCTGATCAGCGGAACCCAGACCGGTCACCTGCAGGCCCTGCATCCGGAAGATTACGCAACCGTCCTCGAATGTGATCCGGTGACGAACCACCTGAAAGCAATCGGGCAGATCAAGCCATCCTCCGAAGCCCTCTCGCACGGGGTTCTTTACCAGTGTGCCCCGGACATCCTCTGGGTCATGCACCTGCACAGCCCGGACATATTCAGACAACGAACCAGGCTCAACCTGCCCTGCACTCACCCAAACGTTGACTATGGCACACCGGAAATGGCGGCAGAGATTCTTAAACTGGCGCAATGCGGCAACAGGAATGGACCCGGACTGCTGGTTATGGCGGGACACCAGGATGGCATTCTGGCTTACGGCCGTTCAGCACAGACAACCGGCGAACGGGTTATCGAAACTCTTACCTGCGCTCTGCAGGCCCGTTAGCCCTCCTGAATGCAGCTGTTTTTATGCCGTTCAACGGCAGCTCTATATTTTTCTTGCATTCCGGATTAAATATCTGTCATTATTAGCGTCCCTTAAGATAAAAAACGAAACCTTAGGAGCTGATCATGACCCTGCAAATTCGCTACGAATGCCCGGAATGCCATCAGACCCTGTCCCTCAACTTCCAGGATTTTGCTCCCGGCAGGGGTCGAGTCTGCACGACCTGCCAGACACCTGGACGCATAACCAAAACCGGCCTTGAACAATTCACCCAGGATTTGCGCCAGTACTTTCAGGCCTGACTCTTTCGCCACCGCTCCGCAAACACCTTTCGATAATTCACGGCACCTCTGGGTGTCGTGAATTATCCTGTCACAGCCCTCTTGCAGGCTCCTTGAGGGACTGCTATCTTTGTTTGTCACGTATCTATAGCTAACGGAGTCTGCCATGACCGCTTCACCTGACCTGATCTGGCTCGCTATCGCTCTGATCATCGGCTTTATGCTGGGATTCATTCCGGCCATCCTGCTGGCCAGGAGCCGTAGCGAAGCAGCACGGCAGACAGGTCGCCAGGAGCTCGCCACGGACCTGGCTATCCTTGAAGAGCGCCTTGCCAGCCGCGATTCGCGCCTGCAGCGGTTTGAAACGGAACTCGACGAGAAGGATGCCAAGCTTGATGAACTGACCCAGCTGCTCACCGGGCTCGAACGGGACAAGTCACGCCTGGCTGCCGAGCTTCAGGAGCAGGCAAAGAGTGCCGAGGAAAAACTGCAGGTGCTCAACGATGCCAAAGCAGAGCTGCAGACCCAGTTCGAAAACCTGGCCAACCGGATCTTCGAGGCCAAGACAAAATCTTTCGCCGAACAGAGCCGGGCCAATCTCGACACGATCCTGACCCCATTTAAAGAGAAAATCAGCGAATTTGAAAAACAGGTCAACCAGGCCTATGCCAGCGAGGGCAAGGAGCGCCACTCACTGATCAAGGAAGTCCAGCGTCTCCAGGAGTTGAACCAGAAGCTCGGCGAGGACGCCGCGAATCTGACCAAGGCCCTGAAAGGCGACACCAAGACCCAGGGGACCTGGGGAGAGATTATCCTGGAAAGGATCCTCGAGGAGTCGGGCCTCCGCAAAGGGATCGAGTACGACTCCCAGGGCGGCTTCAGGGACGCCGATGGCAAACTCCTGAAACCGGACGTGATCGTCCACCTGCCGGAAGAAAAAGACATCATTATCGACTCCAAGGTGTCGCTGGTTGCCTACGAAAAATATGTCCGGGCTGAAAATGACGAGCAGCGGGACAGAGCGGTGAGGGAGCATCTGGTCTCGATCAACGCTCACCTCAAGGGTCTCGAGTCGAAGAAGTATGATGAATTACCCGGGGTGAAGAGCCTCGACTTCGTCCTGATGTTCATACCGGTCGAGAGCGCGTTCATGCTGGCGATCGAAAAGGACAACGAGATCTTCCGCAAAGCGTTCGACCAGAGCATCATGATCGTCAGCCCGTCGACCCTGCTGGTGACCCTGAGAACGATCCAGAATATCTGGCGCTATGAACACCAGAACAAGAATGCGCTGGAGATAGCGGACAGGGCCGGCGCCCTGTATGACAAGTTCGTCGGCTTCGTCGGCGATTTGGAGCGGGTCGGCGACCAGATCGAGAACACCCGCAAGGCCTATGACGGGGCGCATAACAAGCTGGTCAGTGGCAAGGGCAATCTTATCGGGCGGGCACAGTCCCTGATTGAGCTCGGCGTGAAAAGCCGCAAGCAGCTGCCTGCCAGCGTCATCCAGGAATCGGACCTGAGCACGCCGCTGGTCGGGCATGACGGGCCAGACCAGGAAGATTGAACCGGCGGGCCGCAGCGTCACACCTGCCGGACCGGCTGATAGTAATCCTGGTTGAGATACTCTCCGCTACGCTCTCCCTGCAACAGACCGTAAATCCGTGTTGCACGCAAATCCAGGCGCAGCATTTCCTCGGCAAGCTGTTGGTAGGCTGACCTGTTGCGATAGAACTTGCGCAGCGTATTGGTGGCCCGGGCCGGGTCGGCGATGATCGGCAGTTTTTTTCGCCGGCGTGCCTGCGCCAGGATTTTTCGTCCTCTTGCCGAGCTACCCAAAAGACGCAGATAGAGTGGTCCGGTCTGCATAAATGCCTTCATTTCAACAGCCTTGACCTGCAGCAACACGTACATCAGGATTCTCTGGATACGGGTCAAAGTCCATTGCCTGGATTTGATCCCTGATACGAGCTCGTCAAAGCTGCCCGCTTTCAGGGCGGCGAGGGCCAATCGTCGGTCAATACCATCGTCAACCAGGTATATCTCATTCAACGTCTCCGACTCCTGCAGCATTTGGGACTGCAGGGCAACAAACAGCCTCCCCGTGTCAAGGCTGCGCCCTGCCCGCAGTGCCCCATCCAGAACCTTCCGGCAAGGCTGTGGCAGCAGGGACTCTGCCTCCTCCCCCTCTGCGATCATCCTGCGAATCCCGGTTGCGCTGGCAATCTGAGCCGTCGCATCAGTGTCATGATAGCCCGCGCCCAGTCGCTTGATCGTGGATGGTTGGATCCGGCTGTTGGTGCTGTACAGGGCTTTCAGGTACTCGATGCCGAGGATATTGTTGGGTGAATTCAGGATCTCTGCAGGGACTTCAGGCAAGAGGCCGACCAGCACTTCCGATCGGGCGACCGGGTAATTGACACCGTCACGCAGACGGGCTGCGGTCAGGCTTTCGATCTCTTCCTGCCGTTCGACCAGGACCGTTGCGACCCTGGTCAGCTCGGCAAGATCGCCGGCTTCACTGCCAAAGCAGAGAGAGTCAACCACACCGAGAGCATCCAGGGTTTGAACCGCCCCCATGGCAAAGTGCGGCGCGCTATTGCAGGCGAACGCGAAGGGCAGTTCAAACACCAGATCGACACCGTTAGCCAGGGCCATCTCGGTGCGGATCCACTTGTCGACCATGGCCGGTTCACCGCGCTGCAGGAAGTGGCCGCTCATGACGGCAACCGATGCCTCGGCACCGGTGACCCGCAGGCTTTCCCGCAGGTGATGCAGGTGCCCATTATGGAACGGATTGTATTCGGTAACCAGCCCGACAGCCTGCATAATTAATCCCGGCCCGATAATCGCGCATCAGTATGCAAAAAATATACATCGGTAATTTGCTGATTAGACTGATGAAATCCCATAAGCCACTGAT
>Ga0316188_10001333_pt1 | contig 11634 bp, 8 predicted proteins | sample Phiworburrow1_MG_FD_204933 | JGI IMG/M metagenome (GOLD analysis project Ga0316188, IMG submission 204933) | Coastal sediment microbial communities from Maine, United States - Phippsburg worm burrow 1 | ecosystem: Environmental > Aquatic > Marine > Coastal > Sediment | place: USA: Maine... | reverse complement strand
TCCGGTAGTGCCGAGCTGTCCACAATCATCGTGTTCTGCCCGCCGGTCTCGGCGATCAGGCACCCGATGGGACCCGCCCGGGCAGCCAATGTCTGATTAATCAGACGCGCGGTGTCGGTCGATCCGGTAAACGCCACGCCAGCAACCCTGGGATCAGCTACCGCACGGGCCCCCACGCTCGCACCGGCACCTGGCAGGAAATGCAAGGCTCCTGCGGGTACACCGGCTTTGTGCAAAAGACGCACAACCAGGGCCGCAACCAGGGGTGTTTGCTCCGCGGGCTTGGCCAACACCGTATTGCCGGCGGCCAGGGCTGCCGCCACCTGGCCGGTAAATATCGCCAATGGGAAATTCCATGGACTGATGCAGACAAAAACACCCCGCCCATGCAGACTGATCTGGTTCAATTCACCGGTAGGACCCGGCAAGCGAATTTGGCCAGCAAAATCCTGCCGGCAATGGACAGCGTAATAACGCAGAAAATCCACTGCCTCGCGCCACTCGGATACGCTATCGGGCACAGATTTGCCCGCCTCACGCACACAAAGGGCGATTAATTCCGCCATGTGTTCGCCGAACAGGTCAGCCGCTTTCTCCAGAATTTCGGCCCTTCTCACCGCAGGCGTCAAATTCCAGCTGCGCTGGGTTTGACAGGCAGCAGTGATTGCCTGGTCCACCTGCTCCTCGTTTGCTTCCACCACGAGACCTACCTGGCGGCGACGGTCTGCCGGGTCATAGACAGCTTGCGCCCTGGCCTTGGCCACCACGCCATTTACGATGGGCGCGGCCTCCCAGGACCCCGTGAGCGCCCCCGCAATCCCGCCTGACAGGCTCTGCAGCCGCAAGGGGTCAGCCAGGTTCACGCCGGCGGAATTCTGCCTCTCAGGGCCAAACATTTGTGCAGGCAATCGAATCCGGGGATGCGGAATTTGCTCCAGTGCATCAACCTGGGCCACCGGGTCTGCTACCAAGTCTGCAATGGGCGCATGCTCATCCACGATCCGGTGAACAAAAGACGTATTGGCGCCATTCTCCAGCAATCTGCGCACCAGATAAGGCAACAAGTCTTCGTGCTTGCCCACCGGGGCATAAACCCGGCAAGGTAGATGCAGACGGTCCGCCGGCACGATTTCATCATAGAGTTCCTCACCCATTCCATGCAGTCGCTGGAATTCGAACCTGCGCTCGCCCGCCATAGCAAGAATGCTGGCCACGGTATGCGCATTGTGGGTGGCGAATTGGGGATAAATAAACTCCCCCTCTTGCAGCAAAATTCGAGCGCATGCCAGGTAGGCCACGTCAGTATTTGGTTTGCGCGTGAATACCGGATATGCCGACAAACCCTGTTCCTGGGCGCGCTTGATTTCGGTATCCCAGTAGGCACCCTTGACCAGGCGAACGCATAGTGTACGACCAACTTCAGAGGTCATTCGGCAAAGCCAGCGCACAACTTCCAGGGACCGCTTCTGATAGGCTTGAACAGCCAGCCCCAGCCCACCCCATCCATCCAGTTCCGGATCGCGGTATACGCGCTCGATGATCTCCAACGACAACTGCAGCCTGTCCGCCTCCTCGGCATCCACGGTCAGTGCGATCCCCGCCTCGCGGGCCCGCAGGGCAAGGTCCTTGAGTCGCGGAGTCAACTCATCCAGGACACGCCTCCGCTGGGACAGTTCATAGCGCGGAAAAAGCGCCGAGAGCTTTACCGAAATGCTCGGCAGATCTTCCATCTTCCCATCCTTCTCCACCATCTCACCGAGTGTGCCAATGGCGTCGGAGTAGGCTTGCATGTAACGATCCGCATCCACCGAGGTAAGGGCCGCTTCACCCAGCATGTCAAAGGAATAGCGAAAAATCCGGTTCTCCTGTTTCAGCGATCGGCGTACCGCCTCCGAGATATTTCTGCCCATCACGAACTGATGCCCCATGATTTTCATGGCCTGCCGCAGTGATGCCCTGACAACCGGTTCCCCCATTCTCGTCATCAGACGAGACACAAAATTTGCCGGATTCTCCACTGACAATTCTTCCGGGCGAATCAACTTGCCGGTAAGCATCAGTCCCCAGGTCGACGCATTAACAAACATCGAATCGCTGGTACCCACATGCTCCTGCCAATTCCCGGTAGCCAGTTTGTCCGCAATCAACTTGTCCGCCGTATCCGCGTCCGGCACCCGCAACAGTGCCTCGGCCAGGCACATCAGGACTACGCCTTCCTGGGACGAAAGATCGTACTTCTTGAGAAAGGCATCCAGCCCTCCCTTGCGCTTGCGGTTAGCGCGAACGGCCGTCACCAGGGCAGCCGCTTTTTCCTGTATTTGCCGCGACTGCTCTTCCGGTAGACGGGCAACATCCAGCAGCTTCCTCATACATTGGGTTTCGTCTTCCAGGTAGGCGCTCTGCACCTGCTCCTGACCCACCGGCTGGTCTGGTTCATGCGAGGAAAAAATGATTTCACCGGTGGCAACCGGAATATTTTGGGTTGGGCGCAAGGGTTTGGTCTCCGAAACCTGGAATTTTTTCACAGCTTCAAGGGCAACGACCGGCCCTGTCTGGCAGAATATTATGGTCGCAAATCTTGCTGGGAAACCGCTGCAAATACAAGCGGCATGGGCTTACTCAGTGATTGTTATTGCGCTGCTCAATCCAACGCCTGTAATCCTCGAGAATCCGCGCATGATCAAAGGCCAGCGGGGGTAAGGCGTCCAGGCTGTAGATTCCGACAGCCCTGGCGTCATCCGCAGCCACTGGTTTGCCGGCTGCGGCCCCCGTAAATACTACACTCACGGTATGCCCACGCGGATCCCGCCCGGGCTCTGAGTACACACCCAGCATGGGTCCCAGGAGAACCTCCAGACCCGTTTCCTCGCTGGCCTCGCGCACAGCAGCGTTCTCGACAGTCTCACCCAGGTCAACGAAGCCCCCGGGCAAAGCCCATCCAAGTGGCTCGTAACGTCGCTCGATAAGCACCACCGGTGCACCCGGTCGATCACGCATTGCGATAATGATATCTACAGTGAGCGCGGGAGTTTGCGGACGGGTCATGCCTAACGGCCTCTGAGGCGGATAAGGTTGCGACGCGAACGCTTGTCCGGTCGGCCCTCCGGACGTGGCGTTGACATACGATCGATTTTGCGCGCCTCGCTGGTTTGCTCGCGACTGGCGATACTTGCCGGTGTCTCCTGGTAAAAAGTGACCGCCTCACTGGCCGGCCCTCGCCGCTGCGGCATTCCCAGCACTTCTATTTCACGCACATCCGGCGGAGTTCCCAGGCTCAACAGGTCGCCTTCCTGCAGGATTCGTGCAGGCTTGACCCGCTGCTTGTTCACGTGAACCGAACCTCCGGCTACCGCTTTGCCGGCCAGTGACCGGGTCTTGAAAAACCTGGCCGCCCACAACCACTTGTCTATGCGTAATCCCGGCATCAGTTTACTTATCCCGACTCCTGTCCAGACGATCAAGTCTAGCGCAGCCAGTCACTGGGCGCAGCATTCGCAGAAACCGGCGAAAACGATTCCCTGCTGCTATAATCTGGCGAATTTCCGGGTGCTAGGGCGAGGACCATGGACGCAAAATTTCTCAGTCGACTGGAGCAGGATTTGCAGGGCCTGCGCGATACCGGCCTATTCAAGCCGGAACGCGTAATCACGACCCCCCAGCAAGCAGTAATAGGGGTTCAGAATGGTCAGGAAGTGATCAACTTCTGTGCCAACAACTACCTCGGGCTGGCCAATCACCCCGCGATAATCAAGGCTGCGCACGAAGCCCTGGACCGGTACGGCTACGGTATGGCTTCGGTGCGTTTTATATGCGGTACCCAGACCGTGCACAAGGAGCTTGAACAGCGCATTTCCGAATTCCTTGGCACCGAGGACACCATTCTTTACCCCTCCGCTTTTGATGCCAATGGCGGACTGTTCGAGACCATCCTGACCGAAAAGGACGCGATCATCAGTGATGCGCTCAATCACGCGAGCATCATCGACGGCATACGCTTGTCCAAGGCCCAGCGTTTGCGCTACGAAAACAACGACATGCAAGACCTCGAAAGCAAGCTGGTCGAGGCCAAGGGAGCACGCTCCAGATTGATAGCCACCGATGGTGTGTTCTCAATGGATGGCATCATCGCCAGCCTGGACAAGATTTGTGACCTGGCGGACAAGTACAACGCCATGGTCATGGTGGATGACTGCCATGCTACCGGCTTCATGGGCGCAAAGGGTCGAGGATCCCACGAGTACCGTAATGTTGTCGGCCGCATAGACGTGTTGACGGGCACTCTGGGCAAGGCACTGGGCGGCGCATCCGGCGGATACGCGAGTGGGCGCAAGCCAATTATCGACTGGCTGCGCCAGCGCTCTCGCCCCTACCTGTTCTCCAATACGGTCGCACCGGTGATAGCGGCAACCTCGCTAAAAGTCCTCGACTTGCTGCAATCCAGCGACGAACTGCGCACTCGCCTGCACGAGAACAGTCGCTACTTTCGCGCGGCAATGGAGGCGGCCGGATTTGCCCTGGTTCCGGGTGAGCATCCGATAATCCCGGTAATGCTTGGTGACGCCAAGCTGGCCAGTGCCATGGCCGAGCAACTCTTGCAGCATGGCATTTATGTCATCGGATTTTCTTTCCCCGTGGTGCCCCAGGGCAAGGCCCGGATTCGCTGCCAGATGTCGGCAGGTCACAGCCGCGAGCACCTGGACAAGGCGATAGCTGCATTTACCCAGGTTGGCAAAGACCTGGGTGTGATTTAACTCCATCCAGCAGGATATTAAAAAGTGAAAGCACTGGTGAAAAAACACGCCCAGCCGGGTATCTGGATGGATGATGTGAGCATGCCCGAGGTAGGTCACAACGATGTGCTCATCAAGGTCAGAAAAACTGCCATTTGTGGCACTGACATACATATCTACAACTGGGATGAATGGGCCAGCAAGACCATACCGGTACCCATGACCGTAGGCCACGAATATGTGGGTGAGGTGGTGGAAGTGGGTAGCGAAGTGAAAGGCTTTGAACCGGGGGACAGGGTCTCCGGAGAAGGACATATCACTTGCGGCTTTTGTCGCAACTGCCGTGCCGGGAAGCGCCACCTGTGTCGCAATACTACGGGTGTGGGTGTGAACCGCGCGGGCTGTTTTGCAGAATACCTGAGCATCCCGGCATTCAACGCCTTCAAGTTGCCCGATGTCGTAAGCGACGACATTGCTTCGATTCTGGATCCCCTGGGCAACGCCACCCACACTGCACTGTCCTTCGACATGGTGGGTGAGGACGTGTTGATCACGGGCGCTGGGCCCATAGGCATCATGGCCGTTGCCATAGCTCGCTTCGTCGGCGCCCGTCACGTCGTGATCACAGACGTGAACGAATACCGTCTCGACCTCGCACGCAAGATGGGGGCTACCGCCACCGTCAATGTTCGCCGTAACAACCTTGACCAGGTAATGCAGGATCTGCATATGCAGGAAGGTTTCGATGTAGGCATGGAGATGTCGGGTAATCCCCAGGCCTTGCGGGATCTGCTGAAGGCAATGCACCATGGTGGCAAAGTGGCGTTGCTCGGTATCCCGCCTGGCGACACTGCCATAGACTGGAACCAGGTGATTTTCAAGGGCCTGGTGCTGAAAGGCGTCTACGGCAGGGAAATGTTTGAAACCTGGTACAAGATGTCCAGCATGATTCAAAGCGGCCTGAACGTATCACCTATCATTACCCATCACTTTGGTATTGACGATTTCCAAAAGGGCTTTGAGATTATGAACTCGGGACAGTCTGGCAAGGTGATTCTGGACTGGGCCGCCTAGCGACAGCCCAGTCCAGGCGATATCCGCTTACTGGTCCCCGCAAAAGCAGTGATAGTAAATCCCGCGAGGATCATTGAAACGGGAAAGTGTATCCAGCTCGAGCTGCAGCTTGCTCAACATCCCTTGCACACCCATGGCTGACCAGGCCCCGGCATGCTGCCCGACCTTGCCCAGACCCAGATCTCTTAGCATGCTGATCAGCAAGCGATCGGAGGGATCCATTTCCTGCTCGATGTAGACGGTTCTGAAATCAGTGAGACCGGCCAGGTCGGCAGCTGAAGCCACGGCATCTTCGAGACCACCCAATTTATCCACCAGACCCAGCTCATGCGCCCTGGCGCCGGTCCAGACCCTGCCCTGGCCTATCTGGTCCACATCCTTGACTTCCATGTCCCGGGAACCCGCCACCTTGGTCAGAAAATCCTGGTAGCCACTGTCTACGACGATCTGCAATATCGCCTTGGCGTCGTCAGACAAGGGTCGGTCGGGGCGAAAGCTGCCACTAAAAGGCGTTGTTCCCACACCATCCACATGTATGCCCAGTCGATCCAGGGCGCGCGGAAAGGTTGGAAACATTGCAATGACACCAATGGATCCTGTAATCGTGGTAGGACTTGCCCATATTTCGTCGGCCGACATTGAAATCCAATAGCCGCCCGAGGCCGCAACACTGCTCATGGAAACAACCAGGGGCTTACCCGTTGCCTGTAATCTCAGCAACTCTTCGCGGATGAACTCGGAAGCCATGGCGCTACCGCCACCGCTATCCACCCGCAGAACCACGGCCTTAACCTTTTCACTGTCAGCGGCCTGACGAATCAGCCGCGCGGTGGACTCCGAGCCAATAGTGCCTGGCGGTTGATCGCCACCCACGATGCTGCCGCTGGCCACTATCACCGCCACCTGGTCATCACCGTCGGGTTTCATATCGGTGCCGTCAAGGGCCTCCAGATAATCCAGGAAATGCATCTGATTGTAGCCATCGGTTTCGTCATCCTCGCCAACCATGGCCACCATGTGATCCGAGAATTCAGGCCAGGACATCAGTCCGTCTACCAGACCACCTTCCACGGCAAGCTTGCCCATGTCACCATTTGCAGCCTGCAAGCGAGGTACAAATTCATTCACATAGCCGTCCAGGTCCTGCACGCTGACACCACGGGCGGCAGACACGTCTTGCCTGAAGGCCAGCCACAACCCATCCAACCACTGGCGACTGCTGCTCTTGTCTTCCTCCGACATATCATTACGCGTAAACGGTTCACCAAAAGATTTGTGGGTGCCCGCCCTGAACACGTGCCAGTCTATGGACAACTTGTCCAAGCCGTCTTTGTAGAACATGCGATAACGCTCGTAACCATCCAGGATCACCATACCCATGGGGTGCAGGTAAATTTCGTCGGCATGTGCCGCGAGATAATAGGTCTCCTGACTGTAGACGCTGGCCATCGCAATCACTGGCTTGCCACTGACCTTGAAACGGTCTATGACTTTGCCCAGTTCCTGTAATTTTGACAAACCGGCACTACCCATCCCGTCCAGATCCAGAACCAGCGTTTCTACCCGCTTGTCGTCCGCGGCCCGATCAACTGCCTCGATCAGATCCCGCATCTGTGTTTCCAGGGTCTCGTTGCCCGAGGCCTGCTCCAAAGCCCGCTCCAATGGATCGCCGGTCGTTTGCTCTACCAGGTTGCCGCTGGGGGAGAGAACCAGGGCGATACCACTGGGTATCTTGTAGACCTTGGGTGAAAGGGCAGCCAGCAGGATCACGAAAAAAGTCAGCATCAAAACAAAATGCATGACCTTCCTGGCTGCATCCATTGCATGCCAAATAAACAGGAACACCCGGGTAAAAATCGAATTTCTATGCATGCCGTCTTTCATCCTTCAATACTGGCCCCGTCACGCGGGGCATGCTGTATGAATTGCCAACTAGTTGGCAATATAACTTATTCTCCATATTCTTCCGGCCTGATCATCACTCACCAGCATGGAACCGTCATCCATAATCAGTATGTCTACCGGTCTGCCACTGACCGAGTCTCCATCCAGCCAGCCCTCCACGAAAGGCTCGTAGGCTAGCGGTTTACCCTCGGCCATGCGCACCAGGCTTACACGATAGCCTGTCTTTTCGCTCCGGTTCCAGGAACCGTGCTCTGCTATAAAGGCCTGCATCCTGTATTGCTCGGGGAACATTGTGCCGGTGTAAAATTTCACTCCCAGCGGTGCAACGTGAGGTCCCAGGGCTTGGGCTGGCGGAGTGTAGTCCGAGCAATCATGCCCGGCCCCGAAATCCGGATCCAGGATGTCATTGCCGTGACAATAGGGGAAGCCGAAATGCATGCCCGGCTCAGTCAGGTGATTGAGTTCACAGGGCGGTGTATCGTCACCCAGCCAATCTCGACCATTGTCGGTAAACCACAGATCGCCACTCTGGGGATGCCAGGTAAAACCTACGGTATTGCGTACCCCACGGGCGATCACCTCCCTGTCACCACCATCAGCGCTCATGCGCGTAATCACCGCATAGCCATCCTGATCACAGATATTGCAGGGCGCCCCTATCGGCACATACAACTTGCCGTCGGGTCCAAAGGCGATATAGCGCCAGCCATGGTGCCGGTCACTGGGCAGGTCTTCGACAATCACCACCGGTTCGGGCGGTGCGTCCAGGTGAGATTCAATCTCCGGGTAACCTAGAATCCGACTCACTTCCGCCACGTATAGCTGGCCATCCTTGAAGGCCACGCCATTGGGCAGGTTGAGTTTATCGGCAATGACTTTCACGCTGCGATGATCGCCACCCATGCCACGTACTGCATAGACTTTCCCCTCTCCCCTGGTTCCCACAAAAAGGGTACCCCTCGCACCCATAACCATGGAGCGGGCACCCGGGATATTCTCCACATACACCTCAGCCCTGAACCCCGGTGGAAGAATTAACTGCGGGGCAGGTGCCGCGCCTTCACTGCAAGCCGTGAACAACAGGGCCGCACACGCGGCGAGCAACGCTTTCTCAAACACTCTTATCATCAAAGGTTCCCCTTTCGGTGTCCAGTATCGTCCGGGCACGCTACTCCATAAGGAGATACAACGTTAACTCAGGCCAGAATGCGATGACGACAACCGCCGCCGAAAGAATCAGCAGGAACGGCAGGGTCGCCATGTAAATACTGGTGATCGATTTTTCGAAGCGGAAACTCGAAATAAACAAATTCAATCCCACGGGCGGTGTCAAGTATCCGAGTTGCATTGCGGCCAGGAATACGATGCCAAGATGGACTGGATGCATTCCGAAGCCCTGCGCCACCGGCAGAATCAACGGCACCACCAGCACAATGGCAGAAAAAATATCCAGGATAGCGCCAAGCACCAGCAGGAATATCAGCAGCGCCACCGTGAAACCAAGGCGTGTCTCGACCAGGCCGTCCACCAGCGCAAAGAGTTTATCCGGCACGCCCGAATCGATCATGTAATTGGTCGATGCCAGCGACACACCCAGGATGATCAGGATGCCTCCTACCAGCACCATGGACTCATGCATGATCCTGGGCAATTGCCCTGGAGAGACCTCGCGCAGAATGATCATATCGACGATCAATACATACAGGGCGGTCACAGCTGCCGCCTCGGAGACTGCAAACACACCGCCGTAGATACCACCCAGGACGACCACCGGCAAAGGCAGTTCCCACTTTGCCTCCCACAGGGAATCCCGCACCTCGGTCCACGAGAAATCACCGGGCGCTGCACGGTTGTGCCGATTCATCCAGAAGCTGTAAGCCGCGAGCATGACCACCATAAGCGTCCCCGGCAGAATTCCGCCCAGGAACAGATTGTCTATCGACACCTCCGCCACTACTCCATACAGAATCAAGGGCAGAGAGGGTGCAAACAGCAGGCCAAGGCTGCCGGCCGAAGTAATCAAACCCAGATTGAAGGATTCCTTGTAACCGGCCTCGCGCAAAGCCGGGTATAGCAAGGCTCCAAGGGCAATTATGGTTACGCCTGAGGCCCCGGTGAATGCCGTAAATAGTGCGCAGGCGGCCAGCGAAATCATGGCCAAGCCTCCAGGCAGCCAACCCAGCAAAGCGTTGGAAATTCTGACCAGGCGTCGCGGTGCGCCACTCTCGCTGATCAAGTATCCGGCAAACGTAAACAAGGGAATCGCCAGCAAAATCGGTACTTCGGCAAGACCGAAAATCTCAATTCCCATGACGGACAGATCAATATCCGTGCTGATGAAACCCCACATCGCACTGGCGGCAATCACGGCAAACAGGGGGGCACCCAGCAAGGCCAGCAGCACCAGCAGAATACTGACAATGATCATGCCTCTGGCCCGGCTTTGCGCAGCAGCTTCCAGGCACTGCCAAGTCCGAATACCAGGTAGCGATAGGCGATAAGGCCAAACGCTACGGGCAGGATTGCCTGAAATCCCCAGGCCGGCCAATCGCCAAGCAAAGTATCCTGAAACTCACGGGAATCGGCGACAAAGCGAAACGAGTGCCAGGCAATCAGCCCGGCCACGGTTGCGGTAAACAATTGCACCACAAGCATTGCGCCACTGTGCCAACGACCGCTCATAAAACGTGACAGGACATCTATGGCGATCTGGCGATTCTCCCGACTGGCCGCCACTGCCCCGAACATCGCAGTCCACAACAGGCAAATGCGCAGCAACTCGTCCGCCCAGACGAATCCTGAGTCGAAAAAGATCCGCAGAATAATCTGGGCCGATGCCAGCAAAATCATGCTGCCGAGCAACAACACCAGCATGCTGTTCTCAAATAACCGTCCCAGTCGGTCCAGTCGTGCAAGGATGCCGCGCTCTTCGGACACTGCCTACTTTGTTCCCTGGTGCTGGCTGCGATATTCAGCGATATAGGCGAGCATCTGATCCAGCATTTTCTTCGAGATGACCCCTCGCTCCGCCAAATCGCGGTTACTTGCCTCTACCGGCTTGCGCCAACTTTCAACCTCGCTCTCGTCTGGATGCACTATTTGCATTCCCGAGCTGATGAGCGCCTTGAATGCCTCGCTGTCGTCCAGCTTGTTCTGCCGATCGAAGTCCTGATACACCTTGCTGAAAACTTCGCGAACCACTTGCTGGTCGGGTTCCGAGAGCTTGTCGAAGTACTTCTTGTCCACGACCATGAATCCCATCAGGTAAATCAACGGAATATCGGTTATGTACTTGACCTTGGTGTGCCACTGCATCACCACCGCGCCCACAGGCGACGAACCCACAATGTCGATCAGCCCGGTCTGCAAACCCGTCATCACGTCGGTGATGGGAAGTGTGACCGGAGACAGGCCCAATGCCGCCATGGCGCTATAGGTAATCAGGTCGCCCTCCGGAACCCAGACCTTGCGCCCCTGCAGCGAATCAACACCGGTGACTGGAATGTTTGACATGATCATGGCAAACCCGCCGTCCGCCCAACCAAAGCTTACAAAGCCGGCGTCCTCAAGGCCCTGCTTGAGAATGCCGTCCATGCGTTGCCTGACGTATTCGACCTCAGCAAGCGAATTGAACACCAGAGGCATGCCGTACAATTGCATGTCCGGGTAGACGTCGGCCATGGAACTGGGGGTAAACATTCCACCATGCAGCTGGCCGATACGAATCTTGCGCAAGACCTTTTTGTCGTTGCCCATAACTCCGCCGCCATAAAACTTGAAGTTCACACGGCCATCGGTTCGGGTCTTTATTTCCTTGGAGCCGTCACGCATCTGCTTCATCCAGGCAGTGCCTTCTGGCGCAATCGTGGCGATCTTGAAGTCGGTCGCAAATGCTGCCGGCGCGCCCAATACAAGTAGAACCAGA
>Ga0316188_10001332_pt1 | contig 11638 bp, 8 predicted proteins | sample Phiworburrow1_MG_FD_204933 | JGI IMG/M metagenome (GOLD analysis project Ga0316188, IMG submission 204933) | Coastal sediment microbial communities from Maine, United States - Phippsburg worm burrow 1 | ecosystem: Environmental > Aquatic > Marine > Coastal > Sediment | place: USA: Maine... | reverse complement strand
AAACCGCGCGAATACTTGTGCATGATCATCAGTCGATCCCTTTTACTAGTGGAGGTCGAGTTCACGCCAACCCTGGCGGTGGCCAAGAGGAGGCAGCGATCCGATCTTCTCAAACTGAATGCCGCCGTAGTTGTCACTGACGCCCACGGCCGAACTGTCCGCCGTGCGCACCAGGGTCATCTTGGAGATCGCACCCTGCTTCACCGCACTCTCGGCCTGCAGCACCGCGGCGTCCGCGGTGATGCTGTAGTCGATGGCGGCCCGCTCCAGATAGAAGATGCCGCGCGAGGCCGTGCCGGTGCGGGCATCCACGAAGCGCAGGCTGCTGTAGCCGGTCGGGGTGCACACGTTTTGATCCGGCGCATATTTCACGAAGCCCACGCCGGTGCCTATTGCCAGGGCACCATTGTAGTTTCGTGCCTCGCCGGACTCGATCGCGACGCCACCGCTATCCGTGTCGATGAGCAGTTTGCCCAGGTCGTTGAACCAGCCGCCCGCCGCCCTCACCGTCGTCGTCAGTGCGCTGAAATTCTCCACCGACGCCAGCAGCGCGCCCGCCCCGCTCTTCAGCGGTGCCGGCGTGACCGGCGTGCCGCTCACGTCGTACACCGCGTTATTGGACAGCACCAGAAGGTTCGTGGTATTGGCCAGCTTGGTCTGGTCAATCGCCGCGTTGCTGAAAGCACCGTCGCTGCCGAGCGGCTCCATCAGGCCATAGAAGCGGTTGGTGTAACTGCCGGCGTTGTCCGCCGCGGTGAGGTAGCGTCCGGTGCCCGCCAGCACCCACTGCCGGTTTGCCGCCAGGTCGAAGTAGGCCACCGGCGCACCCTGGAAGGGTCGGTCGGGGTCCAGCATGGTGCTGATCGGCGTCGCCGCCAGGGTCAATACCGGCGCGGAACCGGAGGTGTCCATGCTGAAGCGCAGGCGATTGAGGCTGCCCGAGGGCGACGCCGGCGCCAGCCCCTCGACCAGCCCGAAATACAGCGCGTCGTCCTGATAGTTGCGGTCCCAGTCGACCGCTGTCAGATCACCGACAAAGCTGTTGAGAACACCGGTATCCAGCGCCGGCTGCAAGCCGTCGGTGGCGCCGTCCATATCCTCGAACTGCAGGGTGGTGAGATTGAACAGGTACAGTCGTGCGCTCTGATGGCTCACGCCATCGGCCAATGCCACGCGCCTGGTCGCTGCGCTGGTACCGGCAGGCCCGGAGCCAAAGGCCAGGTACCAGGCATCAGACCCAGCCTCGTAGAGGCCCGAAGTCTGATCGGCCATGCGGCCCTTGAGCAGCGCCGGCACCCCGGTGGTGAAACCCAGGTTGGGGTCGGTAATCTCCGCCAGCAGCGTCGGCGGCACTTCGGGATCGGTGATATCCAGCACCACATAGGCCGAGCGGCTGGTAAAGTCATCGGTGCCATCGCCGTCGAGGTCGAGATCGATCGCCCCCCCGCCCAGACGGAAGCCCACCACCAGGATGGTGCCCCAGCCGCCGGGGTGGGTGTCGTCATCGGCGAAGGTGTTGACGTCGTACGCCTTCGGCTCGCCGTCCACGTAATAGACGTGCGGGTAGTTCTCCTCGCCCAGCCAGCGCAGATGGGGCAGCAGGTTGCGCGGCACGTAGGCCCACAGCTCGGCCCCCAGATCGTATTCCGCCACGGCGGCCCCGGTGACCGGATGGGTTCCGCCCTTGGTGAACGCGGAGCTGCCCAAGGAATAAAACCCGGCATTGAACGCATGGATCATGCCGTCATTGGCGCCGGCATAGACAACCTGCCGCCGATAGAGGTACTGATTGCGGAAGTCCGTATAACTGATGTCCCGGTACGCCACGTCGTAACCATCGCCGGGGCGGCCCACGACCACCGGTGATGAATGCACGATGTCACCCAGTCGCCATACCCTGGCCTGCGAATCGCCATCCATCCGCACGGTGCGCGAGCGCATACCCGGGATGGCATCGGACCCCCGGATATAATTCACCAGATTTTCGCCACTGGCGGCATCTGCGACGTTGAGAATGCGATAGGCGTCGCCATCCACGACGTTGGCCTTGTCGAATGACACGACCTCGCCCGCATCGACGCGACCATCGGGGCCCGCGCCCAGGTCCTGATCCATCCATGTGAGGATGTGACGCCCGCTGGTATCGCCGTAGTTGCGCTGCGTGGTTACCTGGGCATCGCTCAATCCCGCCAGCCAGTTCTTGGCATCCCAGATCGGCCTGATCCGCGTGAAGGGCACGGTTTCCTTGATGGTGCCATCCGCGTTGAGGCGCTGGACCACGGTGGCGGAACCGTCATAAAAGAGGTTGATTTTTTCGTCGTCCGCGCCCAGTACGCCATCGCCGTCGCTGTCCTCGCGCAGATTCAGCTCGCCGTCCAGAAACAGGGCCTGCAGACCACCCACCCAGGCCACCCTGCGCTTGGCAGACTGTTCTTTGTAAGAGGGAAAATAATAGGCCTGGAAGGTGGCACCCACGCCATCCCGCCGCTCCAGGGTGACCGCGACCGAAGTACCCGAGGCGGCGCGCTGCTCGATGGTGCCGACGACCCGGTTCAGGCGCGCGCCAAGCTTGGCCGGGTTGCTGACCGGGAAATAGGCATCGGGGATGCCATCGGCGACAGCGTTGCCATCGAGATCATAGCCATCCCATTCCGACGAGTTGGTCGGCATTGTCTTGAGCTTGCTATTGTAGAAATTGCCATATTTAGCGGCATACCAGAGGGGATTCTCAAGCAATCGGGCGTTGGATGTGCCCGCCGTGATGAGTTCCGGGGCAGCCCAGACCATGCTGGCCTTGGCAGCATCAGAGCAGACGCCGCTGATCAGGCAGGTGTAGTTGCTGCCGCCTGGCCGCAGGGCGCCGAAGTAGGCCTGGTCCGCGACACTGCCGGCGACGATAAAGCCGAATTTGAGCTGATAAGCGGCGTTGGCCGTCGGCACGGACACCCTGACCTGCAGTTCACTGGCGGCCGCCGTCGACTGCCACTCCTGATAGTTGGCATACTCAACATTCGGCACCGCGCCCTGATACGCGCATTCGGTGAGGGCCGCGGCACCGACCGCTGTGCACACCTCGATGCTGGCGATGCCGTCCATATCGTAGTCATGACCCCAGAGCGAATCCTCCCAGGCGATGTCGATGCGCGTATAGTAGGCGGTCTTCACCGCCACTTTGGCATCGACGATGGAGCAGTCGGACCAGTCCGTCCCGTCCGCCGATGAGCGGCAAGCCGGCACCACCCCGATCTCGCTCCCGTCCGCGGTGACAAAGATAAAATTCGGCAGGCTCTCCGCCAGCGCAACGGTATAGGTATCCACCCTCTGCATGTCCTCGAACGCCGTCTCGGGCCGCAGATCCGTGGTCTGGGCATAATTGGCCAGGCCAGCAAGATGGTAGCTTCCCTGCAGCGAAGGCAATTCGGGACACATGCCCAGCACATCGCTGAAGTCGCCCAGAGTCTTGGGTACACAGCTGTTGTCATTGGGGTTGCCGTCCGCATTGCCGACGATGGCCTCGATCCCGAACAGCCCCTCGGCGACCCCCACGGCATTGGTCCTGGCCTCGATGCCGCTGACATCGGCAATGCCGGGCAGCCCCTTGACCTCGCTCAGGTCGTCGGCATCGAAGGAGTTCAGCCCCGTGGACAACACGATGATGGCGCACTGGGCGCAGGGCTCCGCGGTGGACAGGGGGTCGACCCAGGCCTCGGTGCCCATGCCGCTCAACAGTGTGCTGTCGTCACCGGTGCTGAAACCGGCGATCGGTGCGTTGCCGTTGGCGGCGAAGTAGCGCAGCGCCTCCATGTACATCTCGGCCAGGGGATTGCCCCAGTCGCGGCACTTGTCCTTCTCCGCCAGAAAGGTCGGCACTTTGATGCCCGGGCTCTCGCAATCATCATACTTGTGATCATCGTAATTCCAGCCGGCGATGCGCATGCTGTCCAGGGTCTCGATGATGCCGCCGCTGAAACCGCTGCCGCTGAGCCGATAGCGAAACTGCCCGGTAGCGAGGTCGACCTCGTCCAGGGCGGGGTCGGCGTTGCCGGCCAGCGCCGTGATGTTGCGCCGCAGGATGCCGCCGCTGGCCTTCTGCTGGTGGGTTCCCGTCATCAGGCCGAAGCGCATCGAGCCGTTCTCGCTGTTTTCCTGCAGCAATCCCGCGGGCTTGTAGACCGGCGTGCTGCCATAGGCCCGGCAGTAGTCGCCGACGGCGGCATCCTGGCCGTTGACGCAGGAATGCACCCTGACGACGAGGTCACCGGCGCTGGCCACCTTCGATGGGCGGTCTTCCTTGCGACCGACGCCGGCTTCCTCCTGGAACAGGCACTGCACCACCTCGGTGGCCGACCACAGCGGGTAGCTCCCCTCGGCCACGCGGAGCAGCGGCGGACTGGTGCTCTCATCGACTACGTTGATCCTGCCGCTCGCCGCGGTCACGTTACACAGGCTGATCTCGCTGTAGGAACCGTAGGGGGTATAGCGACCAATGTCACTGCCCGCATACACCTTGACGAAGGCATGGGCGTCGGTCGGCAGCAGCGCCCGCTGCAGCACGGTGTCCGTCGCGGTGTCGGTGCTGCGCATGCCGCCGTAGAACACGCGGCGGATGATATCCATGCGCGTCATGCTGGCCCAGTTGAGAAAATTGCCGCTCCAGTTGCCGCCGCACTGATGCCCGCTGCTGGTGGCGCCGTTGGGTTCGAAGCGCTGCTGCGTCGCGTCATAGTCGTAGCAGAAATTGCTGTTGAAGTAGCCGTAGTAGTCGAAGGCGTCGTTATAGGAGGTGTCCAGTTCGCCGTCACCGTCAAGATCGCTGTAGTCGCTGTAGGCCTTGTGAAACAGTTGCTGATCGTTGGACATCAGCAGCATGACCCTGGGGGTCACCTTGGCCTGCAGCAGGGGTGGCATCGCCGCAAAGTCCGCGGAGTTCTGCGCCTGCAGCTTGCCGACGCTCACCGTGGCAAGACCGAGCGCACCAGCGGCCAGCACCCTGGCTGCCGCCCCTGAGCGGAAGGACCCTTTACCGTCTAGCAGGATAGCCATAAGTCAACCCTCAAATGTTTTACGTCGTGCCGATCGCGTGCGCCGCCCGTGTACAGGGCCGCCTCTCATCGATGGCAGGGCTCGCGCGTGCCCGCCTCTGCCGCCGCCCGGCACCTGCTGCGCGAGGTCAAAACACCACCCGCTGCCATCGCAGGCCGCGACCCTTACTTGTTCTTGCCACCACCGGAGGAGCCACCACCACCGGAGGAGCCACCACCACCGGAGGAGCCACCACCACCGGAGGAGCCACCACCACCGGAGGAGCCACCACCACCGGAGGAACCACCACCACCGGAGGAACCACCACTGCCGGAACTGATCTTCTCGTCCAGATCGGTGCGCTTGTAGGAACTCTGCAGCATCACCTCGGCGCGGCCGGAGTCGCTCATGCTCCGGGCGGTGATGCGGAATATCTGCGCGGCGTTGGTGTCGCTCAACGCCGCCGCGGGCTGGGCCGGGGTAAAACACCGGAACTCGACGATATATTTGACCGGGCGTTGGTACGGGGGAATGCTTAAAGTCATATGCTTTGCCGTACTGTCCCATACGTTCAGATAACCGCTGCCGGCGCCCGTCTCCCAGGGGCTGGTGGCGGGCGGCGGCACAGCCGGCTTGGAGGCGTCGTCGACGGCCTTGCACTGCACCACGCCCTCTCCCGACCGCCATATGCCCTGGAAACATCGCCCTCCCGCGCAGTCAGGCTTGTAGCAGGTGCTGCCGGAACAGCTGTAATACATATTGGCGAACGCCGCCATCCCGCCGGCGTTGCCGTCCACCGCCTCCTCGATCAGCCGCAAGGCGGCTTCGGCAGCCTCGAAGGCCTGCTGCCGGTCCTTGCCGGCATTGGCCATTTTCAGCTGCATGCCCGTCGATTCCATGGTCGCCACCGCGCCCAGCGTCACCAGTGTCAGAACCAGCAGGCTGGCGATCAGCGCCATGCCGCCTTGCCGCTTTGCCATCGATCTCATGGTCTTTTCTCCTCTAACCGGCGGCGATATTGCGCAGGTGAATCGTCCTGGTAAACTCCTGACGCAGGATAGTGTCCGAGTATCCGTGGCCGGCATAGCTGGCGGCGCTGCCAGCGAACGGGTAGCCTACGTACTTCACCTCACCACTACCCTGCCTGCTGTGCCCGTAGCCGCGCATCAGCAGCGTCAATTTGACGCTGATCACCTGCTTCCACTCTTGCGCCGCGGCATTGATAGCATCCGCCGGCACATAGGCATCGGGGGTGGCATCGCCGTCGCGGTCGACGCCGTAGAGTATCTGCAGATCCTCGACGCCCATGGCGATCTCGTCGTTCCGCACGGTCACCTGGGTGGGCGAATCCATCCCGGAAAACTGCACCCGATAGAGCGCCGGCTGGGCGCTGTCCGCCGCCGATACACCGACGTAATAGCCGATCGCCGAGAAGCGCATCAGAAAGGAGCCTGGACCATAGGGCAGTCCATCTTTGGAGGGGGCATTGGAGCAATCGAACGATTGGTCAGCACGGATGACCTTGGTGCAGTTGCCGGGGTACTCTTTGCTGCCCGTGTTGTGTACGAACTCCACGTTGGTGCCGCCGGACGAGGGCCCCGTCATCTGCATCAAGCCGACATCGCTGCAATCCTCGCTGACCACCAGCGCCAGATCACCGACCGTCATAGGGTTATTCCGGGACAGTTTGAACTGCGCCGAATTGGGCGCATGCGAGACCACGGTGAGATCCAGGTTGTCGTCCGCACCCCGCAGGATCAGCGCATCCGGGATATAGTCGGTGCTGCCGACATAGGCACCGTTGTCTTTCCACTGCCCGCTGGCAGCCACCAGGCCTTTGGGGAAGGCATTCACCCCGCCCTCGTAGCCCTTCAGAGCGGTCAGGTCCAGCCAGTCAGACCCCGCGCCGCCATTGAGGGAATTGGCAAAATTGGTAGCGCCGGCGCCGGCACTGCTGTTGACCGCGCAGCCCCAGTAGCCGGCCCAGCGGATATCCCTGGCCAGCATCTCCAGGGCGTAACGGGCGTTCTCCTGAATGAAGGACACGTCGTCGGACCACTGGTTGCTGCGCTGATTGCTGATGAGGCTCTGCATCACGCCGGCCATGATGAGCACGCCGATGGCCATGGCCACCAGCACTTCCACCATGGAGATACCCCGCTGCCGCCGTCGGCCGCTCACACCCGCCCGGATCATAGCGTCACCTCCATCTGATAGGTATAGGTGTCGCCCTGCTGATACTGCACCTGGATTGTGACCGGGTAGAGATCGCCGCTGGGCGCACCGACAATGACTGCGCCCTTGCCACCCGGCAGGCTGCGCGTCAGTTCAGTTTTCCAGCGGTGCAGGTCGTACGCGGCCATATCAGTCGACGCGCAGCGGGAGGCGTCGCTGCAGGGGCCGGAGGTGTCGTCCGTGCTGTCAGCAAGTCCGATGTCATAGCTCAAAATGGCGCCCTGATTGGCCCGGATGCGCTCGATGATGTCCTGCGCGCTGAACATGGCCTGGGATTGCAAGTAGGCCAGCTGATTCAATTGCAGGCCCCGCGCCTGCATCGACAGGATGCCCAGCAGGCCGACCGCCAGCACCAGCAGGGCCACCAGCACTTCCACCATGCCCATGCCGCGCTGGGCATGGCTATGCAAAGATTCTCTCAACATCTGTCCTATCCCCTCGATTGCACGCATTCAGCAGCTGCTGGTACCAGAGACCCGCATGGCGCGGCCGCTGGCAGCCAGCGCGACCGTGCGCCCCGCGCTGGCATCCTGTGCCGTACAGAAGACAAAGCTGCCGTTAGCGGCGGTAAACCCGCTGCCCCTGGCAAAGGTCACGGTGGTCGCTGCCGGCGTGCTCTTCACGGTGACGCCTGCCCGCATCGCCGACCGATGGCTGATGACCTCCGCTGCAGCGGGTTTGCCATCGGCATTGGCGTCGACAAAGATGATCCAGCCGTCGTCCCAGCCGCCCGATGCGCAGGCAGGGTCGGGCGGCGTGGCCGGTGGTGGGTCCGTGTTCAAACTTTTCTGATAGCTGGCCTGGTCGATGGCGCACATGACCACGTCCTGCGACAAATTGATGGCCGCGTTGCGGGCCTGATTCAGCGCGGCATTGAAAGCCTTCGCCTCGGCCAGGGCTAGGGCGCGACCGGTGTTGAGGTTGGGAACGGAGAGCGCCAGCGCGATGCTGAGCATCGCTATGACGACGAGCAATTCCAAAAGGGTGAAGCCCTGGGCGCGGCTGCGCCAGGGCGGTGCAACTGGGTGCAGAGGCTCTTTCATAGGTTCGCCGCCTGAATGCCATCGTGTGACGGAAAGTCTAATACCGATTTTTCAGGACGGCGGCGGCGCGGGGACGAACGGCAGCAAACTGCGGACGAAAGGGCGGTGACTTAACGGGAATGTGACGGGCTTATCGGGCCGCGCCCGGCGCCAGCGCCCCGCGCCGTCAAGACGGCGGCTAAGGCGGCGGCTGCGAGGAGAGCGCAGGGAAGTTCAGGCCGCCGCGGCCCTGCGGCTAGCTGACAGGGTGCAGGCGCAGTTCCCTGGGTATCGAAAAGGTGATGTGCTCCTCGATGCCGAGGGTCTCCAGGGCGGTGCCGGCACCGAGTTCGGCCAGGCGCGCCACGACCTGCTGCACCAGCACTTCGGGCGCGGAGGCGCCCGCGGAGATGCCGACCCGCCGCTTGCCCACCAGCCAGGCGGGGTCGATGGAGTCGGCATTATCGATGAGATGGGCCGTCGCCCCGACCCGTTGCGCCAGCTCCGCCAGGCGGTTGGAGTTGGAGCTGTTGGCGGAGCCCACCACCAGGAAGAGATCGCAGTCTGCCGCGAGCGCCTTTACGGAGTCCTGCCGGTTCTGCGTGGCATAGCAGATGTCGTCCCGGCGCGGCCCTCGGATGTCGGGAAAGCGCCTGCGCAGCGCGTCGATGACGCGCGTCGTATCGTCGATGGACAGCGTGGTCTGGGTGACGTAGAACAGCGCCTGCGGATTGTGCACCTCCAGCGTGGCGGCCTGATGCTCGTCCTCGACCAGATAGATGCGCCCCCCGCCGGACTCGTCATACTGTCCCATGGTGCCCTCGACCTCCGGATGCCCGCGGTGGCCGATGAGTATGCACTCCTGCCCCTCCCTGCTGTAACGCGCCACTTCCATGTGCACCTTGGTCACCAGCGGACAGGTGGCGTCGAACACCTTCAGGTGGCGCTGGCCCGCCTCCCGCCGCACCGCCTGGCTGACGCCGTGGGCGCTGAAGATGACGACGGCGCCATCGGGCACCTGGTCGAGCTCCTTCACGAACACCGCACCCCGCGCGCGCAGATCGTCCACCACGAAGCGGTTGTGCACGACCTCGTTGCGCACGTAGATGGGAGCGCCGAACACCTCCAGCGCGCGGTTGACGATCTCGATCGCCCGCTCCACACCGGCACAGAAGCCGCGCGGGTTGGCCAGTTGGACACCGGCAGGGCCTTGCTCTGAATTATTCGACATCGATGATATGCACCTGAAACACCAGCGTCTTGCCCGCCAGGGGATGGTTGAAATCGACCGTGACCCGCTCACCGTCGATCGCGGTGACCACACCCGGCAACTCGGCGCTGGCAGCGTCCGCGAACGACACCACCAGACCCTCCTGCAGCATCATACCGGCGAAGCGCCCGCGCTTGAAGACCTGTACGTTGTCCTCGCGATGCGGACCGAAGGCCTGCTCCGGCGGCACCACGAAGCGCTCGCGGGCGCCTGCGCCGAGCCCCAGCAGCAGCTGTTCGAAGCCCTCCGGCAGGCTGCCATCCCCCACCACGCAGGTGGCGGGCTGCCCGTCGAAGTTGGAATCGACCACATCGCCATCGTCCAGTGCCAGCGAAAAGTGCAGGCGAATGCGCGAACCCGCGGCGACGCGGGCGCCGGACAGGTCACTGACCATCGGCGGCCATCCTCTCGGCGCGGCTCTGCAGCAGCATATCGACGATGAGCAGCACCGCCCCGCAGGTGATGGCCGAGTCGGCGATGTTGAACGCCGGCCAATAGTACGGGCCATAGTGCAGCGAGATGAAATCGACCACGTGCCCGAGCGCGAGCCGGTCATAGAGATTGCCCAGAGCGCCGCCCAGGATGAGGGCCAGCCCCAGCGCCAGCACCTTCTGCCGCGACCCCAGGCGCCACAGCCAGACCACGATCACCGACGACACCAGCCCGGCGATAGCGGCAAAAAACCAGCGCTGCCAGCCGTTCATATCGCTCAGAAAGCTGAAGGCGGCGCCGCGGTTGTAGGCCAGGGCGAGGTCGAACCACGGCGTCAGCTCGCGGGGCTGCCCGAACAGCAGATGGCCTTCAGCCAACTGCTTGGTCCACTGGTCCAGCGCCACCACGGCAGCGCTGATGCCATACCACCAACCGGTAATGCGGGCACCGCCATCATGCATAGCGACGCACCTCGCCGGCGCCATCGACGTTGTCGATGCAGCGCCCGCACAGGTCGGGGTGCTCCTGGTGAGTGCCGACATCCGCGCGCTGATGCCAGCAGCGCACGCACTTGGCATGGGGCGACGGCGTCACCCGAAGCTTCATGCCCTCGATCTCGGTGGCGACCGCATCCCCGGCCTGCGCGAGCGGCGCGATGGCCGCCGCGGAGGTGATCAGCACGAACCGCAGCTCGTCCCCGAGCGCGGCGAGGTCGGCGGCGACGCGCTCATCGCAGTACAGCACCACCTCGGCGCTGAGACTGCCGCGCACGTCGCCGGCCGCCCGGCGCACCTCCAGCTCTCTGTTGACCGCGGCTTTCACCGCCATCATGCGCTCCCAGTAGTGCCGCCCCAGCGCCTCGCCTCCTTCCAGCTCGCGCAGCTGCGGGTACCACTCCTCCAGGAACACCGACGCGGCACGCTCGCCAGGGAGGTACTGCCAGATCTCGTCGGCGGTAAAGCTCAGCACCGGGGCCATCCAGCGGGCCAGCGCCTCGGCGATATGGTACAGCGCCGTCTGCACCGAGCGCCGCGCCACGCTCTCGCGCGGGGTGGTGTACTGGCGGTCCTTGATGATATCCAGATAGAACCCGCCCATATCCACCACGCAGAAGTGGTGCAGCTTCTGATAGATGAGGTGAAACTGATAGGCATCGTAGGCCTCGACGATCTGCGCCTGCAGACAGGCGGCACGGTCGACCGCCCAGCGGTCCAGCGCGAGCATGTCCTCCCACGCGACCTGGTCCCGCGCCGGGTCGAAACCGTTGAGATTGGCCAGCAGAAAGCGCGCCGTGTTGCGGATGCGCCGGTACGCGTCGGCGGTGCGCGTGAAGATTTCGTCCGAGACCGCCATCTCGTGGCGGTAGTCGGTCGCAGCCACCCACAGGCGCAGAATATCCGCGCCGAGCGTCTGCATGACCTGCTGGGGCGCGATGACGTTGCCCAGCGACTTGGACATCTTGCGCCCCTCCGGGTCCACCGTGAAGCCATGCGTCAGCACCTGCCGATAGGGCTGCTGGCCGCTGATGGCAACGGACGTGAGCAGCGACGACTGGAACCAGCCGCGATGCTGGTCCGAGCCCTCCAGGTAGAGGTCGGCGGGGAAACCCAGCTGGGGGTCAGGCCGCAGCACGCAGTAATGGGTGACGCCCGAATCG
>Ga0316188_10001331_pt1 | contig 11643 bp, 8 predicted proteins | sample Phiworburrow1_MG_FD_204933 | JGI IMG/M metagenome (GOLD analysis project Ga0316188, IMG submission 204933) | Coastal sediment microbial communities from Maine, United States - Phippsburg worm burrow 1 | ecosystem: Environmental > Aquatic > Marine > Coastal > Sediment | place: USA: Maine... | reverse complement strand
GTTGCCCGCCGACACCGGCCCCGTCGTGCTCGCATGGTTCATCGTGGCCGGCGCGAAGCTCGCGAACCCGTTGACGTGGCAGGTGTCGCACTGCGCGCTCGTCGGGATGTGGTTCGTCGGCTTGGCCAGCGCGTTGAACACCGTATACGCACCGTTGTGGCAGTTCGCGCACTGGATCGTCAGGCCCGAATGGTCCATGCGCGCCGGCCTGAACGCGGTGAAGTTCGTGTGGCAGGTGTCGCACTGCAAGGTCGTCGGGATGTGGTTCGTCGGCTTGCCCAGCGCCGTGCTGCCGTTGTGGCAGTCCGCGCACCGCCCCGTCGCGGTGGCGTCGTGCACGTAGGCCGCCCCCGCCCAGCTGACCATCGACTTGTGGCACGTGTCGCACTGCGCCGTCGTCGTCACGTGCGTCGCCGGCTTGGCCTGCGCGTTGGCGAACAGGTACGCCCCGCTGTGGCACGCCGAGCAGTTGCCCGCGGCCACCGGACCCGTCGTGCTCGCGTGGCTCATCGTCGCCGGCGCAAACGCGGTGAACGCCTTGTGGCACGTGTCGCACTGCGCCGTCGTCGGAACGTGGTTCGTCGGCTTGCCCAGCGCGTTCACGCTGTTGTGGCAGCTCGAGCAGCGCCCGGCCACCACCGGCGTGGCCGTCGCGTGGTTGAACGTCCCCGTCGCCCACGTCGTCGTCGAACTGTGGCAGGTGTCGCACTGCGCCGTCGTCGCAATGTGCGTCACCGGCTTGGTCTGCGCGTTTTGGGTCACGTATCCGCCGCTGTGACAGTTCGCGCACGTCCCCGCCAGCCCCGCGTGGTTCATCACCGCAGGCGACCAGGCCACGTAGCCGCCCGTGTGGCAGACGTCGCAACTCGCGACCGTCGGAATGTGGCTGTTGCTTCGGCCCAGTGCGTTGACGAAGGTATAGGCGCCGCTGTGGCACTGGGCACACTGGCCGGCAGTACCTGTGTGGCTCATCCGGGCCGGCTTGAAGGCCGAATATCCGTTATGGCAGGTGTCGCACTGCGCGACGGTCGGGATGTGATTGGTGGGCTTGCCCAGCGCCGTCTTGCCGTTGTGGCAGAGCGAGCACTGGCCGACCGCGTCCGACGCGTGTACGAAGCTGACGGTCGCCCAGGTCGTCGTCGACTTGTGGCAGGTGTCGCACTGCGCCGTCGTGGCGACGTGCGTCACCGGCTTCACCTGCGCGTTCTGCGCGAGATAGGTGCCGTTATGGCAGCTCGCGCACAGCCCGGCGAGGCCGGCGTGATTCATCGTCGCCGGGCTCCAGGCGACGAAGCCGCTGACGTGGCAGCTGTCGCACTGCGCGGACGTCGGAATGTGATTCGCCGGCCGCGCCAGCGCATTGGCGAAGGTGTAGGAGCCACTGTGGCAGGACGCACACTGCCCGGCAAGGCCCGAGTGGTTCATCTGGGCCGGCTTGAACGACACGAACCCGGCGTGACAGGTGTCGCACTGCGCGCCGGTCGGTATGTGGGTAGTCGCCTTGCCCAGCGCCTGCGTGCCGTTGTGACAGTTCGAGCAGCGGCCGGCCACCGGGGTGCTGGCAGCGGCGTGATCGAAGACCGCCGTCGCCCAGGTCAGGGTGGAGTTGTGGCAGGTGTCGCACTGGGCGGTCGTCGCCACGTGCGTCGCCGGCTTCGTTTGCGCGTTCTGCGAGAGGAAGCCGCCGCTGTGGCAGGTGATGCACTTGCCGGCCGTGCCGGCGTGATTCATCTTCGCGGGCGACCAGGCGATGAACCCGGTGACGTGACAGCTGTCGCACTCGGCCGTCGTCGGAATGTGGGAGGTGGTCTTGGGGTTCGCGTTCGCGAAGGTGTAGGACCCGTTGTGACACGACGAGCACTGCCCTTCGGTCGCCACGTGATTCATCTGCGACGGCTTGAACGCGTTGAAGTTCGTGTGGCACGAATCGCACTGGCGGTTCGTGGGCACGTGCGTTGACGGCTTGCCGAGTGCGCTGACGCCGTGGCAGTCGGCGCAGCGCCCGGTGACCGGCGTGGCGGCTGCCGCGTGGTCGAACGTGGCGGTCGCCCAGGTGGTGCCCGACTTGTGGCAGGTATCGCACTGCGCATTCGTCGCCACGTGGGTCGCCGGCTTGGTCTGTGCGTTCTGGGCGAGGAAGCTGCCGCCGTGGCAGGTCAGGCAGTTTCCGGCGGCCGCCGGCCCGACCATGTTCGCGTGCAATCCGGCGGTCCCCACCGTGATCGGCGCGAAGCTCGAACCCGCGGCGTGGCAGGCGTCGCAGGTGGCGGTCGTCGGAATGTGCCCCTGCTGCTTGCCGGTCGCGGTGCGGCCGTTGTGGCACGACGCGCAGTCGCCGGGCTTCGCCAGCGCATGGCTGTAACCGGCCGGCAGCCACGCGGAGGTGTGATGGCAAGTGTCGCAGGCGCCGCTGGTGACCGGGTGCGTCGCCGGCTTGCCGGACGCGGTGGACCCGTTGTGGCAGGACGCGCAGTCGCCCGCTTTGATCCCCTGGTCGGGCCGATGCCGGAAGTTCGCGGGCGTCCAGGCGATCGTCGAATGACAGGACTCGCAGGACGCGGTTACCGGGATGTGGTCGGGCGGCATCCCCGGTGCCCAGCCCCCGCGGCTGTGGCAGGTCGCGCAGGCGCGCGGCGTTCCCTTGAAGATTCCCTGTCGATGGCAGGACTCGCAGGGCACGCGCAGGTGCGCACCGTCGAGCCAGAATCCGGTGGACGCGTGATCGAACGGAACCGCCGCACCCGGCAGGGTCTGTGCCGACGCAGCGAGGCTGGTCAACGCGCAAAGGACGAAGAGCGCGACTGCCACGAGGCGCCGCGCAAGCCGAATCCCGATGGCCTCAAGCGTTGTCAATCAGGAGTTTCCTCGAAACGCGTTTCGTTGCCGTTCCCCACCTTTGCCTGCCACCCAGGCGACCGATATGGGACTTTCGCCCATACACGTCCTTTCGCGTACTGTACCGTCCCGAGACGCTGGCGTGGGCCCCGTTCGTCATCGCCAGGCCCGCTTCCAGTCGGTTGCCACATGGCAGCGCTCGCACTGCGCACCGAACCGGCCGTCGTGGGCGTCGTCCTTCGCATGGCAGGCGACGCAGGCGCGCGACGGCTTCGCGCTCGCCGCGGAGGTCTTCGTGTGGCAGAGATCGCATTGCAGCTTGCGGTGGGCGCCGTCGAGCGGGAAGCGGGTTAGCGCGTGATCGAAGTCCCAGGACTTCCAGGTGCCGGTGTAGTGGCAGGTCTCGCAGCGGGTGCCGAAATGTCCCTCGTGCCTGTCCTCCTTCTCGTGACAGGCGTAGCAGCGCGACGACGCGTCCCGGTAGGCCGGTGTCTTGTGGCATTTCGCGCACTCCACGCCGACATGGCTGCCGGTCAGCGGAAACCGGGCGCGGTTGTGGTCGAACGGCTTGCCCTTCCAGCGGCTCTCGTCGTGGCAACTCTCGCACTTCGCGCCGAGCTGGCCCTTGTGGCTGTCGTCCTTGCGGTGGCACGCGATGCATGCCGTGTCCAGCTTCGCCGATTTGATCGCCCCCTTTGCCGGCAAGTGGCAGGCGTCGCACTTCGCGCGCGCATGCCCACCCCTCAACGGGTAGCGCGTGTCCCGGTCGTGATCGAACCTGGTCTCTTTCCATCCTCTTTCGCTATGGCAGCTCTCGCACTTCTCCCCGTAGCGCCCCTTGTGCCCCTTCTTCTGGTCGTCCGGTCGGTGACACGCGACGCAGGTCCGTTCGACCCGGATCCTCGCGCCGGGGCCCGACACGCCCCCCACGTGGCAGGCCTCGCACTTGACGCCGCGATGCTTGTCGAGCAGCGGAAAATCCGACCGGTCGTGGTCGAAGCCCGAGCCCTTCCAGTCGCGCGCGTCGTGACAGTTCTCGCACTTCTCTCCCAACTCGCCCCGGTGCCCTTTCTCCCGGTCGTCCTTGCGGTGGCAGGCGACGCACGCCCGGTCGACGCGGATCGACGCGCCCGCGCCCGAGACGCCGCCCGCGTGGCAGGCCTCGCAGCGGACGCTGCGGTGCTTGTCGCGCAGCGGGAACGCCGAACGGTCGTGGTCGAAGCCCGCGCTCTTCCAGGCGCGCTCGTCGTGGCAGCTCTCGCACTTCTCGCCGAGTTCGCCCCGGTGCCCTTTCTGCTGATCGTCGCCGCGGTGACACGCGACGCATCGCGTCGAGGGCTTGTCCTCGTAGATCGTGCCCCCCTTGTCGAGGACATGGCAGGCGGCGCAGGTGGCCTGCCGATGCCCGCCCTTCAGCGCATAACGGGTGGCGACGTCGTGGTCGAAGGTGATCTGCTTCCACGACTTGTCGTTGTGGCAGGACTCGCACTTCGTCCCGTAGCGCCCCCGGTGCCCCCGCTGCTGATCGTCCTTGCGGTGGCATCCGTTGCAGGTCCGCGGGGTCGCCTGATAGGTCCGGTCGACGTGGCACTTCGCGCACGCGACGTCGGCGTGCTTGCCGCCCAGCAGCGGGAACTTCGTCTTCTCGTGGTCGAAACGCGCCACCGTCCAGCGCTCCTGGTCGTGGCAGCTCTCGCACCGGTTCCCGAGATGGCCCTTGTGCCCCTTCTGGGCATCGTCCTTCGCGTGACATTCGCTGCATTTCGCCGGCGCCTGGCGGTACTTCTTTTGCGGCTGATGGCATGCCTCGCACTTCGCGTCGCGATGCGCGCCGAGGAGCTTGAAGTCGGCCTGACCGTGGTCGAACTTCTTCGGGTCGAGCGGCGCGATCTCCGCCCCGCGCCCCTTGTGGTCGGTGTGGCAGCCGCGACAGGTCCTGTCGTCCAGACGGCCGTGCAGGCGAGTGCGCGTGCTGACGTCGGTCGCGACGTCCTTGTGGCAGGCCAGGCACAGCCGCGTCTGCGCGCTCTTGTCGAAGCGCTGATGGCACTTGTCGCAGTCCAGCTCGAACTTCGCGTGTCCGGCGATCACCTCGCCGGGCATCAGCGCCCTCTCGATCACCTGCCCCGCCGCCAGCACGGGCAGGAACACGAGCAGGGGAACGAGCAGCCATCTCAGCAGCCGGTCAGTACATGTGCACGGCGACGACATGGGCGACGGCGCTCACCACCAGCAGGTACAGGAAAGGCACGTGCACGACGTGCCACAGCGAGAACAGGCGCTCCCAGATCGCCAGGTGCGCAACGTCGACCGCCGCGTCGAGAAAAGTGTCGATCTGTCTTGCCGCACGGCGGTAGCCCGACTGCCTGCGGGTGGACTTGCCGCGCCGCTCGATCTGCATCAGCGCGCTCTTCGCGTCTCGCCGGATCTGGCGCCCCAGCACCCGGCTGCGCGCACGCAGCGTGACGAAGCGCCAGACGCGCATCGCGACGGAGGCGATGGGTCGCGTCGCCTCGGCTTCGAACGCGTGCAGTCGCGCCTCGAGATCCGGACGGATCACGAAGATCACCCTCAGGCTCTCGGTGCTCTTGCGCAGTTGCGCCTGCACCTCGGACAGCGTCTGGTGACGACCGGACAGTCCCTTGTGCACGTGCCGATACAGGAATCGACCCACCACGCCGCTGAACGCGACCAGGAGCATCGCGTAGAGCGCGACCGTCCCGTTCATCGATTGCGTCCGGAAGGTCGAATGAAACAGCACGAGAATCGGCCCGCCGACCCCCGCGACCATGTGGAACCGGAACCAGTGCTCCATGCGCCCGAACCGGTCGAGACCGCGTATGCGCTTTCGCAGCGGGTACGCCAGCAGGCTGAGCATCAGCAGTCCGCCCGCAAGCCCGAGGTTGTAGCCGAAGTCCGATCCGGGGTCATACAGCTCCCCCACCGCGACGAGCCAGGCCAGGAAGAGCACCATCAGCACCAGCATGGCCAGCGCGGCACGCCATACGGCGCGCAACAGCCTGTCGGCGCCTGGACGTGCCGTCCATCCGCGCGTGCTGCCCGTCACCGTTCCGACTGCGCTCGACTGTGCCATGCTCCGTCAATATTTCGCGTAACGACGCCCCGAGGCGCGTCCGAATGTCCGCGCAGGAATTCACGGAAGGCCCGATCGTGAATGGGAATATTTCACATTACAACCCATCAAGTCAAGCGTCCCGCAGCCGAAGAATGGAACGGGAGCGGATACGCGCCGACGCGAAGCCGCTCGGTGGTCGGCACAAGCTGCCCGAAGGACGCTGCGCTCCGGGCGGCCTGCCGACGACTCCCTGCTGACCCCCGACGCGAGCAGATTCCGCCGGTTTCATGTCCGACGCCCTCTACTACCTGATTCCCGTCTGCCTGCTCGTGATCGCGGCGAGCGCGCACCTGCTGATTCGCCGCGCGCGGTCCCGGGCGAACGCGCAAGCGCTGCGCGAAGCCCAGGAGGCAGGCCTGACCGAGCCGCCCACGCTTCACCCGGTCGTCGACCTCTCCGTCTGCATGGGGTCGGGCGCCTGCGTACGCACGTGTCCCGAGAAGGCCCTCGGCGTCATCGACGGCAAGGGCGTGCTCGTCAATCCGACGCATTGCATCGGCCACGGCGCGTGCGCGCCGGCCTGCCCGGTCGGCGCGATCAAGCTCGTTTTCGGCACGGAACGGCGCGGCGTCGAAATACCGGCAGTCGATCCGCACTTCGAGACCAACGTCAGAGGCATCTTCATCGCCGGCGAGCTGGGCGGCATGGGGCTGATCCGCAACGCGATCCGCCAGGGCACGCTGGCGATCGAATCCATCGCGAAACGCCCGCGCGGCGAGGCGGAACTGGACGTGCTGATCGTCGGCGCCGGCCCGGCGGGCATCGCCGCGTCGCTCGCCGCCAAGCAGACCAATCTGAAGTACGTGACGGTCGAGCAGGAGCATTCGCTCGGCGGCACCACCTACCACTACCCGCGCAACAAGCTGGTGATGACCGCGCCGATGAAGCTGCCGATCGTGGGCGAAATCCGCGTGCGCGAAGTCAGCAAGGAAGAGCTGATGGACATCTGGCAGTCGGTGCTCGACCAGGGAGCCCCGGACATCCGGTTCGGCGAGCGGATGGAGGAGATCTCGCAAGAAGGCGAGGTTTTCGTCGTCCGGACGAACCGCGCGGCCTACCGCAGCGCGAGCGTGCTGCTCGCGATCGGCCGCCGGGGCACGCCGCGCAAACTCGGCGTGGCGGGCGAAGACCGGTCGAAGGTCGTCTACCGGCTGATCGAAGCGTCGCAATACCAGGGAGACGACGTGCTGGTCGTCGGCGGCGGCGACAGTGCGCTGGAGGCGGCGCTGGACCTCGCCGCCGAGCGGGACACCAAGGTGACGCTGTCGTACCGAGGCAAGGCATTCGATCGGGTCAAGCCGAAGAACCGTGACCGGATCGACACCGCCGTATCGGAAGGCCGGATCCGCCTCGAACTCGAGACGACGGTCGGCGAGATCGGCGCTGATCGCGTCACGCTGCGTCGAGGCGAATCGGAGATCGCACTGCCCAACGACCGGGTCATCGTGTGCGCGGGCGGCGAGTTGCCCACGCCGATGCTCAAGAAGATCGGCATCCGGGTCGAAGCGCACTACGGGAGCTGACGGGCGCCCGCCCGGAAACGCAAAAAGGCCGACACGGATGTCGGCCTTTTCGGTTTCTTGGCGCCGCCCGCTGTTCGCGGCGGCGCGGAATGCTTGGTTGCGGGGGCAGGATTTGAACCTGCGACCTTCGGGTTATGAGCCCGACGAGCTGCCAGACTGCTCCACCCCGCGTCTGAACCTGAGATTATAGTACAAAACGACGTCGCGTGCCCAATCCCGGAAGTTCCCTCCTCAGGCGCCGCACAAGGCCTCCCCCGGACACCCCGATCCGCACCGGTCGCGCTGCTAAACTTCAGGCTCCCTCAAGAACAGCGAACGGTCGTCGGATGAGATTCTGCTCCGCATGCGGGCAAACGGTCGAGCACAGAATCCCGGCGGGCGACAACCGGCTGCGCTATTGCTGCCCGGCCTGCGGGGCGATCCACTATCAGAACCCGCGGATGGTCCTCGGCACGATCTGCGTCTGGCAGGACAAGGTGCTCCTGTGCAAGCGTGCGATCGAACCTCGCTACGGCTACTGGACACTGCCGGCCGGATTCATGGAAAACGGCGAGAGCACCGGCGAGGGTGCCACCCGCGAGACCGTCGAGGAGGCGGGCGCACGCATTGAACTGGGCGAGCCGTATTCCATCCTCGACGTTCCCCAGGTCGAGCAGGTTCACATGTTCTTCCGGGCGTCCCTGCTCGACCCCGACTTCGACCCCGGGCCCGAAAGCCTGGAGGCGCAACTGTTCAGCGAAGCGGAGATCCCCTGGGGGTCGCTGGCGTTTCGCACCGTCTCACAGACGCTGCGCTGGTTCTTCGAGGACAGGCGCGAAGGGATCTACCGTCTGCACACCGGGACGATCCGCTACGAACCCAAGGCCAGCGGCTGAGTTCCGGTCGTGTCGGCATCTGCAGCGCGGTGAACCGATGCGACGACGGTCGCTCCTGAGCGGTTGCGCGACCGGCGCGATTGCGGCCGTCGAGGGTCGGCGCCGATGACGATCCCCTGGGTGGAGCCGAGCGAGCCGCTGCCCGATCCGGTGCTCGCGCTGCGCGAGCCCAACGGACTGCTCGCCGCGGGACGAGACCTCGGCGCGCGTCGGCTGCGCGAGGCGTACCACCGCGGAATCTTCCCGTGGTATTCGCAGGGGCAGCCGGTGCTGTGGTGGTCGCCGGATCCGCGAATGGCGCTCTTCCTGGAGGAGTTCGCGCTTTCACGCTCGCTGACCAAGACCATACGGAAGCTGCGCCGCGAGGGGCAGTGGCGCCTTAGCCTGGACCAAGCGTTCGAGCAGGTGATGCGCGAGTGCGCGTCCACGCGTCCGGGGCAGGACGGGACCTGGATCACTGACGAGATCCGCCGGGCCTACGTCGAACTGCATCGCGAGGGGTTCGCCCATTCGGTGGAGGTCTGGAGCGGCGACACGCTGATCGGCGGCCTGTACGGAGTCTCGATCGGGCGGATGTTCTTCGGCGAGTCGATGTTCGCACGCCGCACGGACGCGTCGAAAGTGGCCCTTGCCGCACTGGTGCACACCTTGATTGGCGCCGGATTCCGCGTGATAGACTGCCAGCAGAATACGGCTCACCTCGCCTCACTGGGCGCAAGAGAGCTTGCCCGCGAAGATTTTCTCCAGATCGTGTCCGTCATGACATCGATGACCGCGCCCGACTGGGGCAGCATGATGATCGCGCTGCCCGACGCATGACCCATCTCAAGGAACTGCCCTTCGCGGCGCTGCAGTTCTACGCGACTGCCCCCTACCCATGCAGCTACCTGGCGGACCGGCAGGCTCGCTCGCAGGTCGCGACACCGAACCACCTGATCAACGCCGACGTGTACAGCGAACTGGTGCGCGCCGGCTTCCGGCGCAGCGGCGTGTTCACCTATCGCCCCCACTGCGACGGGTGCCGGGCCTGCGTGCCGGTGCGGGTGCCGGTCGCGGAGTTCGTGCCCAGGCGCAGCCAGCGTCGCGCGCTCCGCGCCCACGCCGGGCTGCGGGCACTGGTCGCGAGGCTGGGGTTTTCCCCGGAGCACTACGGCCTGTACCTGCGCTACCAGTCGCTGCGCCACGCGGGCGGCGGAATGGACCAGGACAGCCGCGAGCAGTACGCGCAGTTCCTGCTCCAGAGCAAGGTCAACACGCGGCTGGTCGAGTTCCGCGAAGCCGACGGCACGCTTCGGATGGTGTCGATCGTCGACATCCTCAACGACGGCCTCTCGTCCGTGTACACCTTCTACGATCCGGACATGCCCGGCACGAGCTACGGAACCTACAACGTGCTCTGGCAGATCGCGCAGTGCCGCCAGCTGGAACTGCCATACCTCTACCTGGGCTACTGGATCGCGCAGAGCCCCAAGATGGCCTACAAGGCGAAGTTCGGCCCGATCGAGCACCTGAGCGCCGGCGTCTGGGAGCGCATCGACGCCCTCGACGACGGTACGGTCTCCTGAGCGGCACGGCGGCCCCTTGCTGAATCCCTACTCGCTGGCCCGGCCACTGCTGTTCGCGCTCGACCCGGAGCGCGCGCACGAACTCACGCTGGCCACGATCGATCGCGCGGCGCAGACCGGCATGCTGCGGCTGGCCGGCGGCGCGCCGGTCGACGACCCGATCGAGGTGATGGGAATGCGGTTCCGCAACCGCGTCGGCCTGGCCGCCGGGCTGGACAAGAACGGCGCGCATATCGACGCGCTCGCCGCGCTGGGGTTCGGCTTCATCGAGGTCGGCACGGTGACGCCCAAGGGGCAGCCCGGAAACCCTCGCCCCCGGATGTTCCGGTTGCCGGAGGCGGACGCGGTGATCAACCGGATGGGATTCAACAACGACGGCGTCGACGTGTTCATGAAGAACGTCGCGCGCTCCGGGTTCGCCGGCGTGCTCGGCCTGAACATCGGCAAGAACGCGTCGACGCCGATCGAGCGCGCCACCGACGACTACCTTCACTGCCTGGAGCGCGTCTATTCGCGCGCAAGCTACGTCACGGTCAACATTTCTTCGCCGAACACCAAGAACCTGCGACAGTTGCAGGGCGCCGACGAACTCGACGCGATGCTCGCCGCGCTGCGCGAGCGTCAGCTCGGACTGGCTGACCATCACAAGCGGTACGTGCCGCTGGCGCTGAAGATCGCGCCCGACCTGGACGACGCCCAGATCGAGGCGATCGCGCAGAAACTGCGCTCCCACGAGATCGACGCGGTGATCGCGACGAACACGACGATCTCGCGGGAGTCGGTGCTGGGGCTGCGCCATGCGAAGGAGGCTGGCGGGCTGTCCGGGGCGCCGGTGCGCGAACTGTCGAATCGCGTGATCCGGGCATTGCGCGCGCTGATGCCCGTCGGCTATCCGATCATCGGCGTGGGCGGGGTGATGTCGGGCGCCGACGCCTGCGAGAAGATCGACGCGGGGGCGACGCTGGTGCAAATCTATACCGGCCTCGTCTACCGCGGTCCCGCGCTCGTGCGCGAATGCGCGCTGGCGCTGCGCGCACACTGCGCGGCGAAGCGATGACGCGTCACGCACGGATGCCCGCCTTGCCCGAACTGCGCCTGACGCACCTGCCCGCTTGTCCCAAGACCGTCGCTGCCCGGACGCGGCGACCCCCGTCCGCGCGCGACGCCCCTGCACGACACATTCGGAGTACTCGATGAAATCACTGTTCACCGCGATCGGCCTCGCCGCCGCGCTCGCCGCGGCCACGCCGGCATTCGCCCAGCTCAAGGTCAAGGACGCCTGGGTGCGCGGCACCGTCGCCCAGCAGACCGCCACCGGCGCGTTCATGGAACTCAGCGCCGCGGAAGACCTCAAGCTCGTCGGGGTCCAGAGCCCGATTGCCGGCGTGGCGGAGATTCACGAGATGAAGATGGACGGCGGCGTGATGAGGATGCGGCCGATCACCGCCCTCGAGCTGCCTGCCAATCGGACCGTCCAACTCAAGCCCGGCGGCTATCACGTCATGCTGATGGGGCTGAAACAGCCGCTGATGGACGGCGCGACCGTGCCGCTGACGCTCACCGTCGAGACGCGCGACGGGAAGCGCTCGACGGTCGAGGTCAGCGCGCCCGTTCGGCCGCTCAACAGCGCCGCAGGCGCGCCGATGAAGATGCACTAGGTCCGCGTCGGGAAGGACCTGGGAGCGGTCGGCGACGCCGTCAGACCGCCT
>Ga0316188_10001330_pt1 | contig 11648 bp, 11 predicted proteins | sample Phiworburrow1_MG_FD_204933 | JGI IMG/M metagenome (GOLD analysis project Ga0316188, IMG submission 204933) | Coastal sediment microbial communities from Maine, United States - Phippsburg worm burrow 1 | ecosystem: Environmental > Aquatic > Marine > Coastal > Sediment | place: USA: Maine... | reverse complement strand
TGGATCGTCAGCGGAGGGTTTCGCCATGTTCAGCAAGATCCTGGTACCGATCGACGGCAGCGAGACCGCGCGGCGTGGCCTGCAGGTGGCGCTGGACCTCGCCCAGCGGCTGAATGCCCAGCTCACGCTGTTGCACGTGATGGAGTTCTACCCGCTGATGGTGGAAATGGTGCCCAGCGGGGCCTGGACGCAAATCACCGAAGGCGTGCGCGAGTTTGGCCAGCAACTGCTCGACGACGCGCGGCAGAAGGCACTGGCACAAGGCATTGCCACCGACGCGTTCCTGTTGGACGCCTCCGGCGCGCGGGTGGCCGACACGATCACCGAACAGGCGCGCCAGCATGGCTGCGACCTGATCGTGATGGGCACGCACGGGCGCCGCGGCCTGCAGCGCACCCTGGTCGGCAGCGACGCCGAACTCGTCGGCCGCCACAGTGCGGTACCGGTGATGCTCGTGCCGCAGGCCTCTTGATACCCCGTGAGGGCCGGGCCCGGGCCGGGCCCGGGCCGGTTCGTCCTATTGCACCGTCAGGCGCCGCGATCCGGCGCCCGCCTTCTTGGGCAGCATCAGCGACAGAACGCCGCTGTCGTAGTGGGCTTGCGCCTTGGACTCGTCCACCGCACTGGCCAGCGTGAAGCTGCGGCTGGCCATGCCGGTCTGGCGCTCGCTGCGCAGCACGCGGCCGCCTTCCTTGTCCTCGCTGGTCTTCTTGACCTCGGCGCTGATGGTGACCTGGTTGCCGTCGATGCGCACGTCGATGTCCTGTTTGCGCACGCCGGGAATCTCGGCCTTCACCATGTAGCTGTCCTCGTGCTCGCTCAGATCGAGCTTGATGCGTGGCGCGATGTCGCCGCCGGCGAAGCGCCAGGGCCGCAGCATCTGCCGCCAGTCATCATCGAACAGGTCGAGCGCGAAGGGATCCGTCAGTTGAACCTTGTTCATGAACTTCTCCATTCAGTCTCGCGCGGACCGCGGTGGGCGGGATTGCCCTCCCGCGCCGTACGAAGAGCTTGCGCCGCCGCCCGCGGGCCCGCTTTGCGCCAGATCATTTCGGCCCATGGCGGGACGGCGCGGCGCGCGCTGCCGGCGGGCGCGCCCGGAATGACGGAAAATGCGCATTGGCGCTCTTTGGCGCGCGCCCATCCGACATGACCGCACGCACGCTCTACGACAAGCTCTGGGACGACCACGTCGTCCACACCGAGGAGGACGGCACCGCCGTGCTCTACATCGACCGCCACCTGGTGCACGAAGTGACGAGCCCGCAGGCCTTCGAGGGCCTGCGACTGGCCGGGCGCAAGGTCTGGCGCGTGAGCTCGATCGTCGCCACCGCCGACCACAACACGCCCACCACCGGCTGGGAGCGCGGCTACGACGGCATCACCGACCCGATCAGCAAGTTGCAGGTCACCACGCTGGACGCCAACATCAAGGCTTTCGGGGCCGCGGCGTACTTCCCGTTCCTCGACCGCCGCCAGGGCATCGTGCATGTGATCGGTCCCGAGAGCGGGGCCACGCTGCCCGGCATGACGGTGGTCTGCGGCGACAGCCACACCAGCACGCACGGCGCCTTCGGCGCGCTGGCGCACGGCATCGGCACGAGCGAGGTCGAGCACGTGATGGCGACCCAGACGCTGCTGGCCAAGAAGGCCAGGAACATGCTCGTCAAGGTGGACGGGCAGCTGTCCCGCGGCTGCAGTGCCAAGGACATCGTGCTGGCCGTCATCGGCCGGATCGGCACCGCCGGCGGCACCGGCTACACGATCGAGTTCGATGGCAGCGCCATCCGCGCGCTCAGCATGGAAGGGCGCATGACGGTCTGCAACATGGCCATCGAGGCGGGCGCTCGCGCCGGCCTGGTGGCAGTGGACGACACCACGCTGACCTATGTGAAGGGGCGCGACTTCGCGCCGCGCGGTATCGAGTGGGACCAGGCGGTGGCCCACTGGCGCACGCTCAAGTCCGACCCCGGGGCCCATTTCGACACCGTGGTGACGCTGGATGCCGGCCAGATCCGGCCGCAGGTGACCTGGGGCACCAGCCCAGAGATGGTGCTGTCGATCGAGGACCGCGTGCCCGACCCGGACAAGGTCAAGGACGACAACCAGCGCGGCGCCATCGAGCGCGCGCTGACCTACATGGGGCTGCAGCCGGACAAGCCGATCGCCGACATCCGCATCGACAAGGTCTTCATCGGCTCGTGCACCAACAGCCGCATCGAGGACCTGCGCGAAGCCGCCGCCGTGGTGCGCAAGGTGGGCGGCCGGGTGGCGAGCAATGTCAAGCTCGCGATGGTCGTGCCCGGCTCGGGCCGGGTGAAGGCGCAGGCGGAAAAGGAAGGCCTGCACGAGATCTTCAAGGCGGCGGGCTTCGAATGGCGCGAGCCGGGCTGCAGCATGTGCCTGGCGATGAACGCCGACCGGCTCGAGCCGGGCGAGCGCTGCGCCTCCACCAGCAACCGCAATTTCGAAGGCCGACAGGGCGCCGGCGGCCGGACCCACCTCGTCAGTCCGGCGATGGCCGCCGCCGCCGCCCTGAATGGACATTTTGTCGACGTGCGCCGCATCGTCTGAAGGAGTCGAATCTCATGCGCAGGATATTCATCGCCGCCGCCGTGCTGTGTTACGCCCTTGGCCTGGCCGGGTGCAACACGATCGAAGGCATGGGCAAGGACATTTCCAAGGCCGGCGATACGATCGAAGGCGCGGCCAAGAAGAGCAAGTAGACGATGCAAGCCTTCACCGTGCACCAAGGCCTGGTCGCGCCGATGGACCGGGAAAACGTCGACACCGACGCCATCATCCCCAAGCAGTTCCTGAAGTCGATCGCCCGCACCGGCTTCGGCCCCAACCTGTTCGACGCCTGGCGCTACCTGGACAAGGGCGAACCGGGGCAGGACCCGGCATCGCGCCGGCCGAACCCCGACTTCGTGCTCAACCAGCCGCGCTACGACGCGGCGTCGATCCTGCTGGCGCGGCGCAACTTTGGCTGCGGGTCGAGCCGCGAGCATGCGCCCTGGGCGCTGCAGCAGTACGGGTTCCGCGCCCTGGTCGCCCCCAGCTACGCGGACATCTTCTTCAACAACTGCTTCAAGAACGGCATCCTGCCGATCGTGCTGCCCGAATCGCAGGTGTCGCGCCTGTTCGACGAAGTGCTGGCCTTCCCGGGCTACCGGCTCACGATCGACCTGCCGCGCCAGGTGATCGTCAAGCCCGACGGTGCGGAGCTGCCCTTCGACGTCCAGCCCTTCCGCAAGTACTGCCTGCAGGGCGGTTTCGACGACATCGGGCTGACCCTGCGCCACGCCGACAAGATCCGTGCCTTCGAGGCCGAACGGTTGGCGCGCATGCCCTGGCTGGCCCAGCGGCACCTCTGAACCCGGCGCAGGGGGTTCCGGCGCTGGTCGCCTCCCTGGGTCGCGCCATGAACATCGACGGGCGCCTTGCCCGGTTGCAAGGGACAATTCCGAATCATGAAGATTGCCATCCTTCCCGGTGACGGCATCGGCACCGAGATCGTTGCCGAGGCCGTCAAGGTCCTCGACGTGCTGGAACTGCCGCTGGAGCTGGAGACGGCGCCGGTCGGCGGCGCTGCCTTTGAGGCCGCCGGCCACCCGCTGCCCGAGGGCACGCTGAAGCTGGCGCGGGCCGCCGACGCCATCCTGTTCGGTGCGGTGGGCGACTGGAAGTACGACAAGCTCGAGCGCGCGCTGCGTCCGGAACAGGCGATCCTGGGCCTGCGCAAGCAGCTGGGGCTTTTTGCCAACTTCCGGCCGGCGATCTGCTACGAACAGCTCACGCACGCGTCGAGCCTGAAGCCCGAACTGGTGGCCGGGCTGGACATCCTGATCGTGCGCGAGCTCACGGGCGACATCTACTTCGGCCAGCCGCGCGGCCGCCGGACCGCGGTCGACGGGCATTTCCCTGGCGCCGAGGAAGCCTTCGACACCATGCGCTACAGCCGCCCGGAAATCGAGCGCATCGCGCACGTGGCGTTCCAGGCCGCGCGCCAGAGGGGCAAGCGGCTGACCAGCGTCGACAAGGCCAACGTGCTGGAGACCTTCCAGTTCTGGAAGGACGTGGTGACCGAGGTGCATGCCCAGTACCCGGACATCGAACTCGACCACATGTACGTGGACAACGCGGCGATGCAGCTCGTGAAGGCGCCCAAGCGCTTCGACGTCGTCGTCACGGGCAACATGTTCGGCGACATCCTGTCGGACGCGGCGGCCATGCTGACCGGTTCGATCGGCATGCTGCCCTCGGCGTCGTTGGATGCCCGCAACAAGGGCCTGTACGAGCCCAGCCACGGCAGCGCACCGGACATCGCTGGGCAGGGCGTGGCCAACCCGCTGGCTACAATCTTGTCCGCAGCCATGATGCTCCGATACTCACTCCAGCAAGCCGAAGCCGCCGACCGGATCGAGGCCGCGGTGCAGGCCGTGCTGGCGGCGGGGCTGCGCACCCCCGACATCTGGCGTGAAGGCGACACCCGAGTCGGCACCCGCGAGATGGGCGACGCCGTCGTCGCCGCAATCACCGGCAAGAAGATCACCCGGCGCTAGCCGCTGTCGGATCGTCTCGCCCACCCACAGGACCCCGGCGAAGCGAGCCGAGGCAGGAAAGGGGTCCGGTGACACCGAAAGGCAAGACTGACATGGCACTGGTAGGACTCGTAGGCTGGCGAGGCATGGTCGGCTCCGTGCTCATGGAGCGCATGCAGGCCGAAGGCGACTTCGATCTCATCGAGCCCTTGTTCTTCAGCACCTCCAACGCCGGCGGCGACGCGCCGTCGATGGCGAAGAACGAGACCCGGCTGCGGGACGCGCACGACCTGGCGGCGCTGAAGCGCTGCGACATCATCGTCACGGCCCAGGGCGGCGACTACACCAGCGCGGTCTACGGGCCGCTGCGCGCGGCCGGCTGGCAAGGGCACTGGATCGACGCCGCGTCCACGCTACGCATGGCCACCCAAGCGGTGATCGTGCTGGACCCGGTCAACCTGCCGGTGATCGAGCGCGCCCTGGCCCGGGGCGGTCGCGACTGGATCGGCGGCAACTGCACCGTCAGCTGCATGCTGATGGGCGTCGGGGCGCTGTTCAAGGCCGGGCTGGTGGAGTGGATGAGCACCATGACCTACCAGGCGGCCAGCGGCGGCGGCGCCCAGCACATGCGCGAACTGCTGACCCAGTACGGCACGCTGAACGCCGAGGTGAGAGGTCTTCTGGACGATCCGCAGAGCGCGATCCTGGAGATCGACCGCCGCGTGATCGACAAGCAGCGTCACCTGTCGGCCGACGAGACGGCGCATTTCGGCGTGCCCCTGGGGGGGTCGCTGATCCCCTGGATCGACAAGGACCTGGGCCAGGGACTGCAACCGGGCGAACCCGGCTGGGGCACTTCCAAGGAAGAGTGGAAGGGCATGGCCGAGACGAACAAGATCCTCGGCCAGGGGCCGGGCTTCGACGGCGCGGCGGTACCGGTGGATGGATTCTGCGTCCGGGTCGGTGCCATGCGCTGCCACAGCCAGGCGCTGACATTCAAGCTCAAGCGGGACCTGCCGCTGGCCGATATCGAGGGCATGATCGCAGAAGACAACGATTGGGTCCGGCTGGTGCCGAACACGCGAGAGGCCACGCTGCAGCAGCTCACGCCTGTCGCGGTGACCGGCACCATGACGATCCCGGTGGGTCGGCTGCGCAAGATGGCGATGGGGCCGGAGTACCTTGGCGCCTTCACCATCGGCGACCAGTTGCTCTGGGGCGCCGCGGAGCCCTTGCGGCGGATGCTGCGCCTGCTGGTCGCGCGCTGACGATGCGTCGCCACGCGTTGCCCTGCCGCCACAGCCTGCTTGAAGGGCGGAAACAATGCATTTCTCTGCCGATCATCAGGCTTTAGGTGAGCTTGTATGCCTATATGCTTGATGTTATTGTGATTTCGCCTTCGTTCGTCTGATGCCTCCGGGTCGCGAACGGGGCGAGGTTGTCGTTGGACTCGCGGCGGCTGGCCGCGCCCGGCCCGCTGATCTGTTGAGGGAGACGCCTTGAAACACCGCACCATGAACGCTGGTCGATTTGCACTGACCGGGGTGGCCTTGGCGGCTGCCTTTCTGGTGTCTGCACCGGTCTGGGCCCTGGGCCTGGGCCGCCTGACGGTGCAGTCCGCGCTGGGTGAAACCCTGCGCGCCGAAATCGACGTCACCAACATCGCCCCTGACGAGGCCTCTACGCTGAAGCCGCGGGTGGCCGGGGCCGAGGTGTATCGCACCGCAGGGATCGACTACAACGCCGTCCTGCCGACGACCCAGGTCACGCTGCAGCGGCGGCCCGACGGCCGCACCGTGCTGCGGCTGACGAGCGACCGCGCCGTCGTCGAACCGTTCCTGGACGTGATCCTTGAGCTGAACTGGGCTTCGGGCCGAATGGTCCGCGCCTACACGCTGCTGCTCGACCCCCCGACCACACGCGTGGCCCCGCCGACGATGGCGGCCGCGCCGGCGACGGCGCCGGTGATGAGCCCCGCACCGCGGCCCGCACCCGCACCCGCGCCGAAGGCTGCGCCGCCCGCGCCCGCGCCCGCGCCCGCCGCCGTCGCGATGACGCCTGCGCCAGCCCCCAGGGCCGCGCCGGGCGCGGCGAGCCAGGCATCGCCGACCGACCAGGTTCGCGTCGTCTCGGGCGACACGCTGGGCGGCATCGCCGAGCGCGTGCGGCCGGCCGGCGTGTCGCTGGACCAGATGCTCGTTGCGCTGTTCCGCGCCAATCCCGACGCGTTCATGGGCGAGAACATGAACCGCCTGAAAGCCGGCGTGGTGCTCGACGTGCCAGGTGCCTCTGCGGCCGAGCAGGTCAGTGGCAGCGAGGCGCGCCGCATCATCGTGGCCCAGGCGCAGGACTTCAATGCCTACCGCCAGCGGCTGGCCGGCAATGCCGGAGCGGTCGATCAGGCGGCCGCGCCGTCGCGCCAGGCGACCGGCCAGGTGCAGGCCGAGGTCGACGACCGCAAGGCCGGGGCCGCCCCCGCGCCCGACAAGCTGACGCTGGCGCGGGGCAGCGGTCCGGCGTCCGCCGCCGAGGCCTCGGTCTCCCGCCAGGCCGAATCCCGCGACGCGGGGTCGCGTGTTGCCGAGCTGGCGCGCAATGTCGAGGAACTCAAGCGCTTGCAGGAAGCGGCGGCAGCGTCGGCTGCGGCCGCTGCAGCGGCCACGGCCGCCGCGACACCCGCCCCCACCGTCGCCGCGGCCCCGGCCCCGGCCCCAGCCCCGGCGCCAGCCCCGGCGCCGACGGCGGTACCCGCTGCGCCGCCGGTCCCGGCGCCCGCGCCTCTGGCCGCCGAAGAACCGGGCATGCTGGACGGCCTGCTCGAGAACCCGCTGGTGCTGCCCTTTGCCGGGTTGCTGGTCGCCCTGCTGGCCGGCCTGGGCCTGTATCGCCTGCGCGGCCGCATGCGCAAGCAGGCCGGCGAGACGTCTTTCCTGGAAAGCCGGCTGCAGCCTGACTCCTTCTTCGGCGCCAGTGGCGGCCAGCGCATCGACACCCATGAATCGTCCAGCAGCGGCGCCAACTCGTCGTCGATGAGTTACTCGCTGAGCCAACTGGACGCCATCGGCGACGTCGACCCGGTGGCCGAGGCCGACGTGTACCTCGCCTATGGCCGCGACCTGCAGGCCGAGGAGATCCTGAAGGAGGCCATGCGCGCCACACCGGAACGCCAGGCGATCCGGGTCAAGCTGCTCGAGGTCTATGCCAAGCGGCGTGACACGAAGGGCTTCGAGTTGCTGGCCACCCAGCTGTACTCGATGATCAAGGGCGAGGGCGAGGAGTGGGCCAGCGCCCAGGAGATGGGCCGCTCGATCGACCCGGAGAATCCGCTGTACCAGCCGGGCGGGCAGCCCAGCGCGGTGATGATGCAGGGCGGTGAGATGGTCGAGCCGCTGGGTGCCACGACGATGCCACACACCCAGAAGCCGGCATCATCGCTGCCGCCGCAATTGGCCGACCTGTCGAGCGATCTGGACCTGGATCTGGACATCGACATCGACGCGACGACGCGGCCGATGGAGAAGGAAGTCACCTCGGATACCGAGATGACGCGGCCGCTGACCGCCGACACCGACCCTTCGGAAGTGGATGCGCTGGAATTCGATCTCACGCCGCCTGCCACGTCGCCCGGCGACCTGGACCTGGAGCTGCCGGTCGTCGAGGAGCCGACGGTGACGATGCCGGCGCCGGCGGCGGAAGCGCCGGCCCCGCTGGCGCCGCCGCCGATCTCCGACTTCGGCGGGCTGGACTTTGACCTCGGCGAGCCGACGGAGGAATTGCAGCGCACGCGCAGCGACACGCCGGGCGAGCACATCCCCGACTTCCAGGCGTCCAAGCCGTCCGACGACGGCGCCCCCCTGTCCGACTTTGGCGCGCCAGGCGATGACCCCTTGGCGCGCAAGCTGGAACTGGCCGAAGAGTTCCGTCAGATCGGTGACATGGAAGGCGCGCGCGACCTGCTCGAAGAGGTCATCGCCAAAGCCGACGGCACCCTGAAGACCAAGGCCCAGGGCATGCTCGACCGCCTTGCCTGACGGGCCTGCCGGCCCAGCGCCACGTGTCGCGCTGGGTCTGAGCTACCGCGGCGGCGCCTACCAGGGCTGGCAGTCCCAGCCGGGCGGTGCCACCGTGCAGGACCGCCTTGAGGCCGCGCTGGCGCAATTTGCGTGCTCGCCGATACGCACCACCTGTGCCGGCCGCACCGACGCCGGCGTGCACGCATTCAACCAGGTGGTGCACTTCGACGCGCCGGTCGAACGTGAGGCCTTCTCCTGGGTGCGCGGCAGCAACCGCTACCTGCCGGCCGACATCGCCATCCAGTGGTGCCGATTTGTGCCGCCGGACTTCCACACTCGCCACAGCGCGCGCGGCCGCCGCTACCGGTACGTGCTGCTGCAGTCGGCCGTGCGGCCGGCGCTGGAGACCGGGCTCGTGGGCTGGACGGTCCAGACCCTGGACCTCGTGCCGATGCAGGCCGCCGCGGCGCTGCTGATCGGGGAGCACGACTTCAGCGCCTTCCGTGCCGCCGCCTGCCAGGCCAAGTCGCCGGTCAAGACGCTGCGCCGCATCGACATTCGGCGCCACGGCGCGTACTGGTGCTTCGACTTCGACGCCTCCGCCTTTCTGCACCACATGGTGCGCAACATCATGGGTTGCCTGCTGGCGGTGGGCAATGGCCGCGCAGCGCCCGGATGGGTGGGCGAGGTGCTGGCGTCGCGCGACCGCAGCGCGGCGGCGCCGACGTTTGCGCCCGACGGCCTGTACTTCTGTGGCCCGTACTACGATGCCGGCTTCGGACTGCCGGTCCACACGCCGGCGATGGACTGGCTGGCTTGAACCCTACGTTGGCGCAGCGCACGCGCATCAAGATCTGCGGCCTCACGCGCGAGGCGGACGTGGATGCCGCCGTGGCGGCCGGCGCCGACGCGGTGGGTCTGGTGCTGTACGCGCCCAGCCCGCGTTCCGTGACGCCGGCCCGCGCGGCCGAGCTGGTGCGCCGCCTGCCTCCCTTCGTGACGCCGGTGCTGCTCTTTGTCAACGCCACGGCGGCCGAGATCGCCGCTGGCCTGCGTGCGGTGCCGCACGCGACGTTGCAGTTCCACGGCGACGAGACGGCGGCGGACTGCGACGCGGCGGGTCGCCCCTACCTGCGCGCCGCGCGCATGGCGGCGGGGGTCGATTTGCTAGACTTCGGGCGCCGATTCCCCCGGGCCCAGGGCCTGCTGCTCGACGCGCATGTCGACGGCTACGGGGGCGGCGGAAAGGTCTTCGATTGGTCCGTCATTCCCCAAGGCGTGCCCGTTCCGGTCGTTTTGTCTGGTGGGTTGAGTCCTGCCAATGTGACCGATGGCATCACTCGCGTCCGGCCCTGGGCCGTTGACGTGAGCTCCGGCGTGGAGAGCGCGAAGGGCGTCAAGGACGCTGCGCAGATACGCCGGTTTTGCCAGGCGGTGCGGGATGCCGACGCCGCGCTGGCCGACCGCTGAACCCGGAACCCCACATGTTGAACTACCAGCAACCCGATGCCCGCGGGCATTTTGGACCTGTCCACGGAACCTATTACGGTGGCACCTTCGTTGCCGAGACCCTGATCCATGCGCTCGACGAACTGACGGCAAACTACGACCGCTACCGCGACGACGAGGAATTCAAGGCCGAGTTCCGCCGCGAACTCAAGCACTTTGTCGGCCGCCCGAGCCCGATCTACCATGCCGCGCGCACCAGCCGTGACATCGGCGGCGCACAGATCTACCTCAAGCGCGAGGACCTCAACCACACCGGCGCGCACAAGATCAACAACACCATCGGTCAGGCGCTGCTGGCGCGCCGCATGGGCAAGCAGCGCGTGATTGCAGAGACTGGCGCCGGCCAGCACGGCGTCGCCACCGCCACCGTGTGCGCCCGTTACGGCATGGATTGCGTGGTCTACATGGGTAGCGAGGACGTCAAGCGCCAGAGCCCGAACGTCTACCGGATGCATCTGCTGGGCGCCAAGGTGGTGCCGGTCGAGTCGGGCAGCAAGACCTTGAAGGACGCCCTCAACGAAGCCCTGCGCGACTGGGTCACGAACGTCGAGGACACCTTCTACATCATCGGCACCGTGGCCGGCCCGCACCCCTACCCGACGCTGGTGCGCGACTTCCAGAGCGTGATCGGCGAGGAATGCCTATGGCAGATGCCCGAGCTGATCGGCGCGGGCCGGCAGCCGGACGCCGTGATCGCCTGCGTCGGCGGCGGCAGCAACGCGATGGGCATCTTCTACCCCTACATCCCGCACGAGGGCACACGGCTGATCGGGGTGGAGGCGGCCGGGCAGGGCCTGGACAGCGGCAAGCATGCGGCGTCCCTGTCGGCGGGCACGCCTGGCGTGCTGCACGGCAACCGGACCTACCTGCTGCAGGACGCCAACGGCCAGATCACCGAGACGCATTCGGTCTCCGCCGGACTCGACTACCCGGGCGTCGGGCCGGAGCACGCGTACCTGAAGGACATCGGCCGCGCCGAGTACGTGGGCGTGACCGACGACGAGGCGCTCAAGGCCTTTCATCACCTGTGCCGCACCGAGGGCATCATCGCCGCCCTGGAATCCAGCCACGCGGTGTCGCATGCGATGAAGCTGGCGGCCACCATGCGCCCGGACCAGCACATCCTGGTCAACCTGTCGGGCCGCGGCGACAAGGACATCGGCACCGTGGCCGACCTGTCCGGTGCCGAGTTCTTCTGCCGGCCCTCGTGCCGCGGGCAGTCCGTCAAGGGGCAGCGGGCATGAGCCGCATCAAGGCGACGATGGACGCGCTGGCCGCGCAGGGCCGCACGGCGCTCATCCCGTACGTGACCGCGGGCGACCCGTTTGCCGACGCGACACCGGAGATCATGCACGCGCTGGCGGCCGGTGGCGCCGATGTCATTGAACTCGGCGTGCCGTTCTCCGACCCCATGGCCGACGGCCCGGTGATCCAGAAGGCGAGCGAACGTGCGCTGGCGCGCGGCATCGGGATGCCGCAGGTTCTGGACATGGTGCGCCGGTTTCGCCAGGACGACAGCCACACGCCGGTCGTGCTGATGGGCTACGCCAACCCGGTCGAGCGCTTCGACCAGCGCGAAGGC
>Ga0316188_10001329_pt1 | contig 11650 bp, 11 predicted proteins | sample Phiworburrow1_MG_FD_204933 | JGI IMG/M metagenome (GOLD analysis project Ga0316188, IMG submission 204933) | Coastal sediment microbial communities from Maine, United States - Phippsburg worm burrow 1 | ecosystem: Environmental > Aquatic > Marine > Coastal > Sediment | place: USA: Maine... | reverse complement strand
CTTGTCACGTGGCAGGACCAGTTCGTCGGTGATCTCCAGGCGGAAGCGGCCATTGGGCAAACGTATCGTGCGGGCACCGTGGACCGGGCAGTTGTAGCGTCTCGCCAGCTTGGCGAGCAACGGGTTGGTCTTGGCGTCTTTTCCAAAAAACGGCACCTTGATACCGCGGCGAAACTTCTGATCGACCAGCAGACCGACGTGATCACCGCGTTCGAGCGCGCTCATCAGCTGGAACGAGGCACCGGCGCCGGAGGCGACCAGGTTCTTACCGTACTCCTTACGTGCTTCTGCAACCTTTGACGCAGCGTGCGGATTATTTGGACGACGGTACATGGACTGGATTTCAAGCCCGAACCGCGCTGACACCAGCGGCAGTAACTCAAAATTTGCAATATGACCGGTGAACAGGATCGCGGGCAGGCCGTCATCGCGAAGCTTCAGGAACTGTTCGGCATTGACGATTTCGATGCGCTCTGATTCCGTGTTGTCCACGTCCATATCGAAAATTTCATCCAGGTAAATGTACTCGAGCAGGCTGCGCGCCATTTGCGCCCAGTTGTCGCTGGCGAGTTGCTTGCGTTCTTCGATGCTTTTTTCAGGGAAGGCGATCGCCAGGTTATCCATGACGACCTTGTGGCGCCAGATCCTGGGGCCCAGCCAGCGGGCAAAACTCTCAAACCAGCGGGAGGCGGTCTTAAGTGGTATCAGCCGGATGACCTTCAGCGCCAGGGAAATCAGCCCGGCGACCATACGGTTACGGATTCCGATCAGGAACTGCATCAACCGGTAGCGCAGGGGCAAAGACATCGAGCGTCCCTAGATGGTGACGATGATCTTACCGAACACCTGTCGGTTTTCGAGCCGTTCGAGCCCCTTTTCGATCTCCTCCATGGGGATTTCCAGGTCGATGATGGGTTTGACAATACCGCTTGCCAGTTTTTGCAGCGAGGTTTCGATGTTGCGCAGGTTGCAACCGAAACTGCCGATCAGTCGCAATTGCCGCTGGAAAAGCTGGAACAGGTTGATCTCGGCCTTGATACCGGTGGTCGAACCGCAGGTCACCAGTCGTCCGCCGATTTTCAGCGAAAACATGCTGCCTTCCCAGGTATCGACGCCAACGTGCTCGAATACCACGTCAACACCCTGTTTTTTGGTCAATTTGCGCAGCCGGCCTTCAAAGCGGTCGGTGCGGTAATTGATGGCGTGATCGGCGCCGAGAGCAAGCGCCTGTTGCGCTTTTTCGTCATTGCCAACGGTGGTGTAGACGGTACAGCCAATGGCCTTGGCCAGCTGGATCGCGGCCGTGCCGATGCCGCTGCCGCCGGCGTGCACCAGGATGCTTTCGCCCGGCTGAAGTTTGGCATTGTCGAACAGCATGTGTTCGACCGTGCCAAAGGTGATCGGTGTACAGGCCACCGCAACCGGGTCAAGACCTTTGGGTGCCGGTACAAACAGGCGTGCCGGGAAATTCATCATTTCCTGCGCGAATCCATCGATATGAAAACCGAAGACGCCATTGACGTTTTCGCAGAAATTATCACGGCCTTCAACACAGGGTTTGCAGGTGCCGCAGGTATTGGCCCCGTAAAGCGCACCGACCTGGCCGACCTTGAGGCCGGTCACGTTTTTGCCGAGCGCGATGATTTCGCCGGATGCTTCCGCACCCACGGTGATGGGCAGTACGCGCTTGGCAAAGGCCATGCCACGCCAACCCCAGACATCGATGTGGTTGAGCGCAACGGCGCGGATCTTTACCTGGATTTCGTCATCGCCCGGTGGTGGCGGGGCATCGACCTCGGTGATTCTCAGGTCGCGTTCGCCGTAGTTTCTTAGTGCTCGCATGTGTCAGTCTACCGGTTTGTTAAAGAAGGGATTTTAGCGTTGTATCAGCAGGCCGGCGGTGAGACCGCCATCGATCGGAATAATGCTTCCGGTAATGTAGCCTGCAAGCGGTGAAAATAAAAAGCTCGTCAGGGCGCCGACCTCCTCGGGTTGCGCAAAGCGGCGCAGCGGAATCTGAGCCTCCAGCTTTTCACGATAAGAGGCGTAAGGCGCCAGCAGTTCGGTATCGACATACCCGGGTGCAATATAGTTGGCGGTGACACCCTTGCGGGCCATTTCAACCGCCAGCGTGCGGATGTAACTCAGCATCGCACCCTTGCTCGCGGCGTAGATGGCGTTGCCTGAAACAGCCAGTTGCGAAGTGACCGAACCCATCGCGATGATACGGCCCGCCTTGGCGCGCATCAGCGGTCTTGCCGCGGCGCCCGCCAGCCGGGTCATCGCCCAGAAATTGAGCTGAAAAAGTGCCTCGGCCTTGTCCTGGTCGGCCAATGCTGCGAGGGTATCGTAAGAACCACCCGCGTTGTAAACCAGGCCGTAAAGCGACTCGGTTTCAGCGATCACCGTGGCAAACTGCTCCACCTGGTCACGCTCGGACAGGTCCACCTGGTAACTCCTGATCGTTTGCTCCGGGTATTCAGCCTGGAGTTCCTTGCACACCTGGGCAGCCTCGGCGGCCGAACCGCGGTAGGAAAACGAGACATCGTAACCGTCCGCCGCCAGCGCCCTGACGATGCCAAGGCCAATTCCCTTGGCGCCACCGGCGATGAATACTGTTTTGCCGCTTGCTGATTTTGTCATTGGGCAGACTCCTAGGCCGGTTCCGCCGAGAAAATCAGGCAGACATTCTGGCCGCCAAAACCGAAGGAATTGGACATGACAGAGTTAACGGTCTTGACCCTCTTTTCATTGGGCACGACATCCATCAGGATGTTCGGGTCCTGCTCATTGCAGTTGATGGTCGGCGGTATGACACCGGCCTGGATCGTCAGCAATGAGACCGCGGCTTCGATGGTGCCGGCCGCACTCAGCGTATGACCGAGCATGGATTTGTTGGAACTGATCGGGGTGTTGTCCAGTTCACTGCCAAGCGCCGCATTCAGCGCCAGGTACTCCATCTTGTCATTTTCTGGTGTGCTGGTGCCGTGCGCGTTGATACAGTCAATTTCGGCCGGCGACATACCCGCATCGGCCATGGAGCGGTTGATGGTATCGATGATGGCCGAGCCATCCGGCGTGGAACGGGTGCGGTGGAAAGTATCCGCACGTTCACCGGCGCCGCGTACGACCCCGAGGATTTTTGCCCCGCGTGCCCTGGCGGACTCATAGGATTCCAGCACGAGCGTCGCTGACCCTTCGGCCATGACAAAGCCGTCACGGGTTTTTGAAAACGGTTTGGAAGCACCCTGCGGATCATCGTTTTGCGTCGAAAGCGCCGACAGCAGGTTGAAACGGACCACCATTTCCTCGCAGATTCCGCCATCGGTGCCGACGCACAGGGCTGCATCGGTATCACCACGGCGGATCGCCTCGACACCGAGTTGTACCGAGGTCGCACCCGAGGCACAGGCGGTCGTCAATGAAATGGGCTGACCGCGGGTGCCGAATTCATCCGCCAGGTGTTCGGCGATGCTGGCAAACTGGAAAAGTGAATAATACTGGGAATAATGACCCGCTCGCACGTTCTTCAACAGGCGCTCATAACCGGTGGTGCCGGCGCCGGCCTTGCCGTGGTACACAATCATGCGTTGGTCCCAGTTGGTTTCCGCAGGTGAATTGGCGACGAACAACGGGCCGGGGAATGAACCCCGTGAGCCGATACCCGATTGTGCAATGGCCTCGGCGGCTGATTTCTTGGCGAGGCTGATCGAATGCAACGGTGCGCAATAAGGCTGTTTTCCTTCCCAGTCGATGGTGCCGGCAATCTGGGTGCGCAGTCCCTCGGTGGGGAAACGGCTTATCTTGCGGATGCCGGACACGCCTGCGGTCAGATTCCGCCAGTTGTCCTCTTTGCCTTCACCCAGTGATGTAATGATGCCGATGCCTGTTACGACAACAACCGGACGGCCCCTGTGGTCTTTTACAGAATGAGTCATGTTATTCATCTCCCCGCAATGCCACGTCGGGCTTTTCGACCAGTGCGAGGCTTTCACCGCGCCAATGGCCCCAGGTGCTTAACAGGATACGTTCCGGGCTTCCGGAAAATTTCTTTTCCACACCGCTTGTATCAAATGGGTCAAAAAATGCGCCCCGGGATATGGCCAGCGATGCCAATATGACATTGACCGGGAATTGGGCCTCCAGCGTGTTGCCAAAAACCGTCGTGACACCGCGGATGACCGGGTCGATACCACGCGCCGACAGGCCGTCCAGAAATTCGTGCTCCTCTTTCAGCTGGGGTTGCACACCGCAACAGCCCGACAATACGGGTAATGGCCCGGCCGGTACCTGCTCGCTGATCTGTTCGAAGAGACCGTCCGCGACTTTTCGGGCTTCACCGGCTTGCCGGGAGCTGCGGTCCGATAACACCTTGCTGATGCGCGCATAGGGTTTGGCGCCGCGGGCCTCGGCGTGTTGCCTGGATTCCAGGATAAGAAAGGCGCCGGCGCTGCCCATGACCATACCGCCGGCCGTGTCTTCGCGGGACCATACCGAACCGTGCTCGCCCTGCCACAGCGTATGATCAAACTCCATCAGCATCATCATGTCTGCGCGTTCGGCGATGTAAGCACCACCGACAAGAAAAACTTCACCCTGGCCGTGTTGGATTTGCGCAACCGCTGTTTCGATGGCGGATACACCGGCAGATTCCTCACCCATAAACGTACGGGAGGAATCGGTGACACCATGAACGATGGAGATGTTGCCCGCCATCAGGTTCGAGAGTTGCGCGAGGAACAGGGTAGGGCGTAATTCGGTATTTAGCAAAGCATTCAGTATCGGCCCCGGGTTTTCGGCACCATCGAGCTTTTCCATGATCGTGGTATCGACATCCAGGTCGCGTTCACCGCCACCGGCGGCAACAATCATATTGGTCGCTGCCAGGAGTTCGGGATTATGAGCAATACCGGCATCGTCCAGGGCCAGGCCGGCGGCATAGACGCCCAGGTGCTGCCATGGGCCCATCTGGCGTTGATCGCTTCGCTTGGGGATTTGCGTGTCGATGCTGATATCGACAATCTTGTGCACGAGGTAAGGGGCCTGGTCTTCGCTATCGATCGACGGCAGCGGTGGCTTGCCCGATGTCAATTGCGCCCAGTGGCTATCAAGTCCTTCGCCCAAAGAAGTAACAAGTCCGATCCCAGTGACCCAGACTTCAGTTGTTTCAATACTCATTTTGTCACCCGGTTGATGCTTGGTTTATCTGTCTATACCGATCAAGCATATTGTTTTTCAAGGTCGCATTTGGAAACGGCATGATCCGGAACATCAGTTTACCGTCGCAGATCTTTTTGCCGTCACGCGTGATACGCGCTTTGGTTGCCGCAAATCCCGAACCGTCGTGTTCCAGTTCCGCCTCGACGCGCAAAACCTCACCCGGTTCGACAAATGTCCGCATTTTGGCACTGGTTACATTCGCCAGGAATGGCATCTTTTCAAACTTAAGACGCGACAGCAGCATAAAGCCGGAGGCCTGCGCCATCGTTTCGATCAGGAGCACACCCGGAACCAAAGGCGACCCGGGGAAGTGTCCCTCGAAAACGGTACTTTCCATCGGCACATCTGCGCGCGCGATGATCGTGCCTTTGTCCGGATCAAGATCCTCGACAACATCGATCATCTGGAAATATTCGAGAAGCATGAAGGAGGATGAATCTAGGCGTCTTTGGCCGCGATAAGTTCGTCAATCCGGGCGCACAATTTGCTCAGGATAAAATACTCATCGACGGATGCCTTGTTCTCATTCAGCTCTTCGGTCCATTTTTCAAGCGGGATCTTGATACCGAAGTTCTTGTCGATTGCAAAAGCGATATCCAGAAAGTCCAGGCTGTCGATGCCAAGATCGGTGAAAGCATTCTTTTCAGGTGTGATTTCTTCCAGTGGTATGTCGCTGGTTTCAGAGATGATCTCTGCTACAGCCTCAAATGTTGTCGCCATTTTTCTTACCTGTTCCAGTGTAAATTACTCGGGTGTCATCATAACGTGGCGTCATGTACCGTTTCAACGATACAATCAGCTTACACACAGATGACGTTTGGGTTGTCAGATTTTAAATCTCAAGTGTCGTATTGTATTGCTTATATGGGCTATCGGCCATACATTTACCAGAGCAAACCGGTCAAATTCCGGATTGAAACGGGAGACTTCCATGACAGGCACAGAGATTGGCACTGGATTGACCGCTTTTTTTGAACAGGATCATCGTGATTGTGATGCCCGCTGGGCGGATGTTGAAGAGTTGTTGGACACCCAGGATATCGAAGCAGCCCGACCGGCCTGGCAGAAATTCGAAACCGGTTTGCGCAGGCACATGGCCATGGAAGAGGAGGTCATGTTTCCCGCATTTGAAGCAGCGGCCCAGATGGGTGGCGATGGACCGACTGCAGTCATGCGCACGGAACACAAGCAAATGCGCGGACTGCTCGAGCAGATTGGCGCCGCGATGGAATCCGGTGATGCGGAAAAGGCCATGGATATCGGTGATACGCTGCTAATGCTGGTGCAACAGCACAGTATCAAGGAAGAAGGCACGCTTTACCCGATGGCCGAGAACGTGCTGGCGGACAAATGGCCCGACATGGCTAAACTTCTCGAGGAGTACTGATTTACTAGATTCCCAATCTGTGTAGGCGCTCAGGCCATGCAGTACCCTTTTCAGAACAAACCCTCTGATTCCTATTGATCTTTATGGGCGCCGAGGCCATGCAGTACCTCTCTTCATGACACGCCACAAGCACATGGCCCAGGCCAGCCTCTCGACCGTTTCACGGTCTCACCTTCTCTCGTAAGGTCCTGAAGAGAGGTACTACCCACCCCAGCGGCCCTGCCACCCTACATAACCACCCGCACCAGCGACCCTGCCACCGTACATAGCGAGCCACCCCAGCGTCCTTGCCACCGTTCATAACTACCAAAGCCAGCGTCTTCACCGCCGTACATAAGGGTGAATTTGCAAGAAGGAGCAGCTGGGAACCGGTCGAGATAGGGGTAGAGACAAGTTTACTGTCGAGACCTGATTAATGCTAAATCTCCAAATAATTTGAATATACCGGCAGTATTGATACACAATCTGTTATGAAAAAACTACTCACTCGCAATTTCCAACGCATCCTCCTTCTCACCCTGTTAATCGGCATAGCCCCCTCCAGCGGCGCCTACGATGCCGAACATCTGTCCGCATTCACGCAACGGGGCATGGATCTGTGGCATGTGCCGGGTATGTCGGTGGCTGTTGTTACCAAGGATGAAATCCTTTTTCAGAAAGGTTTTGGTAATACCGCCATCGTTGACGGCCGGGCAGTGGATGAGCACACCCTGTTTGCAATTGCCTCAACCACTAAGGCGATGGTGGTCGCCGCTATCCTGATGCTGGTTGATGAAGAAAAGCTGTCACTCGATGATCCGATCATCAAGCACATCCCGGAATTGCATTTTGAAAACCCGATGCTCACCAAGCAGTTAATGGTGCGGGATCTGCTGGCGCACCGCACCGGCTTGCCTTCAACCGATTACTGGTCCTTTTTGCAGGATATGCCGCTGGCTGAGCAACTGAAGCGCTTGCCCACTGTAGCCGCAGAGGCACCGGTGCGAACACGCCTGATCTACCAGAACACGATGTTCGAAATTGCCGGCTTGCTGATCGAGCGGCTTAGCGGCCAGCGCTGGCATGATTTTCTGACCGCGCGCCTGTGGCAACCGATCGGCATGCTGGAAACCTATGGCGAACGTGCCCAGATCGGCGCAGGACAGAGCCATGTGACACCTCATCTGTACGTTGAAAACAAGCTCATCGTCGCCGATTGGGACTTTCCCGCCGATTATGCCGATGCCGCCGGTTCGGTCTGGTCATCCATCCACGACATGAGCCTGTGGGCGCAGTTTTTATTACGTGACGGTGTCACCGCCAAGGGTGAACGGTTGGTTTCGGAAGCGGCTATGGCGCAGATGTTCGAACCCCAGCAACTGGCAAGCCCCGGCGATTTCTACCCGACGGTTGAGCTGACCAAACCCAACTGGCGTAGTTATGGTCTCGCGTGGTTTCAGCAGGATTTCCAGGGCAGGAAAATCGATTTTCACACCGGCAGCCTTTCCGGTCTGATCGCCATCATCGGGCTGGACCGGGCCAATGACAAAGCCGTGATCGTACTCGGTAACCGCGACCATGCAGAGATGCGTCATGCGCTGATGTGGGATGTGCTGGATAACACCGGGTCCGAAGGTCGCCGGGACTGGAACCAGGAGATTTTCGATCTGTACGAGGGCCGGGCGGAACAGGGCAGGGAGAACTGGGAAAAAACCAAGCAGAAAAGACTCAAACATACCAAGCCGAGCTTGCCGCGCGCGGCTTACGCGGGTATTTACCGCAACCCGTCCTTTGGTGACATCCGCATCGAAGCAAGCGGTTCAGACATGACGCTCAAAACCACCCTGGTCGATTTCGAGATGAGCCACTGGCACCTCGATACCTACCTCGTGGAGCACGAAACCTGGAGTATGCATGAGTTCGCCACCTTCAATATCGACCCGGAGGGCAGCATCCAATCGGTCGATGTCCTCGGTGAAAGCTTCGAGCGTGTCCGGGAAGAGCAGAACTGATCAGTGAGCCCGTCTGCTCTCAATCCCCCGTGCTTACTGGAGTCCCCTGGCAAGGTCTTCTTTCAGATCTTCGATATCCTCAAGCCCGACAGCTATCCGTACCAGTCCGTCGGCAATACCGGTCTGCTCGCGTTGCTCGGGCGTCAAACGGTTGTGGGTGGTGCTTGCAGGGTGCGTAATGGTCGATTTGGCGTCGCCGAGATTGGCGGTAATTGATATCAGGCGGGTAGCGTCAATCAGCTTCCAACCCGCCGCCCTGCCGCCCTTAAGTTCGAACGACAATAAACCGCCGAAACCCGATTGCTGCCTGCATGCGAGTTGATGTTGGTCATGGCTGGCAAGACCGGGATAGAAAACCCGTTTCACATTGGCCTGTTGCTCAAGCCACCGGGCCAGTTCCAGCGCGTTCGCGCTGTGCGCTTTCATACGCAGGCTGAGTGTTTCAAGGCCTTTTAAAAACACCCAGGCATTGAACGGGCTCATGGATGGCCCTGCCGTTCTGAGAAAACCAAAAACCTTTTCACCGACGGTATCCTTCGGCCCGACAACCGCTCCGCCCAGGCAACGACCCTGGCCATCGAGGAACTTGGTCGCCGAATGGATCACGATATCTGCGCCGAGCCTGAGTGGCTGTTGCAGGGCAGGGGTGCAAAAACAGTTATCCACGGCCAGCAGGATATCGTTTCGATGGGCGAGATCGGCCAATTGTTCGATATCCGCCAGCTCGGTCAATGGATTGGACGGGGTTTCCATGAACATCAGGCGGGTTTCCGGGCGAATCGCCGCAGCCCAGTCATCGATGTCGGTCAGCTTAACAAAACTGGTTTCAATACCCAGTTTTGCGAGATAGTTGGTAAACAGCATGGTTGTTGAACCAAATATGCTGCGTGATGAAACGATATGGTCGCCGCTTTTAAGCAGACCGAGGCAGGTCGATAAAATCGCTGCCATACCGGAGGCTGTTGCCACGCAGGATTCCGCGCCTTCCATGGCGGCGAGGCGCTGTTCAAATGTCCTTACGGTCGGATTGGTGAAACGCGAATAGATATTACCCGGTTGCTCATCAGAGAAACGGGAGGCGGCTTCACTGGCGGAAGAAAACACATAGCTGGAGGTCGTGAAAATGGGCTCGCAATGTTCACCTTCCGCCGATCGTATCTGTCCGGCCCTGACGGCCAGTGTGTCAAATTTGTAGTCGTCATCATATTCCGGCATGGGGTGCATCCAGGTGGTTGAGTCGCGTGTTTAGCTGTCCAATAAATCGCTGCCAACCTACAATATGCATTAATCATTTACATGAACGCAAGGAGTACGAGCGGATGAAAATCGTTGCAGACATGAGCCTTTATCCCTTAAAAGATGGGCCCATTCCCGACATCATTGAGTTTATCAGGGAATTGCAGGCCCAGGACGGTATCGAAATAATCACCAACCAGCTTGGCACCCAGTTGCGCGGGGAGTTTGAGGCGGTGACCGGTGCCATCAACCATTGCATGCGCAAGGCCATGGACTCCGCCAAAACCGTGGTGCTGGTTGTGAAATACCTGAACATCGACGTCGAACTTAAAAAGACACCCAGCCTGACGCCACCTGTGTCTTAAATAATAGGATTGGAGAGTAAAACGACAGGTCCTGGTCAGGTCATCCAGGTGAGTAGACTTATTTCAGGACACGATGCCATGCTTGATTGCATACTGGATTAACTCGGAGTTGGTCTTGATGCCGAGATCATCCATGATTTGATACTTGTGAAACGCGACAGTCCGGGGTGTGATATTCAGGTTTGCAGCAACCTGTTTCATGGTATGGCCTTCCGCAAGTAATTGCAGAACTTCACGTTGGCGAATGCTCAGGTTCCCATGCACTTTCTCACCACCGGGATTCTTGATAAACGAACTGATCATGCCCTCGGTGAGCTTCGGCGTTACATAATTTTTCGAGCTCAATACCGCCTCGATCGCCTGGAAAAGCTCGGAGGCTGCCGAGTTTTTCAGAAGGTAGCCGTTGGCCCCGATCCTGAAAGCCTCGGTCACCATTTCTGGATCCTCGTTCACAGTCAGGAACACCAGTTTGACGTCGGGTAACATTTTTTTGAGTTTCTCACCGGCATCAAAACCGTTCAGGTTAGGCATGGCGATATCCATCAGCACTACATCGGGTTTCAGTTTTGAAACCGCTGCCAGCATTTTTCGACCGTCAGTGGCGGTGCCGACTATGTCGTACTTGGTTTCGAGCAGTTTACTGAACGCTTCCAGTAGAAGTGAGTGGTCATCTGCAAGAAATATTCTTTGGCGCATCATAATACTTCCAAGCCTGTTATCTGATTATAGTGCATGACCCGTTTAAAGAAAATTCCTGTACATTAAAAAAGCTAATTATCATATACCTATAGAAACTATCAGAAAAATTGCTTGAAATCCATGGGTGAATTTTGTCAAAGCCGGATGTGTTGGAGTACAAACCCTTTGCAAATGACCCACAAATACCAGCAGATACTGCGCTGAGCGGCGGTCTTGAAAACGATGAGAACGGAAACTCAGGGAGAACCAGACCCGGATGAGCCTGATTCTGACCACCATGCCGTAGGGTGTCCGGGAAACAAATTTGGAGGGTGTCATAACATTTGCCAAGACTGCGCGGCCGAAACCCGGATAATTTTTCATCCGGCCCCTGTTAATTATTGCTCGCAGAATCTATAGTCTGTTGGCGTCCTCGCGTACTTGATAAACCAGGAAAATAATCGTGACACATTTACCTGACAATACAGAACCGGCACTTGGGCATATTCTTGTTGCCGAAGATGATGTCGTCGCTCAAATGGTGATAAAGAAGATTATTGAGCAAACAGGTTATACGATGGACCTGGTTGCCGATGGCCGTGAAGCGCTTAGCGCACTGGAATCGAAACATTACGACCTGATTCTGATGGACTGTTTGATGCCCCGGATGAATGGTTTTGAGGCAACCCGAGAGATTCGGAATTCCGATTCACCCCATATCAATTCAGGCATTCCAATCATAGCAATGACCGGTTTGACCGCAGAGGATGACA
>Ga0316188_10001328_pt1 | contig 11655 bp, 10 predicted proteins | sample Phiworburrow1_MG_FD_204933 | JGI IMG/M metagenome (GOLD analysis project Ga0316188, IMG submission 204933) | Coastal sediment microbial communities from Maine, United States - Phippsburg worm burrow 1 | ecosystem: Environmental > Aquatic > Marine > Coastal > Sediment | place: USA: Maine... | reverse complement strand
TACAGTACCTGGCCCAAAAATGGCAGCTACTTTTCTTTCCAACAAATAATCATAATCTTGCGCTGGAATAACACCACCTGCAAACACCATAATATCTGGTCTTCCTAATTTTTCTAATTCACCAATCAATTGAGGAATCAAGGTTTTGTGACCTGCAGCTAAACTTGATGCTCCAACAAAGTGAACATCGTTTTCAACAGCTTGTTTTGCAACTTCTTCGGGTGTTTGGAATAAAGATCCCATATCCACATCAAAACCTAAATCAGCAAAACTTGAAGCGACTACTTTCGCACCTCTATCGTGTCCATCCTGACCCATTTTAGCAATCATAACTCTTGGTCTGCGACCTTCGATCTCAGCAAATTTATCTGCTAATTTCTGAGCTTTTACAAAAGTACTATCGTTGTTTACTTCTTTGCTATACACACCGCTTATTAATTTAGTATCCGCTTTATGACGACCAAAATGAACTTCCAAAGCATCTGAAATTTCACCTAAAGTAGCAAAATTTTCAGCAGCTTCAACTGCCAATGCCAATAAATTACCATTTCCTGTTTCAGCACATTTAGACAAAGCAGCAATGTTTGCATCTACAACAGCTTGATCTCTGTTTGCTCTTAGTTTTTTCAAACGTTCAATTTGAGAATCTCTTACAGCAGTATTGTCTATATCAAGAATTTCTATATTAGATTTTTCGGTGGTTTTGAATTTATTTACTCCAACTAAAATATCTTGACAAGAATCTAAACGTGCTTGTTTACGAGCCGAAGCTTCTTCAATACGCATTTTTGGAACACCAGTTTCAATAGCTTTCGCCATTCCACCCAATTCTTCAACTTCTTCGATTAATTTCCAAGCTTTTTTAGCAATTTCCTGTGTTAAATATTCAACGTAATAAGATCCAGCCCAAGGGTCAACCGCTTTTGTAATTTGGGTTTCATCTTGAATAAAAATTTGTGTATTACGTGCAATACGCGCTGAGAAATCGGTTGGTAAAGCAATAGCTTCATCCAATGCATTGGTGTGTAAACTTTGCGTTCCACCCAAACCTGCAGCCATTGCTTCAATACACGTTCTGGCTACGTTGTTAAAAGGATCTTGTTCACTTAAACTCCATCCCGAAGTTTGGCTATGTGTGCGCAATGCCATTGATTTTGGATTTTTTGGGTTGAAAGATTTTATGATTTTCGCCCAAAGCATACGAGCAGCACGCATTTTTGCGATTTCCATAAAATGATTCATTCCAACAGCCCAGAAAAATGACAATCGCGGTGCAAATTCATCAATTTTTAAACCTGATGCCAATCCTGTTCTAATGTATTCCATTCCATCGGCTAAGGTGTATGCCAATTCAATATCAGCAGTTGCACCAGCTTCTTGCATATGGTATCCACTAATAGAAATTGAATTAAATTTCGGCATGTTTTTAGTGGTGTAATCAAAAATATCACCAATAATTTTCATAGAAGGTAATGGCGGATAGATATAAGTATTTCTAACCATAAACTCCTTTAAAATATCATTTTGAATGGTTCCACTCAATTGATCTAAAGGCACACCTTGTTTTCTTGCGGCTGCAATGTAAAAAGCCATAATTGGCAATACGGCACCATTCATAGTCATAGAAACCGACATTTTATCTAACGGAATTTGATCGAACAAAATTTCCATATCTAAAATAGAATCTATGGCAACACCTGCTTTACCAACATCACCGGTTACGCGAGGATGATCTGAATCATAACCACGATGCGTTGCCAAATCAAATGCAACTGAAAGTCCTTTTTGACCTGCAGCTAAGTTTCTTCTGTAGAAAGCATTTGATTCTTCGGCAGTTGAAAAACCTGCATATTGACGAACGGTCCAAGGACGCGTAACGTACATTGTGCTGTAAGGCCCTCTTAAATATGGAGGTAAACCCGCCGCAAAACCTAAATGTTCTGCTTCTGAAATATCTTTTTTTGTAAAATGTTTTTTTACTGGGATCCCTTCAGGAGTATTCCAAACGTCTTTATTCTCTGAAGCAGCAACTGTTTGTTTGGTTGCTGAATTTAGTTTTATATCTGAAAAATCTGGTTTCATCTGTTATTTTTTATTTGATTTAATTGTCAGATGGAATTAGCTAATAATCATTTAGATTTATAAAAATCGCAGAGTACTGGCTTATTTCATACTTCTTAGGATTTAATAGTTTTTTGAATTTTTTTCTGAATGTTTGAAAGTGTAATGATAACATCTGATTTCATGTTAACACAACCATCTAATCCAACTTCAGTTAATTCACTTAAATTTGCCGGAGCTCCAGCCAATAGCAATACTTTATCAGTGTTTAATGCTCTAAATGCTTTTACAAAAGCCACGGCATTTTCATCATAATCTTGGTCTGAGCTGCAAATCACAACTACATTAGAATTTGATTTTGCACTTGATTCTGCAGCTTCTAAAGCAGAAGCATAACTTTTTTCCTGCAATACAGTATAACCACTTACGCCAATAAAATCGTATGCAAAAGCAGCTCTGGCTTTGCGCATTGTTAAGTTTCCAAAACTAGCCAACTCAACTATTGGACGCAGGTTTGTTTTAGCAACCAATGCTTCAGTGGTTTTTCTAATTGCTTCAATTTCTATAGCTGCTCTTCTAGGTGTTAATACTTTTGAATTTGCAACTGAACCAGATGAAAGCAATTTTGAATCAACAGTTTCCATTAAATTTGGATACTTGTTAACTCCAACCATTGGCAATCTTCTTTGGCTAATTAATTTTATTTTTTCCTGACGAATTTCAGCAATTTGTTGTTGGATGATTTCGCTTTCAAAAGCCGTGTAAAAACCACCTTTTATTTCAATTTCTTTGAAAAGTTCTAATGCTTTTTCAGCAATTTTAAGAGTTACTTCTTCAATATAATAACTTCCATCTACAGGATTAGAAACTTTTCCAAAGTAAGATTCTTCTTTTAAAATAGTTGAAATATTACCAGCAATTCTGCTTGAAAAATCTGATGGGTTGTTGAATTCTTTATCGTAAGCATCAATTAAAACACCATCCACATTTCCTAAAATAGCCGACATAGCTTCTGTTGTAGCACGCAATAAATTGGTATGTGCATCCGTAATTGATTTGCTCCAAATAGCAGTCTTGGCCGTTAAGGTTTTTGAAAACTCAGCAACACCATATTTATTGGCAACTTCAGCAAGTAAATTGTTGAAAGCTCTAAATTTTCCTATTTCAACAAAATATTCAGAACCTATAGCCAACTTGAAATTTAAGTTGTTAAAAATGGTTTGAACTTCAATTCCTTTTTCAGTTAATTTTTCAATGATAAAAACCAATGAATTTAGTGTATAAGCAATTTCCTGAACTTGGTTTGCACCTGAATCTAAATATTCACTTCCAGAAATTGTAATGGCTTTAAAATTAGGATAATCTTTTGCTAATTTTATCAATTCAATCAAATTCTCTGTTGATTTTGCGTTCAGGTTTCCTGTAGTTACATAATTTGAAATAAATTTTGTATCAAAATAACCTTTTATGTTTTTTGCATTGACCTTGTTTTCTTTTAAAAAGGCAAAGAAATCTTTTGCAAAACCAATTTCATTTGATTTAAAAATAAATGAAACAGCAATTTTATTTAAGTCAACACCGTTTAAAAGTTTTGCTGCTGAAATATTTTCAGTAATTTCAAAAAGCAAACCGTTCATTCCTTCTTCAGCTGCTTTTAAAGCCAATTGGTTTCCACTTTCGGAAGTGACAACTACTATATTTCTATAGTTGATTAAAGACTGAGAATTTTCACCGGTATTTTTTAAATATTCTTTATTGTCTTCTGCATTATAAAAAGGTTGAATGTCAATTTTACTTAAGTTTTTCCAAACCAATTTTCGGTTGAAATCCTCTCCTTTTAAATCAATTGTAACTTTTTCCATCCAATCTTGTTTTGAAACAGGGCTGAATTCTGAAAAAAGCGATTTATTTTTATCGTTCATAATATGTTTTATTAATTGTGATATAATAATTGTTGGTTAAAATTAATTTTAACCAACAATTTAATAAAATTATTTAACTATTAAATACTGCCAAATCTTTCAAAAATAGCTTTGTCTAATGCTTCTCTGTGATCTGGGTGTGCAATATCTCTTAACGCTTTTGATCGTTGTTTTAAAGTTTTTCCAAATAATTCGGCAATCCCATATTCAGTTGCTACAAAACGCGCATGTGCTCTTGTTGTTACCACACCAGCACCTTGTTTTAACATAGGTACAATTTTAGAAACACCTTTTTGAGTGGCTGAAGTGATTGCGATAATAGGTTTCCCTCCAACTGATAATGCCGCTCCACGCATAAAGTCCATTTGACCACCAACACCTGAGAACATTCTTGAACCAATAGAATCGGCACAAACCTGTCCGGTAATGTCAATTTCTATAGCGGAATTGATAGCTGTTACTTTTGGGTTTTGTCGAATAACTGCTGTATCGTTTACATAAGCAATATCTCTCATTTCGATTTCAGGATTGTTATCCATAAAATCATATAAACGTCTTGTACCCATAGCAAAACCTGATACAATTTTATATGGATTTGTTTTTTTCTGAGAACCGTTTACAACACCTCTTTCAACTAAATCTACAATTCCTTCAGAGAACATTTCGGTATGTACCCCTAAATTTTTGTGGTTGGTAAGGTAAGTTAAAACAGCATTTGGAATACCACCAATACCCATTTGTAATGTTGCCCCATCTTCAATAATTGCAGCAATGTTTTTACCAATTGCTTTTTCTTCGTCAGAAGGTGTTACAAATTTCATTTCATGAATTTCTTCATTCACTTCAACACAAGCAGTGAAATTTCTAAAATGAACCTGAGCATCACCAAAAGTACGCGGCATACGTGGGTTTATTTGCGCAATAACAGTTTTACCTTGTTCAATACCAGCGAGAACAATATCAACAGAAACGCCTAATGAGCAAAATCCATGTTGATCTGGAGGAGAAACATTCACCAATACAACATCTAAGGGCATATGTCCTAAGCGGAATAAACTTGGAATATCACTTAAGAAAATTGGAATATAATCTACGGTGTCTCCAACCATTTTCCTAACATTTCCCCCAATAAAAAATGCACTAGTATGGAAACTTTCTCTTAATTCAGGTGCAATATAACCACATTCACCTTCAGTGTGTATATGACAAATTTCTACTCCTTTTAATTCAGGACCACGGGCAACCATGGCTTTAATTAAAGTTTGAGGTGTGGCAGAACCACCTTGAATCAAAACTCGATCTCCTGATTTAATCAATTTTACAGCTTCTTGGGCTGTCATCATATTTGGTATTTTCATTTCTTTTTAATTTAAATTTTTTTTGATTTTGATTTTATTGTTATAGTATATATGTTTAATTACCTAAAAAACTTAAAATGATACCTGCAGCAATTGCAGAACCGATAACACCAGAAACATTTGGTGCCATGGCGTGCATTAATAAGTAGTTGTGAGGGTCTGCTTTTAACCCCTCGGCATGTACAACTCTTGCGCTGTCTGGCACGGCAGAAACGCCTGCAGCACCAATTAATGGGTTTATTTTATCATCCCCTTTTAAGAACAAATTCATGAATTTAGCAAATAATAAACCGCCCATTGTTGCAATAACAAATGAAATAGCTCCTAATCCAAAAATCATCATAGAATCTTTGGTAATAAAAATATCTGCCTGAGTTGATGCCCCAACCGTAACACCTAAAAGTATTGTTACGATGTCTATTAATTTAGTTCTTGCTGTATCTGCTAATCTTTCAGTTCTTCCTGATTCTTTTAATAAATTTCCAAAGAATAACATACCCAATAGCGGTAAAGCACTTGGTGAAATGAAAGTTGTTAATAAAAGCGCTACAATAGGGAAAATCATTTTTTCCTTTTGAGAAACCGCTCTTGGTGGTTTCATTCTAATTAAGCGCTCTTTTTTAGTGGTTAGCAATTTCATAATTGGAGGCTGAATTACAGGAACTAAAGCCATATATGAATAAGCAGCGATTGCTATAGGACCAATCAGGTTTTTTACGGTTGTTCCATCTGCTAAAATATTAACACCATTTGCTAATTTTGATGACAGAAAAATAGCCGTTGGGCCATCAGCACCACCAATGATACCAATTGCTCCAGCTTCTGGTAAATTAAATCCTAAATAAAGAGCTCCTAAGAAAGTTGCAAATACACCAATTTGTGCAGCTGCTCCTAAAAGCATTAATTTTGGGTTTGCAATTAATGATGAGAAATCTGTCATTGCGCCAATGCCTAAAAAAATGAGGGGCGGATAAACACCTTTTACAACACCAAAATACAAATAGTTTAAAACAGATCCATCTTCATAAATACCTGTTTGGTTTCCAGGAACAAATGGGATATTTCCAAGTATTACACCAGCACCAATTGGTATTAAAAGTAAAGGTTCATAATCAAATTTTATTCCTAAATATATGAATACGATGCCTATCAATATCATTATTAAATTGCCGCCTGTAACATTTGCAAAACCAGTATAGTTGTAAAATTGTTTGATACCGCCAAGTGCTTCATCTGCAAAGTCACTGTTTGATGTCTCTTCTGTTTGTTCAACATTTACAGTTGAAATTGTGTTTGCAGCATGGGTGTTTAATCCTAGGGCGGGTCTAATAAAAACCAGTAGCGATAGAACTCCAAATATGATGAATATTTTTTTCATTTTTTCATTTTTTTTCAGCTATAAACCTTTTGAATAGATACGTTACAGCGATGAAATATTTTAGGTTAATTCTATCATTAATTCGTTTTGTAAAACTTGTTGACCAACTTTTACGTGAACGGCAGTTACTGTCCCTGATTTTTCTGAAGCAATATTGTTTTCCATTTTCATTGCTTCTAACACTAATAAACGGTCTCCAATTTTAATTGCATCGCCAACCTTTATATCAATTGATAAAACGGTGCCAGGAATAGGTGCAACAACTTTCGCGTTTGAAGTGTTGGAGCTTACTTTTAATGGTTCAGGCCTTTTTGAAGCTGATCTTACAAGAGTAGGTGTTTTAGTAGCTTTAATTTCTTCCTTTAATTTTACAGAATAGGAAGTACCGTTTACCTCTAAATCTATAATATTATCTTCGTGCGAAAGAATTCTAACATTATAATTATTCTCGTATATTCTAAATTTAAAATTTTTCATAATTCTTAAAGTTTTTTGTTACTAGAGGTATGTAACAGTTACAAATAATTATAATCTGTTTTGAGTGCCGTAAATTTTCGAACTCCAAGGAGAATACAATTTTCTCGCTTGTTTAATTGTTAATACGGCATTTTCATTGTCGTGCTGTTCTCTAAGATATAAGTGAATTGCAGTGGCTATTGCAGCTGCAACTTCTCCAGTAAATTTCTCATCGGCTTCAATGGTAATGTCTTTTATTTTTTTATCTCTTCCTTTGGTAATTACTTTATAAGTGTACAATAAAATGGGTAAGCCAAATTTAAAGAACAATGAAAGAAGCAATAAAGCGCTAAAAACAATTAATAAACCGGTGATTAAGATAACATATCCTTCACTTATTTGATCTATGTATAAAAACGTATTTACCATTATAGTGGAATGTTTGAATGTTTTTTCGGTGGATTTACTACTTTTTTATTTGCTAATAATTCCAATCCTCTAATAATTCTGAAACGGGTATTTCTTGGCTCAATTACATCATCAATAAAACCATATTTTGCGGCAACATAAGGATTTGCAAATTTGGTATTGTATTCATCTTCTTTTTTGTCGATGTAATCTTGTTTTTCATCGGCATCTTCAATTTTGCTAATGACAGAGCCTTCCAATACTTCAACAGCTCCTTTGGCACCCATTACAGCAATTTCAGCTGTTGGCCAGGCATAATTTAAATCGCCTCGTAATTGCTTACAACTCATTACATCATGCGCACCACCGTACGATTTACGAAGTGTAATGGTTACTTTTGGAACGGTAGCCTCGCCATAAGCAAATAATAATTTTGCACCGTGTAAAATAATTCCAGCATATTCTTGGCCAGTTCCAGGTAAAAATCCTGGTACATCTACAAGTGTTACAATAGGAATGTTGAATGCATCACAAAAACGGACAAATCTAGCTGCTTTTCTTGAAGCATCACAGTCTAAAACACCAGCATAATATTTTGGCTGATTGGCAACTATACCTACTGATCGCCCATTGAAACGCGCAAAACCAACAACAATATTACGTGCGTAATTTCTATGAACTTCAGTAAACTCACCGTGATCAACAATGGTAGAAATCACATCTACAATATCATAAGGCTGGTTGGAATTTTCTGGAATAATTTCATTTAAAATATCATCTAGTCTATCTATTGGGTCGTCACAAACTATTGAAGGTGGCTCTTCTAAATTATTTGAAGGAAGGTAACTCATTAGTTTTCTAATTAACAATAAGTTTTCTTCGTCATTGTCAGCTAAAAAATGTGATACGCCCGATTTTGTTGAATGGATATTTGCGCCACCCAATTCTTCAGTTGTAACAACTTCACCAGTAACAGATTGCACTACTTTTGGTCCGGTTACAAACATATAACTAGTTTGATCGGTCATAATAGTGAAATCGGTTAATGCAGGAGAATAAACGGCTCCACCGGCACAAGGGCCTAAAATTGAAGAAATTTGAGGAATAACACCTGAAGCCATAATGTTGCGTTGGAAAATCTCGGCATAACCAGCCAAAGATCTAACACCTTCTTGAATACGAGCACCTCCACTATCATTTAAGCCAATCACAGGAGCGCCAATTTTCATGGCCATATCCATAATTTTACAGATTTTAAGTGCGTAAGTTTCAGAAAGTGAGCCTCCAAAAACGGTGAAATCTTGTGAGAAAACGTATACAATTCTTCCGTCGATAGTACCGTGTCCTGTAATAACACCATCCGACAAGTAAATTTGTTTGTCTAAACCAAAAGAGATTGTTCTATGGGTAACAAACATGTCGAACTCTTCAAAACTATCTTCATCTAAAAGAATGTCTATTCTTTCGCGGGCAGTTAACTTTCCTTTAGCATGTTGAGAGTCAATCCGTTTTTCACCACCACCTAACTTTGCCTTGGCTCTTTTCTCAATTAATTCATTAATTTTATCCTGATTAGCCATGATATTTGTGTTTTATTTTTTTGAGCAAAGCTCTGTAAGAACTCCGTGTGTTGATTTTGGGTGTAAAAAACCGATATTTAAACCTTCAGCCCCTTTTCGTGAAACTTTATCAACCAAAGTTACACCGCGTTCTTCAGCTAATTTTAAAGCTTCTGTGGCATTGTCAACAGCAAAAGCAATATGGTGTATTCCCTGACCTTTCTTTTCAATAAATTTACCAATAGGTCCGTCAGGTGAAGTGCTTTCCAATAATTCAATTTTTGTGTCTCCAACCAAAAAAAAGGCCGTTTTAACTTTTTGGTCTGCGACTTCTTCAATGGAATAACATTTCATCCCCAATACTTCTTCGTAGTATTTTATTGATTCTTCCAAATTGTTAACCGCGATTCCGATGTGTTCTATATGTGAAATATTCATAAATAATATATTTTTATAAGTTTTATTTTAATTTATTTCTAATTTAAGGGGAATATATTGTATTATTTTTAATTTTTGTTTACACAACAAAATTATCGTTTTACTAATTTTATTTGGATGATAATTATCATATTTAGCAATATTTTGCGAAATCGTTATAGTGGTTTTGTGTTGAGATTGCATAAAAATACCCACCAAAAAAAGATTCTTTTTTATGTTTTAATTGTTAGGGATTTCTTAGTAGAAAAACGTTAAAGATATTTGTAGTAAATTAAGAATTGGAGTTTGATTATTCTTAATTAGTACCAGAAAAATTTAATGATTCATAAAAGATAAATATACAGATTTTTATTTTAAAGGTGCATACCGGTCTTGCAAACTGTGAAGCATATTTTCACTCATTTTCTTTAAATCAAATTTGTGTTGCCAGTTCCAATCTTCTCTAGCCTTTGTGTCGTCAATACTTTTTGGCCAGCTATCAGCAATTTGCTGTCTGAAATCTGAATGGTAAGTAATTTCAAATTCAGGAATTGATTTTTTAATTTCTTCAGCAATTTCTTGAGGTGTGAAACTCATGGCCGCTAAATTATAGGATGAACGTATTTTAATAGCCTGAGGCTTTGCTTCCATAATTTTTATAGTAGCTTCAATAGCATCATCCATGTACATCATTGGTAATTTTGTTTCTTTATTTAAAAATGAAGAATAATGACCATTTAAAAGTGCGTGGTGATAAATCTCAACAGCATAATCGGTGGTTCCACCTCCCGGGTCAGTTTTCCAACTTATAATGCCAGGATAACGAATACTTCTTACATCAACGCCATATTTTTGAAAGTAATATTCGCACCATCGTTCACCTGCCTGTTTACTTATTCCATAAACAGTTGTAGGCTCCATAACTGTTGTTTGCGGTGTATTTTCTCTTGGTGTAGTTGGACCAAATACGGCAATTGAGCTTGGCCAAAAAACCTTTTTAATTTTACCCTCTTTTGCTAAATTAAGCACATTAAAAAGCGAATTCATATTTAATTCCCAAGCTTTGGCTGGAAATTTTTCGCCAGTTGCAGATAACATTGCTGCCATTAAATAAACTTCATGAATGCGGTGCTTCTCTATAATTTCTAAAATTGAATTATAGTCTATGGCATTGATAAATTCGAAAGGACCAGACTTCATTAATTCTTTATTGCCTTCCCTAATGTCAGAAGCAATTACCGTATCTTCTCCATGAATTTCACGAAGTTTCAAAGTCAATTCTGTTCCAATTTGACCGCAGGCTCCAATAATAAGTATTCGTTTATTCATTTAACAAATAATCAGTTTATTTAATTTCAAAGATACAGAAAATTAAAATTCAAATAATTTTCAATAGTTTTTTATCAAATCGCTAATTTTTATATAAGACATTGTATAAATTAGTATTTTTGACAATTATAAGTTTAAAAATGAAGACTATTTACCCTGTTTTATTCCTAATTCTATTGTTAACTTTTTCGTGTACAGGCGGTAAAAGAACACAAGCAAATGAAAATACAATTGATTCTTTAGTGATAAATTCAAAAAGAATTACAAATTCACTAGGCGAAATGCTTTCTCCTGAAGCAAAAGAAGAACTTTCTGCCTGGAAAGAATACAATGATGTTGATGAATTTGTAATTGCCTACTATAATATTTCAGTAACTGAAGCACTAAATAATGCTGATGAACTAGAAGGTTTGGTGAAATTAATGAAAGATTCAATACGTATTGAAAGTTTAAAAAAAGATGATGTGATTGCTCGTTTTAACGTGTTGCATAACGAAACCCTACGATTGGCCGACATGACAACCATTACTTCAATTTCTGATGAAGAAGTTATTAAAGAAGTAACACAAATTTTAGAATTGTATTCAGCTGTAAACTCAAAAATTAACACCATTTATAGGGCTATTGAGTTGCAAAATTTATTAGAAGTTGATACTGAAACACCTATTGAATTGGAAGGTGAAAAATTGAATGAAATGAAAAGAGAAATTAGAGGTTTAAAAAAGCAGTAAATGATGAAAAATATAGTCTTAGTTTTAGTTGTTTTG
>Ga0316188_10001326_pt1 | contig 11661 bp, 7 predicted proteins | sample Phiworburrow1_MG_FD_204933 | JGI IMG/M metagenome (GOLD analysis project Ga0316188, IMG submission 204933) | Coastal sediment microbial communities from Maine, United States - Phippsburg worm burrow 1 | ecosystem: Environmental > Aquatic > Marine > Coastal > Sediment | place: USA: Maine... | reverse complement strand
ATCACCAGTGCGACCCAGGCAAGTGCGGCAGTAGACTCGAGGCTGAGCCAGCCGATATCGACCAGCAGCCAGATGATGCAGCCGAAGAAAGCCGCGCCAAGGATAATGCCCAGCCAGCCCATGGACATAAAGGTGGCACGCAGGAAGATAATCCAGCCAATCAACAGGGCAACCCCGACCAGTGCGATGACGGGCCCGAAACTCACACCCTCGGACATGATCCAGCTGATGTAGGAATACGCGGTGGGATTGTAGGTTCCCAAAACCAGTGCCAGGGCAAATACCCAGCGACCTGCAAAACTGCCTGCATTAAATTCAGATGCCATTGGATAAGCTTCCTTTTTGAATGTTGAGGGTTAAGAATAAACGTAAATACCTGCAAGCGCCAAGCCAGGATTCTACTCCGGATGCTCAACCCCGTAGGGCCAGTCGCGGATACCGCCATTGAGGCTGACAGCATGCAGCTTATGCTCGCTCAGGATCATCGCACCGACACAACTGCGCCTGCCGGAGTGGCAGTACACCACGTAGTCCTTATCACCATCGAGCTCACCGACCCGCTCCCGCAATTCAAGCAGGGGGATCAGCAGGCAACCGGGGATGTACTCCATCTCGTATTCATCCTCGTAGCGAATGTCCAGCAGTTGCGCGCCCTCATCCAGCATGGCCTTGGCGACCTTGGCCGATACCCGCTCGATCATCGGGGTGTTGATCAGTTCGTCAAAGTCCGCTTTGTCGAGCACCTGCAGGCGGGAATGGCCGATCATCCTCACCCTGGCGTTACGTAATTCACCGGTAAGCAGGGCCTCCTCACCAAAGTAATCGCCTACGCCCAACACCTTGGTCATTTTCAATTCATCGTCGTAGAGCCCCGGCCGCCACAGCTCCGCCTGACCCTGCTCGATGATGTAGAACTGATTCGCCTCATCCCGCATGTCGAAGATGATTTCGCCGTCTTCGGCAGAGACCGGCCGCAGGCGGTGGTATATCTCCTGGGCATTTTCCAGCGGTAACTGACCAAAGATCAGCGGGTTGCGCAGCCTGCCCAGCCACTGGCGGAAAGAATCATCACCGGGCGCATCCGTGCCCAGGCTTTCCCAGCTCAGCAGGAAATCGAGGCGGGCCGGATTGATACGGCCCAGCACAGAATGCTGCCTGGCCGTGAAGGTGGCGCGGCCAAACGCAAGGCAGACCGGCCGGTTAAGCGTATTGTGCGGTTCCAGGAAAACTTCCGCCGGGCCATCGTCTTGAGCCACCTCACCGGACAGTACGAATACGCATTCTTCCTGTTCGATATTGAAGGTTACACTGTCGCCGGGATCCAGTTCATAGGTGCGGATCAACCGGCGCAACTGCGCTTCGGGAATGCCAGCCAGCGGTGGATAGTGATCCCGCAAAATGCCGATGTATTCTTCCAGTTTCCCCACTGTTGTCCCTCCCGGGATTGATTCATTGATGAAGCCAGGCTCTGGGCTGCCGGTAATAGCCGTCTTTTATACTATCAAATGAGTGGCACGATCCATCCTGTTTTTGGTTTTTGCCATTTAGCCGGTAAAAAAAAGGCCGCCCAACCCGGGCGGCCTGATTCAAAAACACATTAAAAGTGTTAGTAGCTGGCGCAGGACTCGGCACCATCCCAGGGCAGTGAACCGCTGACACTGGTCACACAGAATGTGAAGTTCACCCTGCCTTTCTTGGTGTTGGGGCTCAACAGTGTGGCCACGCCATTGGAAGCCGTGGTGCCGCTAACGCCGGTGGCCGACGCATCACCGTCAAAGTTACCGGTCACCTCGGCCGAACCCACCTGGCCGCCCTGGTCATCGACGATCGTAACCGTTGCGCGTGGTGATTTGTTTCCACCACTAATATTCAGGGTATCAAGAACAATAGAGCTGACAGAAATGGTTGTCGCATCGACTGCCTCGGTGAGGGTGATTTGACTGGTAGCCGCAGTTGATTTGGCACCACCATTGTCTGTTACCACCAGGCCAACCGTGTAGGCGCCATAAGCGGTATAGGTATGGGAGGTTGTCGCAAACGAGCCATTGTTGCCATCACCAAAGTCCCAGGCATAAGCAACAACCGAACCATCGCTGTCGTTTGAACCGGTACCGCTAAAATTACAGCTCAAGTCATTGCAGTTGACAAAGGTAATAACCGCATTGGGTGGGTTGTTGATACCGTCATCCACCGTGACCTGGGTCTGCGCTGTGTCTGAAGCACCGTCATCATCCGTGACCGTCAGGCTGACGGTATAAGTGCCATCGGCAGCGTAAGCATGCGACGGGTTGGCAGAACTGCTGCCATTGCCGTCGCCAAAGCTCCAGCTGTAGGTAGCGATGGTGCCATCGGAGTCAGTCGAAGTGCTGACGAAATTACAGGACAAACCGCTGCAACCCGAAGCATCAATTCCAGCCACCGGCGGTGAGTTGGGATCAACCCCGTTGCCGATCTGGAAATTGCAGACATAGGTATCCCAGACAAAATTGCCACCGTAGTTCACATACTCGTTGGTATGCCAGAACGTCGTATCATCGCCGGGGTCGACCGAAGTGGAGGCGTAGTCACCGGAACGGCTCACACCGGTCTGTACACCACCGCCATCAACACAACTCATTTCGGCTGCATCCATGATGCCTGAACCAGAAGCCGCCGCAGTCTGACCGACCAGGGCGATAGACATAAACTTGCTGCTGCTGCCGATCAGGTAACCCATACCGATGTCACCATTGCCATTCATGGCCAGGCTGGGCATCCAGCGATACAAACCGTCATCCGGTGCGTAAGTGCCCTGCTGGTATACCTGCCAGCTGCCGCCGCCATCACGCAACTCGTACCAGCGGATACCGGCGCGACCGCCGCCGACATCCACGGTGTGCGATGCGAGCATGGTGCGGTAGCTTCCGAAGTCACGGATTTGCAAACGATGCATTAAGCGATCGGAGAGTGATTCCAGTGACGGACCATTCTGCGGTTGGGGTATACAGGCCCCGCGAGATGCGCTGCAAAGCACGCTGTCAAAGGGTGTAACGGGAATACTGCTGACCTGGCTGATGCTGGCGGAGCTTCCACCCCAGTTGGCATTGATTTGCCAGATATCAAAGCGGTTGCTGCTTGTCATTGCGGTCGCGAAAAGCGCCGGTGCTGTACCGGGACCATCAAGATCGCCGGCGACAAAGCCAAATTGAGCGGTGCCGATATTGAAACCACGCAATGATGCTGAGGTTCCGGCATACATGGCCGCCTTGTTCATGACACCCAGGTAAGTTCCGCCCCAGCTGAAGCGGTTGCCTCTCTTGGTGAAAATGTTGGCCATCAAGGTAATGGAATCGCTGACGATCCCGTGCTTCGGGTAATCATTGAAGCCGATGTTGTTGAATGAGAACTCGTAGCGGTTATAGCCGCCACGCGGGTCATCGGTTTTCGAGATGGCCACACATTGTGAAAACGAACTCTGGGAGTCCGGAAACGCAAACTGGCTGACCAGCCAGCGATCGGCCTGATCGTCATACAGAACAACCGGGTCGCCCTGGTTGTAAGCCGCGCAATTGCCACCGATACCGGCCCAGAATGCATCACTGGCGAATGGCGCTTCGAGTATGTTGCCGTCGCGATCAAAAATGGTCGTCAGAAGATTGATCATCTGGACAAAATACTGGCCACTGGCCCCACCGATGTGCCCATCGGTATCGGGTGGCGCGATTCGAAACCCCAGCACCGAGCCATTGCTTGCGTTATTGGTCCCCTCAAACCCCATGGCAACGGAGGCTGCCGCAATCCCGGGCACATTCTGCAGGATGGGATCCGGTCCGTTGGTGTCATCCAGCGCCGGCTTGCCTTTACCCCGGTAGTTCATGACTTCCCGTGGCGGTCCCGGGTTTGTCGGTTGTTGACGGGACTTTTCTGCCGCTTCGGACAATGACTTCAACGGACGGTTCTGAGCCTCAGCGTTCATCCGCTCCAGCCCCGTATCGCTTTGCGCGAACAGTGTTGGCGTGGACATTAATAACATGCCGAAAAGACTGAAAATGATTGTAATTTTTATGAATTTCACCGAGTTGCTCCCCTTGTGATTTGATCTGAATGATAATCATAGTCATTTCTGTCTCACTTACCAACAGGTATTTATCTTTCTCTGTTAGACTTCACCCAAAACCCCGAGGACATTTGTGTGCGCAGACAGCTTTTTTTCACCCTGCTTCTAATTGCATCGGCATACGGCTCCGCGTGGGCAGTTGATAGCCCCGATGAAACATCCAGGGCTTTTGCACTCGCTTTGCACGCTGCAATGGAGGATCCGGCACAAGACCTTGCCATGCAGATTGAGTGCACCAACGAACAGGGTATTCGCTCCTTACATCTTTATACTGAGGGGGTTGCGATCTGGAACCAGCAGGTACAGGTTGGCATCGATGGAAAGGTTCGCGAACGCTTGCTAGAAGAATTGCTGAAAGCTGATTTTCCTTCTTTTGAGACCCACTATGGGGGCAAGGCCAACAGCGGCAGAATCGAAGCACCCAATATCGTGATGTGCAGCATACAGGTACAGACCGGTGGATTGGAAAAGGCCTCGTATCAGGATGTGAATGGAGAACGCTCGGTTACTTTCATGAAACTGGCGGCTTCCCTGCTGGACGCGGTTGAACCGCTTGGCGTTCAGGGTGTCCGCGCCAACTCAATGACCGACGCCCTGGCCTTGCTCAAGCAGGGCAGACTCGCGCCGCAAATCCTTGTATTGAGGGTCATGCACCTACCCGCAGATGCCACGCAAGCGGGAGGGATGTTAAGGATTGAATCCGGCAAATTGAGCCGGCGCAGCTATCAGCCTGGCGTCAATGTGGGTGATTGGGTGACCGCACCGCTTGACGCGGATACATTTCACACCGTCGTTCAGCAACTGCTTGATACAGAGGTATGGTTGCTGCCCCAGGCCCTGCCCTCTTCAGATACTTACCAGGTGAACATTATTGTTCTGAATCATTCACTGCTGATACGTTCGCGCCCGCTCAACAATCAGGCCGTGCAACAGAAAACGGCCCAGGGCACTGCCTTTACCGCGCTGGCGGATTCCTTATTGTCCCTGCATCCGGCGACCCAATAGCGGTTCCCGAAATCCTGATGTTCTCTTCCTGCGCTCCCACGGCTTCGCTACGCGGGTGGTGCGACCAGTGTGCCGAGAAGTTCATCGAGTATCCTGCGCAATCTGTTCCTGTTCAGTGCCGGTTCGCGCAGAGCGCGTAGCTTGAGTCCCTCGATCAGGCACAACAGCATCAGGGCACGCTCCGGTACATCGTCGTCGGGCAGACCGTGACCGCCCTTCTCCCGGCTGCGACGCAGCCAGTCACCCAGTTCGGAACAAACCGTTATGTCATAGCGCTGCAGCGCTTCAGCGATCTGTGGATCACGCGTGGCCTGTGCCGAGATCTCCAGGTACAGCGCAATACTCATTGATTTTTCGTCATCGGGTTCCTTTTCGTCGAGGTAGTCGAAAATGCGTCTCGACAGGTTTTCTGACGATTGCAACTGCCGGATACGCTGGCGGGCAACGGTGAGCTGCTGTCCGATAATGGCGAGAATGATGGCGTTCTTATTTTCAAAGTAACGGTAAATCAAGCCGGGGCTCATACCGGCCGTACTCGCAATGGTCGCCATGCTGGCCGCATGAAAGCCACTTTCGACAAAGCACGATTGCGCGGCTGCCAGGATGCGTTCTTTTTGCAACCGGGTTCGGGCGGCGGCCTTGGTTTCCTGTCCCTCCTTTCTCATGGTTGGTCACCCCCGGTTTCCGGCCTGGCGGCAGAAGCCCGCGCCGCATGCCGTTGCACGCGCCCGTGCCGTCCGACCCATTTCTGTACGACCACGAAAAACAGCGGGATAAAAAACACGCCGAGCAGCGCACCGACGATCATCCCGCCCAGCACACCCGTGCCAATCGCGCGCTGTGCCCCGGAACCCGCACCGCTGGCCAATGCCAATGGCAAAACGCCCATGCCAAAGGCCAGCGACGTCATGATGATCGGCCGCAGGCGGTCACGTACGGCCTGCATGGTCGCCTCGATCAGTTCCATCCCCTCTTCGAGGTTGTCCCTGGCGAAGGAAATGATAAGGATGGCGTTCTTGCTGGTCAGTCCGATCGTGGTCAGCATCGCGACCTCGAAATATATGTCACGCTCGAAGCCCCGCAAGGTAGCGGCGAGTGCGACGCCGAGGATACCAAGCGGCGCCACCATCAGTACCGAAGTCGGGATCGACCAGCTTTCATACAGGGCCGCCAGGCACAGGAACACGACCAGTACCGACAAGGTATAGAGCAACGGTGTCTGCGCTCCGGCCTGCCGTTCCTGGTAGGAGAGCCCGGTCCATTCGATACCTAAACCCCGCGGCATACCTGCCACGATTCTCTCGACTTCTGCCATGGCGTCCCCCGAACTTACACCCGCTGGCGCCTCTCCATTAAACTCCAGCGCTGGCACGCCGTTGTAGCGCTCGAGCCGCGGTGAACCAAAATCCCAATGCCACGAGGCAAACGCCGAGAACGGCACCATCTCCTCGTCGCTGTTGCGCACCGACCACAACCTGAAGTCTTCGGGCACCATGCGAAACGGTGCATCGGCCTGCATGTAAACGCGTTTGACACGCCCGCGGTCGATGAAATCATCGATATACTGGCCACCCCAGGCGGCCTGCAGTGTCGAGTTGATCGCCGCCACCGAGAGCCCCAGCGCGCTCGCCTTGCCGTAATCGAGGTCCAGCCGGAATTGCGGCGCATCGGCCTGGCCGTTGTGCCTGACGTTGATGAGCAAGGGGCTTTCCATGGCGGCCATCAGCAATTGGCCGCTCGCTGCCATCAACGCCTCGTGCCCGAGGCTGGCCTTGTCTTCGAGGTAAAAGGTGAAGCCGGCCGAACGCCCCAGTTCCTGGATCGCCGGCGGTGCGAAGGCGAAAACCAGCGAATCCTTGATCTGGCCGAAGGCGGCCGACGCACGCGCGGCAAGCGCCCTTACGTCCTGTTCCGGCGCCTTGCGTTCGTCCCAGTCCTTGAGTTTGACGAAGGCCATGCCGTTATTCTGGCCGCCTCCGGCGAAACTGAAGCCCTGCACCGCGAACATGGAATCGACGGTATCAGGCTCGTGATCGAGAAAATAGTCTTCGACCTTGTACAGCGACTCCAGGGTGCGCTCCTGCGTCGCGCCAACCGGAGCCAGCACCATTGCGAACATCGTGCCCTGGTCTTCCTGTGGAAGAAACGAGGTGGGGCGGTTGAAAAACAGCACGGCCATCAGCCCGACCAGTATGGCAAACACGGCCATGAACCGTCCGCTGTGCGCCAACATACCGCGTACACTCCGGCGGTACTTTTGCGTGCTGCGATCAAATGTCCGGTTGAACCAGCCGAAGAAACCTGTCTCATGGTAATGCTCACCCCTGTGAAGCGGTTTGAGCATGGTCGCGCACAGGGCCGGGCTCAGGACAATCGCTACCAGCACCGACAGCGCCATCGCCGACACAATGGTGACGGAGAACTGCCGGTAGATCACCCCGGTCGCGCCGCCGAGAAAGGCCATCGGCACGAAGACCGCAGCCAGCACCAGGCCAACAGCGACCAATGCACTGGTAATCTGGCGCATCGATTTACGCGTTGCTTCGACCGGCGAAAGCCCCTGCTCGGCCATCAGGCGCTCGACATTTTCCACGACGACGATGGCATCATCGACCAACAGGCCGATGGCCAGCACCATCGCGAACATCGTCAGCATATTGATGGAGAATCCCATTACCGCGAGCAGCCCGAAAGTACCGAGCAACACGACGGGCACGGCAATGGTCGGTATCAAGGTGGCCCGGAAGTTCTGCAGAAACAGGTACATCACCAGGAATACCAGCACAATGGCTTCCACCAGGATTTTCAGCACGTTCTTGACCGCCACCCTGACGAAGGGGGTTGTTTCGAACGGAACGACCGTACGCAGACCCTGTGGAAAGAACGGTTTGAGTTCCTCGAGCCGTTCTTCGACGGCCAGCGCGGTTTCCAGTGCGTTGGCGCCGGTGGCCAGCATCACGGCGATGCCGGTCGCCGTCTGCCGGTTGAAACGTGAGATTGATCCATAGTTTTCCGCACCCAGTTCCACCCTGGCAACGTCACCGAGCCTCAGCAGCGAACCATCCGGATTGCTGCGCAGGATGATGTCGCGGAACTGATCCGGTGTCTGCAAGCGGCTCTGCGCGGTGATTGTCGCATTGAGTTGCTGACCCGGCACGGCGGGTGTTCCGCCGAGCTCACCCACGGCCACCTGCCGGTTTTGCGCCTGCACCGCGGCAATGATATCGGAAGGCGCAAGCTGGTAGGCATCCAGCCGGTTAGGGTCCAGCCAGATGCGCATCGAGTACTGTGATCCGAATACCTGGAGGCTGCCCACGCCCGGTACGCGGCTCAGCGGGTCGACGATATTGGCCGAGACGTAGTCGGCGATGTCGCTTCTGTTCATGCTGTTGTCGTCGGAGACGAAACCGATGACCATCAGGAAGCCACTGCGCGCCTTGCCCACGTTGACACCTTGCCGTTGAACCTCCTGCGGCAGCAGCGGCATGGAAAGCTGCAATTTGTTCTGCACCTGGACCTGTGCGATATCCGGGTCTACGCCGTTCTCAAAGGTCAGCGAGAGGCTGGCGCCACCATTGGCGGAACTGGTGGAGGCCATGTACAGCAGGCCGTCCAGACCCTTCATGTTCTGTTCGATGACCTGGGTCACCGAATCTTCCACCACCTTGGCGGACGCACCCGGATAGAACGCGTTGATGGTCACGGTCGGCGGTGCAATGTTCGGGTACATGGAGATCGGCAACTGCGTGATCGAGAGCGCGCCGGCGAGCATGATGATGATGGCGATCACCCACGCGAATATGGGTCTGCCTATGAAAAATTGTGCCATTGACGCTGCCCCTAGTGTGCCTGTGCTTCGGTCGCAATGACCGGTCGCCCCGGCCGGACCCTCTGCAGACCCTCGATGATCACCCGCTCACCTTCGACCAGCCCGCTGTCAACCAGCCACTGGTCGCCGACCGTACGGCTGACCTGCACGGCCCGCTGTTCCACCGTGCCTTCGGATGTCACGACCATGGCGCTGGCATTGCCCTTGGCATCGCGGGTGACACCCTTTTGCGGCACCAGCAAACCGTCGTCGAGAATCGCGCTGCTCACGGTGGCGTGTACGTACATACCGGGCATCAGCAGGTTGTCGGGGTTGGGCACCACCACGCGCAAGGCGTAGGTACCGGTCATCGGGTCAACGGCGACATCGGTAAATACCAATTCGCCCTCGTGGTCATAGCGGTTGCCATCTTCCAGAATGATGGTCACGGGGATGCTTTCGGTCTTGCGCGCGGCACCGCTGGCAAGCTTGCGCCGGAGGTCGAGTAATTCATTGGCCGAGCGGGTCAAATCCACGTAAATGGGATCGAGCTGCTGAACCGTGGTGAGTGGCGCCGCCTGGTCCGCTGTCACCAGCGCACCCCGGGTCACCGTCGACTTTCCGATACGACCGTCGATGGGTGAGGTGATGCGAGCGAAACCCAGCTTTACTTCGGTACTGGCGACCCGCGCCTCGGCCACACCCACATCTGCCTCGGCCTGGCGTACCACGGCCCTGGCGTTGACCAGTTCCTGCTCACTGATCGCCTTTGATCCAATCAGCTTTTCCGCACGTTCCGCGTTGTAGTGTGCGATGTCCGCAGCCGCCTGCGCACGCACCAGCAGTGCCTTTGCACTGTTGTAATCTGCGCGGTAGGTGGCGTCATCGAGTTGGTACAGCGGCTGACCCGCCTGCACCACGCTACCCTCGGTAAACAGCCGTTCCTTGACTATTCCCGTCACCTGCGGGCGCACCTCGGCAACGACAAAGGCATTGGTGCGCCCGGGCAGTTGCCGCGCCAGCGTCACCGCTTGTGTCTTGAGGGTAACCACGGTCACTGCGGGCGCGGAAGCCTGTGCGGCAACCGGGGCGGGCTTATTTTCGCAGGCAACCATGAGCAACGCCATGAGGCTTATGGCGATGAAACAGCGAATCTGTGAGGTCATTTTGATAACGCCTGTCAGGAACGGGCATGGGCAGCCCAGGGTGACCGGGCCAAGCCCGGTAAGTTTATAGAATGAACGTTCATTCTCTACTTGTCAATAGTTTCAAGAACGGAAGCAACCGGTGAATTCAAACACAAGTCAAACTGGTATTCTGCTGCGACGCGTGGTTCATGGGACGTTGATGAAACAGAAGGACCCTGTTGTCTATTTCTTTGCCCGCTCGATACTCAGGAAGGTTCCGGAAAAAGGATCAAGCTGGTAGATACGCTCCTCACCACTGCGGTTGGAAGTGAAGAACAGCGTGTGGTTGTTGTTGCAAAATTCGGGCATATGATCCCAGGCAGGATCATCGGTAAGCTGCTGAAAACTTTGCTCCGGGAGGTTATACAGAAAAATATCCGCATCATCTTCATCACCACCCGGTGTATCGACAAACGCGATATATTGGCCGTCCGGTGACCAACTGATTCCGTATATCCTGCCGATCGAGGTGCGTACTGTCGTCCTGCTGCCGCTTTCCAGTTCGATTAACTCCAGCGAGGTTTCGCTGCCGTCAATCAGACCACTCGCGAATGCGATTCTTGTCCCATCCGGGGAAAAATGTGCGTCGTGCTCACTGTGGTCACTGGTGTCTGTAAGCTTTTCGACAATATTCCCGTCAAGGTCAAGCAATACCAGGTCACGTTGCCCTTCCAGTTCTTGAAAACCCAGCAGCCTGTCGCGATCCGCCCAGTCGTTAATGGAAAGCCAGCCCTCAAAGCTTCCAAGCGGCTTGCTGGTGTAATCCTCCAGGCTCATCATCCATGGTTGTTTTTGCCCATCTGCTGCGTCTTCCCGCTCAAAGATGATATTTCTGCCATCCGGTGACCAAACGGCGTATCCATCCAACCCCTTGCGTTTCGTCAGCCGGTTTTTACCCTGGGTGCTGAACTCCATCAGGTACAACTCCCAATCATCGTCGGTTCGCTCGGTCTGCAGCATATAAACAAACCGGGAACCATCGGGAGAGCACACCGGCCGGCGTTCGTTTGTTGCCGCAATGGCCTGTTCACTGGCTAACATGCCCAGACATAAGCCAAGCAATGCGGCCGGAGAAGACGTAATTTTATTTTTCATGCTTCAAAGATAACTGCGGGCGGCCTGTAATACTACGACCATGTACACCCACGCAAAAACTCAACTGACCGGAAACGCCCCGTGCGCGAAAATACGTGGGTGTCCTGGCGTCTCGAAAATACGTGGGTGTCCTGGCGTCTGCAAGAACCGGGTGGTCAATGGGCCTGTCTTGGGCAATAATCGCTGCCTAAGCTATTGGAGGCAACCAGTTGAATCCTGAACTCAAACGCGCGGCAGAACTGGCCGCGGAATACATCGAATCTTTTGATCACCAGAAAGTCAGCGAGGAATTGGGTCCCAAGGCACTTCGTGACAGGCTGCAAAAGGAACTGACCGCCGATGGCCTGCCACCTTTACAGGTGATCAACGAGTTGGCCGAAGACGCCCGGGACGGCTTATTGAACAGTGCCGGCGGACGCTTCTTCGGATGGGTCATCGGTGGTGGAACCCCGGTCTCGATCGCGGCCGAC
>Ga0316188_10001325_pt1 | contig 11670 bp, 10 predicted proteins | sample Phiworburrow1_MG_FD_204933 | JGI IMG/M metagenome (GOLD analysis project Ga0316188, IMG submission 204933) | Coastal sediment microbial communities from Maine, United States - Phippsburg worm burrow 1 | ecosystem: Environmental > Aquatic > Marine > Coastal > Sediment | place: USA: Maine... | reverse complement strand
AATTTCCGCCAGCATACGGATACGGCGGTCGTTCAGGCGGCGCTGCACTAGCGGCACGGTCACTGGCTGAGGCCGGACATCGCCTGCGCAGACAGAGCGAGGCCCCGACATCTCGCGATGTCGAGGCCCGGCGGCTGCTTGCCTTCCCTCTTTTTGGCGGTGCTCTCGAGCGCTCCACCGGTGAGGCAGGCCGATCCCCTTGAGAGGACCATCCGCGTCCGTGACGAATCAGCGACTCCGAAGAGCCACCGCGCCACCGGCGCGCTCCGCTCGGCAATCCCAGCCACAGAGGATTCCTTACGGTAAGGGAATGTTATTCCTCCTGGAGAGAAGGAAGAATCCGGACATGTCCGGACTGGAAATTCACGAAGTACTGATGCCACCTGCCTGGTCGCGAAAGTGCGCCAGCAGGAATTCCTCATCGGCCGGGGTCAAGTCAAAGCGCCGTGCCGCCTCTTCGATGCTGGCAGCATCATGGCGCGACTGCTCGGCCAGCCAGCGTACCGCGCGCCGCAGCGCTTCGCCGTCAGGGAGGATCTTCTCGCGGGTCACTGCAGGCCGGCCTCCGGGGTCGTTGCAGGGGGGGGGCGGCGGCATACTCGCCAGGGGCGGCCCGCCGCTGGGCGTCAGGATACAGGCGGCCCGGTTGCCAGAGTAGCCGTTGGATGCGGTCCAGCAACCCGCCGGGGAGACGGCGGCTGCTGCTGATATCATCCAGCGATGATCGTAGCCGAAGCAGTGGGTTCCTACCGGGCAGAGGTCTCGGGCGCCGGCACCCTGGTCATGGCACCCGTGGGAGAGGGGGTGGGCAGGTCCCGACTCCTGTGTTTCGGCTACGACGGCGAGGCGGTCCCGTCGTCGGTGCACGACCCGCGGGTGGAGAGGCTCGCAGCGTCCGGCGACTGGCGCCTGATCTGCCGCGAGGGAAGCTTCGACTTCCGCGCCCGCGGCGTTGAGGCTCATCAGGCCTTGCCGACGTTTTTCGACGCGATGCTGGGGGAATACGCCCTGCGGAGCCGGGACAAGGCCGTGGTCCGATGGCTGCTGAGACTCCTCAGGTTGCCGGGAGGCGCGAAACTGCTGCAGGCCTGGCATGCGCGACGGGCGCAGTGATCGGGTCGCCGGGACGCTTGCGTTCGCCGGCTTGCTCCAGCTAGATTGGCCGGGTTTTTTGCACTGCACATAAACAGCTAGAATGGCCGCAGGTCGCGACGCTCCGTCGTGGCGCGGCCAGGGTCGTGGGGAAGATGCCAAAACAGCGTTGGTGGGTTCATAAGTTCGGTGGATCGAGCGTGGCCGATGTGGCCTGCTTTCGCCGGGTTGCCGGCATCGTCGAGGCCGATCCCCACCCGGGCGTGGCGGTGGTGCTGTCGGCTTGCCGCGGTGTCACCGACCAGTTGCTCGCCCTGGTCGCCGCAGCGGAACGCCGGGACGAGACCGCGTGTTCTGCGGGGCTCGCCGCCCTGAGGGCGCGTCATGCGGAGCTGGCCGAGGAGCTGCTCGCACAGCAGCCGGCGCAGGACTACCTGCGGGGCCTGGAGCAGGACCTCCGCGACATCGAAGGCGTCCTGCACACGGTTGCGCTCATCCGCGCCGCTGGAGAGAACGTTCGCGATCTCGTTTCGGGCTTCGGCGAGATCTGGTCGACGCGCCTGTTCGCCGCCCTCCTGCAGGCTCGGGGCAACCGCCAGGCCGTCAGGTGGATCGATGCGCGCGAGGTCCTGACCGTCGAATGGGGCCCGCTGGGGCCGGCGGTGCAGTGGGAGGCATCCCGCGCCAGCACCGCGCGCGTAATCGGGGAGGGCGCTGACGGCACGCTGGTCGTTACCGGATACATCGCCTCCGATGCCCAGGGCCTGCAGACGACCCTCGGCCGCAACGGCAGCGACTTCTCCGCCTCCATCTTCGCCGCCCTGCTGGACGCCGCGGAAATCATCATCTGGACCGACGTCGACGGGGTGCTGTCGGCCGATCCCAGGCGAGTGCCGGATGCCAAGGTCATTGACTCGCTGTCTTACAACGAGGCAATGGAACTGGCCTATTTCGGCGCCAAGGTCATCCATCCGCAGACGATGGCGCCGGCGGTGGAGCGCGAGATCCCCATCTGGATCCGCAATTCCTTTGCCCCCGACAGGACCGGCACGGTCATTTGCGCCAAGCCCACCTCGGCGCTCGCCGTCAAGGGCATCACGAGCATCGACAAAGTGGCACTGGTCAACCTGGAAGGTGCCGGCATGATCGGGGTACCGGGAACGGCGCACCGGTTGTTCGGCGCGCTGCGCGACGAGGAAATCTCGGTGATCCTGATTTCTCAGGGCAGTTCCGAGCACTCGATCTGCTTCGCGATCCCGGAGGCGCAGGCCACGCTGGCCGACCAGGTCGTGCGCCGGGCGTTTGCGACCGAGTTGCGGGAAGGGCAGATCCAGAGCGTCGAGGTCAGCAGCAACTGCTCGATCATCGCGGTGGTCGGTGATGGCATGGCCGGCTCGCACGGCGTGTCCGCCAAGGTTTTCAGCGCGCTGGGCAACGCGTCCGTCAATATCAGGGCCATTGCGCAGGGCGCGTCGGAGCGTAACATCTCGGCCGTTATCGACGGCAAGGATGCAACCAAGGCGCTGCGCGCGGTTCATTCCAGCTTTTACCTTTCACCGCATACGCTGTCGATCGGGCTGGTTGGCCCGGGTACGGTTGGCTCCGTACTGCTCGACCAGCTGGCATCGCAGGCGGCCCGGCTGAAGCGCGACTTCAACGTCGACCTGCGCCTGCGCGGCATTGCCGGTTCGAAACGGATGATCCTGGCTGAGCGGGAGATCGACCTGGCGGACTGGCGCTCGGCCCTCGAGCGCGCCGAGCCGACCGACATGGACCGTTTCACGCAGCACGTGGCCGCCGCGCACCTGCCGCATCGGGTGGTGATCGATTGCACCGCCGACAGCGGCGTGGGCCTGCGCTATGCGCAATGGCTTGCCGACGGCATTCACGTCGTGACGCCCAACAAGAAGGCCAACAGCGGCCCTCTCAAGTATTACCGCGAGATGCGGGAGGCGGGACGTCGTTCGGGCGCGCATTTCCTGTACGAGGCCAACGTCGGCGCGGGACTGCCCGTGGTGATGACGCTGCGCGACCTGCGCGAGACGGGTGACGAGATCCACGCCATCGAGGGCATCTTCTCCGGCACGCTCGCCTACCTGTTCAACATCTTCGACGGCTCGGTGCCTTTTTCGCAGATCGTCCGCGAGGCCAAGGCCAAGGGTTACACGGAGCCCGATCCGCGCGAGGATCTCTCGGGCATGGACGTGGCGCGCAAGCTCATCATCCTCGGCCGTGAGATGGGCCTGACCCTGGAGCTCTCCGACGTCGTCGTAGAGAGCCTGGTTCCTGCGCCGGTAAAGGACTGCTCGATAGACGAGTACCTGGATCGGTTGCCCCAGTTCGACGCCGACATGCAGCGCATGCTCGACGAAGCCAGGGCCGCTGGACAGGTCCTGCGCTATGTCGGTCGCCTGACCGCCGAGGGTAGCGCGACCGTCGGCGTCGAGCGCCTGCCCGCCGGGCACGCGTTTGCCAACATGGCGCTGACCGACAACATCGTCCGTTTTGTCACCTCGCGTTACTCCGAGAATCCGCTGATCGTGCAGGGTCCCGGCGCCGGCCCGGCGGTCACGGCCGGCGGGGTGTTCGGCGACCTGTTGCGACTCGCGGCCTATCTCGGCGCGAGACTCTGAGGAGTTGCCATGAGCCAGGATGCTGTTACCGCTTTTGCGCCGGCCACGGTCGGTAACGTCGGGATTGGCTTCGACATCCTGGGACACACCGTCAATGCAGTTGGCGACCGCGTGCATGCCCGGCGCACGCCGGAGCGCGGCATCCGCATTGCGGCGATCACGGGCACCTCGACCAACCTGCCGATGCAGCCGGAGAAGAACACGGCTGGCATGGCGCTGATTTCGATGGCAGGTGCACTGTCGTTGCCATTCGGCATCGAGATAACGATCGAGAAGGGCATCCCGCTGGGTTCCGGCCTGGGCGGGTCGGCCGCCTCCGCGGTGGCGGCAGTGGTGGCCGCCAATGCACTGCTGGACACGCCGCTGCCGAAGCTCGACCTGCTGAAATTCGCGATGCAGGGCGAAGCCGTCGCCAGCGGCTCGGTGCACGTGGACAACATCGCTCCGTCCCTGTTCGGGGGCCTGGTCCTGACGGTCGGCATCGATCACCCCCGCATCAAGCAGATTCCCGTGCCGCCGGCGGTCAGATGCGTCCTGGTGCACCCGCACATGTTCCTCTCGACCCGCGAGGCGAGGCGGATACTCCGCAAGTCCATCGACCTGTCCGACGTCGTCTGGCAAACGGCCAATCTCGCTGGTTTCCTCTCCGGCTGCTACACCAACGACCTGGCGATGATCCGTGACGCCTTCGAGGACGTCATCATCGAGCCGCAGCGCTCGCAGCTGATACCGGGCTTCAAGGCGGTCAAGCAGGCCGCGATGGCAAACCGCGCGCTGGGCTGCTCGATCTCCGGTGCTGGCCCGACGGTCTTTGCGTGGTGCGAGGCGCCCTATGCCGAGGGGATTCGCACGACGATGGTCGAGGCCTTCGCCGAACACAACCTGAGCAGCGATCACTGGATCTCCACGATCGACACCGAGGGCGCCAGGGTGGTCGCCAGCTGATGCTATTTGCCAGTACGCGCGATGAGCAGCTCACGGCGACGCTGTCCGACGCAATCCGGCACGGCATCGCGCCGGACGGCGGCCTGTTCGTGCCGCAACGCTTTCCGCGCTTCGTCCCGGGAGACTTCGACGGGGCCGAGAGCCTGACGGAAATTGCGGAGCGCCTGCTGGCGCCTTGCTTCGCCGGCGACCGGCTTGCCGGCAAGTTGACCGGGATCGTCAATGACGCGTTCAACTTCCCCGCGCCCGTCAAGCGGCTTAAGTCGGCCCCCGAGCGCGTGTCGGTGCTCGAGTTGTTCCACGGGCCGACCGCGGCCTTCAAGGATTTCGGTGCCCGGTTTCTTGCCGCCTGCCTCGAGCGTCAGCCGCATGAGGCGGGACGACCGGTGACCATCCTGGTGGCGACCTCCGGGGATACGGGCGGTGCCGTGGCGGCGGCGTTCCACCGCCGACCGTGGGCACAGGTCGTGGTGCTGTTCCCGGAAGGGCTCGTTTCGCCCCGGCAGCAACAGCAGCTCACCTGCTGGGGCGACAATGTCCACGCGCTGGCCGTCGCCGGCAGCTTCGACGATTGCCAGCGGCTGGTGAAAGAAGCGTTTGCGAATTCGCTCCTGAACGAGCGCTTCGCACTGTCCTCGGCCAACAGCATCAATATCGGCAGGCTGTTGCCGCAGACTGTTTACTACGCTGCCAGCAGCCTGGCGATCTGGCGGCAAGAGGGACAGGAGCCGGGTTATGTCGTGCCCTCAGGCAACCTGGGTAACGTGGTGGCCTGCATCTGGGCGCGGGTCATGGGTCTGCCTATCGGTCCCATCGAGCTCGCTCACAATGCCAACATGACCGTTCCACACTATCTCGACACCGGCGAATGGCAGCCCCAGGCGAGTGTCCCGACCCTGGCCTCCGCCATGGACGTGGGCAACCCCAGTAACATGGAAAGGCTGGGGCATCTTCATCCGGACTGGCGTGAGCTGGCCCGCCAGGTCCAGGCCCATACGGTAAGTGACGACGAGATCCGCAGCCGCATAACCGAGGACTTTCGCGCCTATGGCGAATGCTGGTGCCCACACACCGCGACCGCGGCGCAGGTCTACGGCAAGCTCCCCGCGGGTTCCCGGCGTGATCGCCACTGGGTGCTGGTCGCCACGGCCCACCCGGCGAAATTCAACGAGATCGTCGAGCCCCTGATCGGGCAGACCGTCGAGGTGCCTCGTGAACTCGGCGAACTGCTCGAGCTGCCGAGCAGTTACCAGCGGATCGAACCCGACCTGGAGTCATTGACCCGCATTCTGCGGAATTCGGCGCAGCCATGACGTTCACGCCAACCGAGATCGCCCTGACCACAATCGCGGTACTGATCCTGTTGCTCGGCGTCGTCCTCGGTTACCGACGCTGGCGCCGCATCAGGGCCGAACGGGAGCGGATGCGGACGATTGAATCGATCGGTTACGACATGATCCGCGACGTCCTGCTGCCGGACGGCAACGAGGGCCAGATCCATATCGACTTCCTGCTGCTGACGGCCTCGGGATTCCTGGTCCTCGACCTCAGGGACGTGCCAGGCGTCATTTTCGGTGGCGAGCAGATGGATGAATGGGCGGTCATGAACGGCTCGGTCCGCTCGACTTTCCAGAACCCGCTGGGTCAGTTGTATGACCGGCTGGCCGTGGTCCGGCAGTTCGCCGGCAAGGTGCCGGTCGAGGGCCGGATCGTGTTCACCGCGCGCGGCAGCTTCCCCAAGGGGCGGCCCCGACGCGTCGTTCCATTCGAATCCTTGCGTGAAGAGTTCCCGGACGCAGACCGCGCCCAGGAGCCGTCTCCGGCGGCCGCCTGGGCGGAGGAGTGGGCGCGGCTGCGCGAGTCGGCGACACCGAGCCCGGTCGCGCCGCGTCGCTGAGGGGCCCCCGTCAGCTCGACCCTCGCTGCCGATGATCCGCCAGCACGGATGCGACACAGAGCGTCAGTTTGCGGGCGTAGTCGAGGTGCAGGAACTCGTTTGGTCCATGGGCGTTCGAATTGGGCCCCAGCACGCCGGTAATGAGGAACTGTGCCTGCTCGAAGCGCTTGGCCAGCATGCCGATGAACGGGATGCCACCGCCGGTGCCGAGATAGATCGCCTCCCGGCCGAAGGCCGCCTGTGACGCCTGCTGGATGGCTCGTGCCAGCCAGGGCGCCGTCGGCGGGAGATCACAGCCCGCCCCGCTCATCTGCAGTTCGAAGCGCACCCGGGCGCCGTAGGGCGGGTCTTCCTCCAGGGCACGCTTGATCGCCGCAGCGGCGGCGGCGGCATCGGCGGTCGGGGCCAGCCTGATGGACAACTTCACCGCCACGGCAGGCAACAGTACGTTGCCGCCATCTTTCACCGCTGGCAGGCCGTCGGCCCCGGTGACCGCCAGCGACGGCCGCCAGGTGTTGTTGAGGATGAGTTCCTCCGGAGAATCGGACAGTGGCTGCACGCCCTCGACGAAGGGCAACGAGCGGAAAGTCTGTTCACCGAGGACGGCTCCAGCCTTCCGGGCCTGGTCACGGCGCTCCGCCGGGATCGGCGCATAGGTCTCGTCGATCAGCAGGTCGCCAGACACTTCATTTTCCAGGCGGCTGAGCAAAGTGCGGAGGATACGGAAGGCAGAGGCTGCGACCCCCGTACCCAGCCCCGAATGCACGCCTTCGGTCAGGACGTCTACCGACAGGTTCCCGACCACGCCGCCGCGCAGGGATGTCGTGCACCACATCTGCTCATAGTTTCCGCTGCCAGCGTCGAGGCATACCACGAGGCTGGGCGTGCCGAGACGCTTCGCCAGCGTCTCCACGTAGTAGGGCAGATCGACGCTACCGCTTTCTTCGCAGGCCTCGATGAGCACGACGCAGCGGCCGTGCGGCACGCCCTGTTCCTGTAGCGCCCGGATGGCCGCCAGCGAGGCGAACACGGCATAGCCGTCGTCGGCCCCGCCGCGCCCGTACAGCTTGCCGTCGCGCATGACCGGCTCCCAGGGGGACAGCCCGTCGGACCAGCCCGTGAATTCGGGTTGCTTGTCGAGGTGTCCGTAGAGCAGCACCGTGTCCTGGCCATCGGTGTCGTCGTCCGCCGGGTAGGCCGGTATTTCGCAAAGAAGCACGGGTGTGCGCCCCGAGTCACGGACGACCTCGACCTTCATGCCCGCGATGGGCTGCTGTTGGCACCAGTCGCGCAACAGGGCGACGGCACGGTCCATGTGGCCGTTGGCCTGCCACTGGGGATCGAACATGGGGGACTTGTTGGGAATCCTGATGTAGTCACAGAGCTGGGGGACGATCGAATCGCTCCACCAGGCGTTGATGGATTCAGCAGCACTCGAAATTTCAATTTTTTTCATATAATTCAATTCACTAAGAAATATTATTAATTAAGAATGAAGTAAAATGCCCTGGATCTCTTGCGATCCTGCAGCGCCTTAGAGCGACGGTAACTCAAAGAAAAACAAAGCATTAGAGGTCATTCTTGCGGCGATGTCCGATGCAGGCTCGGGTCTTAGCTCACAAATCAAGTCAAATACAGAGCGTAAGTACATGGGTTCATTCCGCCGATGACTGGGTTTCGGCTTCAGGTTTCGGGGCATCAGGTAGGGACCGTCTGTCTCAATCATGAGTCGCGCGAGCGGTATGCGGGGGATCAAGGCCCTGACCGCGGCGCCGCGCCGCTCGTCGCAGACCCAGCCGGTGATGCCGATATAGAGACCGTGAGCCAGGTAGGCGTCGAGTTCCGCGGCGCTGCCCGTAAAGCAGTGCACGACTGCCCGGGGGAGGCCGGGCAGATAGTCCACCAGGATCTCCATGAAGTCGGCGTGGGCGTCCCGCTGGTGCAGGAACACGGGCTTGCCCAGCTGGGCTGCCAGCTCCAGCTGGGCCGCGAACACCCGCCGCTGGTCCTCGCGGGGCGAGAAATCGCGGAAGTAGTCCAGGCCGCACTCACCAGCCGAGGTGACCAGGGGATCTTCAAGCAGTGCACGCAGCCTGGGCAGCTCGCTGTTCTGGAATTCCCGCGCATGGTGGGGGTGAATCCCGGCCGTTGCGCGCATCAACGCCGGCCATCGGCGACAGATCTCGATGGCGCGCGCGGCACTCTCGAGGCTGCTGCCCGTGATCACCATCCTGGCAATTCCGGCGGCCATGGCCCGCTCGACGACCTCGGCCCGATCATGGTCGTAGCTGTCGTGGGCGAGGTTGATGCCTATGTCGACGAGGGGACTTGTCTGCATGCTGGCGCGAGGCTCTGCGATAATGGCGTGTGTCCCGCGGACGATGCGAGCGGACGCGGGAGAGGACTGCAGGCATTCTAGATGAGCCGGGCGACTCATGGGCCCGGCCGCAGGAAAGGTGAATGATGTCGCTCGATCAGCAAGCCCTGGAAACCTTGCGCAAGGACGGCGAGGCGCCGGCCTCGCGATACCAGACCCGGACCGGACAGCGGCGCCGCCGTTGGCAGATTGTTGCGCTGGTGGTCGTGCTGGCCACCGTCGTCGGGTTGTTGCTGGGACGGTCCAAGCCGCTCGAGGCGGAGGTGGTCGCGGTGGCGGGACCGGTCGCCGCGGGCCAGGTGGCGGTGCTCAGTGCCTCCGGATATGTCGTCGCGCGCCGCCTGGCGACCGTTTCTGCCAAGGTGACCGGTCGGGTCGTCGAAGTCACTTTCGAGGAAGGCAGCCAGGTCAAGGACGGCCAGGAACTCGCACGGCTCGACGACGCCACCGTACGCGCGATATACAACGTGGCCCTGCGACAGCGTGATGCGGCACGACTGGACCTCAAGGAGGTCGAGGTGCGTCTGGCGCAAGCGATTCGCGATCGCGACCGTCTGCTTGCGTTAAGGGAGCAGGGCCTGGTCAGTGCCAGCGCGCTCGAAAGTGCCCAGGCCGACGCCATGGCGCTGGGAGCGAGGCTCGAGGCAAGCCGCGCGGCCCTGGCGGTAGCCGAAAGCACCGTCAGCCTGCGGTCCCGCGACCTCGACGATCTCGTGGTGCGTGCCCCGTTCGACGGCGTCGTGATTTCAAAGGACGCGCAGCCGGGGGAGATGGTTTCACCGATTTCCGCCGGAGGCGGCTACACGCGAACCGGCATCGCCACCATCGTGGACATGGCTTCCCGTGAGATCGAGGTTGACGTCAACGAGGCTTACATCAACCGTGTGCAGGAAGGGCAGCGTGCCCAGGCCGTCCTGGATTCCTATCCTGACTGGCGGATTCCGGCAAGGGTTCTCGCCATCGTGCCGACGGCGGATCGGCAGAAGGCCACCGTGCGGGTGCGGATTGCGATCGACGAGCTCGACCTGCGCATCCTGCCGGACATGGGAGTGAAGGTACGCTTCTTCGACGATCGGCCGGCGAATGGCGCCACAGCAGTCGCCAGCCTGCCGTCTGGTGCCGTGCTGGGCGAGGCGGGAGCGACCTATGTCTGGCGGGTGGTCGACGGGCGAGCCGTCAGGACGAGCATCGTAGCCGGCGAAGAATCGGAAGGGACCCGGCAGGTGCTCGAGGGGCTGGCCGTGGGCGACGAAGTCATCGTCGGTCCACCGGCGACGATCGCGGACGGCACGCGCATCCGACGACGCGGCGCCCGATGACGGACGGGGTATGACGTGAGTCGCACACTCGTCCGCATCCGGGACCTGTACAAGGAATTCCGTCGGGGCCCGGAGATTGTCCACGTCCTGGAGGGCCTGTCGCTGGAGATTCCGGAGGGTGACTTTGTCGCCCTGATGGGGCCGTCGGGATCGGGCAAGTCAACGCTGTTGAACCTCCTGGGTGGCCTCGACCGCCCGACTTCAGGCGCGCTGCAGGTGCAGGAACTCGAGCTGGGGGAATTGTCCGATGCGGCCCTGGCTCATTGGCGGGCGGACAACGTCGGCTTCATCTTCCAGATGTACAACCTGCTGCCGGTGCTGACGGCCGAGCGCAACGTGGAACTACCCTTGTTGCTGACAGCCCTGCCGGCAGCGGAGCGGATGCGCCGTGCACGCGCGGCACTGCATCTCGTGGGTCTGGGGGATCGTACGGGCCATCGTCCGGGTCAACTGTCCGGCGGCCAGGAACAGCGTGTGGGAATTGCCCGCGCAATCGTTACCGATCCCATCCTGCTGCTCTGCGACGAGCCGACCGGCGACCTCGACAGGAAGTCCGGCGACGAGATCCTGGATCTGCTGCAGGCCCTGAACGAGCAGGGCAAGACGATCATCATGGTGACCCATGACCCGAGGGCCGCGGAGCGCGCCCGACGCACGCTGCACCTGGAGAAGGGCAGGCTGGTCGAGCAGGGCACATGATCCGTTACGTTCCACTGGTGCTTGCCAACCTGCGCCGGCGTCCCTTGCGGACTTTCTTCACGCTGGGTTCGATCCTGGTGGCGTTCCTGATGTTCGGTGTCCTCGGCGCCATGACCCGGGCCTTCAGTGCCGGGGCGGAACTGGCAGGGGCTGACCGCCTGCTCGTGACCCACAAGGTATCGATCATCCAACCCTTGCCGGAGAGTTACCGCGCGCGCATTCGCCAGGTGGATGGCGTCATCCGGGTCAGTTCGGCCACCTGGTTCGGCGGCGTTTACCAGGACGATCGCAACCAGCTGCCCACCTTCCCGGTGGATGACGAGGTGTATCTGGACATCTACCCCGAGTACGTCATCTCCGCGGAAGCCAGGCAGCGCTGGCTCGCCGATCGCCGCGGCGCCATCGTCGGCAGGCCGCTGGCCGAGCAGTACGGATGGAAGGTCGGCGACACCATTCCACTACGGTCCAACATCTGGCGGCAGGCCGACGGTTCTGACACCTGGGAACTCAACGTCAGCGCCCTCTACGACGTGCCGGAGGCTGGCGGTGATCCCCGCAACATCCTCATGCACTACGATTACTTTGAGGAGTCGCGCGGTCGCGGCAAGGGCCTGGTGAGCTGGTACATCGTGCAGATCGCCGACCCGGCTGCGGCACCGCGCGTGGCGCGCGACATCGACGCGCAGTTCGCGAATTCCCCGTATGAAA
>Ga0316188_10001324_pt1 | contig 11671 bp, 14 predicted proteins | sample Phiworburrow1_MG_FD_204933 | JGI IMG/M metagenome (GOLD analysis project Ga0316188, IMG submission 204933) | Coastal sediment microbial communities from Maine, United States - Phippsburg worm burrow 1 | ecosystem: Environmental > Aquatic > Marine > Coastal > Sediment | place: USA: Maine... | reverse complement strand
TGAAAATAAATCTTCTTCTTCATTCAAACCCGCCATACTCATGAACGAGTGATCCGCACTGTCACGAATGACGTCGACCACGTCGTCGATGGTGATACGACCCAGTAATTTGTTATTTTCATCCACTACCGGTGCGGTGACCAGGTCACGCCGCTCGAACAGCATGGCGACGTCCTTGGCGGGCATGCTGGCCGGAATGCCTTCCACATCATGGTCGATGATTTCGCCGACAGTGGTGTCCGTGTCGTGGGTGAGCAGGTCGTTGAAGGTCAGTACGCCCTGAAAAACCCCATCGCGGTCAACGACGAACAAGCTGTCGGTGGTCTCCGGGAGTTCGCCGCGTCGGCGCAGGAAACGAAACACCACGTCGAGGGTGATGTCGGCCCTTACCATGATGGTATCGAGGTCCATCAGACCGCCGGCGGTATCCTCCGCATAGGCGAGTACCGAACGCAGGCGCTCCCGATCCTGGTACTCCATGGTGAGCAGGAGTTCCTGGATAACGCTCTGCGGCATTTCCGGCAGCAGGTCGGCCAGGTCGTCGGTATCGAGGCTCTCGGTCGCGGCGACCAGCGCCTCGGGTTCCATCTTATTGATGATCGCGCCACGCGCCTCATCATTCAGGTGCAGCAGGATTTCACCTTCGTGTTCTGCCGGGACGTGGGGCCAGACGAATTCACGTTGGGTAACGGTCAGGGATTCGAGTAGGTGGGCAATTTCGGCGGGAACCAGTTCTTCGAGGATGGCCTCGATGCTATCGGTATCATTTTTACTGAGCGCGTCATTGAACTGCGCAAGGAAATTGCTGTCCTGCACTTGTTCTTCGTTGACGGCTTCGGTATTCATACCACTACTCCCCATGCTGAGCGCAAGTGTAGCAGGGCATTTGTAGAATTGCGACGCGAGGTCTAAATGGTTGCGCTCTCCAGGAGCATTTTTTCGATTAATGCAGGTGCTGGAGTTGATCTACCAGCATTTGAAAATCCGTATGGGAGTGACACTGCAGGACTTGGTTGACGAAGGGTGTGATCGTCGCGACGTTGGATTCCAATATCACTTGTTTGACATCCGGTAGTGCATTGGGATGCATACTGAATTTACGCAAACCCATGCCCAACAACAGTCGCGTATAGTCGGTATCTCCCGCCATCTCGCCACACATGGTCACCGGGATATTGGCATCGGCGCCAGCTTTGATGGTCATGGCGATCAGGCGCAAGACCGCAGGGTGGAGAGGATTATACAAATAGTTGACTTCATCATCGATTCGGTCGATGGCGAGGGTGTATTGAATTAGATCGTTGGTGCCGATCGACATGAAGTCGAGGTATTCGCAGAGCATTTGCGCATTGAGCGCGGCCGCAGGTGTCTCGATCATGCCGCCCAACTCGATGCGCGGGTCGAACGGGATCTGTTCACTGGTCAATTCGTGACACAAGGCATCAATCAAGCGGCGGGTTTGAATGATTTCATTGGGCGTGGAAATCATCGGCAACATAATACGTACCTTGCCATATGCCGACACGCGCAGGATCGCCAGTAACTGGGGGACGAACAGGGAGGGCTCCTGCAGGCACAGGCGTATCGCGCGCAAGCCCAGGGCGGGATTCACAATGGCGGCGCCGCCGTCATAATTGCCATTGACTTGTTTATCCGCGCCCAGGTCCAGGGTGCGTATCGTCAGGGCCTTCCCATTAAGCGTCTTGACGATATCCCGATAGGTCTCGAACTGCTCCTCTTCGGTCGGCGGGGTATCCCGGTTCATGAACAGAAATTCGGTGCGATACAGGCCCACGCCTTCGGCACCCATGTTGATCATGGGCTCGATGTCCTCGGGCAATTCGATATTCGCATCCAGAATGATACGTATGCCATCCATGGTGATGGAGGGGATATCACGTGTAAGTTTGTGGGTTTCGATTAGATGCGCGGCCTGGCGACGCTTGTTCTGATAATGGCGAATAAACACGGTAATCGGATTGGCCAGGACGATGCCGTGTTGTGCGTCGATGATGACCGTTTCATGATCAATCAGGATCTGTTGGGCATGATGCACACCGACGATTGCTGGAATATTCAGGCTGCGCGCCAGAATGGCAGTATGCGAGGTCGGCCCACCACCCTCAGTGATGAATGCCGCAATCCCCTGATGCTGCATCAATACCGTATCAGCCGGGGACAGGTCGTCGGCGACAATGATATGGCCACTCAGGCGCTGTTCCTGGATGTGATCAACGTGATGGTAGATCGGGCTGTTGAGCAAGACGCGTTGAATGCTGGTTACGACGTGATCGATATCATCTCGCCGGGTGCGCAAATAGGGGTCATCCATTTCATCGAAGACCTTGACCAATGCATCGCGTTGTAACTTCAAGGCCCATTCGGCATTACAATAGGTCTCGCGAATGATTTTGATCGGCACCCGGGATAAGGTCGAGTCATCGAGCATCAACAGGTGGGTATCAATAAACGCACTGATATCGGATTCTGTCGCGATGGGGATGTTGTCGCGCAGGTTGCGCAACTGGTGCTTGACGTAGTCGACGGCGCGCTCAAAGCGCTGCACTTCATCATCAATCGCCTCATCAGGCAGTACGTATTCCAGAATCTCAAGGCTGTCGCGACGGATGATGTGGATCGGTCCGATCGCTACCCCGTTAGAAACGCCTGTGCCTTGTAATGTAAGGGTCATATTTTTTTGCTAAGCGTCATTCATCTTCGTCAAATCGATTATCAATGAGTTGGCTAAGCGCCTGCATGGCCCGGTCTTCGTCTTCGCCGTCGATGAGGAGTTCAATGCTGCTACCCTTTGCCGCCGCCAGCATCATCACGCCCATAATGCTTTTGCCATTGACCCGTTGGCCATTTTTGGCGATCTGAATGTCCGCGCTGTAGGTTTGCGCCAGGGTGACAAACTTGGCCGCAGCGCGCGCGTGCATGCCCAGCTTGTTGATGATTTCAATTTGCTTGCGCTGCATGTTTTTCCCGGATAGTTCGACAATACATAATCCCTTCCTGGCCGCCACTCACGGCTTTTTCCACCAGTTCATTCAGGCTCAGGGTTGGGTAATTCATCAGGCGGATCAGCATGGGCAAATTCAGGCCTGAGACAATGGCGATATTTTCCTGATTGAGCCGGCACACGGTGTTACTCGGTGTGGCGCCATACATATCGGTCAACACCAGCACCCCGTCGTGGCTGTCCAATTCTTCAATGAATGCCTGTAATTCATCAACCACCAGATCCGGGTTCTGATTAAACTGCACCGAGACCACCTTGCTGCGTAACGGACTACTGCCGATAACCGTCACGGCGGCGTCATAGATCGATTGACCAATGTTGCCATGGGTAATGATTAGCAGGCCAACGCTCATGATAACTCCCGATGGCGAACGACCACGTTCTCGTAGTTTTGCTTTAAGTACTTACCGAGACGTTCACAAAGGTAGACCGAACGATGATAGCCGCCGGTACAGCCAATGGCGATGGTCATATAACTGCGATTTTCCTTCTGAAAGTTCGGGATCCACTTCTCCAGGAATTGCCGAATGTCTTCATACATGGCCAAAACATCTTCATGGGATTCGAGATAATCGATAACGGTCTTTTCCAGGCCGGTCGACTTGCGCAATTCCGGCACCCAGTGCGGATTGGTAAGGCAACGCACATCAAAAATGAAATTGGCGTCATGGGGTATGCCGTGCTTGAAACCGAAAGATTCAAGCAAAATCGACAAGCCATTCTTATTGTTTGCCTCTACGCACTGCCGCACCAGGTCACGCAACTGGTGCACATTGGTATGACTGGTATCGATGGTCAGGTCCGAGCTGGAAGAAATCGGGATTAGATACTGGCGCTCATTCGCAATCGCTTCATTCAGCGAGATCTCGACATTGCTCATGGGGTGCTTGCGACGCGTCTCGCTGAAGCGTTTTATCAAGGTGTCTTCATCGGCGGATAAATATATGACCTGCGTCTCCATTTGCATGGCGTGCAGGGAGTCAAGCAGGTCCGGAAAGTTTTCCATGTCGGGCGCCAGATTGCGTGCATCGATACCCACGGCAAAGCGCTGTGAAACGGGGTCGGCGGCGTGGGTAATCTGAATGGCCAGGGAGTGCAGCAGGGCGATGGGCAGGTTATCGATACAATTATAGCCCATGTCTTCCAGAGCCTGCAGCGCGATGGATTTACCTGAGCCGGAAAGCCCGCTGACAATAATCAATTTCATGCAAGTATCGTTAGATATAGTGTTGTTGTTTTTTCATGAATTGCCGGTTGGCGTCCTCGCCCCGCTTGTAAAGTATATGATTTTTTACCGCAGTTTCGGTGACAAGCGCAAGATTTCTGAATTTGCTGGCGATGATGTCAATTTGGGGGAAGTCCTGGCCAAGCAAGGCATAGTGGTTATGCACGGCACTCAGGCTGGGTTCATGGGAGGATGACGCCTCGATTAGCCGGATGACCAGATCCAGCGGGTACGCCGGGCAAATCGCTCGGGGGCCAAACATCTGGCTGATATCTAACATGCCCAGGTCGCGGATGGCGAGATAGTTTTTGAGCAGATCTGGGCAGTGCCCGATCACCCGTTGCTCCTGAGTTTGGAAAAACACCGTGTCGTCGGCAACGAGCTGGTGGCCACGGTCCAGGAGTTCCAGTGCCAGGGTGCTTTTACCCATCCCGGCGGCACCGATAATTAACACACCCAGTTCATGAACCTTAAGAAACTCACCATGGGACAGAGTTGCGGGCATACTGTTTAGTCGGGTGCAGTCCAGTTGGCGAACAAGGTATAGATCGCCTCGATGGATGGGGCTTCACGCACGGCCTCGCGAAAGGCCTCGTGACTGAACATCGAGGCCAGCTTGGCCAGCACCTGCAGGTGTTCCTCGGTGGATTCTTCCGGGACGAGCAAGGCAAAGATCAGATCAACCGGGCGTTGATCGGCGGCATCGAAATCAACACCGGCCTTGAGCCGGATGAATGCCCCAAGGGTATGTTGCGTACCCTTGAGGCGACCATGCGGGATGGCGACGCCATAACCCACACCGGTGCCCCCCAGGCGTTCACGGGCAAGCAGGCTGTCAAACACATCGGTGGAGGCAATGGTATCTTCGGCTTGCGAGATTAGCTCACTGAGCAATTCCAGTGTGCGTTTCTTGCTCTGCGCCTCTACCTCACAGGCGATGCGTTGCAGTGTAATGATATCGGTTAATTCCATGCTCGTTGCCGGCTGTTTTGACCACGCGTGAGTATCAGGGCGTGGTTTTTTGTGCTCGGCCCTCGCTGCGGTGATGATCGGTAAGCTTTTCCTTATGTTTCTTGACCTGGCGATCAAGCTTGTCGATCAAGGCGTCGATTGCCGCATACATATCTTCATCGGTACAGTCAGCAAAAATATCCGCGCCGCTTATATGTAATGTCGCCTCGGCTTTTTGTCTTAGCTTTTCGACACTGAGTATGACATGGACATTGGTCACATGGTCAAAATGTCTCTCGAGTTTTTCAAATTTGCTTTCAACATAATTGTGCAGAGAATCTGTCATATCCAGGCCATGGCCAGTAACATTTAATTGCATAGTGGACTCCTTGTTGTCGTCAAAGTCATGTGAGGCGTTTACGTTCATTTGAAGGCGGGATGGCGAGGGCCTCCCGGTATTTCGCGACAGTACGTCGTGCTACATTGATTCCTTGATCAGTCAGAATATCAGCGATCTTGCTATCGCTGAGTGGTTTCGAGGCGTTTTCGGCGGCGATCAGTTTTTTGATGAGGGCGCGGATGGCGGTGGCCGAGCATTCCCCGCCATCGGAGGTGGAGACATGGCTGGAGAAAAAATATTTCAGTTCATAGATGCCGCGAGGAGTATGCATGTATTTTTTAGTGGTGACGCGGGAGATAGTCGACTCATGCATTTCCACGGCTTCGGCAATATCATGCAGGACCAGAGCTTTCATGGCCTCTTCGCCATACTCAAGGAAGGCCCGTTGTCGCTCAACAATACACGTAGCCACTTTCAATAGCGTTTCATTGCGGCTGGTCAGGCTCTTGATAAACCAGCGCGCTTCCTGCAAATGATTTTTCAGGTAATTGGTGTCTTCGGAGCTATTAACCGATTTAACCAGGCTGGCATAGTGAGAGTTGATACGAATTTTCGGTGCAGCATCCGGATTTAATTCCACACGCCAGCGGCCCTTGATCTTTTTGACGAATACATCCGGCACGATATATTCAGGTTTACTGCTGGTGATCTGACTCCCCGGGCGTGGGTTGAGAGACTGGATGGTTTGCACAATCAGCTTGAGTCGCTCTTCGTCGATGTTGAGGCGGCGCATGAGCTGGCTAAAATCGCGGTTAGCGAGTAACTCGAAATGTTCCTGGATGAGCACGATAGCCAGGTCTCTTTCCGGTGATTCAATCAATAGTTGATTAAGTTGTAACAACAGACTCTCGCGCACATTACGCGCTGCGACCCCCGGGGGGTCAAAGTTTTGTACACGATGCAAGACCGCTTCCACTTCATCGAATTCGATGTCCAATTCGTCTTTCAGGCTTTCATAAATCTCTTCTATCTCGGTGCCCAGAAAGCCGTCGTCGTTGATGGCGTCGATAATGGCATCGGCTATCAGCAGGTCGGTATCGGAAAATGGCGTGAGTTGCATCTGCCAGCGCAAATGGTCCTGCAGGCTTTCCCCCGCGTTATCGCTGACCTCATATTCACGATCGGATTCCTGGTAATTGCTGGAACTGGTCTGGATATTTTCGTAGACATCATCCCAGGCGCTATCGACTGGCAGGTCTTCGGGGATAGCTTCGGTCTGCAAACCCTCGCGCTCGCTATTATCGATTTTGTCGAGGGCCTCGCTGTTATTCGTTGGGGGGCTGTTGTGATCCTCTTCGCCTTCTTCGGCGACTTCCAGCATCAAATTGGAATCCAGGGCTTCCTGAATTTCCTGTTGTAATTCAAGTGTGGAGAGCTGTAGCAGTTTGATCGCCTGCTGCAGCTGGGGTGTCATGGTGAGATGTTGACCAAGACGTAATTGGAGTGCTTGTTTCATATTTTACTTAGCGTGGGTAGCGGGCATGACCTGCAGCCCACTGTAGTTTAATTCTAGCTTAGTTTTCATTCTGCAAACAGCCTTGATTTTAGAGTTGGAATTGCTCACCCAAGTAGACCTTTCTTACCTGTTTATCGGCCAACAGGCTATTAGGTTCACCCTGTGCGATGACTTCCCCTTCATTAATGATGTAACCGCGGTCGCAGATCTTCAAGGTCTCACGGACATTATGGTCGGTAATCAAGACTCCGATACCGCGTTCGCGCAGATGTTGAATGATGGACTGGATATCGAGCACCGAAATGGGGTCGACGCCGGCAAAGGGCTCGTCCAGCAGAATGAAGCGGGGTTCGGTGGCCAGGGAGCGGGCAATCTCGACCCGGCGACGTTCCCCCCCTGAGAGGCTGATGCCGATATTGTTGCGAATATGGGTGATATGCAGTTCTTCCAGTAATTCTTCCAGGGCGTGCAACTGTTGGGTGGGTTCCAGGTCCTGCCGCGTCTGCAGGATGGCCATGATGTTCTCGGTGACACTCAGCTTGCGAAACACCGAGGCCTCCTGGGGCAGATAGCCGATCCCCATACGGGCCCGTTGGTGCATGGGTAGGGCGGTCAGGTCCTTGTCATCTAGGTAGATATGGCCGTTATCGGCCTCGACCAGGCCGACGACCATGTAAAAGGAGGTGGTCTTGCCGGCGCCATTGGGGCCGAGCAGGCCGACGACTTCACCACTGTTGATGTGAAACGAGACATTTTTCACGACTGCTCGTTTTTTGTACATTTTTGCCAGGGTTTGGGCGGCAAGGGTGCTCATGGTTTGGCAGGCGCCGGGGGAGTGGCCGGTGGCGCTTTGTCGGACTCGGCAGGCTGGATAATGGCATGCACCCGTGAGTTGCTGTTCTCATCCTTGTTGGCGCGCACTGTGCTGGTAAGGGTGTCATATTCAATCTGGTCACCGCGGAACAGGTTGGGGCCTTGTACGACCTCGGCATCCTGTTTGAGCATCAAACGCTGCTCGCGGGCGAAATATTCCATATGTTTTGCCCGTGACTTCACCAGTTCTTTATTGTCGTCGGGGATTTGTTCGAAATAGGCCGGATTCCCGAGGATAGTAACCTGGTACAGGACACCGTCTTTCAGAAATACCGTCACAGTATCGGCGATAATTTTGAGACTGCCCTGTTCCATCAGGACGTTGCCGCGGTAATGACTGATCTCAGTCTTCTCGTTGATCTCGACGTGGTCGGCCTCGATTTTAATCGGCTGGTTGCGATCGCTTTTGAGCGCATAGGCGATGCTGACGGGATGCAGAAGCAGCGCACTGAGAATAATCTTGGGAATAATCCTGGGGATGATCCCTGTCGGGTAATTAATTCGGCGCATATTCTGCACGGGTCCTGGCATTGAAAGTCAATTTGCCGGCATCGAATTCAAGCAACATGCCGGTGGCATCTATATTACTGTTTTTCCCCACGATCTTCACCTCGTTGTCGGTGCTGGCAAGGCCATGCAGGAGGTCAATTTTCAGGTCTTTCGCGTATAAGGTCATCATGCTCGCCGGCACACCGGGGCTGCGCACTACTTTGACGTTGTCCAGCATGTGCAGGACTTCGATGTCCTTGTAGGCCGTGCCCCGATCAGAGGTAGCGACCCATTCCTGCTTGGCGCTATCGGTATATTCAAGCCGCAATGTCTTTATCTCAATGGTGTCATCATCGGGAAAATGCTCCAAATGGCCGCCAACCAATCGCGCATTCGCGGCCCCCGACTTGTCATACAAAATGGCGTGGAAGTTACTGATGAAATAATCGGGGGCATGGCGCACGGTCGGTTCGCCAGCATCGCCGGGTTGCTCCACCGAGGTCAATAACCAGCGGGTAAAGATCGTGATCACCAGGACCACAAGAAAGATCAGAACATAACGAAATTTACTCATCGGGAGTAAGACATTCGAAAGCGTTTAGAGGAAGGATTGCAGCTGTGCCTGCAGGGTGCCCTGGGCTTCCATGATCAACTCGCAGGCATCGCGCGCGGCGCCTTTGCCACCGTCATGGTTGGTAACCCAGTGGGCGTGTTTCTTCACGAAAGGATGGGCATCCTGTACCGCGATCGCCAGGCCAACGCGTTTCATGACCGGTAAATCGACGACGTCGTCACCGACATAGGCGGTATGCGCCGGTGCGATATTGAGTTTGCTGATCATCTCATCATAAGCGGCAATCTTATCCAGGCGGCCCTGGTAGACATGTTTGATGTCCAGGTTTTTCATGCGGTGTACGACCACATCGGAATTGCGCGCCGTGATGACACCGATCTCCACGCCAGTGCGCTGCAGCAGTTTCATGCCGAGCCCGTCGCGGGAATAGAAAGCCTTGTATTCCTGGCCATCGTCGCCAAAAAACAATCCGCCGTCCGTCAGGACGCCATCAACGTCGAAGATTAGCAGTTTGATGTGTTTGGCGATGTTGAGAATATCTTGCATGGCAAATCCTGTTTGACGGGTTAAACGACACCTGCCCGAAGCAAGCTGTGCATGTTCAAGGCACCGATGACACGCTGCTGTTCATCGACCACCGGCAGGGCATTGATACGTTTGCTGTCCATCATTTCAAGGGCCTCCGCGGCCAGGCGGTGTTGATTGATGGTCAGGCAGTTGCGATGCATCACGTCCTTGATCTTCATCTGCTGTATGTTAATCGTACCGTGGTCCAGCAGCCGACGGATATCCCCATCGGTAAAGATGCCAATTAGGCGATCATCTTTGTCGGTGACCGTGGTCATGCCCAGGCCCTTCTTGCTCATCTCAACCAGTGCCTCGGTCAAGGAGGCGTCTTCTTCAACCTTGGGGATCGCTTCGTCTTTTTGCATGATATCGACCACATGCAGTAACAAACGTTTGCCCAGGCGTCCGCCGGGATGGGACAGGGCGAAGTCTTCCTGGGTGAAGCCGCGCGATTCCAGCAGCGCAATCGCCAGTGCGTCGCCCATTACCAGGGAAGTGGTGGTACTTGCCGTTGGGGCAAGCCCCAGGGGGCAGGCCTCTTTTTCGACGCTGACGTCGAGATGAAAATCGGATTCCCGGGCCAGGCGCGAACGCGGATTCCCCGTCATCGCGATCAAGGGCACTTTCAGGCGCTTGATTAGCGGCAGTATCGTCAGGATCTCATCGGTCTCACCGGAATTGGACAGCGCCAGCACCACATCACTGGCGGTGATCATCCCCAGGTCACCATGACTGGCCTCACCCGGGTGGACGAAAAACGCGGGGGTACCGGTACTCGCCAGGGTCGCGGCGATCTTGTTGGCGATGTGTCCCGACTTGCCCATGCCGAGGACCACCACCCTGCCACGGCATTGCAGGATAGCCTCCACGGCATGGACAAAATTCGCATCGATACGATTCAGCAGTTGCTGGGCGGCCTGCATTTCCGTTTCGATGACGGCCTTGGCGAGTTTGATGACGTTGTCGTGGTCCATGGTAGGTTTAGCTGTGAATACTGAAATAGAGTACGACCATATAGGCAATATAGCCAGCGAGCATCACACCCCCTTCCAGGCGATTGATGCGTCCAGGTCCGCGGAAGCCATAGGCAAAAATAAACAGCAGCACCGTCAGCATTAGCATGGCGCTATAGTCGCGACTAATGGCGTGGTCCTCCAGGGTGATGGGTGACAGCAAACCTGGGATACCCAGTACCGCCAGCAGGTTAAACATGTTGGAGCCGATGACATTGCCGATCGCCATGTCGGGTTCCTTCTTAAAAGCACTCATCAGCGAGGCGGCAAGCTCGGGCAGACTGGTACCGACGGCGATGATGGTCAACCCGATGATCATGTCACTGACACCGAACATGGTTGCCAGGGTCACCGCGCCATCGACCAGAAAGTGAGAGCTGATTAATAAGAGTACGAGTCCCAGCACGGTCCACAAAATCGCGCGTGACAGAGGCATTTTCGGGATTTCATTTTCCATTTCCGCAGTCAGGGGCTCCGACGAGGGCTGAGTCATGCCCTGGCGGACCAACCACAGGGTTAACAGCACCAGGGTGCCGAGCAGGATGGCACCGTCCAGCCGGCTGAGTTCATTATCCCAGAGTAAAAACAGACCCAGTCCCATGGTCGCCAGCAAGATAGGAAATTCGCGTTTGAGCAGTCGTGAGCTGATTACCAGCGGGAAGATCAGTGCGGTGCTGCCAAGCACCAGGCCGATGTTGGTAATATTGGAACCGAGTGCATTGCCCACCGCGATTCCCGGGTTGCCGTTGAGGGCGGCCATCACAGAGACCAGGATTTCCGGCGCCGAGGTACCAAAGCCGACAATCGTCAAACCGATCACCAGGGTCGAGACACCGAGATTTTTAGCGGTGGCGGCGGCGCCATGAACAAAACGTTCCGCACCCCAGACCAACACGGCGAACCCACCAAGGATTTTGACGATGGCAATTGCGATTTCCATTTATATGATTTCTATCGGGCTAATATTACTCGGGCGCGTCGAGTTGTAATTCTTTCTCGAGCTCTTTTTCCAAATCAAGGTCGTCCTTGTTTGGCTTGATATTGTAATTTTTATTTGGAGGGTTGCCGTCATAAATTTGGTTTTCGCGAATTTGGAAATAG
>Ga0316188_10001322_pt1 | contig 11689 bp, 11 predicted proteins | sample Phiworburrow1_MG_FD_204933 | JGI IMG/M metagenome (GOLD analysis project Ga0316188, IMG submission 204933) | Coastal sediment microbial communities from Maine, United States - Phippsburg worm burrow 1 | ecosystem: Environmental > Aquatic > Marine > Coastal > Sediment | place: USA: Maine... | reverse complement strand
GGATCCACTCCGGCTTCTTCAGCACTTCCGCCGGCACCACCTTGATCGGGATGCGGGACGTCTTCGCCTGCGCCTTCTGCTTTGCGGTCGGGTCGTAGGCGGCCGGATTCGGGTTTTCCATGGGTCAATTCTAGGGCGAGGGGCTGTCTGCGGGCCTCAGCTGCATGGCCAGGCGCTGACCCAGGCGGGCCGCGGCCTCGTCCCAGGACAGATCGACACCCAGCGAGCGCAGGTCGACCGCCTGCAAACCCGCGTAGCCGCAGGGGTCGATGCGCTGGAACGGGGACAGGTCCATCGCCACGTTCAGGGCCAGCCCGTGGTACGTGCAGTGCCGGCTCACCTTGACGCCGAGCGCCGCGATCTTGCCCAGACCGGCGAACGGGTCGGGCCCCAGTGGCCCCAGGCGGGCATGCCCGAACGGGTCGGCCAGGCGCACGTAGATGCCCGGTGCCCCGGGCACGCGGTGGCCTGTGACGCCCACCGACTCCAGCACCTTGAGCACCGCCAGCTCGAGCCGGTAGACATACTCCTTGACGTAGATGCCCAGGCGCCGCAGGTCGACCAGCGGGTAGGCAACCACCTGGCCCGGGCCGTGATAGGTGACCTGACCGCCGCGGTTCGTGGGCAACACCGGGATCTCGCCGGGCGCGCGCAGATGCTCGGCGCGGCCGGCGACCCCCTGGGTGAAGACCGGCGGGTGCTCGACCAGCCAGAGTTCGTCTTCGGTGCCCACGCCGCGCGCATCGGTGAACTGGCGCATCGCCGCCTGCACCTGCGCGCAGTCCTGGCGACCGAGATTCCGCACCTGCATGGCGCCCCAGTCTACGGGTTTGTCAGGTCGACCGGCGTGGCCCGACGAAGCGAGCTATCGTGAGCACGATGAAGCGATTTGCCGCTGCCCTGCTGGCCCTGACCTGCAGCCTGTCTGCGCTGGCTGCGGGCGCGATGACGCGCGACGAAGCGCTGCGCGAGGCGATCGGGCAGTACGGGCGGGGCGAAACCGCTGCGGCGCAGGCGGCGTTCGAGGCCTTGTCGCGGCAAGGCGTGCCGGCCGCCGACTACAACCTGGCCGTGATGCATCTGCAGGGCGACATCCCGGGCGGCGCTGCGGCGGCGCGCGAGCGGCTGCTGCAGGCGGCGCAGGCCGGTTTCGTGACGGCCATGTTCGGCCTCGGGCAGCTCTACGAGCAGGGTCTGCTGGGCCAGCGCGACCTGGCCCAGGCGCATGTCTGGTACCTGCGGGCGGCAGAGGCGGGCAGCGTCGACGGCCAGGTGGCGATGGGCACGGCCTGCTATCTGGGCCGCGGCGCGGCCAAGGACCCGGCGGCAGCGGCCCGCTGGTACCGCGAGGCGGCCAAGGGGGGCGACGTGGGGGCGCAATACCTGATCGCGTCGATGTACGAGAACGGCGAGGGCGTCGGGCGCGATCTGCGCCTGGCCCGCTACTGGTATGCCATTGCCGCCGGCAATGGCGACGAGGCGGCGCCAGGCAAGCTGCGCGAAATGGACCAGCGCATGCAGGCCGAACAGGCCGAACGGCCCGAGCCGACGACGGCGCCGCACCCTGTCGGGCCGGGCGTGGCGACCTCCGCGAAGGCTGCCACCTAGGCCACGCGCCACACCCTGTCGGGCGTGCGTGGCGCGTCTGGCGCAGGAGGCGCTCATGGCGGCGCCGCCGCCCCAGGACCGCCGGATGGCGCAATCTGCCAGGGGCCGCCGGCGGCCGGTGCGCGCCATGATGACGGCAAGCGGAGCGATACTGCGACGCAGTTTCGCGCATCGGTTGCGCGAGACACGGGCGCACACCGAGTGCGCCGAACAACGAATCAATGGCGCGACGCGCGCCTGGAGACGAAACCGACCATGTCTACCACCGAAGAAAAACGCGCCGCGCTGCGCCAGGCCGCGCTGGACTATCACGAGCGCCCGGTGCCCGGGAAGATTGCGATCCAGGCCACCAAAGGGCTGGTCAACCAGCACGATCTTTCGCTGGCCTATTCGCCCGGCGTGGCGGCTGCCTGCGACGAGATCGCGGCCGACCCGACAAACGCATTCCGCTACACCGCCCGCGGCAACCTGGTCGCGGTGGTCACCAACGGCACGGCCGTGCTGGGACTGGGCAACATCGGCCCGCTGGCCGCCAAGCCGGTGATGGAGGGCAAGGCGGTGCTGTTCAAGAAGTTCGCCGGCATCGACGTCTTCGACCTCGAGATCCAGGAGAACGACCTCGACAAGCTGTGCGACGTGATCGCTTCGCTGGAGCCCACTTTCGGTGGCATCAATCTCGAGGACATCAAGGCCCCGGACTGCTTCTACGTCGAGCGCAAGCTGCGCGAACGCATGAAGATCCCGGTCTTTCACGACGACCAGCACGGTACCGCCATCGTGGTGGGCGCGGCCCTGCTGAACGCGCTCAAGGTCACCGGAAAGGACATTGCCGAGGTCAAGCTGGTGGTCTCGGGCGCCGGCGCGGCCGCGCTGGCCTGTCTGGGTCTGCTGATCAAGATGGGTCTGCCACGCGAACACATCTGGGTCACCGACCTGGCCGGCGTGGTCTACCAGGGCCGCGTCGAGCTGATGGACGCCGACAAGGCGCAGTTCGCCCAGCCGACCGCGGCACGCACGCTGGCCGAGGTGATTGCAGGCGCCGATGTGTTCCTGGGCCTGTCGGCCGGCGGCGTGCTCAAGCCCGAGATGGTGGCGGCGATGGCCGACCGGCCGATCATCTTCGCGCTGGCCAACCCGACGCCCGAGATCCTGCCCGAGGAGGCGCAGGCGGTGCGGGAAGGCGTGGTGATGGCCACCGGCCGCACCGACTATCCGAACCAGGTCAACAACGTGCTGTGCTTCCCGTACATCTTCCGGGGTGCGCTGGACTGCGGCGCCACCACCGTCACCGACGAGATGGAAATTGCCGCGGTGCGTGCCATCGCCGAATTGGCGCAGGCCGAGTTGAGCGACGTGGTGGCGGCAGCCTACGCGGGCCAGTCGCTGGCCTTTGGGCCCGAATACCTGATCCCCAAGCCCTTCGACCCGCGGCTGATGGTCAAGATCGCGCCGGCGGTGGCGCAGGCGGCGGTGGACTCGGGCGTCGCGCAGCGGCCGATTGCCGACATGGCGGCCTACCGGGAAAAGCTGCAGAGCTTTGCCTACGTGTCGGGACAGCTGATGCGGCCGATCTTCATCGCGGCCAAGGCGGCCACCCGCAATCGCGTGGCCTATGCCGAGGGCGAGGAGGAGCGCGTGCTGCGCGCGGCGCAACTGGTCGTCGACGACGGGTTGGCGCGGCCGACGCTGGTCGGCCGTCCGGCAGTGATCGCGCGTCGCATCGAGCGCTTCGGGCTTCGGCTGCAGGAGGGGCGCGACTACGACGTGGTGAACGTCGAGCACGACGATCGCTATCGCGACTTCTGGCAGACCTACCACGAGATGACCGAGCGCCAAGGCGTCACGGCGCAGTCGGCCAAGATCGAGATGCGGCGTCGCCTGACGCTGATCGCCGCCATGCTGCTGCACAAGGGCGACGTGGACGGCATGCTGTGCGGCACCTGGGGCACGACGGCTGCTCACCTGCAGTACATCGACCAGGTCATCGGCCCGCGCCCGGGCACGCCACCGGACCTGCGGGTCTACGCCTGCATGAACGGCCTGCTGCTGCCAGGGCGGCAGGTGTTCCTGGTGGACACACATGTGAACGCAGACCCCAGCCCGGCGCAGCTGGCCGCGATCACCATCATGGCGGCCGAGGAGATGCGGCGCTTCGGTTTGGAGCCGAAGGTGGCGCTGCTGTCGGCGTCCAACTTCGGCAGCAGCGACCTGCCCAGCGCGGCCAAGATGCGCCGCGTGCTGGCCCTGCTGCGAGAGCAGGCGCCCGGGCTGGAAGTGGACGGCGAGATGCACGGCGATGCCGCGCTCGACCCCGCCAACCGGCGTGGCGTGATGCCGCGCAGCACGCTGACCGGCGAGGCCAACCTGCTCGTGTTCCCCGACATCGACGCTGCCAACATCGCCTACAACCTGCTCAAGACGGCGGCGGGCAGCGGCATCGCCGTCGGCCCCGTGCTGCTGGGTGCCGCCCGGCCGGTGCACATCCTGACGCCGTCGGCGACGGTGCGCCGCATCGTCAACATGACCGCACTGTCGGTAGCCGACGCCAATGTGCAACGCTGAGAGCGGCGCGAAGTAAGTAGTTGCACACTTGCCGGGGCGATCAATGCCCTCTCCCGACTCGGGACGCTTGAGATTCTAGGGGGTTTCGGGTACCATCCTGCGCTGGTTTTCAGGGTTATCCCGTGTTCCTACCCAGAAGGGTCAGCGCCGCGCCGCGCCGGATTAAGTTAGTGCTCGCTACCGGCGTTGCCCTTGCCATGATGGCACTTGGCAGTCCGGCGCTGCGGTCGCTGGCCGGTCCGGCGCCAACGGCAGGGCAGTTGGCGACGGTGGACTTGTCCACATTGCCGCCGCAGGTGCAGCAGACCCACGATCGTGTTCTTGCCGGCGGGCCGTTCCCCTACGAGAAGGACGGCGCGGTGTTCGGCAACCGCGAGCGCCTGCTGCCCGCGCAGGCTCGGGGCTACTACCGGGAATACACGGTGAAGACGCCAGGGTCGTCCGACCGGGGGGCACGCCGCATGGTCTGCGGCGGCGTGCGTTCCACGGCCCCGGAGACTTGCTATTACAGCGCCGACCACTACGCGAGCTTCAGCCGTATCGCGCAGTGAGCGACGCCGACAAACGCTTTTTCTCGAAGACTCCTCCAAAAGGATTGTGACCATGCTTCTGCAGACTGTCCGTCCCAACATCGTGCAGTCGATCCGCGCGTTCCGCGTGTCCGACCTGATGCAGGCCGCCGAAGGCGCCGGCCAGCACTTTCTGTACGCCAACCTGTCGGCGGCGCAGACCAAGCAGGACGTCCTGGAAGGCATCGCCACGGCGTTCCTGTTTCCTTCATACTTTGGCAAGAACCTGGACGCCCTGTACGACTGCATGACCGACCTGGTCCAGAAGGCCGGGCCGCAGCCGGGATTCGTGGTCGTCCTCGAACAGCTGCCCGACAACCCGCGCTTCGACAGGGAAGCGCGCGAGCAACTCCTCGACGTGTTCCGCGATGCCGCCGATTTCTGGGGCGAGCGACGAATACCGTTCCGATGTTTCTATTCTTTTCAGTAGCCCGCTCCCTGGAAATCGGGTCATGGGAGCGGGCGACGGAAGTGGCCCAGAACACCGCCGCCAAGCCGGCGCCGCGTGTCGCCGTCGCCAAGAACGGCATCAACCCTCACTTCGGCACGAACATGCCGATGATGAGCAGCGCGTTTGATACCGCGATGTGGCGCAACGCCGCCTGAACGGGTCTCGCGCTCGAACAGAATGGGGCCCCGCTTGGGGCCCTTTTCGATGGCGATCAGCCACTGCGGCGGCAACTTGCCATCGCCCGTCGGCCGCGGCCTCGCACGTGTGCCCGCAGGCCCGGGCGGCCCATCGCCGCGCCAGGCTCCCGTGACGATTGGCACGGCAAGGCGCGCGACCGGTTCAAGTCGGCGCTCGACACGCCGATCTGCCTACGACGGCGTCGCCGAAGGCCGCCAGAGGATCGGACCCAGCCAAGCTCATGGAATCGACGGTCTCCATCCACGACCTGCGCGTGGGCATGTTCATCCATCTCGACCTGGGGTGGATGCGGCATCCGTTCCCGTTGTCGAGCTTTCGCGTCACCTCCGAGCAGCAGCTTCAGGCCCTGCGCGAGCTGGGGCTGTCGCGCGTGCGCTGGGAGCCCGAGCGCAGCCTGCTCGACGACGGCGCCGAATCGCCCCCCGACATCGCGCCTGAGACCGTTCCGACCGAGGTGATCGCAGACCCGGCGGCCGAGCGACGTGCGGCGCTGGCCGCCCAGCGCGACGGGCTGCGCCTGCTGGACCGCCAGTACACCGAAGCCAGTTCGGTGCTGCGCGACACCTGCCGCATCGCCGGCACCCACCCGCTGAAGGCCCGCGACGACGCGGAGGCGCTGGCCCGCGCACTGCTCGACAAGCTGCTCGTCGACGGCGACATGTGCATCCGGCTGCTGAGCTGCAGCGTCGGCGACCGTGCCGCTGCCCATGGGCTGAACGTGGCCGTCGTGGCGCTGTTGATGGGCCGTGGCCTCGGTCTGACCGAAGCCGAGATGCTGGACCTGGGCGTGGCCGCGCTGCTGCACGACGTGGGCAAGCAGGCCCTGCCGACCCGCGTGCGCCATCTCGATGAGGCTTTCAGCAGCGCGGAGCGCAAGCTCTACCAGACGCATGTCGCCCAGGGCGTCGCCCTGGCTCGGCAGATGGGTCTCCCTCCCGGCGCCCAGGCCATACTGGCGCAGCACCACGAGCATGCCGACGGCAGCGGCTTTCCGCTGCAATCGCGCGGCGACCGGATCCCGTTCGGGGCCCGCATCGTGGCGCTGGTGGACCGCTACGACAACCTGTGCAACCCGGCCTTGCTGACGGCCGCGATGACCCCCCACGAGGCCTTGTCGCTGCTCTTCGCGCAGAACCGGCAGCGCTACGACGCCACCATCCTGAACAGCTTCATCCGCATGATGGGCGTGTACCCGGTGGGTTCCATCGTGCAGCTCACCGACGATCGCTACGCCATGGTCATGGGCGTCAACTCGTCGCGGCCTCTGAAGCCCCGCGTGATGGTTCATGACCCGCGGGTGGCGGCCCACGAGGCGCTGACGCTGGATCTGGCCGACGAACCCAACCTGGGTGTCCGGCGCAGCCTGCGCGCGTCGCAGCTGCCCCCGGCCACCCTGGCCTACCTGGCGCCGCGCGACCGGTTGACCTACTTCTTCGAGGCTGTCCCGGCACCCCCGGAAGCGGCCGATCCCGCATGAACCCCGCGACGGTCGAGTCCCACGACGCCGAGTCGGCTCAGGTCGACACTTGGGCGGCGCTCGTCGAGGCGCTGCCAGATGCGGCCTGGGTGGTGTCCCTGCCCGCGCGCGCGGTGGTGGCCGTCAACAGCGCAGCCACCACCTGGCTGGCGCGCCCGCGCGAGGTGCTGCTGGCGACTCCCGCGGATCAGTTGCTGGCGATCCCGGAAGACCTGGCCTACTGGGACGAAGCGGCGGTCGGGCCGCCCGGCCAGCTGGATTCCGAGGCGCTGCTGGTGGCCGCTGACGGACGATCAATGCACGTACGGCGCAGCATTCGTCCGCTGACGCCGGCGGCCGACCGGGCCGCGACCTTCGTGCTGGTGACCCTGCAGGATCGCAGCGCAGCGGTCGAGGCCCAGGCGCGGTTCGAAGACACGACGGCCGAACTGCAGGCGACGCTGGAGGCGACCGCCGACGGCATCCTCGTGACCGATCTGGCAGGACGCATCCGCGGCTTCAATCGGCGCTTTGCCGAGATCTGGCACCTGCCTGCCGAGCTGACGCAGGCCGCACGCGACGACGCCGTGCTCGACTGGATGCGCCGCAGCGTGCACGACCCGCGGGGCTACCAGCGCCGCCTTCGCACCCTGGACGAAGCCACGCTGCTGTCGGCCACCGAACGGGTGCGGCTGCTGTCCGGGCAGGTGCTGGAGCGCGTGGCCCGGCCGCTGTGGAGCCGCGGCCGGCCGCTCGGGCGCGTCTACTCGTTTCGCGACCTGACCGAGCGGCTGCAGACCGACGCCCGCATCGAGAGCCTGGTGCGCTCGGACCCGCTGACCGGGCTGCCGAACCGGCACCACCTGTCGGAGCGGCTGGCGCAGGTGGCGCTGGGCATGCGGCACGACGGTGACGGATTTGCCTTGCTGGTGGTGGACCTGGACCGCTTCCGCCGCGTCAACGACAGCCTGGGTCACGCGCACGGCGACCGTGTGCTGCGCGAAACAGCCGAGCGCATCCGCCACTGCCTGCGGCAAGGGGACGACCTCGCACGGGTGGGCGGCGACCAGTTTGCCCTGCTGCTGCGCCATACCGACGCCGCCGCCGCCGAAACGGCAGCCCAGCGCGTGCTGGAGGCCGTCTCCCAGCCCTGGCAATCCGACGGCCTGCCCTTCACCTTGACGTGCAGCGTCGGCATCGCCCTGTGCCCCGCCCACAGCCGCAGCGCCGACGAACTGTTGTGCCACGCCGAAACGGCGGTGCAGGGCGCCAAGCAGGCTGGCAGCAACGGCCTACGCTTTCACCAGCAGCACACCGGGCTCGACCTGCGCGAGCACATGCAGCTCGACCACGCGATGCGCCAGGCGCTGGCCAGCAATCGCTTTCGCCTGCATTACCAGCCCCAGGTCGCGTTGGCGGGCGGACACATCGTCGGTGCCGAAGCGCTGATCCGCTGGCGCGACCCGTCTCTGGGCGAGGTGCCGCCGGGCCGGTTCATCCCGGTGGCCGAAGACACCGGCTTCATCACCGCCATCGGCGACTGGGTGCTGGCCCAGGCGGCGCGCCAGGCTGCCGAGTGGCATCGGGCCGGGGCGGGCGTGCCGGTGGCCGTGAACGTGTCGGCGCTGCAGTTCCGCCAGCCGTACTTCGTCGACCGCGTGGCCGCGGCGCTGCGCGACAACGCGTTGCCGCCCGCCATGCTGGAACTGGAGCTGACCGAATCGATCCTGGTGCGCGACGCCGACGAGGCGCTGCAGCGCCTGCAGGCGCTGGCGAGGTTGGGCGTGCAGCTGTCGATCGACGATTTCGGCACGGGCTACTCCAGCCTGGCCTACCTGAAACGCTTCCCGATCGACAAGCTCAAGATCGACCGCAGCTTCGTCAAGGGCCTGCCGGACGACGACAACGACGCCGGCATCGTGCGGGCCATCGTGCAGATGGCGCGCGCCCTGGGCAAGCGGGTCGTGGCCGAAGGGGTGGAGACCGAAGCCCAGCGCCAGTTCCTCTTCCAGGCCGGGTGCGACCAGTTCCAGGGTTTCCTGTTCGCGCCGGCGGTCGACGCAGTGAGCTTTGCCCAGCGCATGGGTGGCGCGCCGCCCCCGCCCCCAGGGCCGCGCTTGGCCGTCGTGCACCAGCTTCCGCGCCGCTGAGTTACTGCCGAAGTGCTTGCCGGGCAGGGCCGATGCGCCTTGCGGTGGACGCCCGCCGACCCGTAAAGTGCAGCGCATATGCTGGAATCCGTGGTGTACGACCACGTGGCCGGGCGCTTGGACACCCTGGCTGCGCAATCCGGGCCCTCGCTGGCGCTGCTCCTGCCGGGCGGGCGACGGCTCGGACCCGCCGATGCGGCGGTGCGGCTGAGGCTGCACAGCCTGACGCCGCTGCCGCATCTGCTGGCGGGCAAGATCGGGCGCCTCGCCCAGGCCTATGTCGAAGGGAAGCTGGACATCGAAGGGTCGATGCGCGACGTGGTGACCGTGGCCGGGTCGCTGGTGCGCGCCGACCCGACCGACGCCACCCGGCCCCTGCCCCCCCCGCTCGGCTGGTGGCGCGAGTGGCTGCAGCGGGGGCGCTCCAAGGCACGCCACCGCAGCGATGCCGACGCACGGCAGGTACAGCAGCACTACGACATCTCGGACGAGTTCTATGCGCTGTGGCTGGACCCGCAACGCATCTACTCTTGCGCCTACTACCGCGAGCCCGGCATGACGCTGGCGCAGGCGCAGCAGGCCAAGCTGGAACACATCTGCCGCAAGCTGAGGCTGCGGCGCGGCGAGCGCTTTCTGGACATCGGCGCCGGCTGGGGCGCGCTGCTGCTGTGGGCCGCGCAGCACCATGGCGTGCAGGCCACCGGCATCACGCTGTCGCGCAACCAGCACGCCCATGTCGAGCGCCGGATCGACGAACTCGGCCTGCGAGGCCAGGTGCAGATGCACCTGATGGACTACCGGACACTGCCAGACGACGCGCCGTACGACAAGATCGCGTCGGTCGGCATGTTCGAGCACGTGGGCCGGGCCAACCTGCCGAAGTACTTCGCAAAGATCCGGCGCCTGCTGCGCCCGGGCGGGCTGCTGCTGAACCACGGCATCACCGCCGGTGGCACACGCAACGCCCAGCTGGGGGCGGGCATCGGCGACTTCATCGAACGGTACATCTTTCCCGGCGGCGAACTGCTGCATGTCTCGCGCGTGCTGCAGGTGCTGGCCGACGCCGGCCTGGAAGGCCTGGACACCGAGAACCTTCGGCCCCACTACGGGCGCACGCTGTGGGACTGGTCCGATGCGCTCGAATCCTGCCTGGACCGCGGCCGCCAGGTCGTCGGCGAGCGCACGGTGCGGGCCTACCGGCTGTACCTGGCCGGCAGCGCGATGGCCTTCGAGCGCGGTTGGATGGCGCTGCACCAGACGCTGGCGTCGCGGCCCGACGGTATCGTCGAGGCCGGTCCGTTGCGGGGCGCACAATCGGACTACCCGTTCAACCGCGACTACATGGCCCGATGATCTACAAATTCCGCAGCAAGGCGACCGGCGACGTCATCATGCTCGGCCCCAACGGTGACCGCCTGCTGCAGATCCTGGGGCGCGAACCATCTGCCAAGGGCATCGTCGAGCCGGCCGACATGCCGGCCGCCATCGCCGCGCTGCAGGCGGCGGTGGCGGCCGAAGAGGCCGCTCGCCCGACGGCGGGGTCCACCGGGGCGCCTGACGAGGGCCGCGCCGAGGCGGTGCCGTTGCGGCCGCGTGTGTGGCCGATGGTGGAGATGCTCAAGCGCGCGCATGCCGCCGACGAGCCGGTGGTCTGGGGCGTCTGACGCCGGCTCGCACGAGGAGAACGCGGATGGAACTCTGGAGCGACAGCTGGACCAACGGCGACCGCATTCCTGAACGCTACGCCGCCGGCCGGTTGCTGCCCGAAGGCGAGGGTGGCGAGGTCGCGTTCGGCGCCAACCTGAACCCACACCTGGCCTGGCGCGACGTGCCCGACGGCGCGTTGTCGATGGTGCTGATCTGCCACGACTTCGACGTGCCCAGTGATGGCCGGGACGTCAACCGCAGCGACCGCGAGGTGCCCGCCGACCTGCCCCGTGTCGACTTCTTCCACTGGGTGCTGATCGACCTGCCGCCGCGCCCGACGGTGATCGCCGAAGGCGAGTACAGCACCGGCTTCACGGTCGGGGGCAAGCCGGGCCCTGCCACGGCCAGTGGCGCACGGCAGGGGCTGAACGACTACACGCGATGGTTCGCCGAGGATCCGGAGCGGGCGGGGCCGTACTTCGGCTACGACGGCCCGTTTCCGCCTTTCAACGACTCGCTGGTGCACCATTACGTCTTCACGCTGTACGCGCTGAACATCGCCCGGCTGCCGGTCGACGGCGCCTTCACGGGCAGCGACGTGCGCGCCGCCCTGGCCGGGCATGTGCTGGGCGAGGCCACCTTCTCGGGCACCTACACGCTGAACCGGCGGCTCGCGCAGCCGTGAGGGCAGACGCAGCGACGCAGCTGCTCGTCATTCGCCACGGACAGACCGACTGGAACGCACAGGCCCGGATTCAGGGCCACACCGACATCCCTTTGAATGCCGAAGGCCGCGCGCAGGCCCTGCGGCTGGCGCAGGCGCTGCGTGGCCAGGTTCTGGCAGCGGTCTACAGCAGCGACCTGCGTCGCGCCAGCGAGACGGCGCAGGCCGTGGCCGGGACCACCGGCGCGGCGCTCTCGGCCCATCCGGGCCTGCGGGAGCGTGCGCTCGGCCGCTTCGAGGGACTGGCCTTCGACGAGATCGAGCAGCGCTGGCCCGACGACGCGGCGCGCTGGCGCCGTCGCGACCCTGGCTTTGCCCCTGATG
>Ga0316188_10001321_pt1 | contig 11690 bp, 7 predicted proteins | sample Phiworburrow1_MG_FD_204933 | JGI IMG/M metagenome (GOLD analysis project Ga0316188, IMG submission 204933) | Coastal sediment microbial communities from Maine, United States - Phippsburg worm burrow 1 | ecosystem: Environmental > Aquatic > Marine > Coastal > Sediment | place: USA: Maine... | reverse complement strand
AGCTAAGATTTAAAATTACAAATTCCGAATCTGAAATTACGGTGTTCACCACCCGCCCCGACACCATTTTTGGTGTTGACTTCATGGTGCTGGCTCCGGAGCACGAACTGGTGAAACAAATCACTACGCCTGCACAGAAAGAAGAAGTTGAAAAATATTTAAAGTATGTAGAAAGCCGGTCGGAGATTGATCGTATGGCTGAGGTGAAAAAGATTACGGGAGCGTTCATTGGTGCCTACGCCGTCAATCCATTCAATGGCAGGGAAATTCCGATTTGGATCAGTGAGTATGTTTTGGCTGGGTACGGTACGGGCGCCATCATGGGTGTGCCGTGTGGCGATGAGCGCGATCATAAGTTCGCCAAACATTTCAAATTACCCATCACCAATATCATTGGTTCATTTTACAATGGTGAGGAAGCCAATCCGACCAAAGAAGCCATTTTGGAAAACTCCGACTTCCTTAACGGGATGGTGATGCACAAAGCCATTGATGTGGTTAACAACAAACTGGAAGAATTGGGTGTGGGCAAGCGTCAGATAAACTATAAAATGCGCGATGCAGGCTGGAGCCGACAGCGCTATTGGGGCGAACCTTTCCCGGTTGTGTATAAGGATGATGTGCCTTATGCCATGAAAGAAAGTGAATTGCCCCTGGAGTTGCCCCCTTCTGATAACTTTAAACCTTCGGGAAATGGTGAAGGTCCCTTAGCCAATCTAACCGATTGGATAAATTTTGCACCCGGGTTAAAGCACGACAGCAATACCATGCCTACACACGCAGGCGCTGCCTGGTATTACTTACGCTACATGGATCCGCACAACCCAACCGCCTTCGCGGATAAAAAAGCGTTGGATTACTGGAACCAGGTGGATGTCTACATTGGAGGCTCCGAGCATGCCGTAGCACACTTGTTATATGCCCGCTTATGGACGAAAGTATTGAATGACTTAGGCTACCTGAATTTTGATGAGCCTTTTAAAAAGCTGATTAACCAGGGAAAGATTACCGGAGACTCCAGGTTTGTCTACCGTGAAAGAGGCACGCATACGTTTATCTCTGCCGGATTAAAAAATAACTATGAAACCGATCCGCTGCACGTAGATATCAGTTTAGTGAACGGCCTTGAACTGGATACCGATGCTTTCAAAAAATGGAAACCGGATTTTAGTAATGCAGAATTCCTATTGGAAGATGGCAAATACCTCTGCGGATCGGCTATTGAAAAAATGAGTAAATCCTACTTCAACGTGGTGAATCCCGACCAGATTATCAGCGATTACGGAGCGGATACACTTCGTATGTATGAAATGTTCCTCGGTCCGTTGGAAGCCTCCAAACCCTGGAGCACACAGGGCATAGATGGTGTTTTCAAATTCCTGAGAAGGTTTTGGAATTTATCGCACGACAGTTCCGGCAGATTTAAAGTAAGCGATGCCGAACCAACGCGCGGTGAATTAAAAGTGCTTCACAAAACATTGAAAAAAGTAGAACAGGACATCGAGAATTTTTCCTTTAATACTTCCGTGAGCGAGTTCATGATTTGTGCAAACGAGTTGAGCTCACTGAAATGCAACAAGCGCAAAATCATTGAACCTTTGGTGATCGCGCTATCTCCGTTTGCTCCGCATGTGACGGAGGAATTATGGTCGTTGCTGGGCCATGCCAATACCATTCTTCATGCTACCTTCCCGAAGTATGATGAGCAATACCTCATTGAAAGTTCATTCAGTTATCCTATCTCCATCAATGGAAAGGTAAGAGCGCAAATGGATTTTGCTTTAGACATGCCAAAAGAAGATATTGAGAAAGTAGTGCTTGCTTCTGAGATCGTACAAAAGTGGACCGAAGGCAAACCGCCTAAAAAAGTAATCGTGGTGCAGGGGAGGATTGTGAATGTCGTGTTGTAATTGGGCGCCCCGTAACCAAACATAAAATCCAACGTGTATAACGTTGGATTTTTTTGTTACTTAACGATTGTAAGAAGTTTTACATTTCTGCGACATATTAGATCTTGAAACCCCCTTTTTATGCAATTGATTATCCAAAATCTTAACAAAACCTATTCCAACGGAGTGCAGGCATTAAAAGAAGTCAGCCTAACCATCAACCAGGGCATGTTTGGCCTGTTGGGACCCAATGGAGCCGGTAAATCATCGCTTATGCGCACCATCGCAACCCTTCAGGAAGCAGATAGTGGCAGTATCACACTTGGTGAAATCAATGTGCTTACTCAAAAAGAAGAAGTTCGCAAAATTTTGGGTTACCTGCCTCAGGAATTTGGCGTGTATCCCAAGGTAGATGCCATTACATTGCTCGATCATCTTGCCGTGCTAAAAGGAATTCGCAATAAAAGCGAAAGAAAAGGAGTTGTTGAGGCTCTCTTACATAAGACCAATCTATGGCCAGCACGCAATAAAAACCTCGGTGGCTATTCGGGTGGCATGAAACAACGCTTTGGCATTGCCCAAGCGCTTCTTGCTAATCCTAAACTTATTATTGTAGATGAACCCACTGCCGGCCTGGATCCAGCCGAAAGAAACAGATTTCTGAATCTACTTTCTGAGATTGGAGAGAATACCATCGTCATTCTATCTACCCACATCGTGGAAGACGTGAAAGAGCTTTGCACCGATATGGCCATCATCAATAAAGGAGAGGTGCTCTACAACGGCAGCCCGATGGATGCCATCGCTGAAGTGGAAGGGAAAGTATGGAAAAAACGAATCAACAAATCTGATCTGGAAGAATACCGTAAGTCATTCAATATCATATCAGAAAGACTCATTGCCGGCCGTCCGGAAATCACCGTATTGAATGAAGGACAACCGGATGCCACCTTTGAGCAGACGGCTGCCGATCTGGAGGATGTCTATTTCACGCACATCTTCGGTACCACCAAAGAAGTGGCAGCTCCTTAACATTCATAATTTATTACTTACTTATCAATACGACCAGGATATGTTTAAAGATATTTTTCTATTCGAACTGAAGTACAGAAGAGGACGGGCTGCCAACTACATCTATTTCGGCATCATGTTCTTACTTTGCATTCTTGCTGTAACCACCGATGTGGTTCAGATAGGCGGGGGTGTAGGACAGGTAAAAGAAAATGCACCGGTAGTCATTACGCAAATGATCGTGATCATGACCGTATTCCTGACTCTGATTGCCTCGGCCATTATGGGAGTGGCCGTTCTTCGCGATTTTGAACACAACACCGAAGCGATTCTCTTCAGCACACCAATCAAAAAATTCTCTTATCTCATGGGCCGTTACTGGGGTTCATTAGTTGTATTATTATTGGTGGCGAGCAGTCTGCCCATCGCCTTCATGATGGGTGACCTATGGCCCACACGCGAGGCCGATCGTTTGCTTCCCTACAACCTGATTACGTATTGGCAACCGTTTCTGATTTTTGTTGTTCCCAATATGTTTTTCACTGGCGCTATCTTCTTTGCCAGTGGCGCGCTCAGCAGAAAATCCATCGTGATCTACACGCAGGGAATCCTGTTGCTGGTGTTGTACCTGGCCAGCCAAACCATGCTGCGCGACCTTGAACAAAAAGAAATGGCAGCCCTGCTGGATCCGTTTGGGGTAAGAGCCTTTAGTTATCACGTTCAGTATTGGACCCCCGGTGAAAGAAATTCTCTTCAGATTCCCTTTGAAGGTTATATTCTTTACAATCGTCTGATCTGGATCAGTGTAGGAGTAGTGGTTTTAATCATCACACACTTTGCATTCAGCTTTAACGTTGTCCGTAGTTCCATTTTCAGAACACGGGCTGTAAAGGACGAACGCCTGATGATCAAACCCGAGGAAACAAAAATACCCGTCGCCCAGCAATTCACCGGCCTTGCTACTCACATTGGTCAATTGATAAAACTTACCTTGTTTTATTTTAAAATGGTATTCAGGGAAGTTCCCTTCATTGCCATTGTGGTAGCGGGTATGTTACTCATGTTTTTAAATGCCATGAATATGAATGAACTCTATGGCACCAGCTCCTATCCTACCACCTATTCCGTATTGGGTTTGCTGTCTGGCTTCAATTTATTTTTCATCATCATCGCAGTGCTTTATTCCGGTGAACTGGTATGGAAAGAAAGAGCGGTTAATCTCAACCTGATCATCGATGCCATGCCCATGCCCGACTTCATCAATCTCATCTCAAAATTTTTGGGCTTGCTGCTCGTATATCTCGTTCTCCTCCTGGGCCTGATTGTATGTGGTGTAATTATCCAGGCATTTTATGGATACTATAAGTTTGAACTCGGTGTTTACTTTGGCACGCTATACAGCGAAACACTGGCCTTCCTTGTGTTGTATACGCTGCTGTCAATGTTTATACAGGTGATGGTGAACAATAAGTTCCTCGGCTTTGCCGTTGCCATTGCTTTCTTTATGCTCGTTGGGTTCTTTGGACAAATGGGACTTGAACATCCGCTCTTTCAATTTGGCAGCGGTAGCCTTGGCACCTATTCGGATATGAACGTCTATGGTCATTTCGTCACCCCCTTTACCTGGTTGCAGGTCTATTGGTTTGCTTTTGTTCTCTTCCTGTTTGCCGTGGCGGTCATTTTCTCCGTGCGTGGCTCTGAATCGGTTATGAACATGCGTTGGAAGTCGGGCAAACTCCGTTTATCAAAACCATTGGTGCGCTTCATGGGCCTGGCCATTATCCTTTTCGGGTCCACCGGCTTTTATATTTTCTACAATACCAACATCCTCAATGAATATTCCAACTCTGATCAGCGGGAAGATTTGCAGGTTTCCTATGAGAATACCTTAAAGAAATATGAATTTCTTCCTCAACCAAAAATCACTCACATTGATATGAAGGTGGATATTTTTCCATCAAAGCGTGATTTTATCGCGGAGGGATACTTCATTTTAAAAAATAAAACCGATCAGGCTATCAGCGACATTCATATTCAGGAAAATGCCAACACGGAGTTAAAAACCGAGTACCTAAAATTTGATCGAAAGAATGGTATAAAAGAAAAGTTCGACAAATTAAAATACACAATTTATTCGTTGGAACAACCCCTTTCACCCGGTGATAGCTTACGAATGGATTTCAAATGCACCTTTACCACACAGGGGTTTGTGGAAACCTCGCGTTCCAATACCCAGGTAATCTTCAACGGCACGTTTTTCAACAACACCTATTTCCCGTCACTCGGCTATAATGATAGTTATGAAATCGCGGATGACAATAAGCGAAAAGAAAAAAAATTGCCGGAGAAAGAAAGGATGATGGAACGGAACGATCAGCGAGGTCTTGCACAAAGCTTATTCGGTGACGATGCTGATCACATCGGTTTCAACATGCAAATCAGTACCGATAAAGGTCAGATCGCCATCGCTCCGGGTTACCTTGTAAAGCAGTGGGAAGAAGGTGACCGTGTTTATTTCCAATACACCATGGATGCCCCTATGTGCAACTTCTTCGCCATGATTTCAGCCAACTATGCTGTAAAAAAAGACACCTGGCAGGGCATTAACCTCGAAATCTATTATCACCCGGGTCATGAATATAATCTCGACCGGATGATGGAGGGAATGAAAGATGCATTGGCCTACTATGAGGAACATTTCAGTCCCTATCAATACCGGCAGGTTCGCATCATGGAGTTTCCACGGTATGCCACTTTTGCACAATCCTTTGCCAATACGATTCCGTTCTCAGAGGGCATAGGGTTTATCGCTAAAATAGATGATCCTGATAAGGACATTGACTTTACCTACTATGTGACTGCCCATGAGGTTGCCCACCAGTGGTGGGGTCATCAGGTGATGGAAGCCGGAGTGAAAGGAAATGCCATGCTCAGCGAAAGCATGTCGCAATATTCAGCGCTGATGGTCTTGAAACATAAATTTCCCCCGGAAATTATTGAACGCTATCTGAAGTATGAATTGGATCGTTACCTGCAAGGCCGCGCCAGTGAACGCAAAAAAGAACAACCCCTCGAATTCGTAGAAGGCCAGGGATACATCCATTACCAGAAAGCATCGTTGATCTTTTTCGCGCTTCAGGACTATATCGGTGAAGATAGCGTGAATGCAGCGTTTAAACGCTTTAATGAGGCCTGGCGGTTTAAAGATGCTCCCTACCCCACCTCGGCAGATTTATTGAAAGAGATCCGAAAGGTAACACCTGACAGCCTGCAGTATTTAATTCATGATATGTTCGAGACCATCACCCTGTTTGAAAACAAAACAGATGTGGCTGAATATGAAGAAAAAGCAAAGGATGAATTTGTCGTTACCCTGAAAGTATCCGCTGAAAAACTGCGGGCGGATAGTACCGGGCTGGAAACACCCCTACCCATCCATGACTGGATTGACATTGGTGTGTATGGAAAAAATATTGCCGGGAAGGATAGTTTGATCTATCTGAAGAAACATAAAATCACACAGAAAGAAAACGAGTTCAAAATTACGGTCAAATCAAAACCGCGTAAGGCAGGCATTGACCCTTTACATAAACTCATTGACCGTCACTCCAATGACAACACAAAAGGGTTGATCAGAAAGGAATCAGAGCCGGCATCCTGATCCGTTTTAAATATAACATTACTATCCCTGATTGGCAGCAGATGCCTTTCAGGGATATTTTATTTTAAAACATGACGGAAATCATTACATTCATCAAATCATTATCCCACCTTCCAGTATGTTAAACTTAACCACATAAAGCCATGATTTCTATATTATCATCAACCGGAAAATACATTTTAGAGCCCAGCCTCATGGATATGCACCACAGCAGTTTAGAATGGCTATCCACCACGGTATTGTGGAAACAGGAAGTTGCCTTCTTTCAAAAACTATTGGATGCTTATGTTGCGAAAGGAACTTCTACGGACGAAAAAAAGAAAGTAAGTCACTTTCAGAATGTGATCACGTATTACGGTGGTGAATTGATTGATACGCTTCGGAAAAAAATAAAAACCCACGAACATAAATTGGCCGACATGTTGCAAGAGCTCAAAGGCAGTGATAAGGAATATTATGAAGAGCATGGCACACTGATGGATGAATTAGGTGCATTTTTGAAAACATTCAACTCCTTCAAGAGTGAATTCTTTTCCTTTATCGAAAAAAAACTTTAGGAAGTTAGTGTAAAATGACGTGCCGTCATTAGGTAACTATTTATAACTTTAGCGCAGTTAACGAAAGAAAAATGCGCTATTCCAAAATCTCAGGCCTGGGGCACCATGTGCCGGAAACGGTTATTACCAACGAATACCTCTCCAGTATCATGGATACGAACGATGCGTGGATCATCGAGCGTACGGGCATTAAAGAAAGAAGGTATATTGATCCTACCAGGGATACCGTTGCCAATATGGCCGCCAAGGCAACACGCATGGCATTGCAGCGAGCAAACCTCACCGAAAAAGATATTGAATTCATTGTTTTTGCTACCATTACGCCCGACTATTTCTTTCCCGGCTCAGGTGTTCTTCTTCAGCGAGAGTTAGGTCTTGAAAGCATTGGGGCACTGGATATCCGTAATGCCTGTTCAGGATTTATCTATGCACTTTCCGTGGCTGATCAGTTTATCAAGTCAGGTATGTATAAAACCATTCTGGTTGTGGGCGCTGAAATACAATCCACGGCCATAGATATGACTACGCGGGGAAGAAATACAGCAGTAATTTTTGCCGATGGAGCCGGTGCAGCCATTTTGCAACCCTCTGATAAACCTGGCATACTATCCACTCACCTTCATTCTGACGGCCGCTTTGCAGAGGAATTATACGTGCGTGATCCAGGCAGCAGTCGCCCGAGGGAAGAAAGGCAGCCAGAACAAATTCTGGATACCACCACTTTTAAAGTAGTCATGAACGGAAGCCAGGTATTCAAGCACGCGGTGGTACGTTTTAATGAAGTAATTCATGAAGCGCTGGATGCCAATGGTATGAAAAAAGAAGATATCGATCTGTTGATCCCTCATCAGGCCAATTTACGAATCAGCCAGTTCATACAGCAAAAGCTGGAGCTCCCGGATGATAAGGTATACAACAACATTATGCGCTACGGGAATACCACAGCAGCATCCATTCCCATTGCCATGAGTGAGGCCTGGGCAGAAGGAAAAATTAAAGAGAATAATTTGATCTGCCTTGCCGCTTTTGGAAGCGGTTTCACCTGGGCTTCTGCATTAATACGGTGGTGATCGTAGTATTTGTTAGAATCCATCATGAGTGGCAATCACCACTCGGCCCATTGCTATCATTTTATTTTGGATATTGGATTTGAAATATTGAATTTACACGAGTTGATTGATGCCTCTACCTGTCACACTTCGAGAAACTCAGGATGACATGCTTGTTGTCAGGTTGAGGCTCAGGATAACTGACCCTGATTACTTTTAGCCTTGAATACAGTAAAACACATTAATTCAGTGAGATGAAAACAACCGTATATAACCCCAGCCCTCTCGAAACTGAAATCGCTAAGGTATTGGTGAACCTTCAAAAAGAAATCGAAAATGCATTGAAGGATAAAACCATCAGTCACGCCTTTGCCGATCTAACGCAGGACAATCCTTCTGTGAAATTTACGGTAGTAGATAAAGATGGCGATCCACATACCGTCATTATGAAAGTGGTTCAGGTACCAGATAAACTATAACCGAAACCCTGCACCTATGTCATTTCTGATTGTTCTGTTCGGGATTATCTTTCTTATTTTATTAATCACCTATTTTAAGGTAAATGCCTTTTTATCTTTCCTCATTGCATCGATTGGCATCGGCCTTTTATTAGGCATTAGTCCTGCACAAATTGGTGCAACCGTGCAGAAAGGCATTGGCGACATGCTTGGATCCCTGGTCATTGTGATCATTGCCGGAGCCATGCTGGGCAAACTGGTCGCTGAAACCGGGGCTGCTCAAAAAATAGCAGCCGGCATGATGCACGTATTTGGCAGAAAGTATTTGCAACTTGCATTAACCATCACCGGCTTTGTCATCGGCATCCCACTCTTCTACAATGTGGGATTTGTTCTGGTATTTCCACTGATCGCTTCCGTAGTATATAGTTATAAACTTCCGGCCGTGTATGTGGGGCTTCCTATCATTGCGGCACTTTCTGTCACCCATGGATTTCTCCCTCCTCATCCTTCACCCGTTGCGCTGGTAGCACAATTCCATGCGGATATGGGAACTACTCTGTTGTTCGGAACGATCATAGCATTACCCACAGTGATCATAGCTGGCCCCCTTTATTCCAAAACTCTGAAAAACATAAAAGCCTCCTTGCTTTCTTCTTTTAAGTCAGAAGGATTACCCGAAGATAAATTGCCAGGATTTTTCAATAGCTTCATTTCTTCTTTGTTACCTGTGATGTTACTCGCAGCTACCACTGCCTTGAACTTCTTTGTTTCTGACGAGTCATCGGGTAAGGACATTATGAAATTTTTCAGTGACTCTTCCATTGTAATGCTTGTTTCCCTGGCCGTAGCCACATACACCCTGGGCCTTAGTCGTGGACTTAAAATGAAGCATATCATGGATATCTACTCTGATTCGGTAAAAGATGTCCTGATGATTATTCTCATAATCGGTGGAGCCGGTGCGTTGAAAGAAACCTTACTGGAGAGTGGTATAAGCAATGACATTGCCGGCCTGCTGGATAATCTGAACATGAACCCGCTTATCCTTGGATGGTTGATTGCCGCTGTAATTCGGGTCTGTGTGGGATCCGCAACGGTGGCAGGCCTAACCGCTGCCGGCATTGTTGCGCCCCTGTTAGCATCACACCCTGAGGTGCATCCCAGCCTGATGGTGCTCTCAGTCGGTGCCGGAAGCCTGATGTTTTCTCATGTAAATGACTCCGGCTTCTGGCTCTTCAAAGAATATTTTAACCTTAGCATCAAAGATACGATCCGATCGTGGTCGCTGATGGAAACCCTTGTTGCAATCTGCGGCCTTGCGGGCGTAATGCTTATCAATATATTTTTATGATTGAAGGATGACAAAACCAGGGTTGCTTCGAAATGATTTTCAGTAATGGGTAAATAATTCAGCAAGAAAATCACTTTAAAATCATCTCCACTTTTTGACTATTCAACCTGGCTTTTAACCATTCACTTAGCTTTTGAATGTCTGTTCGGCTGGGATTTCGCGAGAATTTTGACACTGCTACAAACATCGTATCCACCTTCATTGAATCAACGCCAATAACGAGGGTGTTGCTTAATGAAAACTCTGTAAGTGTGGGGTAGAGAGCCTTCAATTCCATAGAAATTCTTGGTGATATCTGCGATGTTTGCTCAAGCTTAACTAATCGTTGCTCCAATACTTTTATCTGATCATCTTTTGATTTAATGATTTCGCTGTTTTTTTTATACAAGTCTTCAATAATGCCTGTGCGCAAACTTTCTATTGAAACTGCGTTAGAAGTTTCTTCATATCCCTGAAAAACGACTAGCTCCGCATCTGAAAGCTTATAGTTCTTTAATTTTTCCCTGGCGTTGTCAATAATATTTTTTTCAACGGTTTCGCCATATAAGGAGACTTCAATTTTGGGTGGGTCGGTATCATAGGTGTATGAACGATTGATGACTTTGCTGTTTTCAAAATTAAATTCCTGACTGATAAATTTGGAAGCATTGTGTTCAAACAAGCCGCGCTCAACTACCCGGTAAGCAAGGTAAATACTGGGAATGATCGTAATGACTACCGCTGCAATAATAATACGCCTCACCCTTATTTGAAGTGCCTTATCCTCAAATTCCTTTTTGGGATACTTAAGAAACCTGACAATCAGAAAAGTGGAGACACTGATGAATACGCCATTAATAAAATACAGGTAAAATGCGCCAAGAAAATAATAGAAATTCCCTGTGGCTATCCCAAAGCCAGCAGTACAAAGCGGAGGCATCAATGCTGTGGCAATGGCCACACCCGGAATGGCATTCCCCTTCTCCTTTCTGGAACTGGCAACGATGCCCGCAAGGCCTCCAAAAAAAGCGATCAATACATCAAAAATGGTAGGCGTTGTGCGAGCCAACAATTCTGACTGGGCATCACTGAGGGGGCTAATGGCAAAATAAAGTGAAGAAGTAGCTACACTAAAGACAGTAGCAATCGCTAAGTTTTTTGCAGATTTTTTTAATAGCTCAAGATCATTAATCGCCACTGAGGTCCCGATTCCCAGTATGGGCCCCATCAAGGGTGAAATTAACATCGCGCCAATGATTACTGCCGTAGAATTTACATTTAATCCGATCGAGGCAATGAAGATGGCAAAGATGAGAATCCAAAGGTTGGTTCCCTTAAATTCAACACCTTTCCGAATGTATTCAAGAGTCAGGAGCACATCGGCATTATCACTTTCCAAGTTAAAACGGTCACGCAAAAATCTGAGAATGTAAATGTTATATTTTTTATTCTGCTTTGGTTTTACCGTGGACATACTCCCTAACTATTTAATAGAAATATACTTAATAAATTGATTTTCAAATATCTTTTACGGCCTGGTCAAATAAATAACTCCTTTACTGCCTGGTCAATCAAACGCTCCTAGAAACTAATGGAAAGAAGATTTGATGCATATATGTTTCATTTTTCAAATGATTTAGTAAATTAATACTTTAGGTAAAGCCAATCCAAACCTTCTTTGGCAGCATAAGAGTATGGAATAGTATGAACTTTGAAAAACTTTTAAGTGGTG
>Ga0316188_10001319_pt1 | contig 11694 bp, 10 predicted proteins | sample Phiworburrow1_MG_FD_204933 | JGI IMG/M metagenome (GOLD analysis project Ga0316188, IMG submission 204933) | Coastal sediment microbial communities from Maine, United States - Phippsburg worm burrow 1 | ecosystem: Environmental > Aquatic > Marine > Coastal > Sediment | place: USA: Maine... | reverse complement strand
GTAGCCGCGCAGAAGTCCTGCAGGCCATAGTTTCCTGCGACGTCAAAGTTGCAGTAGCTGAAGACCTTGTTGTCTGACGGGGTCTGTCCAGGACCGTACTCGTCGGCGTTGCACTTGTCGTTGTTGGTCAGGCGCATCGGCACGGCCATGGGGACGTACGCTTGCGGTCTGCCGGTGAGCAACAGGTCGTGGTCCGCGATGTTCACAGGTGTACCCGCCGTATCGTCGGGGTTTTCGACCAGGTCGAAGTATTCCCACGGAATAAACGAGTACCAGACGTCGGTCTTGTCGTGCGCAACCGCGCCACTCCAGCCTTCACCCGGGCCTTCACCCTGGCCGGGACGCAGCCCGTCGGGATCTTCCTGCCAGGTCATGACGAAGCCGGCGCCCTGCACACCCTGAACTTCAATGCGGTTGGGGTCGCGTCGGCCTGACGTCAGCCGCTCAGGCTTGGTCCATACCATGTGCGTGGCTTCTAACTCGTCAGTCCTCGGGTCGTCGCCCGCACGCAGTACGCCGCGCGCCGTCCATACGCATCCGAACGGGACTTCACCCGCCTGCGGATAACCCTCGTCGGCGAAATCGATGGAGCCCTGCGAGCCGGCGACCTCGAAGAGGTCGGTCAGGTACAGGTCTTGCTCGACATCGATACTCAGCAGCTCCACAAGGGCAGCGCGCTTGTCCAGCTGGTCCTGACTCAATCCCTCATCGTCACCGTCCCAGGCTATCGCGTAGGCCGGCTGGCCCTGGCTGCAATAGCGGCTGGGCCAGGCGACCAGCACCTTGTTGCCCGCGGTTGCATGGAATACGTTGTAGGCACCGCCGGGGTAGATTGAAAGGTCTGTGGGTTCGCCTTCACAGTTTTCGATCGGCTCGCCTGTTTTCTTATCGACCACCGGAATTGTCAAGCTCTCGACGCCGTCGACAATGACGGCAACCGTGCAGGGCGCCATACCCCGTTCCTCGACCTCGAACTTGAACTTACCGTTGTCTTCAACCTTCTCCGTTTCCAATACGGCTTCGGTCACGCCGTTGATCAGCGTAGCCGTAGTTTTACCGTCAACGCCTTCGACCGCACCTGAAACCTTGAGCTTGAATTTGTCACTCTCGGTCTTGGCCGTTGCTTCCTCGATGTAGACCACCATGATGCCGTCGGGCGCATCTTCTTTCCACACGGGGCCATGGCAGCTATAGCAGGACGGCTCGCTGTGGTGACCGCCCTCCAGCGTGGCGCCGTGGCACTCGGTGCATTCATTCGTGTAGGGATAATCCATCCCACGTGCATGGAACGCGATCAGCCCGTCATCTTTCTCGATCTTGTTGTGATCGGCCGGCAGATCGTCGCCATCATCGCCGCCACCGCCAGAACCACCACCGTCCACGCCCAGCGTGAACGAGCTCTCGTCAGCATGCTGCGAGAGGTTGGTCTTCTTATAGGTCAGGCCGTCGTCAAGACTGACGGCTGCGAACGTATCCATGAAGCTGTGCGCGAAGGCCGTGTCCTCAACCGGAATCGTCGGCCCATAAATGAAGACGCTGATCAGCGGTTTGGCCACGGCGAGATCTTCGACCGGAACCAAGTCGACATCATTGTAAAAAATCGATTCCTGCAAGCCGCTCGCGGCTTGGGACGGAACGTAAAACTTCATCATGTCGATAAACGCGTGCTCGGCGTCGGACACGGTATGCCCGATGCTCTCCGGACTCACCGTAAGCTGATTGTCGGCGTTGCCGCCTGACATCTCCTTGAGCGTTTTTTCTCCATCATCTGCACTGGCTGTCGTCATACAGGCCAGCGCCAGTGTTGACGCTAATATGATCGGCCATCGGATTTTCACGGTCTTCTCCCACTAGTTTGCTCTGTTTTTGTGTTTATCCATTCAGCATGGAATTGCTGACGATGGGAGCAATCCTGCTCCCGGCAGGAAGAACTTGAAATTGGACGTTCCCCGTAGTGACCTGTGGCTACCCACAGACGACGAACTGGCCGGCTAGATTTGCTGCCGCAAGCGGAGAAGTTGGTCGATGAGCGTATTGTTCATGAAGGGCTTTTCGATCACGCAAACGCGATTGGAATTGCGTGCGGCGTCGATCAACTCAGGTGAGGACGTGCTGACAAACAGCAGCACCGGGACGTGAGCAAAGTCATCGCGTAGCTGCTGCAGTAGCGCGGGGCCGCTGAGGCCGGGCAGATCGGCATCGATCAACAGGCAGCAGTGCCCGCGGCAGGACCGCGGTTGTGATCTCAGGAACGACTCGGCATCGGGGTAATAGCGAACCTGCATTCCGTAAGTGTCCAGCAGGGTAAGCAGGCCGTCCGCAATGGCCGGATCCGGATCCACTACGTGAACTACAAACGTGTCGTGTGTCAAAGCCGCTACTCGAACATTATCGAACCTGTTCACGGAGTATCGCACCGCCTGACGATGCGGCGATATTGGGATTACCTCGTAACAAAATGCGGCTCCCCGCCCAGGCCAGTCGTCTCGCGATCAGGCCGCCAGGATGAGTTCGGATTCGATCTTGATACGCACAAGCTGCGCCAGAGTCTTCACGCCAAGCTTCTTCATCACCTGCCCACGGTGGACTTCGACTGTCCTTTCACTGATACCGAGATCCGCAGCGATCACCTTGTTCATGTCACCGTCGGCAACCCGTTCGAAAACCTCACGCTCGCGCTCCGACAACACGGCGAGTCTTTCCTCGACCGCTTTGCGATCCGTGACCTGCTTGCGCACAGTGTCATCGACAGTCAGCGCCTCGTTGATGCGTTCGAGCAGACCATGCTCGCGGAATGGTTTGCGAATGAAGTCCACCGCCCCGCGGCGCATGGCCTCGACGGCCATCGGTATATCGCCGTGCCCTGTAATGAATATGATCGGCAGCCTCGAGCCCATGGCGATGAGTTTCTCCTGCAGGTCCAGACCCGTCATGCGTGGCATGCGAATATCAAGGACCAGGCAACCACTCATGCCCTCATCGTAAACACTAAGAAAGTCGGTCGCCGATTCGAAGAGCTCGCAAGGCTGTCCGACAGTTGCCAACAGGAGGCTCAACCCATCACGCACGCCTTCGTCGTCGTCGACGACATATACTTTCTGCTTATCGTTCATTGTGGCTCCCATGTTTCGCCGCCGGAAGGGCGAACCAGAATCTCGCGCCGCAAGCATCGTTGTTATTGAAGCCTATGCGTCCACCATGTGCCCTGATAATTGCCTGGCTTATCGACAGGCCCATGCCCATCCCCGATTTCTTGGTCGTCGAGAAGGGTGTGAAGAGTTTGTCGATGCGACTTTCCGGTACTCCGCCACCGCAATCCGTCACCGTAACCTCAATCTCGCTCTCATCATTGAGGCTCGTTGTAATTCTGATTGGACAGCCTTTACGTTCATCTGCCTCGATCATCGCCTCCATGCCATTACGCAGCAAATTGAGCGCTACCTGCTGAATCTGCACGCCATCAACGGAGACCGGAGGGAGATTGTTACCCTTGCCGAACTCGATCTGGATGTCGTGGATCCTGGCCTCGGACTCCGCCAGCCTCACCGCACTTTCGATCAACTCGTTGCAATCAACGATTTCTTTTCGGCTTTCGCCCTGCCGCGCCATCGATTGCATGCGTTCAACAACCTCGGCTGCCCGAAGTGCATGTTCGTTTAGCTTGAAACAGACTTCGTCCATTTTCTCAAACTGACCTGCCTCGACGAGGCGCTTGCCCGCTTGCGCAAAAAGCGAAATGGCAGTTAGTGGCTGGTTAATTTCATGCGCAATACCCGCCGCCATTTCACCCAGCGTACTGAGCCGCGACACATGGGCGATTCGTTCGCGATGGTGCCGAGCCTCTTCTTCAGCCTGCTTGTGTTCGGTGATGTCATGGCTCTCGCACAAGAGAAATACGACCTGCCCCGCCTTGTCCATGATCGGGCGAACAGAGAAGTCGAGAATCGCCAGCGCGGCATCAACTCGGGGCTTGGTTACCTCAAAGCGCGAGGTTACTCCCTGAGCCGCAGCCTGGGTCGCTTCCTTGATACGTTGTTGCAGCTCTGGCGAATGAGACCACCATGGCGTGCGCCAAAACTCATGCCCGACCACCTCGTCATGCTGAAGGCCGGTGAAGTCCAGCGACCGCTGATTTGCTTCCAGAACGATACCGGCGGGACTCAGAATGGCGACCAGTTGAAGTCGCTGGTCAAACACAGCGCGAAAGCGCCTCTCGGTGGCTTTCAGAGAGGCTTCGGCAGCCTTCTGGGCTGAGACATCCCGAATGATGCCAGCAAAACAGCGCTCACCATTGAGTGAGACTTCGCTGGCAGCAAGGTGAATCGGAAAGACCGATCCATCCTTGTGCTGCGCCGTTACCTCTCGGCCGGTCCCGATGATGCTTGCTTCACCTGTCGTGAAGAAGCGATCGACGTAGCTTACGTGCGTGTTGCGATACTGCTCCGGAATCAGGACGTGAACATCCTTGCCGATGACTTCGTCGGCGCGATAGCCAAACATCTTCTCGGCAGCCTGGTTGAACGATTCGATGCGACCCGCGGAGTCCACGGTCAGGACACCTTCGGCGGCCGTTGCCACGATCGCCCTCGAATACGCCTCCGACCGCTCAAGAGCCGCCTCATGCTTACGATGCTCCAGCTCAGCTGACACTCTTACTGCAGCCAGCGACACAAGAGCGGCCGCCATGTCCGAGTCAGCCAGCGGCCTGGCGCCGAAAACACACAACTGCCCGATCCTGTCACCGTTGTGGTCCACAATCGGGCTGCCAACAAAACTCTCGCAACCGTAGCCTATGCTGGATTCGCCAAGAATGTAACGATCGGCCAGCTCGCAATCGACAACCTGGACGCCGTCCTGCATGACCGTTGCGCATGGCGTGCCATTGATCGGGTACTCCCGCACCGGCCCGCGGTGATTGTCCTCCCAGGAAGCAACAGATCTGGCCGTGCCGTTCGCTACCTCGGTAACGTAGGCGCGCCGTGCGCCCAGTAAGCCCGCCAGGTTGGCCAGCAGATTGTGCAACAGTTCGTCCGTCGTCGCCCCGGGGACGGTGGCGGCAAGTTCGCGAACCTGTTGTGATGGCTTCATGATTTGAGCTGGGCGGGTCCGTCGATATTCAGCAGGACAGGGTCGCAATGGTACGGATTTCGCCGGCTTTCCCCAATTGCGGACACCCGCAACAGGCTACGGGCTGGCACGTAGGCACGACGAAGCAGCCGGCGCTACTCCATAGTCCCTGATTAATTCAAGAGCCTTTGCTGGACCTGGTCAGAGCAGCGCCAGGCAAAATACGGTTCATGCTGTTCTGCGTCTAGTCCGACTCATGAACTGACTCCAGTCCTTCCCGCAATCTCGTAGCGTAGCGAAGCGCCCAGCGACGCACCTCTGACCAGGTCGACACTGTGTTGGCACGAATCATCCTATCGCCAACCGACTCAATCGGACGTCGGTCGACGGCTCGAAACACCACTTCTCCGCTCATGGAATCGATGCCCTCCACGACGAGCGTAGCCTCCCCTACCGACGATAAGTAGACTTCGCCGCGGCCTATCATTTCGGGTGGCACGAAGGACACGATATCGAGCAACGCCCCACGAATAATCAGTACGTCAGGGCCAGCTTCTTCGGCAGATTCCCACCCCTGTGCCTTGCTGAGTTCCTCGTTGAAGATTCCAGATACCGTATCGACGAGCTTGTCCCGATTAGCATCGCTGATCCAGAATTCACTCTGCGTTCCGCGGGACAATGACGTGCGCCCAGCCGTCTTGCTGACGGCACGAAACTCAAACCGCGCACCACCGGGCATAACCTTATTATATTCGCTGAAATCGACCTCAGGGTCTGCCCACGCGTCCTGGAACCGGGAATTGTTGACGCGCACCAGCCCGTCGTATGTCCGCTCGGCATCGGGTCCTGTCTGCAGCGCGGGTGGCGCCGAGGTACAGGCAACGACAAACAGTGATAACAAAATCAGTGACAACGTCTTCATAGCAAACGAATCTCCTAACTTACTGTTGCGAATTAAAAGGCGTGCTTCATCAGGCTCGAGTAAAAGACTGGCACGACAACCATAGTGAGCATCGTCGCGAACACGAGACCACCGATTATCGTTATCGCCATTGACGCGAAAAAGGCATCCAGCAACAGTGGGATCATCCCCAGCGCCGTGGTTAGTGCCGCCATTGCCACCGGGCGCAGTCGACTCGCGCCCGAGTCAACAATTGCCGGGGGAAGTTCCTTGCCTTCGCTGGTTTCGAGATTGATCTGATCGATGAGTACGATCGCGTTCTTGATCAACATGCCCATTAGACTCAGGAATCCCAGTAGCGCCATGAAACCAAATGGTTGCCCCGTCGACAGCAATCCCACGGTAACGCCGATAATGGCCAGTGGCACACGGAGCCAGATTATAAGAGGTTGACGCAGCGAGTCAAACAGAACGATCGTTACCAGGATGATTGCCAGAACGAACAACGGAATATTCGACGCAAGCGCCTCATTCGCCTTGCCGGAGTCTTCATATTCACCGCCCCACTCAATAAAAGAGACAACAACATGGGCATCGCCGCTATTTTAATGGATCGCATGACGGTAGTTTGATTTACATCCATTTTTCCCTGGGACAGCCTCTATTACGGGCTGGTTTTTAGTCACAAACATGATGATTGTCACACAAATTATCCAACAGCTGCCTAATTCACCTGAATTCAAAGGTCATGCCAAGCTGGATTTCCAGTGCCGGCTTTTGAACTCGCAAAGCGACTTCATCGAGTATCAGAGTAGCGTCACGGATGGGCAGGCGGCCGGTCATCCCCAACTGAATCCGGTAACTGCCGCGCTCTCCCAAGTCGGCGGCGGCAATCCGCAGACCCGCGCCAGCCGACAGGACCGCGCGACTAACAGACCCGGACTTTTGACCGTCGCCGGAATCTACAGTGATCAGCTCCTCACTTCGCCAACCGACACCGGTCGACACGTACGCGCTTAGCCAGCTGCCTCGTACAGTAAGCGGGTGTTCCAGGTCCGTTCCGAATTCAAGTTGCCCGCTGCGGACAAAAATGCTCGTTCTGTTCTCGTACTGAGGTTCACCATAGCTCGCGGCGACGATAGTCGACTCGCGCCATCCGGAACCGGCATTCGTGAAAATCCGGGTTCGCCATCGACCCGCAAAACGCAGCTGGATGTTCGGCATCAGGATGGCCGCTTCCACACCGACTTTTTGGTTCCGGGTGCGCGGCATATCTCCGCGCTTGCCGGACGAGACAAATCGGAGCTGCCCGTAGGACGCATCGTTGTTCAGCTGTTGGACGGTTTCAAGCACGAGAGCACCGAAGCGGACGCCAAGGACGATGGCCATGTCGTCTTCAGCATCGGCCGTTTGCCGTAGCACGTCATCTTTGTAACCCGATCGCCAGTCGCGACGCAGCCCGAACCAGATATCGATGGGCTCCCTGCTCGCGAGTGCGAACAATCCTGCCGAGCTATCCCATTGTCCATCACTGGTCGCCAGCGAATTCGCTCGAAGCCAGTAGCCCCGGTGCCAGCTGCCCAGGACGCCGCCGGTACCGGCGGCGTACAGATTGCGGTAATGCTGTGCGTCGATCCAGCCCGTCATGTTGATATCGTCAATGCCCGTATAGGCAAGGTTTTCGATCTCGCTGCCCACGAGTCGATGAAATCCGTTTTGCATTCGTTCGCCGCCAATCCGGCCAACTTGTCGAATGCCCATACCAACGACCACTTTATTAACGAGATTCTCGTCCACGGAGTCGACCATCCTGTAACCCAGTGAGGCCGAGAGTTGGTCGATGCGACCCGGCGCAGGCGGATCGCTGAACGTAAGAATGCTATGGTCAAGGAGCCCGATCCACCGGTCGGACAGGCTGGCGCTAAGGATCACCTGCTGGGTTCGGAAATCATCCACGGAGCCGCCGCGGCCGAGAAAATCATTGCTGAAGGCAACATCCAGGAGCGGTTCCCGAGCTGGCGGCAATTGGGCTGGCAGGCCGGGAATGCTGCCGGCCCATCCTGTTAATGGCATGAAAGCGCCCAGAAACAGCAGCCAACACGCTACCGATCGCACCCGATTACTCTGCGGCAATCTGCTTGTATGAGAACTTCGCACCCGATATGGTGAATTCGCCCATCAAACCAAACCGGGTCATCGTCACTATTGCGACACCATCATTGTAAGCGGGTGTGCCAGCCACACCGACCGTTGCAAAAGCCAGTCCCGCCTGTCCCATGAACTGCACGTTGCCGGTCTTGAAGTTATCGAATGCTTCTTTGTCCCTGAAGAATACGATCATGCTGAAGTTCTTGGCACCCGCCTGGATCCCCGATGTAAATTGCGAAAACCTCGTTGTACCGACGGCGCTGTCACCTTCAATCACCGTCCCTTTGCCGTAAGCACCGCCAAAACCGAATCCAACTCGCGTCACCGATGGATAAATAGCATAGCCATAGGCTTGTTCGAAGTACTGTTCAGTGCGCGGGAGTCGTGCGCGAAATTGTGTAATGGCTCCAGCCGCTTTCACCTGGGCCTTGCTATCCACATCGGCTTCCCAAGCGGCGTCGGCCAGGTTGCCGATCAGCAATGCGGCAACCAGCAATCCAATCACGCGAAAATACTTCATCGCCTGCACTCCAGGTGCGCTGTAATCCAGTCCGCACCTCCGGATACATCACCGAGGAAATCCGAGGTACCGAATATTCCCGACCGATGCACGACAGAAAGTCCGGCGTAACAGTCCTTGATCCAGGAACTCCTGGATACTCTGTGCAACGGGAAGTCGAGCGTCATCTCGAGATAATTCAGAAAATGCGAAGTATTGTCGCCCTTGGCCGCTTGTTTGCGCTGTTCGGCGATGGGCACTTTCTCGGCATACGACACACCAAACCCGAAACTCCAGCGGAACATCTCTTCTTTGCTCCACGGCGAATAGCCCTTGCCCATCGCGGATATATACGCGGCATAACTCGAAAAAGTGCCGTTGCCTTCATCTTCCTCGAAATGACGAAACAGCGCGACCCGACCGAGGAAGTCAACGCGATTACCCTGGGAGAGCAACTTGCTGAGCGTCAGGCCCCCGATGTTAGTGTCGGCAACTTCACTCTTGCTAAAGTCTCCCTGGTCGATTTCGCTGACGATGTTGCCGTCCGCCTGGTAGCCATAGTTGACGCGCCAGGACCACTCGCCATAGCGTTCCTTGTCCATGATGTAACTGGGTTTACGAACGTTGCCGAACATGTAGGTCCCGCCGATGAATGCACTGGAGAAACCATCCTCCTCAACCAGCGGACTATCAGTGATTCCCGAATCGGCGCCGCCAGAAACGAAGTTGCCGAAAAATACGATACGATCCGACACCTGCCAGGCTGTGTTGAGGCCAAACGAAATCCACTGCGAATCTCCGGGTGAGTAAGCTGGGCGATCAGGTCGCGCCTCGGCCGAACTCACGCCGAAATAGTAATCACTCAGATTTTCGTCCTGCCAGGTCCAGCCTATGAAAGGTGAAATTGACCACGGACCAGTGTCGAAGCGATACCGATAGGCGAACCGCACTTCCTGTCCATTGTGGCGATCCAGCGTGTCTGTAACCCAGTCCAGCTTGATTTCACCCCACCCTCGTCTGATACCCAGTTCGATTCCGGCGTCGAGCGTTTGTTTGCGCTCCTCCAGGCCTTCGTAAAACACATGGCTGTCAGGATCGAGTTTCTGGAATCGATAGCGGGTATACAGATTCAATTCGAATCCGTCGTTTTTCACGAAATGAATGCCACCGGATGTTCCCCGGGCGAACAGGTACTTGCCCTCATACAGATACAACGGGACGAGGTCGACGCGCCGTTCATCCTCGCTATCGCTCGCGAGATAGGGACTCTGGCCGAGCCTGAGCCCGCCGCCAAGGGCTGCCGCACCGGGCGAAGCGCTGAAGAATGGTATTTCCGCAACTTCCTGGGCGGCAAGGTTGCTCGCCATCAGCAAGATTGATACAGCAACCACACGTGCTGTTACATACGTGACAACGGACCTCATGACAATCTTCTGGTGTCTTTCGTTAATAGTTTCCGCGTTGGAGCTTAGCGCAGAATACGGATCTTGTGTAGCCTCGACGATGACTCTTCCAGTTATAATGGCGCCCCTTCTCGTAAGTAGCGTATTCGTACAATCACAAAATGGTGCAGAATCCAGCAACCATACCTTCGGGAAGAAAAATGCTTAAGCTAGCGGTCGCCATTGTCACTCTGTTCCTTTCTGCCGTTTCATTCGCGCAAACGGCGTCCAATAAAGCGCAGACTACAGCCTACAAATTCGAGATTACGCCTTTCGCAGGCTATAGAACGGGTGGCCGGTTTGAAGAAATAGATGGCGATGCTGAGTTCAAATTGGCCGATTCCGAGTCTCTTGGTTTCCTCTTTAATGTGGCTGCCAATGCCAATGGCCAGTACGAGTTCCTTTATGCTCAGCAGAGTACGGAGGTCGATTCGGCGGGCCTGTTCTTGGGCGACGCGCGATTTGACCTCGACGTTGAGTATTATCAGTTTGGCGGCACGTATCTTTTTGACGGTGATGTTGCGCGACCATTCATTGCATTGACGCTTGGCATGTCACGGTTTGATCCACAGCCTGCCGAGTTCAGCGCAGAGAATTTTTCCTCCGCCTCGTTCGGCGGCGGGGTGCAGCTTAATCCCGAAGGAAGATTCGGAGTGCGTCTCGAAGGACGCGTTTACACATCTCTTATCGACGACAACAGTCGAATATTTTGCGGTAGTGACGGCGGGGTTGGCGGATGCCTGATTGAGCTAGAGGGCACGCTATTGACGCAGTGGGAAGCAAGGGCCGGATTCGTATTTCGATTCTGATTGATATTTACCGTGAGGCGCGTTCAACTGATCTGGAACTCTGATGACTAACCTAATCGGAATCGTCCCGATTGCTGCCGGCGCCTACGTCGCAACCAATATGGATAATTTTGTTCTGTTGGCGGCACTGCTGGCCCGATACCGAAGACAATCCATCAACGTTGTCGCTGGTTATTTCACTTGTATGTTAATACTCGTAATTGTCGGCTTCGGGATAAGCGAGATCGCGAATTACGTGCCTATCCGGTACTTGGGGCTTCTCGGCGTTGTGCCGATTTACATCGGCGTCGTCGAGTTAGTTCGAATATACCGTGGCAAGGAAGAAACAGCCGTGGCGACCGAGCCATCATTGGATAGCAACCGTAGAGTCTTCTCAACTACGCTAGTCAGTCAACTCGGCAATGGTACCGACACCATTTTGATTTTTGGAATATTGTTTGCCGATTCTACGCCAGCCGCCGACACTCTAATCATCTTCACGCTGGCTGCCATGGCGATCACTTTCGTACTTGTCGCGATGTACGCTGTACGCCATCCGACAGTTGGTTCAGTGATCAGCCGTTACGCACACCATGTCCTGCCTTTTGTTCTGATTATCGTCGGAGTCTACGTCCTCGCCAATACCGCGACAGACACGCTGCCCAATTAATCGTCGACAACCAGTGAGACGAGCGAACCGTTGGCGAGTCGCTGGCGACGATTCACAGCGTAGCACTCAAAAGCGGAAATTAAATCCGGCCATTGGCCCGCTGAGTGAATATTCCTGGTCTAGCCCGCCATCCTTGTATTCGGCTTCTTTGTACTGGTAACCGAAAACAATGCGATTCT
>Ga0316188_10001318_pt1 | contig 11700 bp, 9 predicted proteins | sample Phiworburrow1_MG_FD_204933 | JGI IMG/M metagenome (GOLD analysis project Ga0316188, IMG submission 204933) | Coastal sediment microbial communities from Maine, United States - Phippsburg worm burrow 1 | ecosystem: Environmental > Aquatic > Marine > Coastal > Sediment | place: USA: Maine... | reverse complement strand
GCCGACGATGCGGCGCATCTGGGCGATGACGTCGTCGTCGTCCTCCTCCGAGCGGGCGATCAGATGAAAGGGCGCGGTGCGCAGAAACTCCCTGAGGGAGTCCTCGGTCTGGATCAGGGGCGACTCGAGGTGGTACGCGGCGAAGCGAAAGCCGCTGACGGGCTGCTCGTAGAGGATGGGGCAGGTGAAGACTTCGCGGTAGGCCTCGGTGCGCTGGGGTTCAGGGATGCTCAACAGTACCTCGATGGGCTCGATATTGCGGCCGATGAGCCAACTGCACAGCCGTCGCCAACTCGACATGGCGTAGATCATCGCCGCAATGTTCTCCTCGCCGCGCCTGCCGAACAGCCAGGGCACGTGCTCGAACACCATGGTCGCCGTATCGGCTTGCACGGTGAGGGGTGGCATTCTGGAGTCGGGCAGGTCCAGCAGCGACCGGCAGAACTGGTTGAATTCCCAGGCCCGCTCGATGGCCGCGCGCAGATTGGTACAGTGGATAATACACAGGCAGGTCATGCGCAGACTGCCGGCCGGAATTTTGCGGTTCAGGTGCAGGCCGAAGCACTCATCCTGCAGCAGCTCCATGATGCGCCGATAGAGGGCGTTGTATTGTGCGGCGGCGATGGTCGCTGCATCGTCGCTGGTGGCAGGATCGAAGTCCGCACCCACCGCAGCCAGGATGTCGGCCGCGGCGTAGCCTTGAGACTCGGCCGCCCTGAGAATGGTTCTGGCAAAACGGATGGGCACCTCGCTGCCTGACATTTCCCTCACGGTCTCCCCGTTGCGATCCCAGAGAAAAAACTTGATAGCGCTGGAACCTGGCGTGCGCGCTCATCACGGTCAGCGCCGCTGCCGCGTGGCGGCGCCATCCTGCGGGCTGGAATTATAACGCCAGTGAGGCCATTTCCGGAAAGCGCATCAAAAAAAACGCCCGGCCGGGCTGCTGTCTGCCTCCCGCGCGCAGGCGCTGCCCTGCTGGCTGCCGCTCAGTTGAATTTCGTGATGTCGACGAACAGCGTCAGGCGCTGCCCCGGTGCGATAGGGCGGGTTTTGTGGCTCGGGTTCCACCGCAGAATATCGTTCAGTTTGACGTTGAACTTGCTGGCGATCTGCGACAGGGAGTCGCCTCGCCGCACCGTGTAGCCGACTTTGCGGATAAACGGTGCCGGGATGTCCGCGCTGGCGCTGCGATGCGGTGGCGCTGCCCCCGGTTGCGCCAGCAGCGACAGCGTCGCTCCGGTACGCAGCGGCGCGTCCGGTGAGAGCTGGTTCCACTGCGCGATCTCTTCCACGGAGACTTTGAAGCGCTGCGACAGGCGCCACAGGGTGTCACCGGGTTGGACCTGGTAGCTGACGCGGGTGGGTTTGGCGGTGCTGCTGGAGGCGGTGAGCGTGCCCCGCGCGGGTGGGATCATCAGCTGCTGACCCGGGTGTATGGTCGTCCCGCTGAGGGCGTTGGCGCGCGCAATGGCCTGGACGTCGGTGCTGTGGCGCCTGGCGATGGTGGTCAGCGTGTCACCCGCGACGACGCGGTAGGTCTGCCAGCGGACGCGGTTGGCACTGGATGCGGCCCCCAGCTGCTGCGCGAAGGCCGCTGCCTTGTCTGCCGGCACCAGCAGTTCGAACGGGCCGCGCGGGTCCGTGGCCCACTGGTTGAAGCCGGGGTTGAGCTGGTAGAGCTCCTCGGTGGAGGTGTCCGCCAGGCGGGCGGCCTCTGCCATGTCGATCTGGCTGCCGATGTCGACCGCCGCGAAGTAGGCCTCGTTGGGGATCGCGTCCAGCGTGACGCCGTAGGCGTGGGGCCGGGCGACGATTCTGGACACCGCCAGCAGTCGCGGCACGTAGGCGCTGGTTTCCTTGGGCAGCTTCAGTGACCAGAAGTCGGTGGGCTTGCCCAGTTGCTGATTGCGCCTGATGGCGCGGTCGACGTTGCCCTGACCGGTATTGTAGGCCGCCAGCGCCAGCTCCCAGTCGCCGCCGAAATGATCCACCAGATGACCCAGATAGGCGATGGCGGCGTCGGTGGACGCGCGCACGTCGCGGCGCCCGTCATACCACCAGTTCTGCTTCAGGCCATACAGCTTGCCGGTGCTGGCAATGAACTGCCACATGCCTGCCGCCTGGCCCTGGGAGAATGCGAACGGGTCGTAGGAGCTCTCCACGATCGGCAGCAGCGCAATCTCCATCGGATAGCCGTGGCGTTCGATCTGCTCCACCACGTAGTGGAGGTAGAGCCCGGCGCGATTGGTCACTTTGTTGATGTATTCCTGGTGGCTGCCGAACCAGGTGATCTCGGCGGCGATGCGTGCCTCGCCCGGCCTGTGGTCCAGGCTCAGGCCGGCGCGGATGCGCTCCCAGACATCGCTGAAGTCGTCGTCGTACCAGGCCAGGCCCGTATCCGGGGCGCAATAGCGGGGCTCCTCGCCGGCGAGCAGGGTAACCCGGCGGAGGTTGCCCTCTGGCGCCAGCGGGGTCAATGGCCGCGGCTGTCGCCCCCGCTGGGTCGACACCTGGTGTGCGGTCGTCGGGGTGGCGTCGGCCCCCGCGCCATCCTGCGTGGGGGTCAGGCTGCAGGCGCTCAGGCCCCAGGCGGTCAGCAATGCCGCCACCAGCCGGGCTGGATTGCGTCGGAGGGCATGGTCCGATTGGCGCTGGTGGTGCGTTTCCCCAAGATGCAAAGCGACTCTCCCGGTTGGCATGGCGGCCTCCTGCGGCGGCCTGTAAAGTCTAGAAATAGGCTCGTCGCCGGTCAAGCAGGGCACGGCGTGAGGGCAGCGGGTGACAGGCCTGGCAGCAGCGGCCGGCGGCGACGGTCGGTTCCTGGCGCCGGGACCCTGGCGTGGTCAGAAGTTGTTCTTCCACTCCCGCAGGCAGGCGAATACCTGCTGTGGAGCGCCGCCGCCAGCGGCTGGGTGCCGCCGCTGCGCCGCCGCGACCACGGCGGGCTCGGTGCAGCGCAGGAACGGATTGGTCGCCAGCTCCTCGGCCAGTGTGGACGGCACGGTGGGCAGCTGCTGCTCGCGGCGCCGGGCATCCCTCGCGAGGCGCTCGCGCAGCTCGGTATTGTCGGGATCGACCGCCAGGGCGAAGCTCAGGTTGGACAGGGTGTATTCGTGGGCGCAGTAGACCGCGGTCGCCGGCGGCAGCGCGGCGAGCCGCTGCAGCGACTCGTGCAGCATGGCTGGCGTGCCTTCGAACACGCGCCCGCAGCCCCCTGCGAACAGTGTGTCTCCGCAGAAGAGCACGCCAGCGGTGGCCGCGGCGCCTGGCGCCCAGTAGGCGATGTGATCGAGGGTGTGGCCCGGCACCTCCAGCACGGTGAACTCGAGGCCGGCGGCGACGACGCGATCGCCGCTGCAAACGGCCCGCGTGATGGCCGGCGTCGCCTGCGCAGGCCCCACCACCGGCACGTCGTAGGCGCTGACGAGTCGCTCCACGCCGCCGACATGGTCGGGGTGGTGGTGGGTGATGAGGATGCCGCTCAGCGGGCGCGACAGTGCGCGCAGCTGCGCCAGCACCGGCTCGGCGTCGCCGGGATCGACGATCCAGGCCTCGCTGCCGTCATCCAGGAGCCAGATGTAGTTGTCATTGAAGGCTGGAATTGCTTTGATTTTTAGCATGTTTTGACAGTACACTTTGCTAAAGGTGGTGGCCCATTCTAGCCTAGTTGGGCGAGCGGGAGAAACGCATGTTGTCTGCAGCGAACGATGCGCCGGACTGCCGGAGTCCGGCTCTTGAGTTCTGGTTCAAGACGCCCCTGGGTCGTTTGCTGCTGGAGCGGGAACAGGCGATTCTGGGCGAGCGGCTCGAGCGCCTCTACGGCTATTACCTGTTGCAGCTCAGCGCCGCCAGCGATTGCGATCTGGCGGGGCGCAGCGCTATCAGACATCGCTTTCGACTGTCCTCGAATCCCGGTTCCCCGGGCCTCTGTGGGGGTGTCAGCCGCTTTGAGGCGCTGCCGCTGGAGGACAACACGATCGACGTGGTGCTGCTGCACCACGTGCTGGAATTCAGCCAGCAACCGCACCAGGTGCTGCGCGAGGCCTATCGCGTGTTGATGCCGCGGGGCCAGTTGCTGGTGTTGTGCATCAACCCCTGGAGTCTGTTCGGCTTGCGCACGCGGCTGATGGGCAGTTTCAGGGGCAGTCCCTGGCGGGGACATCTGATCGGTCCGCGGCGCATGGCCGATTGGATGTCGCTGCTCGATCTGCGGGTGTGCGGAGTGCACAGGGTGTTCCACCACCTGCCGGTGCAGGCCCCTGGCCTGCTGGGGCGCTTCGGCCGGCTGTGGCGTTATGCTGAGCGCTATTCGCTGCCCGGTGGCGGCGTCTACCTGATCGAGGCGCGCAAGGAGATCGTCGGGCTGACGCCCCTGCGTCCCCGCTGGCGGGTGTGGCGCCCGGAGATTGCGCCGCTGGGCGCCGCCAATTCAAGTTGTTATTCACAGGACAAGTAAGCCTATCCATGACTGATGTCGTCATCTACACCGACGGGGCCTGCAAGGGAAATCCCGGCCCGGGAGGCTGGGGTGTGGTATTGCAGGCCGGAGCGCACCGCAAGACGCTCAATGGCGGCGAGCCGCACACCACCAACAACCGCATGGAGCTGACCGCTGCCATCAGGGCGCTGCGGGCGTTGACGAGGCCCTCGCAGGTTGATCTGTACACGGACTCCCAATACGTGCGCAAGGGCATTACCGAGTGGCTTGCCAACTGGAAGTCGCGCAACTGGCTCACCGCGGCGAAGAAGCCGGTAAAAAACGACGATCTCTGGCGCGAACTCGATGCGGAAGTCGCCCGCCACCAGGTGCGCTGGCACTGGGTCAAGGGACATAGCGGTGACCCGGGCAACGAGCTGGCCGATCGACTGGCCAATGAGGCCATCGGCGGCCTGGCGCGGGCCAGGGCCTGAGCAGTGCCGCAGGCCATTACCCGAGCCGCCCGGAGCGCACAGTGAGACAGGTCGTACTCGATACCGAAACGACGGGGCTGGAGCCTGAGCAGGGCCACAGAATCATCGAAATCGGTTGCGTGGAACTGATCAGCCGGCGCCCGTCCGGGCGCACCTATCACCAGTACGTCAATCCGCAGCGCGAGGTCGATGCCGGCGCCGTGGAAGTGCACGGCATTACCAATGAGTACCTCAGCGACAAGCCGGTCTTCGGGCAGATCGCCGACGAATTCCTCGATTTCATCGATGGCGCCGAGCTCATCATCCACAATGCGCCGTTCGATGTCGGCTTCATCAATGCCGAGGTGAAGCGGCTCGGCGGCGGCTGGGGAGCTGTCGCCGCCCGCTGCCGCATCATCGACACGCTGGTCATGGCGCGGCAGCTGCACCCCGGGCGGCGCAATAACCTCGATGCCCTGTGCGAGCGCTACGGCGTGGACAACACGCAGCGCGACCTGCATGGCGCGTTGCTCGATGCGGAAATCCTCGCTGACGTCTATCTGGCCATGACCTCCGGCCAGACCGACCTGGCCCTGGGGGGGCACCGGGAGCAGGACGACGGCGGCGGCGAGGTGAGCCAGTCGCAGCGGCAGCTGGCCGCGGACCGCCGGCCGCTGCCCGTGTATGCACCCAGCGCCGCTGAACGGGCAGCGCACGATGCGCTGCTGACCCTCATCGACAAGAAGAGCGGAGGCCAGTGTCTCTGGCGCGTGCAGTCGACCTGAGCCTCTCCACCCCGCGGCCGCTGTCCTGCTCCTCCTCGGCGGCCGATTGTGAAAACAATCGCAAACTCGCCAGTTGCGGGGTGTTCTCCCGACGCCTCCCGGCGTTGCCACGGCAATTTTCCGCTAAGCTTGCAGCAGGGCAGAGACGTTCAGAGAGGATGCCCCCGATGCGGGGGTGCCGTTAGGACACGGAGTAGGCGCGCGGTGGCATTTGAGATTCCCCTTAACATGAATTCGGTGAGTTTGGTCCGTGACGAGCTCAATAAGTGCCTGGATCAGGCGCTGCAGTACGCCGACGCCTTTCTCGCCGAACCGAGCGAGACCGCCAACCTCGACCGCGCCATCGCCGAGATCAATCAGGTTCACGGCATCTTCCGCGTCGTCGAGTTCAGTGGCGCCATAGAGCTGTCCGCAGCGCTGCTGCGGGTGAGCCAGGGCCTTGCCGATGGCAAGCTCGCGCTCACTGCCCGCTGCAGCGATGCGCTGGCAAGGGGATTCCGCGCGCTTGGCCGCTATGTGGAGTATTGCAGCAAGCACCGCAGCGCCTGTCCTCTCGCGGTGAACTCGCTGGTCAATGAGCTGCGCGCCTTCGTGAGGCAACCGCCGCTGCTGGAAGCCGAGCAGATGGGCTTCAAGCCGGCGCGGCAGCCGGACTTTCCGCTGGCACAGCCCCGGGAGCTGCAAGACGACGCACTGGCGACGGCGCGGCGCTTGCTGCACATGTATCAGGTCGGTCTGCTCGGCGTGCTGGGAGACCATCGCGAGCAACAGCATCTGCAGCTGATGGAGCGCTCGCTGGAGCGCCTGCGCCGGGACTTCGGCGAGGTGGCCGCCGAGGAGTGGTGGCTGCTGGTGCTGGTGTCGATTCGACTGTTCCGGGCGGGTGAGCTGCGCCTGACGCTGTGTCGCAAGCGCGTGCTGGCGGCGATCGACGGCTACCTGCGCCGGCGCCTGCGCGGCGATGTGCGGCAGGCCATCGAGCTGTCCGACGTGCATCGCTGCGAGCTGCTCCACCTCATTCAACTGGCGGAGGCGGATTCCAGGCTGGTCGGCCCCCTGCGAGCGCACTACGGACTGGAGGCGATGGGTGGAGATCGCCGGCTGGGGGCTATCGAAGACCTGCTGGCCGGCGTGGAGGGCGATCTGCTCAGCGGCAATGCCCAGCAGATCAGGGATGCTCTGTATGAGGTCAAGGAGGCCATGGAGAAGCAGCGCCAGCACATGTCGGTCGAGATCGCGGGGAGAGTCTGCCAGCGCCTGCAGGAAGTGGCGAAGATACTGGGTGATGCCGGGTTCAACCGTCTCAAGGGCATGTTGCTCGATCACGTCCAGTCGCTGACGCGGGCCGTGGCGGCGCCGCAGGCGCTGGAGCCGATGACGCTGCAGGCGCTGGCCGAGACGCTGTTGCTGGTTGAGGGCACTCTGTCACACCCCGAGCGCTTTGCCGACCACGAATGGGGCGTGGCGGAGCAGGGGGCTGCCTGGCTCGCCCGCGCCCTGCTGGATGAGGCGACCGGCGTGCTGTTGAATGAGAGCAAATCGGCCATTGCGATCGCCAAGCGCGGTATCACGGCCTACATTGAATCGGGTTACGACCTCAACCATGTGGCGAACGTGGGCACCAGCCTGTCGCTGGTAAAGGGGGCCTTGTATGTGCTCGGACACCCGCGTGCGGCCAGCGTCCTGCAGTGCTGCGCGCGCTACATAGAGGTGTGCCGGTCGGGCACCGGCGATGCCGGACACCGGCAGTCCGTCGAGACCCTGGCCGATGCGCTGATCAGCATCGAGTGTTATCTGGATGCCCTGACGCTCTCGGATGAACCGAATGACAGCCTGCTGGCGATCGCCGAGGAGAGCGTGTCGGAACTGGAGGCCGCTGCCTGAGCCCGGGCAGCGCCTGGTCCGGCGCCGGGTGAGGGGTCGCCCGCCGCGAGCGCGGTCCGGTGCGCGCCCGCCAACGTGAAGCTGTAGAGGAGAACACTGCGTGTCGAGTTGGCTGTTGCCGATCATCTGTTTTGTATTGGCGGTGCTGTGCCTGCTGTGTGCGCTGCGCCTGACGGGGCGGCTCCAGTGGTTGCTGGGGTGGCTGCGGGGCATGGCGGCGATCGCGTGCGCCGGCGCGGCGTTCGGCCTGGGGGGCGTCTGCTTCGATCTGCTGAACTACCGCCCGGTGGCGGCGGAGCCCTGGGTCGGCAATATCAGTTTTCAACAGACCGCCCCCCAGCGCTATGAGGCGCGCCTGGTAGACGCTGACGGCAAGCAGACCACCTACCTGCTCTCCGGCGATCAGTGGCAATTGGATGTCCGCGTGTTCAGTTGGCAGCTGGGTGAGCAGGCGCCCGCGCTGTACCGCTTCGATCGCCTCAGCGGCCGCTATCTGACGCTGGAGCAGGAGCGCGGCCAAGCCAAAACCAGCTACGCCATCGCCCCGTCGGTGCTGGTCGATGCCTGGGAAGCCATTAAACACTTCGGGCTCGCAGTTCCCTTGCTGAAGGCGGGAACGCGCAGCATCAGCTTTCTGCCGATGGCTGACGGCGCCGTCTATTCCCTCTCTCTCGGCGCGGATGGCTTCCTCGGCCAGCCGCTGAACCAGGCGGCCAGTTCCGCCATGGCTGACTGGTACTCCAGCACCTAGCCGTTTATCATCCCTGGCGGCCGGGGCCTCGATGCGGGGCGCCGGCCGCTTTTGTCGTTGTCCCGGTGCGGCCGCTACCCAGCACCGCGCGGCGGCCGTCGCCGATCCGGGCGACTCGGCGTAACCCAAGGCTTGGAGTGTTCAGTGGTTGAGTTCTTAAGCGATTACGGCTTGTTTTTATTGAAAGCGGTTACCGTGGTGGCTGCGTTTGCGGTGATTGTCGGCACGGTGGTCGCCGCTGGCGCGCGCGGCGTCCGGGAGGAGCGGGGCCATATCGAGGTGCTCCACCTCAACGAGCGGTTCGACCAGCTCGCCGCTGCGCTGAAGGACGTGGTGCTGGATGCCGCCGCCATCAAACAGGACCTGAAGCAGCAGAAGAAGGCGGAAAAGGACGCCCACAAGGCCAGCCGCAAGGCGCAGAAGAAGCGCCGCGGCGGCGTCGATGCCGAGCACCGGGCAGAGGACCGGCGCCGGCGGCTCTACGTCATTGACTTCGATGGTGACATCAAGGCCAGCGCGGTCCGGCAGCTGCGTGAAGAGATCAGCGCGGTGCTGACGCTGGCGACGGCCATGGACGAGGTCGTGGTCAAGCTGGAGAGCGGCGGGGGCATGGTGCACAGCTACGGGCTGGCTGCCTCGCAGCTGCAGCGCATCAGAAACCGCGGCGTCCCTCTCACGGTCTGCGTCGATAAAGTGGCAGCCAGCGGCGGTTACATGATGGCCTGCATCGCCAACAAGATTATCGCGGCGCCGTTCGCTATGTTAGGATCGATCGGGGTGGTGGCGCAGCTGCCCAATTTCAATCGACTGCTGAAGAAGCACGATGTCGACTTCGAGATGCTCACGGCGGGCGAGTACAAGCGCACGCTGACCTTGTTCGGTGAGAACACCGACAAGGGCCGCGAAAAATTTGTCGAGGAGCTCGAGCAGACGCACGAACTGTTCAAGGTGTTCGTTCAGGAGCACCGTCCGCAAGTCGACATCGACCGCATCGCCACGGGTGAGGTCTGGTTCGGCACGCAGGCCATCGGCAAAAAGCTGGTCGACGAGATCAACACCAGTGATCAATATCTCATGGATCAGCGGGATTCCGCCGATCTCTATGAAGTCAGATACGTCGCCAAGCGCTCGGTTCAGGAGCGCCTCGGTCTGGCGGCGGAGGGCGCGCTCAGTCGGACGATTGAGCGGGCTTTGGCGGGGCTGCAGCAGTCCCGATTCTTCACCTGAGGAGACCGCCATGTCTACGATACCGCCTACCTTCAAGGCGCTGGTGATCAGCGCACGGGAAGACCGCTACCAGACCGTGCTCACCGAGCGCTCGCTCGACGAGCTGCCCGACCACGATGTGCTGATCCGGGTGCGCTATTCCTCGCTCAACTATAAGGATGCGCTGTCCTCCGCCGGCAACAAGGGCGTGACCCGCAGTTATCCCCATACGCCCGGCATCGACGCTGCCGGCGAAGTGGTCGAGTGTGCCAGCGGGCAGTTCCGCCCGGGCGATGCGGTGGTGGTATTCGGCTACGACCTCGGCATGAACACGTCCGGCGGGCTGGCCGAATATATCAGAGTGCCCGCGTCCTGGGTGCTGCCGCTGCCGGCCGGTCTCGATGCGCGCACCGCCATGAGTTATGGCACCGCCGGCATCACGGCCGCATTGAGCGTCATGAAGCTGCAGCTGCTCGGCGTGCAGCCACCGGCACCGGTGGTTGTCACCGGGGCCACCGGCGGCGTCGGCACCATGAGCGTGCTGTTTCTGGGCAACCTGGGCTATGAGATCACGGCGGTCAGCGGCAAGGCTACTGCGAGCGAATTGCTGGGACGTCTTGGCGCCAGTCACTTCGTGCCGCGCGAGACCTTCTCAGAGGAGAACCCGCGGCCGCTGCTCAAACCCCAGTACGATGGGGCGATCGACTGCGTGGGTGGCACCACCCTGGCCAATCTGCTCAAGGTGATCCGCCACAGCGGCGCCGTGGCCTGCAGCGGCCTGGTGCAGTCCCCCGATCTGCCGGCCACAGTCTTTCCCTTTATCCTGCGGGGCGTCAGTCTGCTGGGCATCGATTCGGTGGAGCTGGCGCTGGAGCATAAGCGGCGCGCCTGGGACTGGATCGCCGCCCACCACGATGCGCACAAGCTCTCGCACCTGGTGTGTGAGATCGCGCTGGCCGATGCGCCGGCCGCGTTGGCGGACCTGCTCAAAGGCGCCGGCAGGGGCCGCTACCTGGTCCGCATTTAAGACCCGGCACGCGCCGCGCCCGCCGTCGCGACCTGGGGATACTGGTGGTAGATTCTAGTCGGGTCATTGATAAGGTTTGGTATGTCTGAGAAAAACGCCAGCGCGGCGGGTCATTGGGACGACGAGGCGGATATTGTCGTCGTCGGTTTGGGTGCCGCCGGCGCCGCCGCCGCCATCGAGGCCCGGGAGCAGGGCGCCCGGGTCCTGGTGCTCGAGCGCTTCAGTGGCGGTGGCGCGACGCGGATGAGCGGCGGCATCTACTACGCCGGTGGCGGTACGCGGCACCAGCGTGATGCCGGCTTCGAGGACAGCGCCGACAACATGTACGCCTATCTGAAGCAGGAGGTGCAGGATGTCGTCTCCGACCGCACCGTGCGCAGATTCTGTGACGAGAGCCTCGACAACATCGCATGGCTCGAAAGCAACGGCGTCGTGTTCGGATCGGCCTACTGTCCCTTCAAGACCGCGTACCCCACCGCCAGCTACAACCTCTATTACTCCGGCAACGAGTCATTCGCGCCCTACAGCGAACACGCCCGGCCCGCGCCGCGCGGCCACAAGCCGCTGGGCAGGGGCCTGGGGGGCGCCAAAATTTTCCAGCCGCTGCATGACAGCGCGCTGACCAAGGGCGCGCGGGTGCGCAAGCAGTGCCGCGTGACCGGTCTGATCACCGACGCACAGGGCAGGGTGATCGGGGTGGAGGCCAGCGCGCTCCCGGAGGGGAGCTTCTGGCAGCGCCTGCACGCCCTGATCAGCGCGCTGGAGTACGGTACCCGCTACGTCACGCTGGCCATTCCACCCTTCCGGCACGTCACGGGGCGTCTGTACGCGCTGGCTGAGCGCTTTGCCAAACCCCTGCGCATCCGCGCGCGCCAGGGCGTGGTGCTGGCCTCCGGCGGCTTTATCTACAACCGCGAGATGGTGCGCCAGGCCGATCCCCGCTTCATCGTGGGCACGCCGCTGGGCTGCCACGGCGATGACGGCAGCGGCATCAATATGGGGCGTGCCATCGGCGGCGCCACCGGCAATATGAGCAAGATTTCGACCTGGCGCTTCATCAATCCGCCGCGCTCGTTTCCCAAGGGCATGCTGGTGGGGCGCAGCGGCAAGCGCCTGTGCAATGAGATGCTCTACGGTGCCAGGACCGGCGACTACAT
>Ga0316188_10001316_pt1 | contig 11707 bp, 9 predicted proteins | sample Phiworburrow1_MG_FD_204933 | JGI IMG/M metagenome (GOLD analysis project Ga0316188, IMG submission 204933) | Coastal sediment microbial communities from Maine, United States - Phippsburg worm burrow 1 | ecosystem: Environmental > Aquatic > Marine > Coastal > Sediment | place: USA: Maine... | reverse complement strand
TGGTCGCTATTATTCATTACCCTGTTGTACTTCACCGCACCGGCACTGGCGACGTTTACCAAGTTGCAGATTCTGGATCCGAATTTGGCGACCAGTATTATTGGTAAGTCGGTGGAGTCTGTCATGTCGCTGGACTGGATCAAGAACTGGAGTGCGGTAGGCATGTTGGCTATTTCCGATGCCAATGGTGACGGGATCTTGCAAATCAATGAGTTCTTTATGCGCGGTGACATCGTGGTGCTGGCGACACCAGAGATTGCCGGATTACCCTACGTGATTTCCGGTCTGGTCGCAGCAGGGGGCATGGCTGCAGCCATGTCAACCGCTGATGGACTGTTGCTGGCCATCGCCAATGCCTTGTCCCATGACTTGTACTACAAGATTATCGACCCCAAGGCGGAAACAAAGAAGCGTCTGATCGTGGCCCGGGTGTTGCTCATCGCAATTGGTATTGCAGGCGCCCTGGTGGCGAGTATGAAACTCACCGGGATCCTCGGCGCGGTGGCATGGGCGTTCTGCTTCGCTATGTCGGGGCTGTTCTTCCCACTGGTGCTTGGCGTGTGGTGGAAACGTGCTAATCGTGCCGGGGCGATTGCCGGCATGGCGGTCGGTCTGGGCGTCGGCTCATGGTATTTGTACATGGTCAAATTCGCCGGTATGACACCTTGGCTTGGTCTGGATGACCTGCGCTTCGGTATTATTGGTGCCTCCGCGAGTCTGGTGTCGATGGTGGTAGTGACCTTGATGACACCAGCGCCGGATGCGGAAACGCAAGCCATGGTAGACGAGATCCGTATACCCAGAGGGAAGACTTATATCGAAGGCCATTAATCGTCTTTACAAGTAATTTATGCCAGGACGGGGTAACTCGTCCTGGCATATTTTTTTGTGTAACGGTATTTTAGTACGATTGATAAATTGATTTTAGGATTTGAACATGACTGAAGCTTTCCCTTTATGGGTTCTGGTTATTGATTATATTCTTGGCGTGGTGATGTGGACCTTGATAGGTCGTTTTGGAATGCGGCTATTTTTGCCCGAAGAGAGCCAGTTTTTTTTCTCGCGGTTTTTTATTCGCGTGACGGATCCTCTGCTCAAGCTGTTCGCACCCATTACCCCGTCATTTCTGGTGGCGCCGATGGTGCCATTGTATGTGGCCTGGTTTTTTTACATGACGCGATTTTATATCATGCCCTGGTTGTTGGGATATTCGGTCATGGGGATGCTATCATTTCCCCTCGAGAGTGAAATTGCCCAGGGTGTTGCGTATATCATTGGATTGATAGTCAATTAACTGACGATGTTTTCCCCGCCCACCCATACACCGATCATTGCTTTGCCAGCCCTAGTGGTCGATCTGGAAACTACCGGTTTAAACGTCAAAACGGACCGGGTTATACAGATCGCAGCCCTGGCAATGGAAGGTGACAAGCTATTATCGACACCACGTTTGGAATGTCTGGTGAATCCCGATATGCCAATCCCCGCGTCCTCATCGGCCATACATGGTATTCATGATCATACAGTCGCGGACGCACCCGGTTTAGTAGAGATGGCGGATAGCTTGCAGGAATTGCTGAATGACCGCGTCGTGGTGGGACACAACATCGGTTTTGACATCGCTATTTTACGGCATGAATTTGCCCGCCTGGGTCTGGCCTGGCATGAGCCCGCGGTCATCGATATTGGCCAGTTACTCGGGGCATTACGGCCTTCCTTACCCGACCTGGGTCTGGAAACTGTAACTGCTTTTCTCGGGGTCACGATTCAAAACCGGCACACGGCCATGGGTGATTGTATGGCCACCGCACAGGCCTGGACACAGCTGATTCCCCTGCTACGTGACAAGGAAATCCGTACCCTGGGCGAGGCGCAGGCCCTGGCTAGTCAACGCCAGGACCTGACCTTACGGCAGGCGCAATCCGGTTGGTTTACCACCCCCGATGAATTGATCGAAACCCCGCTGCCGAAATTGCCGCGCATCGACAGTTATGTGTTTGCCCGGCGTCTGACCGAGTTAATGAGCAGCCCGGTCAGAGTCGTGTCGGCAGAAACCCGATTACGAGAAGCTGCACAGACTATGGTTCAGTATCACGTGGGCGCCTTATTGATCGGAGAGGAGGGCAAAGTCCCTGCTGGCATTATTACCGAGAATGATCTATTGCGCGTCACCGCTACCGACACAATGGATTTTGATTCTGCCAGCGTGTCCGAGATCATGAGTTCGCCGGTGGAATGCATGCATGAGGATGAAATGTTATACCGTGCCTTAGGGCGTATGGATCGGACCGGCATACGCCATTTGTGTGTCGTTAATGAAAACGGCCTACCGGTGGGAATGGTCTCTCAGCGCGATTTACTGCAGCATCGCGCTCGTGGTAGCGATGTCCTTAATGATGCTTTGCACGCGGCGCAAGATACACCCGCCTTAGCTACTGCTTTTGCGCAAGTTACATCCGTTGCTACACGCCTGGTGTCTGAGGGGATGGCCGGTGTTGAGGTGGCGCGGGTTATTTCCACCGAGTTACAGGCCTTAACCGCGCGGGTGGCGCAACTCAGTATTGAACGTATGCAAGCCTTGGGTAAAGGTTCGCCACCGGCGCCATGGTGTGTGCTGGTGTTGGGTTCGGGCGGGCGTGGTGAGAGTTTATTGAGCGCCGATCAGGATAATGCGCTGATTCATTCCGGTACAGCGGAAGATGATGTCTGGTTTGCCGCCTTCGGAGAAATCATGGCCGATATGCTGGATGCGGCAGGCGTACCACGTTGTCAGGGGGATGTCATGGTCTCCTCCGCCCAGTGGCGTGGAAGCCTGCAAGATTGGCATCGGCGCATCGAAGACTGGTTGCGTCGCGCCCGCCCTCAGGATTTACTGAATGTAGATATCTTTTTTGATCTACGGCCCGTTGCAGGTAACCTCGATTTCGCCCGGCAATTACAAAAAACCGCCATTGCCACGGCTTCCACCACACGTGCATTTCTTGGACTAATGGCTCAATCGGTACAAGCCGTTGCGCCGCGCTTCAGTCTGTTTGGTCGCCTCAAGGTTGATGCTGGGCGGATTAATCTCAAACGCGATGGCACTTTACCCTTAGTCAGTTTTGCCAGGACACTGGCCTTACGTGTTGGTTCCACTTCACGCGCAACTCCGGATCGTTTGCGTGATGCCGTCACCGCCGGCCGGTTGGCCGATGGCGATGCCAACAGGTTGATTGAATTACACAATCGTTTGCTAACCCACGTGCTTGCGCAGCAGTTGCGGGATCTTGAAGAAGGTGTGCCGACCGGCAGCAGTATCGAAGTCAAACATCTCAGCCGCAAACAGTACGCGGATCTTATACGTGGATTAAAGCATCTGGAAACGATGGTGAGAGAAATATTGAGTCTGGTTGCCAGTTAGTTATTCATTTCAAGCAAGCTGTCCGGATCAAGCGCACGCCGTAAGTCGCGACGGACGCTCTGCCAGCGAAAACGGATAGAGTTTTTGACAATCTCTTCGTCGAGCTGCTTTATATCCTCCACGATTGGCGCCCACTTGACCAAGGCCTGCGGACTTTCACTAAAGGGTGTCTCGTTATCAGTTACAGATTTCCAGTCACAGTCGGCGACACGTTGGCGAACCTGCTGTGTAGTGCGGTTATAGTCGCTACCGGCATCCTGAGGGATGCCCGTCTCTTCCAGGATGGTCTCGAGCGCGCCCTTTATTAATTGGGATACGCTTTGTTCTGTCGCGTTTGGGGTATGCATGAGTAAACCACCGGTATACACACAGAGATCAGACAGGCAGGCGAGCCATATTTGCCACTTGGCAATATTAATAGAGACCACGAAGTCATCGTTGTTGAATAATTCCGGGTAGCGCATACCCGCACGTGTGCGCAAATAACCGTAGAGGGAGGATTGTGCCATGAAGCTTGCACGGGTGTTGAGGAATTGATGCAAGCTGTCGCGATCGGTAATCGGTTGCGTACGTCGCCAGCGATCCAGTCCGAGATATTCTTTTAATAAAGTCAACAACAGGGAAGGGTTGATGAGTACGTCGATGAGACGTCGAGGATCTTGTTTCATGGCGTAATTTATTCTATAGCCAGGCGCTGACGACAAGCGTGTAATGGTGTGGTGGCTTATCGATGCGCCCGTTCTTATTTTAATATCATTTCAATGGCAATCCACTTGCCATCCCGTTTACAGAACTTGTACTTGCTTTCGGAAATAGATTTTGTTGACCGATTTATAATTCGCAGGTCGCGGCATTGTATATCTCCGTCCTGATAAGTGGAGAGAGGATTTACCAGGCCGGAGTTTCCGGTCTTGTCGTTTTTCCAGGCTAGTTTTTCACCGTCGTTCTTTGAATCGAGCGCTCTGTAGACGGCGTTCCAAAACATCTCACCGTCTTCCTTATTAAAATCGGAAATTGGCGCGACATCATGCATGAATCCCGGATTCGCCGCATACAGAGCTGGCATGTACAAGAATAAAGCAATGGCTATGGCTCTATGCATAAAGTAACGACCTCCGGTTCCGTTGCCTAAAATTAAATGCCATGCTAAGGAAGTGTCCATGCGCATAGCCAGCGACACCATAAGTATGAATGATGATTAAGGCAGCTTGCTAAACATCTCGGAAATGGCGTAACCCAGGCGTTGTTTTGAAACTTCGGGCGACAGATTTTTAATTTCTGCGGTAGCCGCGCCGGCCCAGATGGCAAAACCACTGTTGCCGTCAATCAGCACGACCATGAGGGCGCCTTGAGGGACATTTTCGAGCACTTTGAGCTTGGTGTTGGGATCAGTTTTGGTTTTCAAAGCCGCCATATCCACGCCCAAGGCGTAGGCAACAACGACATCAGGCTTTGTGGACACTTGGGTCATACCGCGTTCGCGCAATTCCTGATTGATAAGCAAGGTGATTTCTGCGTCGGCATCATACTTAGGCGGTTCCCATTTGCCTTCCGGATCTTTTAATATCCCGGCCGAACCCAGCCAGGCATATGTCTTGTAGCCCTTGATATTTGCCTTCGGATCGGCCTCGGTTGTGGTCTTGATATCATCCTTCGGAAAGGATTGGCAACCCGCGAGGACGAAAATACACATGACCAGTGCGTGAAGATAAATTTTTGGCATAGAATATCCCTCTGAAAATATATGCTTATCTTAAAGCATGAACGCATACTTTAGCTTGTCTTGTGTCACGACTGCAACAAAGAAAATTTACCTGTAGATTCATTGTCAAGCGGCGTTGCGATAATCCTGTGGCGATTTTCCCGTCCAGCGCTTAAAGGCCCGGGAAAAGTTGCTGGGTTCTGAGAAGCCGAGCATGTAGGTGATCTCACTGACACTGAGTCGTGAGTTGCGTATATATTGTTCAGCTAATTCACGCCGCGTCTCCTCCAGTATTTGTTTATAGTTATAACCCTTTTCCTCAAGCCTGCGTTGCAGGCTGCGCAGACTCATATTCAAACTCTCGGCGATGTGTTTCTCGGATACGCTCCCCGAAGTAAGGGTGTCGGTTAATTTTGTTTTTACCTGCATCACGATGTCGCTTTTGTCCATTTTGGCGAGGTAGCCTTTGATGATTTTGTCACAGGACAGGGCGAGTTCAATGTTGGCCGTGGGTAGTTGCTTTTCGATATTGTGTTTATCAAATATAAAAATGTTCTGTTCACTGTTAAATAAAATATTGGGACCAAAGTAGTTGTAATAGCGTTCAGCACAATCAGGCAAAGGTCGTTTGACCTGCATGCGCAGCGGCATCAGATCTTTACCGGCCGATATCCGACATAGATGTAATATCAATGCCATGCCTGCATCAATGGAATAGAGTGCCGGTTGCGGACTAAATTCATTCGGGACACTGAATGTCATCAATTCATATCCTTCTGTCGTCTCACCCAACGACATGGTGGCCGCACTGTTCACGATACGCACGTAGCGTTCAGCCCGTTGTATCGCCTCTTTGAGCGTGCTGCTCGCCAGCCAGGCAAAACCAAGGGCATGTAAATTAGAAGGATGCCAGTAATCGATTACGCGTAGGCCGAAGCAGGGGTCAGCGCTGGCTTCGCCAGCCAGCTGCCACAATTTTGTCATTGCCGGGAAGGAGTAGCGCGCATTCTCATCGAAGAGTTTGGCCGGGTCGAGTCCGGCCTGTTTGAGGATGGCACGGCTATCGAGGCCATAGCCGTCCAGGGTTCGCGCGACGACCAAGGCATTGGCCGTCAATACCGTGGGGACGATACTGCCCATCGACCGCTCGAGGTCCATCATATTTAACGCCCTGTTTCGCCATTATTCCACCGCCAAGGATAACAACTTGGCGCACCAAGACAAGCCTGAATAGGCAGCCTGCCTTAATTTTAACTCAGGTAATAAGTCAACCCAACCCATCCTGAGATGGACCAAAGCAGAGGAGTAAGGCAATGGCCTGGACAGAGCATTACAATACATATAAGCAACACACCATTAAAGAGCCTATCACCTTCGTTGGTATCGGGCTGCATACAGGCAAAAATGTATCGGCGGTTATCCGCCCCGCGGGTGAGAATTCCGGTATCAATTTTATGCGCAAGGATGTCCCCGCCGGTCGTGGTTTTATCACGGGGAAATGGTACAAAGTAACCGATACCCATATGAGTACTTCGTTGAGTAATGAGCATGGGATAATCATTAAAACCGTCGAGCACTTGATTGCTGCCCTGCGCGGATGTGGGATTGACAACGCTCTGATTGAGGTTGACGGGCCCGAGATTCCGATTATGGATGGGAGTGCGGCACCATTCGTCGATACATTACTGAAAATCGGTTTAAAGGAGCAGTCTGCGCCACGAAATTTAATCTGGGTGCATCGGCCGATTGAATATCGCAATGGTGATAAGTACGCGATCATGATGCCGGAGAATCGGACTCGTTATACCGTGGAGATAGAATTTGACAACGAGCTGATTGGCACACAGGTTTCCTCCTTTGATTTGGTCAATGACAATATTAAATATATTGCCCCGGCGCGGACATTTGGTTTTATGGATCAGGTATCGCAACTGGAGCGTGAGGGTTTGATTAAAGGTGGGTCATTGTCTAACGCCGTGTTAGTCGATGGCAAAAATATCCTGAATAAGGATGGTTTGCGTTTTAAAGATGAGTTTGTTCGGCACAAAATTCTCGACTGTATCGGGGACTTCGGATTAATCGGTTTACAGATTCTGGGCCACTACTACGCGAAAAGGCCTGGGCACGAGACAAATCACCAGTTTATTCGCAACCTGTTTAATCGTCGTGATGCCTGGTCGTATATCACGGTCGAGGACTATCATCGTTTGACTGGCGTGCATCCGGATATGGGTAAGCGTCTCCGGGAAGAAGAAAGTTATACAGAGGATGACAGACAAAAACTCGGCAGCTTACAGCCCAGTTGAACCATTACCATTAGCAACATTTAGCTTGAACAAGGATGTTCGCTCCAGGCATGAGCATGGCGCCGTCATTTGGATATAAGGGAGATTTGAGGGACTTATGGATCAAGTGCGCGCAGGGAAAATGTGATTGATATAGGCTAAAAGCACGTGAAATAATTATTGTTTATGTGTGCAGGTTTTATCGCTGGCTTTGGTGTGCATAGGAGTAGATGTTTAAATGCAATCCAATGTTGAGCTGGACTATGCTGCCATGTTGGCTAAAGCTGCTTTGGTGCTTTTTATGGCGCCGCTGATTTGACCCAGTCCTCTTTCGGCCACTTATGTGCCGAGTATTTTATAATTGTTCCGGGTATTCGCGCATTCCCTTTTGCTGGTATTGGTTATTTGCGTGCAGAGATACTTGAATCAACATTGAGGGTGTTGAGAATCCTGATCGGTGGGAAATTGCCCAATATCCTGATGTTTATGTTTGTCTATAGGGTTTTCCGGCATAAAATCTTCTCGAATAAACTATGGATACTGTATCTGGCGGATTTTGTATGTACCTTCATCAGTGTGTCGATGGGATTGGATTATTATCAGAACCACCTGGGGTTTGGTTGGGTCACCGTATCGGAACTGGGTGGTGTCACATTATGGACCACGGCCTTACTGTTGATGACGCTTGCTTTGTTTCTTAGCTGTCAAAATATAGGGTTAGACCGCCAGGGATTATTCACTCCATTTGGAGCTGGAATCGTGGGCTGGTTTTTCGAAAGATTGTTATTTTATTTAACATAAGTGAAAATATTAGGAATTCATCCAAGGATGGGTCTTATCAATTTGAGCACGGATAATTTCCTAAATGTATGGTCGAGTCTTCTTGCCGTGTGCCTGCTCGGCCTACTGCTGGATGCCTGCGTGCATACAAATGAGCTGCGCCCGGATATGCTGGAGGCCCCAAAGTTAAAGCAGGAATACCGCGTGCATTGGGACAAAGGGCGCGTCAATAATACACTAAACGTCTTTACAGTATCACATAACGGTAAATATCTGGTTGCCGGCGGTCTGCGTTATGGGATACGCCTCTACAGTACACAATCACGCCGGCTGCTGCGCGAGTTCATCGACCCCGGCGACCGCGAAATCCAACAGGTCCATCCGAGTAAGCGTGGCATCTATGCGCTGGTGTTTTCTGCGGATGATAACAGGTTAGTTACAGGGGACGAGAATTCGCAGCTGACGGTCTGGCAGGTGGAGACCGGCGCGGTGCTGCAGCGTATCGACGTCGGTGGCGGCCGCATCAATGCTCTGGCGATATCCGCGAGTGGCGGGCTCCTGGCCGTGGGTACACAAACCGGTCAGCTGCGGATCTATGACGTGCGTGACATGACAGAGAAATACGCTAACCGACTGTACACTTTTGGCCCTGACAACAGGCTACCGGCACCGGTTACGAACCTGGCCTTTTCGCAGCACGGCCACGAACTGGCAGTGATCAGTGGCGATGAGCGTTTTTCCTACCTGTGGCATTACACGCAGGGGCAGCAACTGCAACGCCTGCCGACGATCCCATGGGGGCAACAGCACGTCGGTGCACCCTTGCAAGGCAACTACTTTGCGAACCGGATCCAGTTCTGGGATATGGATAATCTCGGCACCTTCCAGCTGCAGGACCCGGACGAGGTGAAGCACGGTATTTATGGCACGGCGGTCGCGATATCCGCGGATCAAACTCGGTTAGTGCGTAGTGTCACGCACGGGGAAATCCAAGTCTGGGATTTGACGGTAAAAAAACTCATCCGCACATGGAAATATAGTCATCGCAGCTATCCGATCGATGCCATCCACATCCTGCCGGACAACAAGACGATCGCCGTCTTGATCAAACAGGACCATGTCATCAGCTTTCGCGACATGCTCAGCGGCGAAGAGTTGTTACCACTAGATCGTGCTTGGGTGTTCAGCAGTAAACCGGTGTATATCAATCATGGTCCATATGCGCTGTCTGCCGATGGCAGTCGATATCTGGTTGGCCTGCGTGTCATCGACACGCAGGCTCTGCAGGCGATCACCGAAATTGAAGTGGAGAACGCGTATGTTGGCACACAGCAGGGGGCTGCGATATCGACCGACAATCGCCTGCTTGCCGGTAGCATGAATACCAAATCCGGTAACTATCTGGCCGTTTGGGAGCTGGACTCTAAACGGCAGATCCTGAAAGTTGAAGGCAATTTCGGTCAGACGGCATTTACCCATCAGAATAAAAACCTGCTTTATCTGGATCGAGAATATCGTCTGCATAACATCTCGCTGGCCACCGCTAAGGAAGACTATGTCATCGACGAATATCGACTGATCCTGGAGGGCAGAGAGGATTTGCCTCGGGGCATAGATATCCGGGTCGTCGGGGATAGAATATTTATTGCGGTCAACACCAAGTATGATCACGGTTATATCGCGATCCATGATGCCGTAGACGGGCGCCGGCTCGGCGTGGTCAGGGATAGCGAATTCACCTTGATACGAAATTTCACGGTCTCTGATGACGGTCGGCTGTTGGCCGTCTGCTCAAAGACCACCGAGGATTCGCCGGCCCGGCTCCTGGTGCTCGATACCCGGACAGGCAAGCGGCAAGCCGAGCTACCAAAAGATATTTCGCCCGCACTGCTTACGTTTATGCCCGATCGGCAGACCCTGCTGGTCATAGACACCGCTCAGATCGGTCACTATTGGGATTTACAGAAAAACACGATAGTACAGCAGACGCGATTTGGCTGGGAACCCATAGCGCCGAGGAGTATCAGCAACCCGCTGTTTTCTCCGGACGGTAAGCGCCTGTATATCCATGGAACGATCTGGGACAGCCGTTCTGCGCGGCTAATTTTCCCCGCTGAATAGGGGTTGGGCATAATATGAGGAAAATATCATGTTAAGGATGATGAAAAAAAGATATTCACTGTTACTTGTGTCTGTGGCCATGCCGGCGGTAGGCGGTGGAGCGGAATTCTCCATGCAGGAGAACTCGGCCATCCATATCCGGCGAGAGGTTGATAATTCCTTTTCGCGGCAAATGATCCAACTGGGCTGGGAGCAATGCCTTCTGGAGAAGAAGATTTACTTAAAGGCGCGTGAATCCAGTCCGAGTTCCTGGGCCTCTGTGGAATTAGACATCAAAAAGCGATATCCGAATTATAATCTGGATCGGCCTACCGCAGCCGAACCAAAATGGTCGTTAATTGATATTACGATTGAGAATGAGTACTTCTACGGTAATCGGTACGCGCTCAATAAAAAAGGCAATAAATACACGATTTCCACTGATGGTGCCTGTGAAGTGATTGCGACCCCAGACGAGTCGATGGAAATTGACGATGGGCAACACCGTTATTTACTGAATATCACTGCCGGAACGGGAACAAAACTGGGCAGCCCGGTTGAGTCATTAAAGCGATCAGATGCCGATTCGCGAACAAAAAATATTGCGTCGGCGGCTCAGGCGATTTCAACCAAGGTTGGCGACTCAGAAAAGTTGGTAGAGTCGGCTGGATCAGAACAGGTAGCCGGTCAGACCTGCAACTATCGTGTGTTGGCCGGCACCAGTAAAAGCAAGATCTGCTATTGGTCGGTGTCTAGTTATTATCCCGCAATAATGGAACGGCCGATTATCTTAAAAAGTGTGATTGCGACAGGCAAGACGAATAATGTTAGTACCGCCACGAAATTCGAAATTTTACGCTCACTAGATAGCAAATTGTTTACACCACCCGCTGAGGTGAAGTTGCAGGACCGGACTAAGTTCTAAATATAAACTGATCGTTACTTAGACTTTGGTCCCCTTTTTTGTAAATTAAATTCTGCAGTTGTACACGGCATTAAAGTTTTGCCCAATTATTTATTAGCACGATTGGCGACTAACTCATCTACGACACTGGGATCGGCCAGGGTCGAGATGTCGCCCAGATTTCCCAGGTCATTCTCTGCAATCTTACGCAAAATGCGCCGCATGATTTTACCGGAGCGGGTTTTGGGCAGACCGGGGGCGAACTGGATGACATCCGGTTTGGCGATAGCGCCGATTTCGTTACGACACATTTCCACCAACTCTGCTCTGAGCTTGTCGCTGGGTTCCACCCCTTTGATTGGGGTCACATAGGCGTAGATGCCCTGGCCCTTTATGTCATGGGGGTAACCCACCACCGCGGCCTCGGCGACGTCCGGATGCAAGACCAGCGCGCTTTCCACTTCGGCGGTACCCATACGATGCCCGGACACATTCAGCACGTCATCCATGCGCCCGGTAATCCAGTAATAGCCATC
>Ga0316188_10001315_pt1 | contig 11712 bp, 9 predicted proteins | sample Phiworburrow1_MG_FD_204933 | JGI IMG/M metagenome (GOLD analysis project Ga0316188, IMG submission 204933) | Coastal sediment microbial communities from Maine, United States - Phippsburg worm burrow 1 | ecosystem: Environmental > Aquatic > Marine > Coastal > Sediment | place: USA: Maine... | reverse complement strand
CTCGTGGAAGGGGTCTTTCACCATGGGGGTGCCAAGAATGAAGCGAACCTGGCTTCGGGTCATCCCGATTTCCACCTGCTCAATAGCTTCGTCGTCCAGGTGATTGCCCTGGAGGATATCCACCTTGTAGACACAGCCGGCCAGGGAAAGCGCGCATAACAGCGCAATCACCGGTTTGGCGAGGCGGGATAAAGTCGTGTTTCTGTGGTTTTTATGTGTCACGCTGGAGCCAAAGTTGATGGTGAGTAATAATGCGGCGGAAATACTACAACAAAAATCGCCTTGGAACAGGCTTGGTCGAACAAAGGATAAAAAAAGTCATTGAGTAAACAGCTTCGTAAAGCAGGACTGAAGGTAACCCTTCCACGGGTGAAAATCATGGAAGTGCTTGATTCCAGCGACAAGCGTCACCTCAGTGCCGAGGAAATCTATCGCCTTTTAGTGGAGCAGGGCGAAGATTTCGGACTGGCCACGGTGTACCGGGTACTGACCCAGTTTGAAACTGCCGGGCTGGTAAGCCGCAATAATTTCGAAGGCGGCCATGCGGTCTTTGAGCTGGCCGATAACCCCCATCATGACCATATCGTGTGTATCGACTGCGGCATGATTGAAGAATTCGTGGACCAGAGCATCGAGAAGCGCCAGGAAGAGATTGCCACGGAGCACGGCTTCAAGATTGCCGATCATTCCATGATCATCTACGGCCATTGCCAGCGGGAAGATTGCCCCGGCAAGCAGGGCGATTCAGAGTCCTAGCGCGCCTTTCGGCGGGCAGGTCGTGCCGCGGTCTCCAGCATTTCCCGGGCATGCTCCCGGGTACGCTCGGTAATTTTCACGCCGCCCAGCATCCTCGCCAGTTCCTCAACCGTTTCAGATTCGTTTAGCGCATTGATGCGGGTTCGGGTGTGCTCGCCATCGGTGAGCTTGGTGACTTTCAGATGGCGGTGGGCCTGGCTGGCCACCTGGGGCAGGTGGGTGACACACAGGACCTGGCGTTCCTGACCGAGCTCACGCATGCGCTGACCCACGATCTCGGCGATGCCACCGCCCACACCGGCATCCACCTCGTCGAAGACCATGCTGGGGATACGACTGGCCGCGGCGGCCACGACCTGTATCGCGAGGCTGATGCGGGACAGTTCGCCCCCGGAGGCGACTTTTGACAGGGCTGCGGGGGGTTGGCCGGGGTTGGCGCTGACCAGGAATTCCACCTTGTCCAGGCCGTCCAGCTTGTACTGGCTTTCGGGCAGTTGCTCAACTGTGATGACCATCTTGCCGCCCTGCATGCCCAGTTGCTGCATGATGGCGCTGACTTGTTGGGAAAGCTCTTTGGCGGCCTTTCCCCGTTCGACTGAAAGTGTTTTCGCCAGCTTCAGATAGGTCTCCCGAGCCTTTTTGCTCTCAGCGGAGAGTTTCTCCAGGCTCTGGTCGGCGTTTTCCAGTTCGTTCAATTCCTCGGCCAGCTTGTCTGCCAGCTCCGGCAGTTCCTGGGGATCGCAGCGGTGCTTGCGTGCCAGGGAATGAATTGCGGCCAGGCGATCTTCCACCCACTCAAGGCGGGCCGGATCCATATCCAGCTCGGACAGGTAGCGCCCGAGCTCGTCAGAGGCCTCCTGGACCTGTATCGAGGCTTCCTTGACCAAGGCCAGCACTCCCGCCAGTTCCGGATCCAGGGCGGCCAGGGGTTCCAACTGGTGCACGGCGCCCGACAGCAATTGGTAGGCATTGGATTCGTCCGCCTCATACAGGGCGTCCAGGCTGGCCCGGGATTGCTCGGCCAGCCGTCCCGAGTTGGCCAGCTTTAGATGTTCTTCTTCCAGCTCCGGCAGCTCTTCCTTGCTCAGGCCCAGCTGGGTCAGTTCCTGGGACTGGTAGCGCAGCAGGTCCAGCCGGGCGGTCCGGTCAGACTCACTGCTTTGTAGCTGTGCCAACCGTTCCTCAAGTGCCCGCCACTGGCGAAACGCGCCAGCGAGTTGCTCGCGCTGTTCCAGTAATTTGCCGTGGAAATCCACCAGGTCCAGCTGTACCGATCTTTTTGAGAGACTCTGGTGCTCATGTTGACCATGAATATCCACCAGTTGCTCGCCCAGGCCGCGCAGGGTCTGTACCGGCACGCTTTGACCGTTGATGTAGGCCCGGGAGCGTCCGTCTGAGCCCAGGCTGCGCCTGAGCAGGACTTGATCTTCATCGCCCAGGTCTTGTTCGTCCAGCCAGGCCTGGACCTCGGGAAGCTTGTCCAGTTCGAAGGTGGCGCTGAGTTCGGCGCGCTGGGCGCCATGGCGTACGAAGCCCGCATCCGCCCGATCCCCTAGCAGCAGCCCCAGGGCGTCCAGCAGGATGGACTTGCCGGCTCCGGTTTCACCGGTCAGCACGCTCAGGCCCTGGTCAAGCTCCAGCTCCACTTCGTCGATGATGGCGAAATTGCGAATGTGTAGATGGCTGAGCATGGTCGCTTAGTCCTCGGGCCTGCTTCGCTGCATGCTGCTGCGACCCCAGTGCAGCTTGGAGCGCAGGATGCGGTAGTAGTCGTAGCCCTTGGGATGCAGCAGGGTGACGCTGCGTTGGGCCTTGTCCACGGTGACATGCTGCCCTGGCTCGACGGGGCCCAGTGTCTGGCCGTCACAGGTAATCTGGGCGCTGGCGCCGGCCCGTTCCAGCAGGCGAATCACGATCCTGGAATCGCCGCTGACCACGATGGGGCGGTCACTGAGGGTATGCGGGCAAATTGGCGCCATGACCAGGGCATTCAGATCCGGCTGCAAAATCGGTCCGCCGCAGGACAGGGCGTAGCCGGTTGAGCCGGTTGCTGTGGCGACCACAAGCCCGTCACCGCCGTGGGTGTTCACATAGCGACCATCAATCCAGGTCTCGAATTCCAGCATCCGACCGGTATCCCATCTTTGCAGGCATACATCGTTCAGGGCCATGGCCTCTTTTGTGCCCTCCTGGCCTTCAAGGGTGGCGTGCAGCATCTGCCGCTGTTCCACCACGTACTGGCCGGCGAGAATCTGATCCAGCATCTCCAGCATCTTGTCCGGGGTGATATCCGCCAGGAATCCCAGCCGTCCGCGGTTCACGCCCAGCAGGGGAATGCCGGCTTCGGCTGCCGGCCTGCTGGCATGCAACATGGTGCCGTCGCCACCGACTGCGATGACCATGTCCGCTTCCCGGACCAGGTCGTCTGCCGGAAAATTGGTCAGCTTTACGTCATCGAAAGCCATTCCAATAGTGTCCTCGGCCAGGACTCTCAGTCCCCGCTGGCGCAGGAACTGGGCGATGCTTTCCACGGTCTCGCGAATAAGCGGGTCCACTGTGCGTCCCATCAATCCGATGGTCTTGAATTTTGTATGCATAAAACTGGTCTGTGCCAAAACTGCCAATCAGTAACGGTTGTCTATCATGTATCTGCAGGAGTAAAGCGGTTTTTCCACGCAAAACGCTTTCTTAGAGCTTATTCTGCATCACTCCGTGCTATCTCCGACGCGCTGTGCCTATTACAGGTTTGGCCGTCGTTTAGCTTGCTTGACAGCGGTGCAGCGCAACTGCAATCTTGACCGATCAAACCCTGATTGCAAGCGTTTTTTAATAGGAAGCCCATGGGCGACGTAATAAACGATATGTTCCCGGGCGAACGGGCCCAGCACCTGCTCAAAGTGCTGGTGCAGCGGTATATTCGCGAGGGACAGCCCGTGGGTTCGCGTACCTTGTCCAAGGACTCGGGACTGGACCTGAGTGCTGCCACCATCCGCAATGTGATGGTGGACCTGGAGGAGATGGGCTTCGTAAGCTCGCCCCATACCTCTGCGGGCAGGGTTCCCACGCCGCGGGGTTTTCGCTTTTTTGTCGATACTCTGCTGCGGCTGAAACCGCTCTCCAGCAATGAAATGCGGGTGCTGGCAAGCAGGATTTCCGTAGGTGCACAAGACCAGCAGTCCCTGGTGGCCTCGACCTCGGCCATGCTCTCGTCCCTGACCAGCCTGGCCGGTGTGGTCACAACCCCTCGCCAGCCCCATGCCTCGCTGCGGCAGATCGAGTTTCTCTCCCTGTCCGACAAGCGGGTCCTGGCGATCATCGTTATTAATGATCGTGAGGTGCAAAATCGCATCCTCCAGCTGGACAGGGATTACAGCTCCGAGGAACTGGTCAGGGCGGCCAATTACCTGAACGAGAAGTTTGCCGGACGAGAGATCGCCGAGGTCCGTGACATCCTGGTGGCGGAGATGAAATCCACCCGGGAAACCATGAACCGGCTGATGATCGACGCCATCAACATGGCCCAGCGTGCATTTTCTTCCGGGGACGAGAACAATTTTGTCGTGGCGGGGGAGACCAACCTGATGGGCTTTGCCGAGTTGCACGACGTGGACAAGCTGCGCCGCCTGTTTGATGCGTTTAATACCAAGCGCGACATCCTGGGAATGCTGGACAAGGTAGTTAATGCCCAGGGCGTACAAATCTTCATTGGCGAGGAATCCGGCTATTCCGTGATGGATGATTGTTCCCTGGTGGTGGCTCCATATACCGCCAATGATGACGTGGTGGGGGTCCTCGGGGTGATCGGGCCCACCCGCATGGCCTACGAGCGAGTGATTCCAATTGTCGATGTGGCAGCAAAATTGCTCGGTTCGGCCTTGAATTCCAAGTAACCCGGCCCCATTCAGCAGCAAGCTTGACGTTTTTCGGCCCTTCCCCAGGTGTAGGGAGGTCCGTATGTATGTATTTTGGAGGCCCAATCAATGACCGCTGAGCAGCAAAGCTCCAACGATAAACCCCAGGATCCGGTAGAAGTCGCGCCGGAGAGTTCCCAGGAATCCCAGGCTGATGCCCCCGGGGGGGCCGAGGACGAACTGACCAAGGCGAAGCTCCAGGCGGAGGAGTATCGGGACCAGTACATGAGGTCACTGGCTGAGCTGGATAATCTCCGCAAGCGCTCCGAGCGGGAGCTGGAACGGGCCCATAAGTATGGCGTAGATCGCCTGGCCGGCGAGTTGCTGGCGGTTGTGGACAGCCTGGAACTTGGCATTGAGGCCGCTGCCGGGGAAGGCTCCGAGGCAGTCAGGGAGGGCATGCAGGCCACTCTGAAATTGCTGTTGGGCGCCATGCAGAAGTTTGAAATCACCCCGATTGATCCCCTGGGCGAGCCTTTTAACCCCGAGTGGCACGAGGCCATGGCAACCCAGCCTTCGGCGGACGCTGAGCCGGATTCGGTGCTGCTGGTTGTCCAGAAAGGTTACCGGATTCACGACAGGACACTGCGTGCCGCCAGGGTAATTGTGGCGCGCGCACCAGATTAGATGCCATCCGGGCTTGAAAAGCCCTTTGGCAACCCACATTAATCAGTACAAGTTTATGTACATCTTTTTTCGGAGAATAAAGTCATGGGTAAAGTGATTGGAATCGACCTGGGGACCACCAACTCCTGCGTCGCCATCATGGAGGGTGACAAGCCCAAGGTCATTGAGAACAGTGAGGGTGATCGCACAACACCGTCGATCGTCGCACAGACCAAGGATGATGAATGGCTGGTAGGTCAGTCGGCCAAGCGCCAGGCTGTTACCAACCCGACCAACACCATGTTTGCGGTCAAGCGCCTGATCGGTCGTCGTTTCGATGACGCGGTGGTGCAGAAGGACATCGAGATGGTGCCTTACAAGATTGTAGGCGCTGAAAACGGCGATGCCTGGGTCGAGATAAACGGCAAGAAGATGGCCCCGCCGGAAGTCTCCGCCCGCGTGCTGATGAAGATGAAGAAGACCGCCGAGGACTACCTTGGTGAGCCGGTGACCGAAGCTGTGATCACCGTGCCGGCCTACTTCAACGATTCCCAGCGCCAGGCTACCAAGGATGCCGGACGTATCGCGGGTCTTGATGTCAAGCGCATCATTAACGAGCCCACCGCGGCAGCCCTGGCCTACGGCCTGGACAAGAAGCGTGGTGACAGCAAGATTGCGGTCTACGACCTGGGTGGCGGTACCTTCGATATTTCAGTCATCGAGATCGCCGAAATTGATGGTGAGCACCAGTTTGAAGTGCTGGCCACCAACGGTGACACCTTCCTCGGTGGTGAAGATTTTGACAAGCGCCTCATCGACTACCTTGCTGCCGAATTCGAAAAGGAAAGTGGTGTGGATATCCGCAAGGATCCGCTGGCCATGCAGCGCCTGAAGGAAGCTGCCGAGAAAGCCAAGATCGAGGTTTCCACGTCACAGCAAAGTGATGTCAACCTGCCGTACATCACCGCTGACGCTTCCGGTCCCAAGCACTTGAACATCAAGCTGACCCGCTCCAAGGTTGAATCCCTGGTCGAGGATCTGATTGCCCGTACCATCGCGCCCTGCCGCATCGCTTTGAAGGATGCCGGACTTAAAATCACGGAAATTGATGATGTGATCCTGGTCGGCGGTCAGACCCGTATGCCCAAGGTTCAGGATGAAGTTAAGAAGTTTTTCGGTCGTGAGCCCCGCAAGGACTTGAACCCCGATGAGGCCGTGGCGGTTGGCGCCGCGATCCAGGGCGGCGTGCTTTCCGGTGAGGTCAAAGACGTGCTGCTGCTGGACGTTACCCCGCTGTCGCTGGGTATCGAAACCCTCGGTGGCGTGATGACCAAGCTCATCGACAAGAACACCACCATTCCGACCAAGGCGAACCAGGTGTTCTCCACGGCTGATGACAATCAGACTGCAGTAACCATTCATGTGCTGCAGGGCGAGCGTGATCGCGCCCTGGATAACAAGTCACTGGGTCGTTTTGATCTCAGCGACATTCCTCCGGCACCGCGTGGCCTGCCCCAGGTCGAGGTGACTTTCGATATCGATGCTAACGGTATTCTGAACGTCTCGGCCAAGGACAAGGCGACCAACAAGGAACAGAAGATTGTCATCAAGGCCTCCAGTGGTCTGTCTGATGAAGACGTGGATCGCATGGTGAAAGACGCCGAGGCTCACGCCGAGGAAGATCGCAAGTTCCGCGAACTTGTTGAAGCTCGTAACAAGGCCGATGGTCTGATCCACGCGACTGAAAAGTCACTGGAAGATCTTGGCGAGAAGGTGCAGTCCGCGGAGCGCAGCGGTATCGAAGCTGCGGTGGGTGAATTGCGCGAGGCCCTCAAGGGCGAGAACAAGGATGCCATTGAGACCAAGAGCAAGGCATTGTCCGAGGTTTCCGCTTCCCTGGCGCAGCGTGTGTACCAGGAGCAGTCGGCTGCTGAAGGACAGGCCGAGAGCGGCGAAGCTGCCGGCGGCGCTGATGATGTGGTCGATGCCGAATTCGAAGAAGTCAAAGACAACGACCAAGACAAGAAAGCCTGATACCCTCGGGCAACTTGACTCAACCAGGCAGCCGCCGCGACCGTTAGAAGGTCGCGGCGGCTTCTTGGGATTAATTCCAGTAGAAAAAAAGAGTAACGGTGAGGAATGTCCAAACGCGATTATTACGAGGTCCTGGGGGTAGAACGGGGCGCATCGGCGGCAGACCTGAAAAAGGCCTACCGGCGCCTGGCGATGAAGCATCATCCCGACCGGAACCAGGACGACGCAGACGCTGAAGACCTCTTCAAGGAAGCCAAAGAGGCCTACGAAGTCCTGACCGACGAAAACAAACGAGCTCGCTATGACCGCTACGGACATGCGGGTGTGGACAATTCTGCCGGCGGACAAGGCTTTGGCGGCGGCGGTGGTGCGGACGCGTTCAGCGACATGTTTGGCGATGTGTTCGGGGATATTTTCGGCGGCGGTGGTCGACGCGCTCGCAGCCAGGTGTTCCGGGGCGCTGATCTTGCCTACTCCCTTGACCTGGACCTGGAGCAGGCGGTGGCTGGAGAGGCCGTCACTATCGAAGTGCCCACCATGGTGGAGTGCGAGGGATGCAGCGGGAGTGGTGCTGCCGCCGGTTCCAGCCCGGTGGATTGTGAAACCTGCGGTGGTATTGGCCAGGTTCGCATGCAGCAGGGTTTCTTTTCCGTGCAGCAGACCTGTCCGGCGTGCCGGGGTAGCGGCAAGACCATCAAGGACCCCTGCGGGGATTGCTCGGGCCAGGGTCGTACCCGTCAAGACCGCAAGCTGGAAGTGAATGTGCCGGCCGGTGTGGATACTGGAGACAGGATTCGCCTGGGCGGCCAGGGCGAGGCCGGTCGTTCAGGCGGGCCCGCAGGCGATCTGTACGTGGAGATCCACGTGCGCGATCACGAGATTTTTGAGCGCGATGGCGCTGACCTGGCCTGCGAGGTCCCGGTCAGCTTTGTCACCGCGGCACTGGGCGGAACCATCAAGGTGCCGACCCTGAGCGGGGAAGTCTCTTTGAAAATTCCTCACGAGACCCAGACAGGCAAGGTGTTTCGCCTCAGGGGCAAGGGCGTAAAGCCTGTTCGCGGAGGGGCGGTGGGTGACTTGTTCTGCCGCGCGGTGGTGGAGACCCCGGTCAAGTTGTCCGAAAAACAGAAGGCCATGCTGAAAGAATTCGATGAGTCCCTGCGTGGTCACGGGACCCGCCACAGCCCCAAGGAAAGCGGGTGGCTGGATGGCGTGAAGAATTTTTTTGAGAATATCGGATCGTGAGCACCCAGACCCGGAAATCCCTGAGCGTCGCCCTGCTGGGGGCCAGTGGTCGTATGGGCCGGGAAGTGCTGGCCTTGCTGCCGGGAAATGCCGGGTTTGTACTCTCCGGCGCCGGATGTTCGCCCCAGGGTGGGCTGCTGGGTCAGCCGGTGAGTTTGCTTCAAAAGGGCTTGCCTGATGTGCATTTTCAGAGCAATCCCTCGACGGTCCTTAGCGGGGCCGCGGTTGCCATAGATTTTAGCCTGCCCGGTGCGACGGCTGGCCACCTGGATGCCTGCAGGGAGCAGGGCATACCCCTGCTGCTGTGTGCAACCGGTCACGATGCCTCCCAGCTCGAGGCTATCCGGGAGCTAAGTAAATCCGTTCCCGTGTTGCTGGCGGCCAATACCAGCCTGGGCGTAACCTTGCTCAACCGCCTGGTGGAAATTGCTGCCGGCACCCTGGGCGAGCAATTTGATACCGAGATTTCAGAGATTCATCACCGCAACAAGCGTGATTTACCCTCAGGCACGGCGCTGAAGCTTGGGGAGGCGGTGGCCCGGGGCCGCAAGGCTGCGCTGGCGGAGTTGGCCGAGAACCGGATTCCCGGCACCCGGCAATTGCGAAGCCCGGGAAGCATAGGCTTTTCCGCGGTTCGTGCCGGGGATGTAGCCGGTGAGCATACGGTGATGTTTGCCGCAGATGGGGAGCGATTGGAGTTAGTGCACAAGGTCAGCAAACGCTCGACATTTGCCCATGGAGCCCTCAAGGCTGCGCAGTGGCTGGCAGATCAGCCCCCCGGATTGTACGAAATGTCCGATGTTTTGGGCCTGAATTAGACAGAAGCACCCCGTGGACAGTAGAATTCACCCGGTTTAGCGTCAAGCATCCAGGTAGTGAATGACTTTGGTGTTTGGCGGGGTAGAGAATTAAATGGCGGGACGAGCTTGAACTGGCTCGTCCCGCTTTCTACATCCGCCGGCGATGAACCGCTTCGTGCCCAACTTTGGAAAAAAGGAAGCGATTGTGACGACGCCTGCAGTCTTGGTACTGGAAGATGGCACTATCTTTCACGGGGTATCCATCGGTGCCGAAGGGCAATCCATTGGTGAGGTGGTATTCAATACCTCGATGACCGGCTACCAGGAGATCATTACTGATCCCTCGTACTGCCGTCAGATAGTGACCCTGACCTATCCCCATATTGGTAATACCGGCGCCAACACCGAAGACCTGGAGTCTGGCAGGGTGCATGCGGCCGGCCTGATTATCAGGGATTTACCCCTTTTGCACAGCAACTGGCGGGCAGACAAGCCCCTGGACGAGTTCCTGCGCCAGGCTGGCGTGATAGCCCTTGCCGGTATCGATACTCGCAAGCTGACCCGGATTCTTCGGGAGAAGGGCGCCCAGGCGGGTTGTATCCAGGCAGGCAAGATTGATACCGATGCTGCACTGAAAGCCGCCCGGGCCTTTCCCGGTCTCAAGGGGATGGACCTTGCCAAGGTGGTTTCCACCCGGGAGCAGTACCAGTGGAACAACGGCACCATCTGGCCGGAAGTGGACTACTTCCCCAGCAAGGCCGTGCGTTTGCACGTGGTGGCATACGATTTCGGAATCAAGCGCAACATCCTTCGCCTGCTCTCGGATTTCGGTTGCCGTATGACGGTGGTGCCGGCCCAGACCCTGGCTAAAGAGGTCATGGCCCTGGCTCCCGACGGGATATTCCTGTCCAACGGCCCGGGTGATCCTGAGCCCTGCGATTACGCCGTCAAGGCAATCCGTAAATTGCAAAAGACCGGCGTGCCAATTTTCGGAATATGCCTGGGACACCAGTTGCTGGGCCTGGCCAATGGCGCCAGCACGATCAAGATGAAATTCGGCCATCATGGTGGCAATCACCCCGTCCAGGACCTGGATACACGGAAAGTCATGATCACCAGCCAGAATCATGGTTTCTGTATCGACGAGAAGACCCTGCCCGAAGGTTTGGAGCCGACGCATCGCTCACTGTTTGACGGTACCTTGCAGGGCATTCGTCATACCCAGTTGCCGGCGTTTGGCTTCCAGGGTCACCCTGAGGCAAGTCCTGGCCCCCATGATGTGCAGCCTTTGTTTGAGCAGTTCGTGAAAATGATGCTCAGGCACCGGGTTGAGACGCGTAAAAAAGCATAAGCCTAGAAAAGTTATGTTTAACAGAATATTGCGAACTTTTTTTAAAGTAAATACTCACAACTTGTCCAGGCCCTGAACGACTATGCCCAGACGTAATGACATACAAACCGTAATGATTATTGGTGCCGGCCCCATCGTGATTGGGCAGGCATGCGAATTCGATTACTCCGGCGCCCAGGCGTGTAAGGCCCTTCGAGAGGAGGGTTACCGGGTTGTACTGGTTAACTCCAATCCCGCCACCATCATGACCGATCCGGAAACCGCTGATACGGTGTACATTGAGCCGATAGACTGGCGGGCCCTGGAGCGAGTGATCGCCAAGGAGCGCCCCCAGGCATTACTGCCTACCATGGGTGGTCAGACGGCATTGAACTGTGCGCTGGACCTGGTCAGAGAGGGCGTGCTTCAGAAGTACGATGTGGAACTGATTGGCGCCAGCCGGGAAGCTATCGACATGGCGGAAGACCGGGAGAAGTTCCGGGACGCCATGCAGGAGATCGGCCTGGACGTGCCCGATGCCCGGATTGCCCATTCCCTGGAGCAGGCGCTGGCTGTCCAGGCAGAAATTGGTTATCCCACCATCATTCGTCCCTCGTTCACCATGGGCGGTTCTGGCGGCGGTATTGCCTACAACCGTGATGAGTTCGAGGAAATCGTGGCCCGCGGCCTGGATCTTTCCCCCACCGACGAAGTCCTGCTGGAAGAGTCGGTGCTGGGCTGGAAAGAGTACGAGATGGAGGTGGTGCGTGACCGTAACGACAATTGCATCATCATCTGCTCGATCGAGAATCTTGATCCCATGGGTGTGCACACCGGTGATTCCATCACCGTAGCGCCTGCCCAGACCCTGACGGACAAGGAATACCAGGTGATGCGTAATGCGTCCCTGGCGGTGCTGCGCAAGATTGGTGTGGAAACCGGCGGTTCCAACGTTCAGTTCGCGGTCAACCCGGCAGACGGGCGACTGGTGGTCATTGAAATGAACCCCCGTGTGTCCCGCTCCTCGGCA
>Ga0316188_10001314_pt1 | contig 11714 bp, 10 predicted proteins | sample Phiworburrow1_MG_FD_204933 | JGI IMG/M metagenome (GOLD analysis project Ga0316188, IMG submission 204933) | Coastal sediment microbial communities from Maine, United States - Phippsburg worm burrow 1 | ecosystem: Environmental > Aquatic > Marine > Coastal > Sediment | place: USA: Maine... | reverse complement strand
CGCGACGGGGTGCCCGTTTCCTGGTCGTAGTCGTAGGCCCACACGACATTCGCCAAGCTGTCGGCGAAGTACATAGTGGTGCCGTCAGGAGAGAAGGCGAGACCGTTCGATACCCCGATGCCGTCCTTGAAAGTCGAGGTTGCGCCTCCGGGTGCGACCCGATGGAGGACACCGATCGATTCCGATCCATCCTCGTGCATGCTCCCAACCCAGAATCGTCCCAGACGATCGCATGCGCCGTCGTTGAGGCGCCCTGGTCCCCCTCCCACCTCGACGTCGATCCACGGCGAGAACTCCCCGGTGGACCAGGCCAGGAATCCGATCTGGTGTTCGGCGGCGACCAACAACAGATCCGGATCGTCGGTCATGGCCATCGATCCCGGTCTGCCAGGGATCGTTCGACGGCTCGTCGATCCAGATGTCGGGTCGAACTTCGAGATGGATCGGCCGTCGATGTCGATCCAGAGGAGGACCCCGAGGCGATCATCCCAGATCGGACACTCTCCGAGCTGATCGACCTGCTCGGTCGCCGCATGGATCGTCGGTTCGGCCATCATCGCTCCCTTCAGGGCGGACAGGCGGCCACCTCCCAGGATCGTCGCCGGTTCCGCACAGAATGCGAAGCGATGCTAGACAAAGGTCATGGCAGCACGATTCGATGGGCGCGTGATCGCCGTGACGGGGGCGACTGGCATCGCTGCGGCTTCGGCGAAGTTGCTGTGTTCCGACGGTGCATCGGTATTCACCATTGCGCGTGACGCCGACGAGTGCGCTGCACTCGGCGCTTCAATCGGAGATGGGGGGCACCACGGTTGGGCTGTCGCTGACCTCAGGGACGAACCCGAGACGGTCGCTGCCTTTGAGGCATGTAGGGAACGCTTCGGCCGTGTCGACGGACTGCTTGCTGTCGCCGGGGGGAGCGGGCGGCGATTCGGGGATGGGCCACTCGATGCCATCACGCTCGAGGCGTGGCTCGCAACCATGGATCTGAACCTCACCACGACCTTCCTCCCGATGCGGGAGGCACTGAAGCTGATGATGCCCGAACGAGGAGGTGGGGGTGGCAGCATCGTTGTCATCTCCAGCGTGCTCGCGCTCCATCCCTCACCAGCCCTCTTCGGCACGCATGCATACGCAGCTGCGAAAGGCGCGCAGCTCTCCCTCGTCAGAGCCGCCGCCGCGACATATGCAGACAGGGGCATCCGGGTCAATGCGGTTGCGCCATCAGTTGTCGCAACTCCGATGTCGGAACGCGCACAGGGCGATCCTGTCGTTGCCGGATACGTTGCCCGCAAGCAACCACTCACCGGTGGCTTCCTTTCCGCCTCTGCGGTGGCTTCTGCTTCGGCCTTCCTGTTGTCCGACGAAGCCGACGCGATCACCGGCCAGATCCTGGAGGTCGATGGCGGATGGTCGGTTACGGAGACAACTCCATGACTCGCGTAGAGCTCCCGCGCCAGGTGTCTGATGGCAAGGTCGTCGCGATCGCCAGGAGGCTTGCCCCCGGATCCCATGCCGTGCTCGCCGATGCCCTCCTTCGGGGTGGCATCGGTGTCCTCGAGATCACGATGGACTCCGACGGAGCCGCGGTGACCATCGAGGCGATGGCGGCCACGGGACTCTTCGTTGGCGCCGGAACGGTTCTGAACGCGCACCAGGCTGAAGAGGCGGTCGCCTCCGGGGCATCCTTCATCGTGTCGCCCCATACCGATGAGGGGGTCGTGCGGTGGTGCGTCGACCACGCCGTCCCCGTGATGCCGGGGGCGGTCACCCCCTCGGAGATCGTTCGAGCATGGGACCTCGGTGCCTCCGCGGTGAAGCTCTTCCCTGCATCGGTCGGTGGCCCCGGTTACCTGGCTGCGATTCGCGGTCCGCTCGGGCACATCCCGATCATCCCCACGGGTGGCATCGACGCCTCGAATGCCCGCGAGTATCTCGATGCAGGGGCAGTGGCGGTCGGTGTCGGCGGATGGCTCACTGCTTCCTTCGATGCAGACACGGTCCACAGCAGGGCTTCGGAGCTCGCCGAGGTCGTCAGTCGCGCGTAGGTTCGCCTCGACGCATCTGCGCGCTCGGGATCTCGCCCGCGAGGAACGTGCGGTCCTTCGATGGTGAATCGACGGCAGCGAGGGCCGCACCAACCGCGCCTGCGGTCGAACCGAGGGATGCCGCAACGACCTCGATACGTTCGGGAGGAACGAGGGTGACCCTTGCTCTGACCTTGTCCCTGATCTCGGCGATGAAACCTTCACCAGCGGATGCGCCTCCGCCTCCGATCACGATCCGTTCGGGCCCGATGATCGTCACGATGTTTGCGAGGCCGATCCCCAGATGTGTGGTCGCGTCGTCGATGGCTGCTGCGGCGTGCGCGTTCCCCTCGTTCGCGGCGATGACCAACTCCTCAAAGGTGGCGAAGCCAGCTCGCTCCGCGATCGCCGGGGGCCGAGCGAGTGCCTCCATGCATCCAGGGTTTCCGCACCCACACATCGGGCCGTTCGGCTCGATCGTCTGGTGACCGAGTTCTCCGCCGATGCCGTAGGCCCCGAAATGCAATTGCCCGTTGATGAAGAGTCCTCCGCCGATGCCTGTGCCGAGGGTGAGGCACGCGATGGTGCGACAGCCTGCGCCTGCACCGAGTGTCGCTTCCGCCAGCGTGAAGGCCCTGGCATCGTTGATCAGCGTGGCAGGCAGGTCGAGGGCATCAGCGATCCTTGCGCGGAGCGGGAACCTCTCCCATGGCCCTGGCAGGTTGGTGAAGAAGACGATCTCTCCTGTTGCGAAGTCAAACAGGCCTGGGACGCCGATCCCGACTCCTGCGGCCCGTCCGACACGTTTCTGGAGCTCCGCGCCGACCGAGGCCATCACCTCGGCCACGGCGTCAGGTCCCTCGTGCGCCTTCGTCGGCGCTGAAGTGGTTTCGAGGATTTCGCTTCCGTTCGGATCAAGAGACACCGCGGCGCCCTTGACGTTCGTCCCCCCGAGATCGATGCCGATGTAGACGGTCAACGCGCGTCCTCGGTGTCCCCTCGGTACAGAACTGCATCGAACTCGTACCGATCTGCCGCGTAGAGCGTCTCGGTGTGTTCGAGGGCGAGTCCGTCCTGGTCGCTGATCACGCGACGCTCGACCATCACCACTCCGGTTGTCGGGAGTCCGAGGAGGTCTCGCTCGCGCTTCGTTGCGCGGCGGGCGCTCACGGTCGCCAATGCCCGCGTCGGGATGTGTCCTGATTGCTCGAACGCATCGTGGAGCGAGGTGGACCCACTCGATCCGTCAAGTACCACGTCGACCTTTGGTGAGATCACGGCTCGTTCGATGGCCATGGGAACAGCGTCGGCGTATCGGAGGCGTTCAAGGATCACCACGCGGGAGTCCTCGTCGATGTCGAGGGCAGCCGCATCTTCGGTTGTTGGTCGTGCCCGCTCGAACGTGAGGAGCTTCGACGAGGCGCTGAGCCCCCTCCTCCGCATGTTCTCGGTGAAGGAAAGGGGCGATCCGAGTGACCGCTGGATGCGTCTGTGCTGGCGGAAGGTTCCGTGACCCCGTTTGCGATAGACGATGCCCTCGCTCACGAGAACCTGGACAGCCTGCCGAGCCGTCATCCGTGAAACACCGAACCGCTCGCAGAGTTCGGCGTCGGAAGGCATGCGCGTATCGGGTTCCATTTCGAGCGCGATCGTCCTCAGGTAGGCGGCGATCTCCTCGTATCGGGTCTGGGCTCGTGGCATGGCGCGTGCTGCAACCTAGCGGTGCTCGATCAGGATTGACTTGTCTAGACAACCATACGTAACCTGTCTAGACATGTGAGGAAATGGAGACGGGCCATGGCTGCCGATCGATCAACGACAGCGGGGTCGTTCATCGCTGCATCGCGAGGCATACTCGATCATCTCGAGCGAACGCAGATGGGTGCGATCAGTGAAACATCGGCACTGTGTGCGGCCGCGATTGGGGATGGGGGTCTCGTCCATCTCTTCGGGACCGGCCACTCACGAATCCCGCTCGAGGAGATGTTTCCCCGCTACGGCTCGTACCCGGGGTTCCACCCCCTCGCAGAATTGTCGATGACATTCCACACACAGGTCGTCGGGGCGAACGGGCAGCGACAGGCGATGTTCATCGAGAGGGTCGAGGGCCTCGCTGAGGTCATCCTCGATAACTTCACCTTCGGTCCGTCGGACGCGTTCATGGTGTTCTCTGCCTCCGGCCGAAGCGCCGTTCCGATCGAGATAGCGATCGGGGCACACGAGCGGGGGATGAAGGTGGTCGTCGTGACGTCGATCGATGAGTCGTTGGCCCGCCCGGCGACGCACCCGAGCGGCACCCGATTGTTGGACCATGGAGACGTCGTCATCGACCTGGGTACGCCCCCTGGGGACGCCATGGTGGACATTGCAGGCCTCGACACCCCGGTTGGTCCGGGGTCGACGATCGCCTACGCAGCAATCGTGAATGAGATCAAGGTGCAGACAGCTGAGCTCCTCACCAACCGCGGCCTCATGCCCCCCGTACTCAGCGCTGCGTCAGTCGTCGGGGTGGAGCGTTCTGCGGCGCTGTTCGACGACGCCTACGCCGTGCACGCGACGAGGCTGGCAGCCGTCATCGATCCCGGAACCGTCGCGTGACAGTGGCGTGTCCAGCGTCCACCACTACTTTTGTAGTTGACGCACGCAAAAGTTCCTGCTTAGATGACGGAATGGGAGGGAGTCACCTGACGCAGCGCCACGTTTCACACATTGCCGGTTCTCCTGGCGACCTTCTCGACCTCATTCGATCGGGCGAGGCGACGACGAGGGCTGAGCTTGCCTCGTCAACGGGACTCGCCCGCTCGACGATCTCCCAGCGAATCGACCAGCTCTCGGAGCGAGGTCTCATCGTCGAGATCGGTGAGGCCAGGTCGACCGGCGGTCGTCCACCATCCATCCTGGGTTTCAACGTGCGTGCTGGCGTCGTGCTTGCCGCCGATCTCGGGGCAACCCATTCACGCCTCGCCGTCGCCGATCTCGGGGGCACGGTGCTCGCAGAGACAACCGCGGACATGGCGATAGCGGAAGGCCCCGATGCCATCCTTTCGCGGGTCGCTGTCATGTTCTCCGAACTCCTCGTCCGGGCCGACCACGACGCTCGAGACGTCGTCGGCATCGGGATTGGTGTGCCGGGACCGGTGGAATTCGCAGAAGGTCGTGCTGTCGATCCGCCGATCATGCCGGGTTGGGACGGGTACGACATCAGGGAGCGGTTCGCCGACACGTATGCGTGTCCCGTGCTGGTGGACAACGACGTCAACATGATGGCCGTGGGTGAGCACTGGATCCTCGACGACTCGCCAAACGACTTTCTCTTCGTGAAGATCGGTACGGGAATCGGCTCAGGACTCATTCTCGGTGGTGATCTGCATCGAGGAGCCCAAGGCACGGCGGGGGACATCGGCCATGTGCAGGTCCCAGGGACCGACGTGGTCTGCCGTTGCGGAAATCGGGGATGCCTGGAAGCGAGTGCGGGTGGTGCGGCGCTCGCCTCCCAGCTCGCGGGCCTCGGTTACGCCACGACCAACAGCCGCGACGTCGTGGAACTCGTGCGAGCTGGACGCCCCGAGGCCATCAAGGCCGTGAGGGACGCAGGACGCATCATCGGGAGGGTCCTCGCAGCCGTCGTGAACATGCTCAATCCAGCCGTCATCACCATCGGTGGCGACGTCGCTGACGCTGGCGAACACCTCATGGCAGGGATCAGAGAGGTCGTATACCAACGGTCGACTGCCCTCTCGACGAGCAAGCTCTTCATCACCTCGAGCGCGCTGGGCGATCGCGCTGGGATCACGGGCGCCGCGGCGACGGCGATCGAGCACATCGTTGCTCCGTCGTACGTCAACGCAGCCCTCGAGCGGGAGGCGGTATCCGTCGCGTGACCGCATCATGGAAGGAAGGCGGCCATTGCGATGGCCGTGTTGTGAAACAGAAGAAGGAGAACGACTGTGAGTCGAAGTAGAGGAATGTTGGCGAAGATCGCTGCGCTGTTGGCAGTGTTCACGCTCGTTGTCGCTGCATGTAGCAGTGACGATTCGGGCGGAGACACGACCACCACAGCTGGCGGGGACGGTGGTGGTGAAACCTTCACCATCGGCGTCTCGAACAACACGGTCGGCAACGGCTGGCGTGAGCAGATGATTTGCGCCATCAAGGCAGAGGCCAAAGTGCGTGGAAACGTCGATGAAGTCGTCCTGCTGAACCGTGACACGGACACGGCAGGTCAGATCAGCGACATCACGAGCCTGATCTCGCAGGGTGTGGATGCGATCATCCTCAACCCTGGTGATGCTGAGGCCTTCAACTCGGTGATCGAGGAAGCACAGGCCCAGGGGATCGTCGTCGTTGTCGTCGACAACGCTGTCACATCAGATGCCGCCTATCTGGTGTCGAATGACCAGGCCGCCTACGGCGAGCTCGGTGCACGTTGGCTCTTCGAGGCAATGGGTGGCGAAGGCAACGTCGCGTACATGCGTGGCATCGACGGCGTCGGTGCAGACACGCTGAGGGACGAGGGCTTCCAGAAGGCACTCGCCGAGTACCCGAACATCACCGTCGTGTCCGAGGTGTTCACCGACTGGTCACCGACCACAGGTGCACAGCAAGCCCTCGAGATCATCACGACGCAGGACGTCAACGGCATCTGGACCTCCGGCATCGACTACTCGGTCGTCGAGCAGTTCGCCGCCGCAGGCATCCCGTATGTGCCGGTCGTCGGTGCGGACAACAACGCGTTCATCGGCCAGTTGCTGACGATCGATGGTCTGACGGGTGTTGCCGTCACCAACCCGCCGTCCGTGGGTGGTGCCGGTGCAGCGGTCGCGATCGACATCTTGGAGGGCAAGGACATCGCAAAGCGAACACTCCTGACCCCGCAAGCTCTGTCATCGACGGAGGACCTCGAGGCCATCTACATCGATGGTGACTTCCCAGACGGCTGGAGCTCCTACATGGAGATCGAGCCATACACCCACTACACAGCACAGGACGTCATTGCCTGCAAGGGCCCCGGCGAGTGAGCTGATTCGATGACGGGTGGGGTCCCTCGGGACCCCACCCCCATCACTACCCGAAGCGTTTCCCACAAACATTGACATCACGGCGATACTCGCCAACGATCCACGAAGGACCACGGTGCCGGACCGACCGACAGCAACCCTCTCAACCGAAGGCATAGCCAAGAGCTATGGCCCCGTGGTTGCGTTGCGGTCCGTCGACCTCGCGGTCGAACCGGGCGAGATCCATGCCCTGCTTGGCGCCAACGGCGCAGGGAAGAGCACCTTCGTCAAGATCCTCGCCGGTGTCATCCGCCAGGATGCAGGGGCGGCCGCCATCAATGGCCATCCTGTCAACTTCAAGCTTCCAAGCGATGCGGCGCACGCAGGCATCGCAACTGTCTTCCAGGACCCCGCCCTCATCCCGGACCTGTCCCTCGATCAGAACCTCACCATCTCCGGTCTCCATCGATCCGACGTCGAGCCGTGGCTCGAACGACTCCACCTCTCAGGATTCGACTTCGGTCTGCTCGCACGCGACGTTCCTCTTGCGACGCTCAGGCTGATCGACCTCGCCAGGGCGCTCGCCCTCGACCCCAAGCTCTTGATGCTCGACGAGATCACCGCAGCACTCACTCCAGATCAGGCGGATCTGGTCTTCGATGTCATGCGTGAATGGAAAGGCATGAACCGATCCGTCCTCTTCATCTCCCATCGGCTCGGCGAGGTCCTCAGCATCTGCGACGTCGCAACGATCCTCCGCAACGGCCGGGATGTCGCCAACTTCAGCCTCGACGGCGTGGATGAAACCGAACTGGTGAAGGCCATGCTCGGTGAAGCCCTCGCAACAGGCGCCCCCGTGTCCGATCCCAAGAGCGCCGAGCTGGTGTCCTCCGTGTCCGAGTCGAGTGATGTCGTCCTCCGGGCGGACGACCTGCACTTCAGGGGGAAGGTCAACGGGATCTCGTTCGATCTCCGCAGGGGTGAAGTCCTCGGGCTCACCGCTCTCGAAGGCCAGGGACAGGACGAACTCTTCTCGCTGTTGTCTGGTGACCACAAGCCGACCACGGGCGAGATCATTCTCAATGGCGTCGCCATGTCGGCGAAGTCGCCGTATGACGCCATTCGGCGGGGCATGGTCTTTGTGCCTGCCGATCGGCAGGAGGCCCTCTTCCCGCAGCGATCGGTGCGCGAGAACCTGGCAATACCCCTCTACAACAGGTTCATCCGCTGGTTCGGACTCCAGCGCGACGAAGGACGACGGGTCGACGAGGCCATTCGGCGTCTCGACATCGACACGCGAGCTGCCAGCGAGGTTCAGCGGCTGTCAGGGGGCAATCGTCAGAAGGTCACCATCGGCCGATGGTTGATCGAGGACTTCGAGGTGCTGCTCTGTTTCGATCCCACCCGCGGGATCGATATCCAGACGAAGGCACAGATCTATGACCTGCTCAGGGAGGTCGCAGCGAACGGCGCAGCGGTACTCATCTACTCGAGCGAGCTCCGTGAGATCCCTCTGGTGTGCGATCGCGTCCTGGTCATGTACGACGGAGCGATCGTGCACGAGCAGCCAGCAGCGACGGCAACGGAAGAGGCCCTGCTCACGGCAGCCCACGGACTCGAGGCGGCCTCATGACGGCTGCAGCCCCGACGGTCGAGTCGCGAGAGGGAACGAGGGCCTGGCGCAGGTGGATACAGCGCCATGGTTGGACCGTTGGCATCTGGCTGCTGCTCTTCGTGCTCGTCGCCTGGTATTCGACGCTCATCCCGCGTTTCGGAGGTTTTCAGACGTCGACCATCATCACCGGGGGAACGGCGTGGATCTTCCTCGGTATCGCACAGGCGGTCGTGGTCATCGCAGGCGGCCTCGACCTCGGGGTTGGGGGCATGCTCGTTCTGACCAGTGTCACCGCTGCGCAGTTCATGGACGGCCAGCCACTCGGTGTGATCGTCGTCATGGCGATCTGCATCACCATCGCTGCCGCTGTCATCAATGGGTTCGTCGGATGGATCATCACCGTATCCAAGGTTCCCGACATCGTCATCACCCTGGGTTCCCTCTACATCTACCAAGGTCTCGCCCTCATGGTCCTGCCGAAAGTCGGTGGCGGAACCAGTGGGTCCTTCCGGTGGATCTTCACGGGTTCAGAGAACGGTATCGGTTCGAATCCATGGCCCGCGATCGTCGTGATCATCATTCCCGTGATCGTCGTCGCCTGGTGGATGGGCCGGACCAGGAGTGGCCTTTCCCTCTACGCCGTCGGAAGTGACAAGACCGCAGCCTTTCTCTCCGGCGTCCGTGACGGTCGCACCAAGATCGTGGCATTCGCCGTCGCTGGGGTCTTCGGCGCTCTCGCCGGCTTCTCATCCGTGAGCATTTCCGGCGTCGGCAACCCGACAACTGACGGCGGGACCCTCACCCTCAATGCCGTGGCTGCGATCGTCATCGGTGGCGTTGCCCTGACCGGAGGCATCGGATCCGTGATCGCCGTGGTCCCCGCCGCGATGATCCTGTTCTTCTTCAACCCCATCCTCAGCGCCCTCGGTGTTGATCCAAACCGGGCCCAGGTCATCCAAGGGATTCTCATCGTGCTCGTGATGATGATCGCCGGCGTCCTCGAGTGGCGAAGGCAGAGGCGATCATGAACGACATACCGACCACCACGCCCACCGGAACCTCGTTGGACACGGCGCCAGAGCAGCCATCAATGCTCAAGCGCCTCGCTGCCAGACCCCAGCTCGTGCTCGTCGGGGTCCTGATCGCGTTGATCATTGCAACGGGCATCGTTGAACCGAACTACCTGTCAATTGCCGGTCTCAGGAATTCCCTGGTCTGGGCGATCCCGATCGGGATTCTCGCCGCAGGGCAGACCATCCTCATGCTCACAGGTGGCATCGATCTGTCGATTGCGATGATCGCCACGGCATCTGCCTACATCACCGCGAACCAATCATCGAACGGCACTGCGTTCGCCATCGTCGTGGGGCTGATGGTCGGGCTCATTGCCGGCAGTCTGAACGGCATCGGCGTCGGCGTTTTCAGGGTCAATCCCCTCATCATGACATTGGCCATGGCAGCGATCCTGCTGGGACTGTTCACGGGTTGGGCGACGACGATCTTCGCTGGGTCCACACGTATGAACGATTTCATCCGGACGATTGGCGGCGGCAACTTCCTCGGCGGCAGGGTTCCGTGGGCCGCTCTCGTGTGGGCAGGGGTTGCCGTACTCGTCCTGGTCCTTCTTCGGAAGACTGGTTTCGGTCGCAATCTGTATGCGCTCGGGGACAATGCAATAGCGTCGCGGCTCTCCGGCATCAGGGCATGGCAGGTACTCGTCGCCGCCTATGCGATCAGCGGAATCCTCGGCTCGGTCGCCGGTCTCATCGTCGGAGGACGCATCGGTTCGGTTGACCTGCAGCTGGTCGGGTTCCTCCTCCTGCCATCGGTCGCCGCTGCGGTCATCGGCGGAACGTCGATCTTCGGTGGTATCGGAACGTACTCGGGGACGATCCTCGGAGCCCTGATCCTCGGCGTCCTGCAATCGCTGCTGACCTTCCTCGGGGCGGGCCAAGCCGTCCAGCAGGTGCTCTACGGGTCGATCGTCGTCGGGCTGTCCTGGATGTACACGCGGCTCGCGTCGGTGCAATGAGAAGGAGAATTCGGTGCGTTTGAGTGATATCAGGGCAGGAGTCGTCGGCGTCGGGTTCATCGGTGTTGCCCACATCGAGGCCCTGCGGCGACTCGGCGTCGACGTTGCGGGCGTGGTTGGCTCGTCCCCCGAACGCGCCGCGGCGAAGGCCGAAGCCGCCAACCTGCCCAGGGTCTATGACAGTGTCGAGGCGCTCGCCGCTGACGACAGCATCGATGTCATCCACGTCGCGAGCCCGAACGACGTTCATGCCGACCAGGTGCGCCTGTGCCTCGCAGCAGGCAAGCACGTCGTGTGTGAGAAGCCCCTCGCCCTCAGCTCTGCCGATTCCGCAGACCTCGTTGCCCGCGCAGCTGCATCAGGTCTGGTGAACGCTGTGTGCTTCAACATCAGGTTCTATCCGAACTGCCACCAGGCGCATGCCATGATTGCGTCTGGCCAGATCGGGACACCGACGTTCATCACGGGGAGCTATCTCCAGGACTGGCTCCTCCGCGACACCGATTGGAACTGGCGCCTCGTCCCTGAACGCGGAGGAGAGCTGCGGGCGGTCGCCGACATCGGTTCGCACTGGCTCGACCTTGCCCGGTTCATCTCCGGTCAACGCATCGTCGAGGTGATGGCCGACCTGCACACGGTCGTTCCTGTTCGGAAGCACCCCGCGGGGCCGGTCGAGACATTTGCCACGGACACGGGCGATGGCGACCTCATCGAAGAGTCGATGTCCAGCGACGATGCTGCCGGCATCCTCCTCAAGTTCGAGAACGGGGCAGCTGGCATGGTCGCCGTATCGCAGGTGTCGGCAGGGCGAAAGAACAGTGTTTCGATCGAGGTGGATGGTTCCGATTCGGCCGTGTCGTGGTTCTCCGAGAATCCCGACCTGCTCTGGGTGGGCCATCGGGGACGGCCGAATGAGATCGTCCAGCGCGATCCTGCACTCGCCCTTCCCGAGGCGGCGCGGGTGATCGGCTATCCCGGCGGACACGTCGAGGGCTATCCCGACACCTTCCGCGCCCTCTTCGGCGAGGTCTACAAGGACATCA
>Ga0316188_10001311_pt1 | contig 11728 bp, 9 predicted proteins | sample Phiworburrow1_MG_FD_204933 | JGI IMG/M metagenome (GOLD analysis project Ga0316188, IMG submission 204933) | Coastal sediment microbial communities from Maine, United States - Phippsburg worm burrow 1 | ecosystem: Environmental > Aquatic > Marine > Coastal > Sediment | place: USA: Maine... | reverse complement strand
TCGTGGAGATTTTACAACGGCATTTTTCACCACTTCACCCAAAGTCATTTCAGGATAGAGTAATACAAAATCGGTTTCAATCAACTTATCTAAGTCCAATTGCATCAACACATTTTTATCTTTATCGTGTGTTAAAAGCTCACCTCTTTCAGCCAAATCATGCGCGTAAATATTGTGAGGAATGTATTTTTTGGTAATTATAAATGAAATTAATGAAACAATCATTAAAGGAATAAAAAGCTCGTAACCACCAGTAATTTCAGCAATTAAAAATATGGCAGTTAAAGGAGCATGTAAAACACCAGCCATTAATCCTGCCATGCCAACCATAGCAAAATTAGTGTGCGATAACTGGTGTGAAAATAAATTACTTGCGTTTACAATTAAAGCAAAAACATAGCCAGTAACACTTCCTGTAAAAAGTGTAGGTGCAAAAACACCTCCAACACCACCAGCGCCAAAAGTAAGTGAAGATGCAATAATTTTAAAAAGAATTAATCCAATTAAAAGTGAAATGATAATCCAAACATTTTCAGTAGTAAAATTAAAAACATTGTTACTTATCACAGTCTGAACATTGCCTTTTAAAATGCTATTTATAGTAGTAAAACCCTCCCCAAAAAGTGGTGGGATAAAGTAAACAATAACACCGAGTAAACTTCCGCCAATAAGCAATTTATAATAAGGATTTTTTATTTTTTTAAAAAATGCTCCAATGTTAAAATATACTTTACTAAAATAAATAGAAGCGATTGAAGAGGCTACTCCTAAAAAAACATAAAAAATTACATCGCTTAATAAAAATTTATCTTCTAAATTAAAATGAAGCAATACATCATCTCCTAAGAAAAAATACGATGTCAAAACTGCTGTAATTGAAGCTAACAGTAAGGGAATCATTGAAGCCAATGTCAACTCCAAGCTAAAAATTTCAACAGCAAAAACAATAGCTGCAATTGGGGCTTTAAAAATGGAAGCCATTGCGCCGGCTGCTGCGGCTCCAATTAAAAGCGTTCTTGTTGTTTGATTTAGATGAAATAATCGTGCAAAATTTGATCCAAGAGCTGCCCCTGTAGCAACTGTTGGGCCTTCTAACCCTAACGAACCTCCGAAACCGACTGTTATGGGAGCCGTAATTACTGATGCCCACATTTGATGTCTTGGTAAAATCCCTTTTAGTTTTGAAATTGCATATAAAGTTGAAGGAATTCCGTGCCCCACTTTTTTACGAATACCATACTTTTTCACAAGCAGTACAATCAACAAACCTAATATTGGAAAAATAAAATAGAAAGCAGTATGAATGTCTTTAATAAACTCACCCTCTAATAATTCTTGAATAAAATGTGTCAAGTTTTTTAACACAACAGCGCCAAGACCAGCTAATAAACCAATTACAGCACTGGCAATTCTTATAAATTGCTTATTAGAGATGTTCTGATATCTCCATTTTAAAAATTTTCGAAATAATATTTCAGATTTTGATGACATTTATTCTTTGTGAAAAGCGAGGTGCAAAAGTACTACTATTTCATTATTACTTAATTCGTTTAGGACAACTTTTACATTTTTTTTCACCCTTCTTTTTATATTTTTCACAACATTCGTCTTTAGATGAATTCTTCACCTTCTTTTTCCCCGATTTTTCCCAATCAAAATCGTAATTAAAAATATCTGAAGTCGGTTTTTTTGCCACAAAAATGGTTTATTTAGTAATTGTTAAACTTTTAAAAATGAAATTAGATGATCAATCTTACACCGCCGAGTTCTTCAATTTTATATGGAAATTTATTGCTTGGTGACCCAATAAACATAAAATTAACTGGAATTTTCCATTTTTCTGAAAGTTCTTGTATTAATGATGGACTAAATTTACCATCAACAACTAAAAATTCTATCTTAATTTCAGGATATTCTTTCCCTAAAAATTCAATTTCCATTGGTAAATTTGGAGGTATAACTTGATCTCTGTCTAAAGCTAAAACAATTTTTATTTTTTTGGTGTGTTCATTTTTAATAACGTACAACATTACCTTATTTAGGGTAGCAATATTATCTCCTTTTGTAAAAAAGACAAACTCTTGTGAGTTAATCTGGTTAATTGTTGCTAAAATATTTTTATCTATTTTAAAAACCAATTTACGAACAGGGTCAAAAATGGTGTGAATTGATTTTAATAAAAATGATAATAGTAAAGTTCTATTTAACATGATTATAATAAACACTACTGAAGGAATAAAATAATCTAAAAACACAATAAAATTGCTTGGAGAGTTATCTGTAGGTTCAACTAAAATATTACCAGCAAGAGCGATTAAAACAGCTCCAATGGCAATTAAAATTGAAAACCAACTTGCGGTTTCTGGTCTTGGAAGCGAACTTCTTTTTACTTTCAATAAAATATTTCCGATTCCAAATAATGCCATTACAGATAAAAATGAAATGGTGTAAACGCCCGCCAATAATTTCACTTCTCCATTGGTTATTAACAATACAGAAACCGATAGTAGGAAAAACATGATAATAATTCGGTACGAACTTCCACCTTTGCTTTTCTTTAAGAAAAACTGTGGCATAATTCTATCTAAAGTCATACGTTCTAACAACCCCGACACACCAACAAAACTTGTTAATACAGCCCCGCTTAAAACTAAAAATGCATCTACAGCAATTAAAATTGCTATCCACTTTCCACCAACATAATTTCCCATTTCAATAAGTAAAGTGTTTTGAAACCCGTCACTTTGTAAAACTGGAATAGTAAATAAAGCCAATGCGAAAATTGCCATTAGAGGGTTTATAACACTTACAATTACCCACATATTTCTTAATGTTTTTGGGAAAACTCCCTTTTCTTGTTCTTCAACAAAATTGGCAGAGCTTTCAAATCCAGAAACACCTAACATTGAGGCTGCAAATCCTAAAAAGATAGCATTTGTTATGCTTCCGCCAGCAATAGGTGAATACCAGTTTTGTAAAAACAGTCCACTTCCGTTTTGAATTAAAAAGTAAATAATAAACCCACTTAAAATGACCAATGAGGTTAAATGGAAAAGAAAAATTCCAATAGCAACTTTGGCCGATTCTGTGATTCCTCCAATTGTTAACAGTGCAAAAAACAGCAATAAACCAATAGTTGAAATGATGATTGGCATTGAGGGAATTAAATGATGTAAATAATGAATGGCCTCATTCCCTGAAATTACAGCTGTTGCCATATATGACAGTATGGTTAAGGTAGCTGCAAAAGAAGCCATTTTTTTACTGGTAGTGTTTAATAAAGCATTGTAAGCACCTCCATTTAAAGGCAAGGCTCCAACAACTTCACCATATATTTTTCTGAATAGAAATAATACTACAGACACGATGAGTAATGTTATCCAAGCGTATTGACCTGCAAAAGCAATGGCCAAGGCAGATACGTATAAAACGGAAGAACTAATATCGTTTCCACAAATAGCTGTGGCTGATAATTCATTTAATTTTTTGTGAATTTTCTTTGTTTCCACTGGTTTGGTTTTTTTCTTAAAAAAAACCTCAATATAAATATTGAGGGTAAAATTTTATAAATCTAATTTCAAACACAATTCTTTTAATTGAGCATCGTCAATTTTTGAAGGCGCATCAATCATAACATCTCGTCCACTGTTGTTTTTTGGGAAAGCAATAAAATCTCTAATTGTTTCTTGACCGCCTAAAATAGCAACCAATCTATCTAATCCAAATGCCAAACCACCATGTGGAGGTGCGCCATATTCAAAAGCATTCATTAAAAACCCAAACTGATCTTTTGCTTGTTCAGGTGTAAAACCTAAATGATCAAACATTAAAGCTTGTGTTTTTTTGTCGTGAATACGAATAGATCCACCACCTATTTCATTTCCATTTAAAACCATATCGTAAGCGTTTGCACGCACATTTTTAGGGTCTGTATCCAACAAATGCATATCTTCTGGTTTTGGTGAAGTAAAAGGGTGATGCATTGCGTGGAAACGGTTTGTTTCTTCATCCCATTCTAATAATGGAAAGTCAATAACCCATAACGGTGCAAATTCGTTTGGATTACGCAATCCTAAACGTGTTGCCAGTTCCATACGCAAAATACTTAATTGTGTTCTCACTTTATCAGTATTTCCAGATAAAACACAAATTAAATCGCCAGGTTTTGCACCTGTTTTTTCAGCCCATTTTGCCAAATCATCTTCGTTATAAAACTTATCTACTGATGATTTATAAGTCCCATCTTCGTTGCAACGCACATACACCATTCCCATAGCGCCAACTTGTGGTCTTTTTATCCATTCAATAATGTTGTCAATTTCTTTTCGTGTATAAGAATTTCCTCCAGGAACAGCAATACCAACTATCAATTCTGCATTGTTAAAAACGCCAAAATCTTTGTGTTTTGCTACTTCATTTAGTTCGCCAAACTCCATTCCAAAACGAATATCTGGTTTGTCGTTTCCGTATTTTTTCATGGCTTCATCATAAGTCATCCGTGGAAAATCAGCCACTTCAACACCTTTGATTTCTTTTAGTAAATGACGGGTTAAACCTTCAAAAGTATTTAAAATATCTTCTTGTTCAACAAAAGCCATTTCGCAGTCAATTTGTGTGAATTCAGGTTGTCTGTCGGCACGTAAATCTTCATCTCTAAAGCACTTTACAATTTGAAAATACTTGTCTAAACCACCAACCATTAACAATTGTTTAAATGTTTGAGGCGATTGAGGTAAGGCATAAAACTGTCCTTCATTCATTCTGCTTGGCACCACAAAATCACGTGCACCTTCAGGCGTAGATTTAATTAAAACAGGTGTTTCAACTTCAATAAAACCTTGATCTGATAAATATTTACGGGTTTCAATTGCAACTTTACTTCTAAAAATCAAGTTGTTTTTTACCGGATTTCTTCTAATATCTAAATAACGATATTTCATTCTTAATTCATCACCGCCATCAGTTTCGTCTTCAATTGTAAAAGGTGGAACCAATGATTTGTTCAAAACCTTTAACTCTTTCACTAAAATTTCAACTTCACCTGTTGGGATATTCTTGTTTTTAGAAACACGTTCAATAACTTCTCCTTTCACTTGAATCACAAATTCACGGCCTAATGTTTTGGCTTCTTCAACCATCTCTTTAGAAGTACGATCTGCATCAAAAATCAATTGCGTAATACCGTAACGGTCACGTAAATCAACCCAAATCATAAATCCCTTATCACGTGTTTTTTGCACCCATCCGGCCAAAGTAACTTGCTGACCTACATTTTCTAATCTTAATTCTCCGTTGGTATGTGTTCTATACATTTTTATTTTTTTTAAAAAAGAATGTGCAAATTTAATGAATTAGCCGCTAGTTTAATAAGTTATCTAATATTTTTTAGGCGTTCTATTTATATTCTTAAATGTCAGGCTTTTGGAACTCGCTTTTCTACACTCTACAAATGCATAAAAAGAGCTCAAAAAATAGCCTTTATACTTAACTTGAAACACAATAAAAATCTTTGTATTTTAGCAAAATGGAAGTGATTAATATTTCAAACAAATTTAAATTGTTTAGCGAGCATTGGACTCCTAAAAAAATAGGAGAATTAAATGGTCAACAAGTTTTATTAGCTAAATTAAAAGGAGAATTTATTTGGCACAAACACGAAAATGAAGATGAGCTTTTCATGGTTATGAAAGGTTGTTTAAAAATTGAATTTAGAGATGAAATAATTGAATTAAGTGAAGGTGAAATGTATATAATTCAGAAAGGAATAGAGCACAAACCAATTGCAGAAAATGAAGTTCATGTTTTGCTTTTTGAGCCTTTAGCGATTAAACATACAGGAAATATCAAAAACGAATTAACAGTTGAAAAGTTTGATACAATATAATAAATGAACACAAAGCATATTGGAATAGAAATTAGAGAAAACGTTGTGAAATACCAACAAAAGAATGCCATTTTTTGCAAAAACAACAAATTCAATTCTTGGGAAGGAATTTCTTGGACAAAATTTGGAAATGACATTGAAAAGGTATCTAAAGCACTTTTGAATACAGGAATTTTAGTGCAACAAAATGTTGCAATTTTCGCTGAGAATATGCCCGAATGGATGATAGCAGATTTGGCCATTATGAGTATTAGAGCAGTATCAGTTCCAATTTATGCTACAAACTCAAAAAAAGAAGCTGAGTACATTATTAACGATGCTGAAATTAGTGTGGTTTTTGTTGGCGGTCAGGAAGAATACGACAAAGCAGTTCAAATTTTAGAAACCAATATTTACTTAAAATTAATTGTGGCTTTTGATAAAAGTATTGTGCTTGACAGAACTGAAAACTCAATTTATCTAACCGATTTTATTGCTACTAAGACAAATGAGAATATAACCATTGAACTTCAAAAAAGATATTTTGAATATGATTTAAGTGATTTAGCAAGTATTATTTACACCTCAGGAACCACGGGCGAACCTAAAGGTGTAATGCTCGACCATCATAATTTTGCGGCTTCATTGGCGGCGCACGATTACGAATTAAATGTATCGGATAAAGATATTTCATTAAGTTTTTTACCCTTAAGTCATATTTACGAACGCAGTTGGGTGTTTTTCTGTTTACATCGGGGCATTGAAGTTTATTTTAATCAAAATCCGAAATTAATTGCAGAGGTTTTGAAAGAAGTAAAACCAACAGTAATGTGCACTGTTCCACGTATTTTTGAGAAAATATTTGCAGCAATTCAAGATAAAAGAAAAGAAGCTTCGCCAACTAAAATGAAATTAGCGAGTTGGGCTTTGGGTATTGGAAATGCTTACTATAACAAACATAAACGAATTGATAAAAAAGTGCCACTAACGTTAAAGTTAAAACACAAAATAGCTGATAAGTTAGTGTTAAGTAAATTAAGACAGGTTTTTGGTGGGCGTATAAAATTTATGCCTTGTGGAGGTGCGCCTTTAGCGGCAGATATGGTTTCGTTTTTTCATTCATTTGGCTTAAATATTAAATGCGGTTACGGTTTAACAGAAACTACAGCAACCGTTTCATTATTTGGGTATAAACATTTTGAATTTAATTCAGCAGGGAAAGCAATTCATGGAACCGAAATTATTATTGGTGAAAACGATGAAATTTTAGTGAAAGGTCCTGGAGTAATGAAAGGTTATTATAAAAAACCTATTGAAACGGATGAGGTTTTTAAAGATGGTTGGTTTTGTACTGGGGATGCCGGTAAAATGGATGAGCATGGTAACTTGATTATTACCGATAGGATTAAAGATTTAATGAAAACTTCAGGGGGAAAATATATTGCCCCACAAAAATTGGAAATGGCCTTGATAAATGATTCATTTATTGAACAAATTGCGGTTATTGGAGATCAACAAAAATATGTTACCGCATTGGCCGTTCCTAGTTTTGAAAATTTAAAAAAATACGCTTTAGAGCATAAAATATCTTTTAAAGATATTGAAGAATTGATTAATCACAATCAAATAAAAGAGCTATTTGAAAAGCGATTCGAAGAATTACAAAAGGAATTTTCAATGTTCGAAAAAATTAAAAAATTTACCTTATTACCGAAAGAATTTAGCATTGAAGCTGGTGAAATAACGGCAACTTTAAAGTTAAAACGAAAAGTAATTCAGCAAAAATATAAAGAGCTGATTGACAAAATGTACAAAGATTAATAAGTATTTTTTATCATAAAACTGAACACCTTGAAATCAAAATTATACTTAGTACCAACACCTATTGGAAATTTAGAAGATATGACTTTTAGAGCTGTTAGAGTTTTAAAAGAAGTAGACTTAATTTTAGCTGAAGACACTCGTACTAGTGGAAAATTGTTGAAGCATTTTGAAATTTCTACGCACATGCACAGCCACCATATGCATAATGAGCATAAAACTGTTGCAAATATTGTACAACGCATAAAAAACGGAGAAGCAATTGCTTTAATTTCTGACGCAGGAACTCCTGCTATTTCAGATCCCGGATTTTTATTAACGCGTGCTTGTTTGGAAAATGGAATTGAAATTGAATGTTTACCTGGTGCTACAGCTTTTGTTCCGGCTTTGGTAAATAGTGGATTACCAAATGATAAGTTTGTATTTGAAGGGTTTTTGCCAGTAAAAAAAGGAAGACAAACTCGTTTGACTTTTTTGGCTGAAGAAACTAGAACTATGATTTTTTATGAATCGCCACATAAATTGGTAAAAACCTTAACCAATTTTGTTGAATATTTTGGAGAAGACCGCCCTATTTCTGTTTCTCGTGAATTGACAAAATTATATGAAGAAACTATTAGAGGAACCGTTGCCGAAGTTTTAGCCCATTTCACAAAAAAAGATCCAAAAGGAGAATTTGTTGTAGTTTTAGGAGGGAAAAAGGAATGAGTTTTTAAAATCAAACTTTATTTTTTAAATTTTACGATCAAAAAGGGTGTGTACATAAGGGGTATTCAAGTTTTCGAATATGTATATTGTTTGCGTAAATCAATCAAAAACTTATAAAAAAGCATCTTCCAAATAATACAAAAGACATAAAATATTAATATTTTATGTCTTTTGTATTATAAAATTAGTTATTTTTATTTTCTAATTAACTAAAAATCAATATTATGAAAAATATTTATGCTATTTTATTCTTATCAATTCTATTTATTGCATGTCAGCCCAAACCAGATAATTCGGCAAATGAGGCTTTCGAAAAAAATTCAAAAACAGTCATGGCCAATTTGGAAGGATGGCAAAACGAAAATTTGGATTATTCTATGTACGCAAAAGATTTTGCATTGTTAGACACTGGCTTTGGGGTAGCTAAGGATTCTATAACTTTGGATGAGATGATGGCAAACGACAAGCAAATGTGGGCAACATTTGATTTTAAATTACTTACATCGCCTCCTGTTTTATTGCCGGGTGTTAATTCCGACACCAAATTAGCGGATGGTTCTGTACGTCATTACAGCAGTTGGGAAGTTACAATTCCTGCAACTGATTCTACAGCTGCCAAATCAGGGGTTATTAAATTATACGAATCTTTCGATTTTGATGCCGAAGGTAAAATAAGATATCAGCAAGCTTATGGCGACTTTGGCGGAATAATGAATTATTTATTCAGCAAAGAATAGTTTAAACATTTATTATTAAAATTGAAAAAGTCTTTATATTTTTATAAGGGCTTTTTTTATTTGAGAATTCAAATAAAATAGAACAGTAAAAACGAGTAGGCAAAATTGTTCAAGAAGTTTTTTTTTGAGAATTTCATTACAAAAGCACCAAAAGGTAAATCTTTAATTGTTGTTAGTTGAAAATTTTTAACTTAGTTAATTTTCTATGGTATCAATCATTTTTTCAAAAATAATTCCACCCTTAAACATTCCTTTTAAAAAAGGATGTATTTCTTCGCCTAAATCGGTTAAGCTATATTCAACTCTAAGTGGAACTTCAGGAAATACTTTTCTATTAATTAAGTTATCAGCTTCCAATTCTTTCAATTGCTTGCTCATCATGCGTTCACTAATATCAGGAATAAGTTTTACCAATTCGTTGTACCTTTTATCACCCTGAGAAAGGTGTAAAATAATAGTGCTTTTGCGTTTGCCTTTAATAGTATTTATAAAAGTATCTATAGGACAATAACTTTTTTTCATTTTTTTTTGCTTTTAAAACCTAGTATCTATACAAAACAGTACAAAATGTTCGTAAGTGCATAATTTGTAAGCTCTTGTGTATACCAATTTATTGGTCGAAATTTGCTACAAAAGTAACAAAAAGATAGAAGACAAGATGAATGATAAAAAAACCTTTAAAGCTTTTAGGGTTGAAGAGAAAAATGAAAAATTTAGTTCAGCAATAAAAGAAATGCCTTTTGAAGCATTAGAAGAAGGAGAACTATTAATTAAAGTACACTATAGTTCATTAAATTATAAAGATGCTTTATCAGCTATGGGAAACAAAGGGGTTACACGTAATTATCCTCACACGCCAGGAATAGATGCAGTTGGTAAGGTTGTTTCAACTACTTCTGATAAATTTAAAATTGACGAGGCTGTTATTGTAACCAGTTACGATTTGGGTATGAATACTAATGGAGGTTTTGCAGAATTTGTAAAAGTACCTGCAAGTTGGGCAGTTAAATTACCTAAAAATCTTTCTATGAAAGAAGCTATGATTTTTGGAACTGCTGGTTTAACCGCTGGAATGTCGGTTTTAAGATTAACTGAAACTGTAAAACCAACAGATGGAACAATTATTGTTTCTGGAGCTACTGGTGGAGTAGGATCCGTAAGTGTAATGATTTTAAATAAATTAGGTTATAAAGTAGCTGCAATTACGGGAAAAGAAGCTGAAAAGCAATATTTATTAGATTTAGGCGCTACTCAAGTTATTTTACGTAAAGATTTTGAAGAACTACAAAACAGACCTTTACTAAAACCTTTATTTGCTGGCGCTATTGATACTGTTGGAGGTGTTATTTTAGAGAATATGATTAAATCTGTAAATCCGTTGGGTGTTGTAACTGCTTGTGGAAATGCAGCCTCAATAAAGCTAGAGTTAACAGTATTTCCATTTATTTTAAGAGGAGTTTCTTTAATTGGAATAGATTCTCAAAATTACCCAATGAACTACAGAGAACAAGTTTGGAATAAATTAGCTGATGAGTGGAAATTAGATAATTTAGAATCGAATACTACTACAATTTCTTTAGATGAATTAAGTGAAAAATTAAACTTAATGCTAGAAGGAAAATTAAAAGGAAGAACCGTTTTAAAATTGGTTTAAAAATATAATCTGTGAGTCAACCTATTTTAGGACGACTCATAATTTAACGCAAAAAAGCTCATTAATGAAAATTAATGAGCTTTTTTATTAAAAGAATAATACTATTATTTTTTTAATTTTTTCAATAACATTTCTGCTACCAATTCAGACGAAGCTGGATTTTGGCCAGTGATTAATAAACCATCCTCTAAAGCATAAGGACCCCAATCGGCTCCTTTAGAATAAGTTCCGCCGTTTTCTTGTAACATATTTTCAACTAAAAATGGCACAACGTTTGTTAGCTGAACAGCTTCTTCTTCTGTATTGCTAAAACCTGTTACTTTTTTACCTTTAACTAAAGGAGAACCATCAGCTTTTTTAGGATATTTTAGTGCTGCTGGAGCGTGGCATACAAAAGCTATTGGTTTGTTAGCATTGTAAAAATTTTCAATTAATGAAATTGAAGTTTTATCTTCTGCTAAATCCCATAATGGACCGTGACCACCTGGATAAAAAACAGCATCGTAATCTGCTGGGTTTATAGCGTCTAATTTTACAGTATTTTTTATTACTTCCTGTGTTTGTGTGTCTTTATTGTATCTTTCAGTTGCTGGTGTAGAAAAGTCTGCCAATTCACTTTTTGGGTCAATTGGTGGTTGCCCTCCTTTTGGCGATGCAACAGTTACTTTTACACCTTTATCTACTAAAAAGTAATAAGGACTTGCAAATTCTTCAATCCAAAAACCAGTTTTTTCTCCAGTTTTTCCTAAATCTTCGTGACTAGTTAATACAAATAATACGTTCATTGTTTTTTCTGTTTTATTATTAGTTTCAGTTGCCGCTGCATCTTCTGCTTTTGATGTTTGCTTTTCATTTTTACAACTTGCAGCTGTAATTATTGTAAAAACTATCATTAAATATTTTATTGTTTTCATCATTTTCATCATTTTCATCATTTTTTAATAA
>Ga0316188_10001310_pt1 | contig 11730 bp, 7 predicted proteins | sample Phiworburrow1_MG_FD_204933 | JGI IMG/M metagenome (GOLD analysis project Ga0316188, IMG submission 204933) | Coastal sediment microbial communities from Maine, United States - Phippsburg worm burrow 1 | ecosystem: Environmental > Aquatic > Marine > Coastal > Sediment | place: USA: Maine... | reverse complement strand
AGATGAATACTTCCCCATTGAACCCGACGCTTTACAGAGCTATTCAAGATACATGAATGAGCATTTGTTTTCTCATACTGACATCCCAAAAGAAAATATAAATATCCCAAAAGGTAACATACCGCGAAACGAAGTTGGGAAGCATTGCGAAGACTATGAAAAAAAAATCAAGGAACTTGGCGGTATTGATTTACAATTACTTGGCATCGGCCGAACCGGTCACATCGGCTTTAATGAGCCGGGCTCTTCCGAACGTTCAGTTACCAGAATTATAACGTTAGATCAGATTACTCGGGTTGATGCGGCCAGTGATTTTTTCGGTGAAGAAAATGTCCCAATGAATGCAATAACTATGGGAATAGGCACCATTCTCAATGCCAAACGAATTATTGTTGTTGCCTGGAGCGATAGTAAGGCCTCTATAGTACAGAAAGCGATAGAAGGAGAAGTAACAGAACTGGTGCCCTCTTCATTTTTGCAACATCACAGCAACACCTTAGTTGTATTAGACAGACAATCGGCTTCACAATTGAGTAAAGTAAAAACACCGTGGCTACGAGATAGATGCGAATGGAATGATGAGTTAGTGAGAAGAGCAGTAGTGTGGTTGTGTCAACAAGTTAAGAAACCAATTCTTAAACTTACTAACCAAGATTATCTAGAAAACCATCTCGGAGATATTGTAACTGAATTTGGCTCGGCATACCATTGTAACATAAAAATTTTTAATTACCTCCAAAACACCATTACCGGATGGCCCGGCGGTAAGCCCGGTACTGACGACAAAAACAGACCAGAAAGAGCAATGCCGTTTCCAAAAAAAGTGGTTATCTTTAGTCCCCACCCCGACGACGATGTAATATCAATGGGCGGTACATTCATCAGATTAGTAGATCAAGGTCATGAAGTTCACGTTGCATATCAAACCTCCGGAAACATTGCGGTTTCTGATGATGATGCCGTAAGATTTGCCGATTTTGTTTGTGACTTCAGTAATACTTATAACTTGGAGAAGGTTGATGCCGATAAATTCTTTAAAAAAATTGTTGACTCCATAAAAGGCAAAAAGCCCGGTGAAGTGGACAGTCAGGAGGTAATGAACATCAAAAAATTAATACGTCGTGGGGAAGCAAAGGCCGGTTGCAGATACACCGGAATCCCTGATTCACAAGCTCACTTTCTGGATATGCCGTTTTACGAAACCGGGAAAGTAAAAAAGAAACCATTAGGTGAAGAAGATATAAAAGTCATTATAGACTTGTTGGAAAAGATTAAACCACATCAAATTTATGCTGCAGGTGATCTCTCCGACCCTCATGGCACACATCGTATTTGCCTGAATGCGATTTTTCAAGCTCTCGATAAATTAAAGAAAAGTCCTTGGTTAAAAGATTGTTACGTTTGGTTGTACCGTGGAGCATGGCAAGAATGGGATATCGACCAAATTGAGATGGCTATCCCTCTTAGCCCTGATGAGTTGTTACGTAAACGCAAGGCTGTTTTCAAGCATCAGTCTCAAAAAGATAGTGCTCTGTTTCCCGGTAGCGATAGACGAGAATTTTGGGTAAGAGCAGAAGACAGAAACCACGCTACAGCGGATGCATATAATAAACTCGGTTTGGCCGAATATGAGGCCATTGAAGCTTTTGTGAGACATAAACTTTAATAAGAATATATCGTTTCAGCTTTTATCATGCTTTAATTGATAACTTGCATATAAATATTGAAATCAAACTGTCATTGTGCGTTGCTATAGATTTTTTAGAATACATTGATTATCAATTAAATAAAAGATTAGAAAATGAAAAATTTAATTTCGCGACAAAATGAGTACCAAACAGTACTACCCCTTAAAACAGTTGCGCTTTACTTACTTTTAAATTGCACATAATTAATAATGCAAATGGACTTGTCTGAGATATTAGTAATTGGCGTTTCTTCAAGAGCTTTATTCGACTTGGAGAAAGAAAATGAAATCTTTAATAAAAAGGGAATCGAAGGATATAGAAAATATCAACAAAAAAATGAAGATAAGCCTTTACTCGCAGGCACAGCTTTTTATCTTGTAAAAAGTTTGCTCGAATTAAACAACCAAGCTAATAAAAGAATTGTTGAAGTAGTTGTAATGTCAAGAAATAGTCCTGAAACGGGAGTGAGAATGTTGAACTCAATAAGAAATCAAGGTCTTGACATTACAAGAGTAGCTCTCTCGGGTGGTGAGCCGTTGGCACCATTTATTGAAGCTTTCGACATTGACTTGTTTTTATCTAAAGATGAAGCTGACGTTCAAGCAGTTATTGACTCAAAAGTGTGTGCTGCGGCAACAATTTACTCACCGCCTGAGCAATTTGACTCTAAAGACAGTAGAGTCAAAATTGCTTTTGACGCCGATGCAGTTCTATTTTCCGACGAATCTGAGGTGAGATATAAAACAGAGGGAATGGATGCATTTCATAAGTATGAATCTGAGCACGAAAACGAGCCACTAAAAGAAGGACCTTTTGCTAATTTGCTGATAAAATTGTCAAAAATTCAGGAACATATTCCAACCCGAATTGAACTTTCCCCTCTAAGACTTTCGATAGTGACAGCAAGAAATGCCCCCTCACACATGAGGGTCATAAAAACTCTACGGAAATGGGGCGTTTATGTTGATGAAGCCTACTTTTTAGGGGGGGTATCCAAAGACAAAGTTTTAAAAGCATTTGGTGCTCACATTTTTTTTGATGACCAAGAGAAACACTTAATAAATTCAAGTAAAGTAGTGCCATCCGGCAAAGTTCCATACAATAAGGATTCGCTAATGAAACAAATAGAGGAGAAGAAAAACATATAACTTTTCAATATTTTAAATTCCAATATTCAATATAAAAAATTGAAAGGAAGGACGCCAAACTAGCCTACACAAGCACTAGCTAATATATTGATTGATTAAATTTTCAAATAACTCTTGTTTGCCACTTTCTAATGTAAATTTTTCATTTTTCAAGGCAATATCGGCAAGCTCCGTCAAGGTCATATTACCGGTCTCAAATTTGTTGCCATTCTCACTATCAAAGGAGCTATATCTCAAGTTTTTTAATTTCAAATAGTCAGAATGATTCAAAACTTCGTAAGCGGCTGTTAGTGCTCTTGCAAAAACGTCCATTCCCCCAATGTGGGCATAGAAGATGTCGGCCAAATCGGTTGAATTTCTTCTTGTCTTAGCGTCAAAGTTGATACCCCCCGTACAAATGCCCCCCTGTTTTAATATTATCATCAATGCATGGGTCAATTCATAAACATCAACAGGGAATTGGTCTGTATCCCATCCATTTTGGTAGTCGCCACGGTTTGCATCGATACTTCCAAGTAGGTTTGCGTCGGAGGCTGTTTGGAGTTCATGTGAGAATGTATGATTTGCGAGGGTAGCATGGTTAACTTCAATATTTAATTTGAAGTCATCCAAGAGATTATATTTTCTTAAAAACCCAATAACGGTAGCCACATCAAAATCATACTGATGCTTAGTTGGCTCCATTGGTTTGGGTTCAATAAAAAAGGTTCCTTTAAATCCTTGTGATCTTCCGTAATCTTTGGCCATGTGCAAAAATTGAGCAAGGTGGTCTAATTCCCGCTTCATGTCGGTATTAAGCAAGGATAGATACCCTTCACGTCCACCCCAAAAAACGTAGTTTAATCCATTTAGCTTAATAGTAGCGTCAATGGCATTTTTTACTTGAAAGGCAGCATGAGCAAGGATTTTGAAGTCGGGATTGGTAGCTGCTCCATTCATAAATTTGGGATGAGAAAAACAATTGGATGTCCCCCAAAGAAGTTGCACTCCGGACTGCTCTTGCTTCAACTTTGCATAATCAGTAATCAACTGTAATCGCTCGGCCGATTCTTTTAGATTGTCTCCTTCAGTTATCAAATCGTAGTCATGAAAGCAGTAGTATTTGACCCCCAATTTGGTAATAAACTCAAATGCGGCATCCATTTTTTCTTTAGCTTGAGTAATCGGGTCGTTTGAAACCAACCACGGATATATTTTTGTGCCAACTCCAAAAGGATCATTTCCGAGATTGCAGAAGGTATGCCAATAGCAAACCGAAAATCGGAGGTGCTCCTTCATTGTTTGGTTTCCAATCATTTTATTTTCGTCGTAGAATTTGAAAGCCAATGGGTTATCTGAATTTCTACCTTCAAATTTAATTTTACCTATACCTTTGAAATATTCTTTTTTGCCTTTTAAAATGTTCATATACATTGTTGTTTAATTTGTTTAAGAATGAGATGCCAACAATTTATTAAGATTATTTTCCCATAATAAATATCCGGCTTCATATTCATCCGTTTTTTGGGGTTGATATATTTTAACTATCGGAATGTCACGTAGAGCTTCTTCAATATTGGAAAAAGCTTTTGTTGCCACACCTGAAATTCTCGCAGCACCAACGGCACCGGACGTATCCATAACCACTATTTCACGACCAAAACAAGAGGCTATGGTATTAGAAAAAATCTCAGATTGAAAAAGATTAGAATTATCCACCTTTATTGCAGAAATTTTTAAACCTATCTCTTCCAAAATTTTAATTCCATACACAAATGAAAAAGCTAATCCCTCTAAGGTAGCTCTATAAATAGTGGCTTTATTATGCCTATTAAAATTTAGATTCATAATATTTGAACCCACATTTTTATTTTCCAACATCCTTTCGATGCCATTCCCGAAAGGGAATATCTGAAGCCCTTCCGAGTTGATAGAAACTGTGGCTGCGATATTCTCAATTTCGTTGTAAGCATGACCGGAGGCCAATAAATCTCTTACCCACCTATATTGAATACCTGCTCCATTAATACAAAGCAATACCCCAATTCTTGGTTTTTCATTTGTGTAATTGATATGAGCAAATGAATTGACCCTCTGCCGTTTATCGAATATTGGTTTCTCTACTATTCCATAAACCACTCCGGAGGTTCCGCCTGAGGCAACAATTTCTCCGGGTTCGAGTCCATTCAAAGAGCCGGCATTGTTAGGTTGGTCACCGGCTTTGTATGTGACGGGTATTCCTGGTCTTAGACCTAGCCAATCGCTTGCCTCTTTAGTTAACTCGCCGTGAAAGCCGACGCTGGTAGTGTGCTCGGGAATTAATTGATTTGCTATTCCAAAATGGTTGAGCAAGAAATCGGCTCTTTGCTTTTCTTTGAAATCCCACAATATTGCCTCTGATAGCCCTGAAATAGTAGTCAGGCATTTTCCTGTCATTTTTAGGGAAAGGAAGTCTCCGGGAAGAAGGGCTTTGAATATTTTATCGTAAATTTTAGGTTCATTGTCTTTTACCCACTTCAATTTTGAGACAGTAAAATTGCCGGGTGAGTTTAACAAATGAGAAAAGCACTTCGAATGTCCGATTTTATCAAATTCGGCTTGTCCTATTGGCAAGGCTCGGCTGTCGCACCATATAATTGCATCTCGGAGTGTAGAAAATTTCTTGTCAACCAAAACTAATCCGTGCATTTGGTATGCAATACCAATAGCCCCAATTCTATTCAAATCAATTTTTTGAAGAGCTAACAATTTAGCTGTCACATTCTTTGTACATTCCCACCACAACTGTGGCGACTGCTCAGCCCACCCTGATTTTTTAGATAATACTGGCATCTCCAAATCGGGATATTGAGCCACAGCCACTACCTTATTGATTTCTGAGTCAACAAGAGCAGCTTTTATTGATGAACTACCTAAATCATACCCTAATAACAACATAAAATAAAAATTGATACGTAATGATAGATTGAATTTCCAAGAATTAATAGTTGTCGAAAACAATCTACAAGATAAAAATAAAATATTACTTCAAAAATTAATGTCTTAAATAAAAAAGTTGATAATTTCGGCCCTCGTTTCAATCGTGAAATGAAATATTAATTCAAATAAAAAAAAGATTGATTTACATACAATACAAAAAGCCCCTTTTTAATATCCCAAAGCAACATTTGAGTGGTTTTCAGAAAAAATTATCGCCCAAAAGAAAAAAAATATAGTTTTTGACACAATATTTTTGATAATCGTTCGTTATAGAGGTAGAGTTACTCACTTTTTACATTTGAAATTATGACAAACAAGAGCCAGTATTGCAGATTTTTCGACCGCCAAGTCATAAAAAAGATTAATCTTTTTTTGATTTTAATGTTCTTTGCCGGTTCGACAATACTGTCTTGTGAAGAGATACAGAATGTAAAAAAACTATCTTCGAACAAGTTGATTACCACATTTATTTTTCCTGCCACAAACAAAGGTTTTTATGAGCCTGTAACTGTCAAACTTGATAGTACCAGAGCCAACCATTCATATATGAGTGCCGAAGTTCCATTTGAAGCGGATATATCCGGATTAACTTCTCAAATAGAAATTTCAGAAAACGCTACTATTGAACCGAACAGTGGTCAGAAGATAGATTTTACCAGGCCGGTTGATTTCGTGATTACAGCTCAAGATGGCACAAAGCATACTTTCACTGTCACAGTAACAAAACTGCCTAAAATTGACGGAGCCAGCCTATTGAAATCTTTCGTTTTTAATGCCAGCGATAACGGATTTGAAAGAGTAGCAAAAAAAGAATCCACACCCTTAGAATCAGACGACCATAGCTACTGGATAGCCACAGTTCCCAGTACCGCAGATATAAAAAAATTGATTCCCACTATAACAATTAATAGTAAAGCAACCATAACTCCTGATTTAAATAAACAAGCAGTAGATTTTACCAAATCTGTGGACTTTGAAGTTGCCATCCCAAATAATAAAAAACACACCTTTACCATAACAGTTACTAAGGAGTCGGCTATTGACCCCGTAATGCAGGAAGCAATACTGCTTTCGGCTATATTCACCGACAACAATAATCAAATGTACGAGGCCGTTTTATTACCAGAAAGTAGTGGGCTTACAAATACCTTTTACATTGAATTACCCGAAGGCATGGACATACTGAGTCTTACCGCAAAATATGAGGTCAGTCCCAAAGCAGCACACAACAATTTGGTATTTATTAGAAGTGAAGTTGCAGAAAAAACAAAATATTATTCTTTAACAATTACCTCTGCTGATGCATCAACTTCGACAAAATATACTTTTAAGGTAAAAGAGACTATTGTTGTCAGTTACTCATTGGGTAGTACTAAAATACCAGCCAAAGAGTTAATTACCACAAAACCTGAATATCCCAATATAAATTATGTTATCAATTTATATTCTGATGAATTTATTGGGTTCAATAAAAATTCATTATCAATCATTGGAGGTAATAATGCCTTAAGTTTTTCAGATGAAATAATCCGGCATAATGATATTGATAATAACCCAATCGGATATGAATTTACAATTGTCAAGAATAATTCAAATTTTGCTTTTGTTATGGTATTTAAGTTAAAGTACGATAAGGCGGAAGAGGGTCAAATTAAATTGGAATGCACAGTAATTTACCATCTTGGCACCGGAACAACCCCACCATTGGAAGGAGTGTTTGATAAATCTACCAATGAACATACATTCAGCTTAACAAACAGTCAATTTCTCGAATTCGACTTAAATAATATAATGATAGAAACTAATATGTCTTACTTACCCATCTATGATTTGGAACTAATCTCTAAAGAGGATAATAAGATAGAAATCCGAGCATCCATTCCGTTTAACTCTCGCTATGTGGGTAATGAGCAAGACCCCTTTCAAACTACAATAATCTTTAACAAAGAACAATAGTCTGTGTGAGCGGATTTCTGCCTCTCAATCATATCTATAATTTTATTTTGAAAGTATTAAATTGATTTGGCTTTTTTGTCCAATAAGAGGTTATATTTGGTCTGTTTTTGTTAGATACTCATTTCATATAACATGATTTAATAAGGTTAATCAATAGCCGAGTCTATTTATTAATATTATTACAAGATGCGTAAGTTGCGAGTAATTTAATAAATGAATCGAACAACTTGTAAAAATTTGGTATCTTTATAATTAAATTAAAAGTCTATGCCAGAAGTAAAACTATTGATGCCCAAAATGGGCGAAAGCATAATGGAAGCTACTATTTTGAAGTGGCTAAAAAAAACAGGTGATAATATTGAACAAGATGAGTCTATTCTTGAAGTTGCTACCGACAAAGTTGACACCGAAATACCTTCAATTTATTCGGGAGTTCTAAAAGAAATTCTATTCAAGGAGGGGGAAGTAGTTGCCGTGGGTAGCCCGATTGCAGTTTTGGCGACTGAAACCGAAGTAGGCGAAAAAGTCTATTCAAAGCTACCATTACAAGCCAACGAAAATGGCAATTCCAAGAAAGAAGAGCAAAAAAAATCATATGAACAGCCAATTACAGATTTTAAATCTTCTTCAAAATTTTTGTCTCCATTAGTAAAAAGTATTGCAAAAAAAGAGAATATATCCTTAGCCGAATTGGAAACTATTGCCGGAAGTGGAGCATTTGGTAGGGTAACGAAAAATGACATTCTGAAGTATGTTCAGAATAAAAAGTCAGGCGAATTAACCCATTCAAGTTTTACACCTGCAACCGTTCCTTCTGCCATTAATGCAGAAGATGAAATAATTGAAATGGAGCGAATCCGTAAAATTATTGCCGACAGGATGGTAGAATCGAAACGCATATCTCCGCACGTTACCTCTTTTGTTGAAGCCGACCTCACCACCATTGTTAATTGGAGAAACAAGATAAAAGCTGATTTCCAAAAAAAAGAAGGCGAGAACATTTCATTTACACCAATATTTATCCACGCAATAGTAAAGGCAATAAAAGATTTCCCAATGATCAACATTCAAGTTGACCAGAATAGGATAATCATAAAGAAAAATATCAACATAGGTATGGCCGTTGCTTTGCCTTCAGGAAATTTAATTGTCCCTGTCATTTTCAATGCCGATAGGTATAGCCTAAGTGGTCTTGTCAAAATCGTTAATGACCTCACCAAACGTGGGCGTGAAAATAATCTTAAGCCGGATGAATTGTCGGGTGGTACTTTTACCATTTCGAACGTAGGCGTATTTGGAAACGTGATGGGCACTCCTATAATCATGCAACCTCAGGTTGCAATCTTGGCTACCGGCTCAATTCAAAAAAAACCGGCAGTGTTAGAATTACCACAGGGCGATGTGATAGCAATAAGGCATAAGATGTTTTTGTCTCATTCTTACGACCATCGGGTGGTGGACGGTGCACTTGGTGGCAGTTTCGTTCGCCGAGTTGCTGACTACCTCGAAAATTTTGATATAAACCAAACAGTTTAATATACCTTTGACCTCTCTAAAATAAAATTATGAAATTCGCAACCAAAGCCGTTCATGCAGGTGTGGAACCAGACCCTTCCACAGGTGCAATTATGACCCCAATATTTCAAACCTCAACCTACGTTCAAGAATCACCGGGTAAAAACAAGGGCTATACCTATGCTCGCGGTGCTAACCCAACCAGAACAGCATTGCAAAAAAGTATTGCCATTCTGGAAAATGGACATTATGGCATTTGCTTTTCCTCAGGTATTGGGGCTACCGATGCCGTTTTGAGATTACTTAATCCGGGTGATGAAGTAATTACTACTAATGATTTATATGGAGGCTCTTTTAGGCTTTTCACTAAAGTTTATGCAAGAATGGGAATCAAATTTCATTTTATAGACCTCACTGATGATAAAAATATTCTAACCGTTGCCAACAAAAAAACCAAATTAATATGGGTAGAAACACCTACTAATCCCCTTATGAGAATTATTGACATCAAAAAGTGTGCTCAGATAGCGAAAGAAATTGGCGCACTCGTAGGGGTTGATAACACGTTTGCCTCTCCATATCTACAAAACCCACTTGACTTAGGGGCAGATATTGTTATGCACTCGGTTACTAAATATTTGAATGGTCATAGTGATGTGATTATGGGAGCTTTGATTGTCAAAGATGAAAAACTCAATCAGGAACTTAGTTTTATTGCCAATTCTTGCGGGGCAGTTCCGGGTCCCCAAGATTGTTTTATGGTACTTCGTGGAATAAAAACACTGCATATTAGAATGGAGCGACATTGCCATAATGGTAGAAAGGTAGCTGAATTTCTTGTGCGCAATTCTAAGATTAAAAAAGTGTATTGGCCCGGATTTGAAGACCATCCTCAGCATGAGGTTGCTAAAACTCAAATGAGAGGTTATGGCGGTATGCTCTCTTTTGCGCTTAATTCGGATAAGATAGAAACAGCAATAACCCTTTTAGAAAATGTAAAGATTTTTTCTTTGGCCGAATCTCTGGGGGGTGTAGAATCTCTTATAAATCACCCTGCCACGATGACTCATGCCAGCATACCTAAAGAGATTAGAATAAAAAATGGATTATCAGACTCATTAATTAGATTGAGTATAGGAATTGAAGATAGCGATGACCTAATTGCAGATTTAGAACAGGCATTAATGACTATCTAGTTATTGTTGGTTCACTCTATACTTAAAAAAAATTTGGAAAATTTCAAATACCTCCTTGGTTGATGAGTTCGGGACTTAAATGGGCTAAAACCGTCAAAAAATTTTTGAAGACCCGTTAATTGGCGATTTCGACTCATAAATAGTTTTAACCGTGACCTTTAAGATGGTCTACGTTATTATAAGCTTTGAGGGAATATTGCATACCCGTATAGCCAACTACATACAAACAGAGATTACTGTGCTCGAAAAAATCCATACATTTTAAGGGATAGTTTAGCAAACTGGAAAGCAAAATTCTTAAAACCCTGCCATGTGTACAAATCAAAATATTTTTGTCGTTTTTTCTTGATTTAATTAATTCAACAAATTTACTCTGCCGTTGAACAACGTCCTCGGGACTTTCTCCGCCCTTTATCTTTAAGGCAGTATTTCCTGCCTGCCATTGAGACAGTACCCAATTATAATATTCGCCTTCTTGAGCGTCAATCTTCTTTCCTTCGTGTACCCCCCAACAAATTTCATTTAATCCGCTGTGAACTTCCGAAGTAAAGCCTTCTTCCAAAAATGGAGCTACCGTCTGAGTGGTGCGTAATAATTCGGAAGTATAAATTCTGTCAAAAGCAATACCACCATATTTCTGCTTGAAAAGTGCTACCTGCTCCCGCCCTTTTTCATTTATCGAAGAGTCTATACCACTACCCTGAACAATTCCATTCTTATTGAAATCAGTTTGAGCATGTCTAATTAAATATATATTTTGTGGACTCATTTTAATTTAATAATCATAAATTTGAAGTGTTATAAAACCGGTTTCCTATTATAATAATATTAACTTCATGAAAGTATATTTACTAAAATTACAAATTGATAGCCAAAATTACAATTATAACTTCTAGTTTTAATATTTTTACGACCTATAAGTGAAAGCAAAATTCAACCCAACCATTACAAAAGAGAAACTTAACCAATTGTCAAAAAATACTTTGACAGCTCAACTAGGAATTGAAATAACAAACATTGGACACGGGTTTGTTGAAGCCAGAATGCCTGTTGATAGTAGAACCAAACAACCTTTCGGGCTCTTACACGGTGGCGCGTCGGTGGCTTTGGCAGAAACATTGGGGAGTTTAGGCGCAGCATGCACGCTAACAGATTTAACACAAAAGGTGGTTGGTTTGGAGATTAACGCCAACCATATTAAGAGTGTAAGCGAGGGCTATGTCACCGGCAAAGCTTTGCCGATACATATCGGAAAAAGCACGCAGGTAT
>Ga0316188_10001309_pt1 | contig 11735 bp, 10 predicted proteins | sample Phiworburrow1_MG_FD_204933 | JGI IMG/M metagenome (GOLD analysis project Ga0316188, IMG submission 204933) | Coastal sediment microbial communities from Maine, United States - Phippsburg worm burrow 1 | ecosystem: Environmental > Aquatic > Marine > Coastal > Sediment | place: USA: Maine... | reverse complement strand
ATTTGCAGTGATAAGTTTTGTTTCAATGAATCGAGTGGTAAAATTGTGGTCTTCGAACCATCCATCAAAATCATGATTAGCATAGGTTGGGGGAGCCAGTTGAGTTGCTGTCAGACTTTTTCCATCAACCACATCGATTGGCGTTTTTGCGCTTCCGCCCTTTGTGTCAAAGGTTACTTTAAAAATACTTTTCCATTTTGCATAGAGGGTAGTATCTTTTGTAATTGGCTTGGTTGCGTCGAATCTGGTCATCAAATTATTGTCCCCAAACCACCCATCAAAAGCTTTATTTTCTAAGATTGGATCTATTGGTAGAACTAATAGAGAGCCATCAGCCAAAGTCTCGGGAGATATTGTAGTTCCTCCATTGCTTTCAAAGCTAACAGTACGTGCAACCTCCCACTTTGCATACAGGGTAATATCTTTCGTAATGGGCTTGGTAGCGTCGAATTTGATTGTCCATTCATTATCGTCCTCAAACCAGTCCACGAATAGATAACCAATACGAGTAGGATCAAAGAGTTGAGCCCTAGTCAGGAGTGCCCCTTCCACTTTAAACACATAGGCTGGTGTTTTTCCGCTTCCGCCTTTTGTGTCAAAGGTTACTCTAAACGGGTCTTCCCATTTTGCAAACAAAGTAATATTTTGAGTAATGGGTCGGGTTTTAACGAATGGGGTTATTAAATCCGCGTCCACAAACCACCCTTGAAACTTACTTTCAGACCCTTGAGAATTACTATTATTTTTGGTAGGTGGAGTAAGTTGAGCCTCTGTCAGGGTTTCCCCATCAAACAAATATACTTCAGTTTTATTGCCTCCGCCATTTGTGTCAAAGGTTATGACCAAGTGATTTTCCCATTTTGCAAACAAAGTAATATTTTGAGTAATGGGCTGGTTAATGTCGAATTTGGTTGTGAAACCGACATCCACAAACCATCCTAGAAATTTTTTTCCGGCTTGGGTAGGTGGCTGTGGAAACTTGACCAGAGTTGAACCGTTATCTACTATTTCGGCAGGTATTTCATTTCCACCCATAGTATCAAACGTAATCTCAAAGGAATTGACTCTCTGCCATTTGGCATACAAGATAATATTTTTAGTAATTGGTTCGGTTTGAACAAATTTTGTTGTTAGCTCTTCATTCTTAAACCATCCCTTAAAGATTTGACCTTCTCTTGTGGGATTAGCGGGTAAGGTTGCTAAGGTTGCGTTTTTTACCACAAGTTCTGCTGGTATTTCTGTCCCTCCATTGGTGTTAAATGTTACTGTAAAGGCGTCTAACCACTTGGCGTACAGGATTATACTTTTTAAAATCGCAGTTGATTCGTCAAATTTATTTTTAAGTTCTTCATCAGTAAACCAACCACCGAAGACTTGATTGTACTTTGTTGGCGGAGTGGGTAATTTTAGGGCACCTTCCTTTTGGACAGCAATTACATCTACTGAACTTCCTCCTTTGGGGTCAAACGTTATTGAATAGAAAATAGCTTTCCATTTGGCGTACAAAGTAATACTACTCACAATCGGTACGGTAGGGTAAAACTCCATGGTTAGTCCAGCATCTTTATACCAATTTTCGAATTCATGTCCGGCTTTGGTAGGTGGCTTAGGTAGAGGAAGTAGTTCTCCCGAGGTAACCTCCACAGGGTCTATTGCACTTCCGCCGTTTACTTCAAAAACGACTTTCACTTTTACCTTTTGCAGAGGTGTACATCCTCCCAAAAAAAGTAAAAGAGAGGAGAACATAAATATTGCTAAAATACTAGCAATTCTAGTTATATTAGGAAATACCATTTGTGCCCTAGTTTTAAGCATAACTTTTGAAGTTTGTAATTTGTCGAAGATTAAAATCGCCACCAAACCTAGTAAATTATGGAATATTTAACTAAAACTCTTAATATTTTTTGAGTTTAAATCTTGTTTTGGCTTTTAAATCTGTACTATATCCGAAATATCAAGCAGTGACATCGTTTCAGAGCTAACCACTTGGTTTTGAGTGGTGAAGTAGGGCAATTGTAATTTTTTTAATTGTGTGAATCGGATTATCTATTACTGTAATATTCTCTTTGCATTCAGAGATTACTTACCTTTGCCCTCTAATTTTTAAAAAATATGATAGCTGTAAATAATTTATCCCTACAGTTTGGAAAAAGAGTGTTGTTTGAAGAAGTAAATCTCAATTTTTCGGGTCAAAATTGTTATGGTGTGATAGGGGCTAATGGTGCCGGCAAGTCCACCTTTTTAAAGATTCTAGCCGGCGATTTGGAGCCTACGAGAGGAAAAGTAGAGGTAGAGCCCGATAAGAGGATGGCAGTTTTGCGTCAGAATCATTTTGCATTTGACGAAGTATCTGTTATTGATACCGTCATGCGGGGACACGAAAAATTATGGGACGTGATGCAAGAAAAGGATCAAATTTATGCGAAACCTGATTTCTCTGAACAGGATGGAATACGTGCTTCGGAACTGGAAGGCGAATTTGCGGATATGAATGGCTGGAATGCCCAGTCCGATGCCGCCTCTCTTTTGAGTGGGTTAGGAATTGCAGAAACAGATCATTTTAAACTATTAAAGGAACTAAGTAGTAACTTGAAAGTAAGGGTCCTTTTGGCTCAGGCTATATTTGGAAACCCCGACATCTTGATATTGGACGAACCTACCAACGATTTAGACCTTAAAACAGTATCTTGGTTAGAAGACTTTTTGCTCGAATTTAAAAACACCGTTATCGTGGTTTCACATGATAGACATTTTCTTGATACTGTCTGTACCCACATTGTGGATATTGATTATAGTGCCGTTAAGGTGTATAGCGGGAATTATTCCTTTTGGTACCAATCAAGTCAACTGGCTTTGGCACAACGGTTGTCTGCAAATAAAAAAGCGGAGGAAAAAAAGAAAGAACTACAGTCTTTCATTATGCGCTTTAGTGCCAATGCTTCAAAATCTCGACAAGCAACCAGTCGCAGGAAATTATTAGAAAAAATTAATATTAATGATATTCAGCCTTCTACTAGGCGCTACCCGGCTATCATATTTCAACAGTCACGCACCGCCGGAGACCAAATTCTTCATATTGAAAATTTATGTTTCGGAACCTCAGAAGAATCAAGTATTAGTGATTTCAACTTGTACGTGAGAAAGGGCGACAAAATTGCTTTTTTAAGTCAAGATAGCCACACTATTACAGCCTTATTTCAAATACTTGTAGGTGAGCGAAAACCCGATTCCGGCAATTTTAACTTCGGACAAACTATTACCACTGCTTATCTGCCCTCTAACAACGAATCTTATTTTGAGTCTGATAACAATCTGATTGACTGGCTAAGGCAATTTGTCGGTGAAGGAAATAGAGACGAAGTATTTATTCGTGGCTTTCTAGGCAAAATGCTTTTTTCGGGTGAGGAAGTGTTTAAGAAATGTAATGTGCTTTCAGGAGGCGAAAAGATGCGATGTATGATTTCAAGAATGATGATTTCCAGTGGGAACCTACTTATTTTGGATGAACCCACAAATCATCTTGACCTAGAATCTATTACCGCCCTAAACAATGCACTCAAAGATTTTCCCGGAACTGTATTGTTTACTTCACACGACCATGAGTTTATACAAACTATAGCCAATAGAATTATTGAATTTTCTCCTAACAGAATTGTTGATAAGATAATGACTTACGACGAGTATATTGAAAATGAGAAAGTAATAGAACTTACTGAAGCTAAAATAAGCTCTTGAAATGACTGATACCGCAGTTACACACCATTAAATGTATTTTAACTCAAAATTTTAAATTGAGAAATGATGAAAAATAGAACAAGGTTTTTTTTTAAAGGGATTGCTACGTTGTTGATTCTTATTTCCGTATTGATGGAATTGAAAATAATAATTATCCCACTTTTGACTCCATATACATTTTGGATTGCAGTGGTTGCCTTTGGTTTCTTCCTTGCTGGCTCAAGATAGTTTGTTACATTGAATGTAAAAATGAGTGAGCAATATTAATTGCTCTCTAATCGGGCTTTGTATTTTTTTGCTTTTGCAATCTCAGAACAATCCCAAAAATCATCAACTATCCGCTTATAAGCATTCAGAGCTTTTTCTTTTTGATTACTTTTCTCAAGTGCCAAAGCAAGCTTCATTAAATAGTTAGGCGTGAAATATTTATTTGGTTTATAGTCAGTGGCTTTCTTGTAATATGAAGCGGCATCTTCAAATTTCCCTTCTTCCATGTACGCATCCCCAATCATGCAATAAGCCCTAGCCTGAAATAACTCATCTTTAGATTTAAAATTTTTCAACGACTCAATGGCCGATGAGAATTTCTCTTGCCTTAAAAAAATAGTTCCGGAGTAGAAGTTGGCTAAGTTGCTAGCATCCGTCCACGGATAATCTTCTATTATCTGCTTGAAACCCAGATTATTACCATCCCCTTCAAGAGCTAAATTGAGACTATCGGATTCAAAATATCTGACGGCCTGAAACATTTCTTTTTGCGCCAAATTTTCTTGTGAACTTTTCCAATATTGAAAACCAAAGTAGGAGGCCACCAAAATGGCAACTACGCCGATGGAAGTGAAAATTATTTTTGGATTTCTTTCAATCCAATGCTCAACCCCTTCTATTTTCTCTGCTAATAAATCAGGGTTCTCTAATATCTCCTTAGATTTCTTCGTTTTTGCCATAAATATTATTATTTTATTTCCATCAGTTACCGGAAATAAAAAGAACGCAAAAGTAACTACTCATTGTCATTTATTCAAACTTCAAACAAAACATTATGATTATACAATAGTAAATTGATAATCTTCGTCGGTATAAATATCGTCTAATGCCGTACTAGGATCCGGAAATGGTGAATTTTCGGCAAATTTTACACTCTCTTCAATCTGACCGTGAACTTTATTTTCAATAGCTTCTACGTCTTTGACCGAAGCGATTCCAAGTTTTAAGATTGTTTGTTTTACTACTTCAACAGGATCACGGTCTTTATATTCATCCACTTCCTTCTTACTTCTATATTTCTGAGGATCAGACATAGAGTGCCCTTTATACCTATAAGTTCTGAACTCAAGCAATGTAGGTCCATCCCCCTTTCTAGCTCTCGAAGCAGCCCTGCTTACTGCATTATGCACAGCTTCAACTTTCATCCCATCTACAGGCTCTGAGGGCATATCGTAAGCTTCCCCTAGTGTATATAAATCCGTAACATTAGAACTTCTATTTACTGCTGTTCCCATCGCATAGCCATTGTTTTCGATTACAAAAATCACAGGCAACTTCCAGAGCATGGCCAAATTTAAGGCTTCATGGAATGACCCTTGGCGTACAGCCCCATCACCCATAAAGCAGATGCATAGATTTTTTGTCTTTTTATACTTTTCGGCGAAGGCGATGCCGGCTCCTAGCGGAATTTGCCCACCGACTATGCCATGCCCTCCGGCAAAGTTTACTGATTTGTCAAAAATATGCATTGACCCACCTTTACCTTTAGATAAACCGGTTTCTTTTCCGTAAAGTTCTGCCATCACCGCATTCGGATCAGTTCCCAAACCCAATGGGAAGCAGTGGTCGCGATATGCTGTAATCCATTTGTCATCTTTTTGGAGTGCGGTAATAGAACCGGCTGCACAAGCCTCTTGACCAATATATAAATGGCAAAAACCTCTAATTTTTTGCATTCCATATAATTGCCCGCATTTGTCCTCAAATTTTCTCATTAGATACATCATTTCATACCATTTTAGATAGGTGTCTTTAGAAAATTCAAGATTATTTTTTGAATTTTTCGGTTTTTTAGATGTTATAGTAGTCATAGGTACTTATTTTGTAGAATTTCTATATTAGTCAATAGTTTAGGATAAATGCGAAGTTAGTTCTGATTATGTCAATTCCAAATTATTTGAATATGAATCGTGCAAAAATACTTTATGAAACTGATAAAACTAAATTTAATTAATTTTAAAAACTATGCTCAGCAACTTTTAAACTTTGAAGGGCAGGTTCATTGTTTTTTAGGCAAAAATGGAAGTGGAAAAACTAACCTGATTGAAGCCATTCATTATTTATCATTAACAAAAGGGGCTATTCAGACCAGAGACTCATTTAATGTTAGGCACGGTCAAAATTTTTTTACTATCGATGGAATATTTGAAAATTCCGGAAATCAAGCTACTATAAATTGCTCGTTTATGTTGCCAGGTAAAAAAAAAATTTCAGAGAATGGTTCTGAATATCAACGTTATTCAGAACATTTAGGCAAATACCCAATAGTACTAATTGCGCCTCACAACATGGAATTGATATTGGAAGGTGCTGATTATAGAAGAAAATATTTTGATTCAATATTGAGTCAGATAGATAAAATTTATTTGAATTCACTCATTACCTATAATTTTAACCTAAAACAAAGAAATAGCCTTCTAAAAATGTATTTAGAGGGGGGCTCTATTGATAATGATTTGTTGGCTACCTATGATGAAAAATTGGTTGCCCTTGGCTCTGTGATTTTTCTGAAACGGAAAGATTTTGTTCGTGAATTTGAATCTTTATTAAACAAAAGGTATTCTTTTTTGTCTAATAATAAAGAAAATGTAGGATTACAATATTTCTCATCGCTACATGATAATGATTTTGGCTATGAACTCAAATCAAGCAGAAAACGAGACTTGGAGATTGGACGCACTAGCGTCGGAATACATAAAGACGATTTTTTATTCTTTCTACAAGATTTTGAACTAAAGCAGATTGGCTCACAAGGACAACAAAAAACCTTTTTAATAGCCCTCAAACTTGCTGAATTTGATTTTTGGCTAAAAAAACATGAAATTAAGCCTATTATGCTCATGGATGATATTTTTGACAAATTAGACGATGATAGGATAAACCAATTGCTTGAGCTTATCAAGCAAAAATCATTTGATCAAGTTTTTATCACCGAATCGAGGTCAGAAAGGAGTTTAGAATCTTTAAAAACGTCTGGAGTTGAGCCCCAAAATTTCACTATTAGTAAAGGGATTATTCAAAGTTAGACCTCGTTTTTATGATTTCAATGATAGTAAATTCCAGCTTGTGTAAACTTTGTATGAAACTGAATTTGAAAATCGAACCTTCAAATTAGCCAATTGTTTTTTTCAATTATATTAATGTGTTAATTTTGAAAATGGTTAAATCCGATTTCCAACATATAAGTGTGATAATCAAAGAAATGCTGAAAACTCAAAATTTGAAAACCAAATTTGACGAGGCATCAGTTATTGCCTCATGGAAAAAAATTGCCGGCAAACCTATTGCCAAAAGAACCAAAAGAATCTTTATTAAAAATAAAGTCCTGTTTATTGAATTGCAATCCTCATCTTTGAAACAAGATTTAAACTTTCATAAAAAAGTTATTCTTGATGCTATTAACAAGGAGTTTGGAGTCAATGTAATTACTGAAATTATCGTTATGTGAGAATTTTTATTTACTCATTTTAATAAATTCTCTTTATTTATACTTGTCTATCAAAAAAAAGGCATTAATTTTGCACTCTTGTTTTTTAATTCTGCATTTCAAATAATCAGACCTGCATATTTAAGAGCAATTGTTCTATGAAATTGTGAAACAGTTTTTCACACTGGGTTTGTTGGCTGAAGTAAACGGTGTGAATGTTAGAGGGGGGGATACTCAAGCGGCCAACGAGGACAGACTGTAAATCTGTTGACTTATGTCTTCACAGGTTCGAATCCTGTTCCCCCCACAGGCAATGGATTTATTGACTTATGTAGTCTGGTTCAAAGCACAATGCGGGAGTAGCTCAGTTGGTAGAGCGATAGCCTTCCAAGCTATAGGTCGCGAGTTCGAACCTCGTTTCCCGCTCTTTTGTTGAGAAATGAGCGAAGGGCGAAAGTTGAAGATTGAATTGTAAGAGCAAAGAGTAGAAAATATAATCGTCAGCCGTTGTAGCTCAGTGGTAGAGTACTTCCTTGGTAAGGAAGAGGTCGTGAGTTCAATCCTCATCAACGGCTCTGGTGGAAGAAACCAGACTTAAATTGGGTTTATTAAATGGTAGAGTATTAAATTGAAAAAAAATTTTTATTAAATAAATTATAACTTAACAACTAACTTAACAGGAATTTTCAAATATGGCAAAGGAAAAATTTGATCGGTCAAAACCACACATTAACGTAGGAACTATTGGTCACGTTGACCACGGAAAAACAACCTTGACTGCGGCAATCACTAAAGTGCTGGCCAAGAAGGGGTTGGCAACTGAAAGAGACTTCTCTTCTATTGACAATGCTCCGGAAGAAAAAGAGCGCGGTATTACTATCAATACCTCTCATGTGGAATATCAAACAGTAAAGAGGCATTACGCTCACGTGGATTGCCCAGGACACGCTGACTATGTAAAAAATATGGTTACCGGAGCTGCCCAGATGGATGGAGCAATACTAGTTGTTGCTGCCACCGACGGACCTATGCCTCAAACTCGCGAACATATTTTGTTGGCCAGACAGGTAGGTGTACCGGCTTTAGTTGTCTTTATGAACAAGGTTGATCTCGTTGATGATGCTGAACTGTTAGACCTTGTGGAGATGGAAGTTAGAGAATTGCTAACTGCCTACAACTTCCCGGGCGATACTGTACCTATAATTAGAGGTTCGGCTCTTGGAGCCTTGAATGGTGATGATAAGTGGACTGAGAAAATTGACGAACTCATGAATGCAGTAGATGATTTTATTCCTCTTCCTGTTCGCGATATTGATAAGGATTTTCTCATGCCGGTAGAGGATGTGTTCTCAATTACCGGTAGAGGTACTGTGGGCACTGGAAGAATAGAACGCGGTGTTATTCAAACAGGCGATGCGGTTCAAATTTTAGGTATGGGTGCCGAAAATCTCACCTCCACTATCACCGGGGTTGAAATGTTTAGAAAAATTCTAGATCGCGGGGAAGCCGGTGATAACGTCGGACTTCTATTAAGAGGTGTAGAAAAAACGGATATCTGTCGTGGAATGGTTATTTGTAAACCAAATTCTGTTACTCCTCATTCTACATTCAAAGCAGAAGTTTATGTTTTGAGTAAGGAAGAGGGCGGAAGGCATACTCCATTTTTTAACAAATACCGTCCACAATTCTATTTTCGTACCACTGACGTCACCGGTGAAGTGATGTTGCCTAAAGGAGTTGAGATGGTAATGCCCGGAGACAATGTTTCAATCGAAGTTGAATTGATAAACAAGATAGCCATGGAAAAAGGTCTTAGGTTTGCTATCCGCGAAGGAGGTAGAACCGTGGGCTCGGGGCAGGTAACAGAAGTAATTAAATAGTCGATAGTTCTTTCTAACCGATTGGGCTATTTGTAAAAGGTTTTAACGATTTTTTTAGTAAACCTTTTCGTTTAGAATCTTTTGTTTTACCTTTGCACTCATTTTTAAGCTTTTAGTGCGTTTATCTTTGCTAGTGGTTGATTTAATTTAAGGTGGAAGAGTCCAACGGGTGTAGCTCAATTGGTAGAGTAGCGGTCTCCAAAACCGTTGGCTGGGAGTTCGAGTCTCTCCACCCGTGCTCGAAGATGAAGAAATGTCGATAGAAAAAGAAAATTATGTTTAAAAAAATTAAGGTGTACTTCTCAGAATCAATTAATGAAGTAAAAAATAAGGTCTTTTGGTCTAGTTTTACTGATTTACAGAATAGTGCGATTTTAGTCCTAGTAGCATCCATGGTATTTGCGATATTTATAGGATTAATAGACTTAAGTTTTAAAAGCACGTTGGCTTGGTTTTATAAAGAGTTCTAAGATTATTGAAAATGGGAGAATTTAAATGGTATGTACTTAGAGTCATAAGTGGTCAAGAAAGGAAGATAAAATCTTATCTGGAGACTGAGATTGAGCGCTCAAACCTTACTGAGTCAATACCAAAGATTTTGATCCCATCAGAGAAAGTTTTTGAAATACGTAATGGAAAAAAGAAGATGCGTGAAAAAAACTTTTTCCCGGGCTATGTCTTAGTTTATGCCGATTTAGAGCATCCTGAGGCTCAACATACGGTGACAAGCATACCTGGCGTACTTGGTTTTTTAGGAAACCAGGGCTCTAGTTCAGTTAAAGACCCTGTACCCTTAAGGCAGTCCGAAGTGAATCGGATACTAGGAAAGGTAGATGAGGTTAATGAAATTGGGGAGCAGTTGGATAAACCGTTTATTAAGGGCGAATCGATAAAAGTGATGGATGGCCCTTTCAGTGGATTTACAGGTGTCGTTGAAGGAATTTTTGAGGATAAAAAGAAATTAGATGTTATGGTGAAGATTTTCGGACGAAACACACCGGTTGAGTTAAGTTATTTGCAAGTTGAAAAATTAGAGTAATAAAATAATGGCAAAGGAAATAAAAGGATATTTGAAATTACAGGTGAAGGGTGGGCAAGCCAATCCGGCACCCCCGATAGGACCGGCACTTGGTTCTAAGGGGTTGAACATAATGGATTTTTGCAAACAATTCAATTCACGTACTCAAGATAGTATGGGACAAGTGCTTCCGGTGTTGATAACCATCTATGCCGATAAGTCATTTGATTTTATAATCAAAACCCCACCAACTGCCGTTTTGATAATGGAAAGTTTAAAAATTAAAAAAGGCTCCAAAGAGCCAAATAGAAATAAAGTGGGTTCTCTTACTTGGGACGCGGTTAAGAGCATTGCCGAAATTAAAGTACCTGATTTGAATTCATTTAAAATTGAGTCGGCAATGAAGATGGTAGCAGGAACTGCCCGTAGTATGGGCGTAACAGTTAAAGGGGTTGCTCCTTGGGAAAAATAAAATTATTATGGCTAGAATATCCAAAAATAGGAAAGCAGTTTTAGAAAAAATTAGTTCACAGAAGGAGTATTCTCTAGGGGATGCAGCTAAAATGTTGAAAGAGATTACTTTCACAAAGTTTGATTCTTCTGTAGATATTGATATTAGATTGGGAATTGACCCAAAGAAGTCCGACCAGATGGTTAGAGGTGTAGTTTCCCTCCCTCACGGTCTTGGGAAGGTAGTTAGAGTTTTAGTTTTATGTACTCCTGACAAAGAAAAAGAAGCCACTGACGCCGGGGCTGAGTTTGTCGGGTTAGATGAATATGTAGCTAAAATTGAAGGTGGTTGGACAGATATTGATGTTATTATCTGCACCCCAACCGTGATGGCTAAAGTCGGAAAGCTTGGGAAAGTGCTTGGCCCTAGAGGATTAATGCCTAACCCAAAGTCGGGGACGGTAACCTTGGAGGTAGGAAAAGCAGTAGCTGAGGTTAAAGCCGGTAAAGTGGACTTTAAAATCGATAAGCAAGGAATAATTCATGCCTCAATTGGGAAAGCTTCTTTTACAGACCAAATGATAAAGGAAAATGCATTAGAGTTTATTCATGCAGTAGCTAAGTTAAAGCCTTCAGCCTCAAAGGGAAAATACTTTAAAAATATTTGCCTTTCGACTACAATGAGTCCGGGGCTAGTGATTAGTGATAGTACATCTCAAGAATTTAAAATATAATTGGAATAAAATGACTCGCGAAGAAAAGGGACAAATAATTGAGGAGTTAGGAGAGAAATTTGAAAATAACAAGCATTTCTATGTTACGGATGCGTCTGGATTCTCTGTGTCTGAAATTAATTCATTTAGGAGAATTTGTTTTGAGAAAGGTGTTGAATATAAAGTTTACAAAAACACTCTTCTTAAAAAGGCTTTAGAAAAACGAGAAGGCAACTATGATGATA
>Ga0316188_10001308_pt1 | contig 11736 bp, 12 predicted proteins | sample Phiworburrow1_MG_FD_204933 | JGI IMG/M metagenome (GOLD analysis project Ga0316188, IMG submission 204933) | Coastal sediment microbial communities from Maine, United States - Phippsburg worm burrow 1 | ecosystem: Environmental > Aquatic > Marine > Coastal > Sediment | place: USA: Maine... | reverse complement strand
AGGGGCTGCAGCCCGATGATCTCGATGGCCGGGTTCTGCTGCTTGAGGTAGGCGCTGCAGCCCATGATGGTACCTGTGGTACCCATGGAACTGACGAAATGGGTCACGGTGCCGCCCGTCTGCTGCCAGATCTCGGGACCTGTGCCGGAGAAGTGCGCGCGGGGATTGTCGGGATTGGCAAACTGGTCCAGAACCCGCCCTTCCCCACGCGCCTGCATTGCCAGCGCAAGGTCCCGGGCACCCTCCATACCCTGTGCCTGGGTTACCTCCAGCAACTCGGCGCCATACGCTGACATAGCCTGCTTGCGTTCGTCGCTCATGTGGGAGGGCATGACCAGGATCAGCCGGTAGCCTCGAATCGCTGCGGCCATCGCGAGCGCGATACCCGTGTTGCCACTGGTGGCCTCGATCAGGGTGTCGCCGGGGCTGATTTCGCCCCGCGCTTCGGCCTGCGCGATCATGCTGAGGGCGGGCCGGTCTTTCACTGAGCCCGCGGGATTGGTGCCCTCGAGCTTGGCCAGCACCGTATTGCTGGTCGCACCGGGCAGGCGCTGCAAGCGCACCAGCGGGGTATTGCCGATACAGGCTTCGATGGTCGGGTATGAGGGCATGTTCGGGTTACCGCGCAAATGAGCCGCAATTATAGCGAACCTGCACCGCCGCCGGGAGGGCAGCATCCGCACATGCCGGTTTCATCGCGCCAGCACCGCGAAGGCGACCACGTAATCGGCCTCGTCTGCAAGGCTCAGCTCTACCCGGGCGCCGCCGCGGCCGGTGGCGACCGCCAGCGCGCCACCGCTGAGGGTCACCCGCGGTGCACCATTGCCGTCGTGGCCGATACTGATATCCTGCCAGCTCACGCCGCGGCCGATGCCGGTCCCCAGCGCTTTTGCAATAGCCTCCTTGGCGGCAAAGCGCTTGGCCAGGAGCCGGTGGGGCTGCTGGCTGGCGCGATACTCCTCGCGCTCGGCAGGGGTCAGGATACGCGCCACAAAGCGGTCACCCAGGCGCGTGACCACATCCTCGATCCGCTGAACCCGCAGGATATCTGTGCCGATTGCGATCACCGCTGTGCCAGTCCCGTATTACCGGGCGCCCGACCTGTGCTGGCATGTGCCCGGAACAGCTCGCGGCTGCGCAGTGGCGCGTCGCCGAGTTGCTGCGCCAGCACCAGTCGCAGCAGGCGCTTGGCGGTCAGCCGCGCCGGGCCGCTGAAGTCATTTGCGGCGATGGCCAGTAAATCCGCACCCCTGAAAGCGGGCCGGGCCGGATCAGCCGCCCCGTCCCCGGCAACGAGCCCGTGGTCGGGGTGATAGTGATACCAGCACTCCGGCAGCACCGCCTCGCCGCTGGCACCATCCAGGTTGAGTTCAAACCCGTAGCCGAGTTCTCCCAGCAAGGCGAATTCGAAACGGCGCAATACGTCATCTATTTCATCGTCCCGGGCGAGCGCACCAAGGGTGGCGCCATAGGCGGCAAAGAGATGCGGATGCGGGTCGTGGCGGTGCAGCAGGCGAACCAGCAACTCATTCAGGTACAAACCGCTGAACAGGCGCTCACCGGGCAGCGCGAACGGGCGCCCGGCCGCCTCGGTGGCATTGAGGTTCTTCAACTCGGTGCGGCCGCTGAAGGACAGCAGCAGGGGTATGAATGGCTGCAGCAGGGCGCCACCGCTGCCACCGCGGGTCTTGCGTCGTGCGCCCCGCGCCACCAGGCTGATGCGGCCCTGTTCCGCGGTCAGCACTTCCAGCAGGACACTGCTGTCCCGGTAGGGGCGACTGTGGAGAATATAGGCGGGTTGCAGATTGACTCGCATAGTCTCAGACCGGGCGCTATTCAGCCGGGGAATCAAACATCGTCATAGCCCAGGCTGCGCAGCGCCCGCTCGTCATCCGACCAGCCCGACTTGACCTTCACCCACAGGCGCAGCATAACCTTGCTGTCGAACAGCAGCTCCATATCCCGCCGCGCATCTGTACCGATAGAGCGCAGGCGGGAGCCGCCATCACCCACCAGGATTTTTTTCTGCCCCTTGCGCTCCACGAAAATCAGGGCGGAGATATGCAGGACGTCCCCGTCGAGTGCGAACTCCTCTATCTCCACCGCGATGGCGTAGGGAATTTCCTCGCCCAGCTGGCGCATGATTTTCTCACGCACGATTTCCGCCGCCAGGAAACGCTGGCTGCGATCCGTGATCTGCTCCTCGGGGAAAAAATGGTCGGACTGCGGCAGGAATTTCAGAATCTCCCTCTCCAGTTCCGCCACATTGTGCTGCCGCAGCGCGGACACCGGCAGGATCGCCGCGAAATCGGCCTTCGCCGCCAGCATCTGCAGGTGCGGCAGCAGGCTGGCCTTGTCCTCCAGCAGATCCACCTTGTTGACCGCCAGCAGGCAGGGCAGCCCACCCTGTTTTACCTGTTCCAGCACCATCGCGTCCTCTTCGGTCCAGGCGGTGCGGTCCACCACGAATACCACCAGGTCGACGTCGCGGATCGCGGCGCTGGCCGCCCTGTTCATATAGCGGTTGATCGCCTTGTGGGCGTCCCTGTGCAGGCCGGGGGTATCGACAAATATGATCTGGTGGTCCGCCTCGGTCTTGATCCCGAGCACCCGGTGACGCGTGGTCTGGGGCTTGCGGGAGGTAATGCTGATTTTCTGGCCCAGCAGGTGATTCAACAGGGTTGATTTACCGACGTTCGGCCGGCCGACGATGGCAACATAGCCACAGCGCCGGCTCTCAGCGCCCATGGGCGGCCAGCCTCTGCAGGGCGTCACGGGCAGCGGCCTGCTCGGCTTTGCGGCGGCTCCTGCCGGAGCCCTGCGCCACCAGCTGGGGCTTGCTCAGGCGGCAGGCCACGCTGAACTGCTGGTCGTGGTCATCGCCTTCGACCGCGACCAGTTCATACTCGGGCAGGGGGTTGCCCCGGCCCTGCAGGTACTCCTGCAGCAGGGTCTTGGCGTCTTTATCGGCGGCTCCCGCCGCCAGCAATTCGAGGCGGGCGCCAAACCAGCGCAGCACACACTCGCGGCAGCGCTCGTAACCGGCGTCCAGCAGGATTGCGCCGGCGAGGGCCTCAAGGGTATCGGCGAGAATCGAAGCGCGGCGGTAGCCCCCGCTCTTGCGCTCGCCCGGACCGAGCAGGAGGTATTCGCCCAGTTGCAACTCCCTGGCCAGTTCCGCGAGCGTGTCACCTTTTACCAGCGACGCCCGCATCCGGCTCATATCGCCCTCCCGGGCCCGGGGGAAGCGCCGGTAAAGGGCATCGGCGACAATATGGTTGATGACGGAATCGCCGAGGAACTCCAGGCGCTCATTGTTCTTGCTGCCGGCGCTGCGATGGGTCAGCGCCATCGCCAGCAGGCCGGCGTCGCCAAAGTCATGGCCCAGGGCCTGCTGCAGGGCCGCGTTGGCTGCCATTTCCAGCCTAGCGCTTGCTCTGGCTGGTTTCTATCTTCAGATCATCGAAAGTCATGACCGCGTCGATATTGCCGATGATCGGAACCCGCGACTCGTAACTGGCATCAATATAGGTGCGCCCATCCTTGTGAAAAATCTCCACATCCTTGGGTTGCAGGTCGTAGATCTGGTTGGTGTTGAACATGGTATCGATCCGGCGCCGGATATCGGGAAGATCCTCTTCGTCCGGTTTATATTCCCTTGCGACAGTTTCCACTATCTCGCGGATACTCAGGTATTCGAGATAGCGCGGCGCCATCCTTATGGTGCACATCACAAAAAAGCCCACCATGGCCGCCACTAACAGCATGCCTGGAATGGACATTCCCCGTTGATACGAAAGCGTCTTCATGCGGTATACCCCCCGGTTGAGCTCAAATTATTCTATCAGGCCCACGCGGCTGAAGCTCGGGATGCTCAACAGCGAGTCCCAGTGCATCCATACCGCAAAAGCCTTGCCCACTATATCTTTTTCCGGCACCTGGCCCCAGACCCGGCTGTCGCTGCTATTGTCCCGGTTGTCCCCCATCATAAAGTAGTGGCCGGGCTTGACCAACACGGAAAAATCCCGGGCCGGGCGGGACTGGTCTTCCTGCACCAGGTGCCTGGCATCCCCCAGGGTTTCCAGCCCCAACTCGTAGCGGGACGCACCCTCGGGTAGTACCGCCAATGTCTCCGCGGGTACCTCCTCACCGTTGACATACAGCCGCTTGTTGCGGTAGGAAATGGTGTCGCCGGGCAGGCCCACCACCCGCTTTATGAAATAGGTATCGTTCATATGGGGCGGGAAAAATACCATCACATCGCCGCGCTGCGGCTCATTCAAGCCCAGCACCTTGGTACGCACCACCGGCAGGCGGATACCAAAGGTATATTTGTTGACAAGGATGTAGTCCCCCACCTCGAGGGTGGGAACCATGGACGACGAGGGGATCTGGAACGGCTCGACCAGGAAGGAGCGCAGCACGAACACCACCAGCAGCACCGGGAAAAATGACTTGGCATACTCTACCGCGACCGGCTCGCGGGCCACGTCGGCCACGCGCTTGCTGTATTCCGTCGCCTGACCGCTGCCCTGGTCCTGCCACTGCGGGTACTGTCCCTGCAGTTCGGTCACGATCCGACGGCGGCCGGGCGCGAGGAAAAGCGCATCGAGCAGCCAGATCATACCGGTGCCGAAAACCAGGATCACGAGAATGAGGGGGAAATCAATATCCATACTTTAACCTGTCAGCCATCTACCTTGAGCACTGCGAGGAAGGCTGACTGGGGAATTTCCACCCGACCCACCTGTTTCATGCGTTTCTTGCCCGCTTTTTGCTTATCCAGCAGCTTGCGCTTGCGACTGACGTCGCCGCCATAACACTTGGCGGTCACGTTCTTGCGCAGTGCTTTCACCGTCTGCCTCGCTACGACCTTGCCACCCACGGCGCACTGGATGGCCACGTCGAACATCTGCCGCGGTATGAGCTCCTGCATCTTTTCAGTCAGCACTCGCCCCCGGTGCTGAACCTGGTCGCGATGCACAATCACAGCCAGCGCATCCACCCGCTCACCGTTGATCAGTACATCCAGCCGAGACAATGTGGCCGGCTCAAATCGCTCGAAACTGTAGTCCAGCGACGCGTAGCCGCGACTCACCGACTTCAGGCGATCGAAGAAATCCAGCACTACCTCGGCCATGGGAATATCGTAGGTCAGCGAAACCTGCGCGCCAAGGAAAAGCATGTCTTTTTGCACACCGCGTTTTTCGACGCAAAGGGTTATGACATTGCCCAGGTAAGTATGGGGCACCAGGATATTGCAGCGGGCGATGGGCTCGCGCATTTCTTCGATATCCCCCACATCGGGCAATTTCGAGGGATTGTCAACGCGCACCAGCTCGCCGTTCTTCTTCAGCACTTCGTAGATGACGGTCGGGGCCGTGGTGATCAGGTCGAGATCGTACTCCCGCTCCAGCCGCTCCTGCACGATTTCCATATGCAGCATGCCGAGGAAGCCGCAGCGAAAACCGAAGCCGAGGGCATCCGATGTCTCCGGCTCGTAATACAGCGAGGCGTCGTTCAGGGTCAGCTTGGCCAGGGCATCGCGAAAATCCTCATAATCGTCCGAGGAGATGGTGAATATGCCGGCGTACACCTGGGGTTTTACCCGCTTGAACCCGGGAAGGGCCGGTACCGCCTCCTGGTGCAGCGCATGTATCAGGGTGTCTCCGACGGGAGCCCCGTGGATATCCTTGATACCAGCCACCACAAAACCCACTTCCCCCGCCTGCAGGACATCGCACTCCTGCCGCTTGGGCGTGAATATCCCCACCGCATCCACCTGGTGGGTCTTGCCAATGGATTTCGCCACGATCCGGTCTCGCTTGCGCAACCGGCCGTTCTTGACCCGCACCAGCGACACCACCCCGAGGTAATTGTCAAACCAGGAGTCGATGATGAGGGCCTGCAGCGGCGCCTCGCGGTCGCCCTCGGGGGCCGGGATTTTCTGCACCAGGGTCTCCAGCGCATCCTCGATCCCGAGCCCTGACTTGGCACTGACCAGGCAGGCGTGGGTGGCATCGATACCGATGATCTCCTCGATCTCCACCTTGACCCGTTCCGGGTCGGCCTGGGGCAGGTCCATCTTGTTGAGGATCGGCAATACCTCCAGCCCCTGCTCGATTGCGGTGTAGCAATTGGCCACCGATTGCGCCTCGACTCCCTGCCCCGCGTCGACCACCAGCAGGGCCCCTTCGCAGGCGGCGAGGGAGCGGGAAACCTCATAGGAAAAATCCACGTGACCAGGCGTATCGATAAAATTGAGCTGGTATACCTGGCCGTCCCTCGCGGTGTAGTCCAGGGTGACACTCTGGGCCTTGATGGTGATACCGCGCTCCCGTTCGATGTCCATGGAATCGAGCACCTGCTCGTCCATCTCCCGGGCGCTGAGGCCACCGCAGTGCTGGATAAAGCGGTCAGCGAGGGTGGATTTACCATGGTCTATATGGGCAATAATGGAAAAATTGCGGATGTGGCTGAGATCACTCACTCAATAGGACTCGATTAGCGCCGGCCAGCACTGTGCCGCGCAGCAAAACAACAGGGGAAGGGCGGCCCGCTCGGTCGCCCTGTAAAAAAAGCGCGATTGTACCCCAACCCGGATATAACCGCCATGTTCGGCCCGGCCTCGCAGCCTGGCCGTGGGGGAGTCGTCAGTCCTTGAGTTTCAGGCCGATGAACAGCGGCGAGCCGCGGCGGATCAGGCGCAGCGGCACCGAGCTGCCACCCTTGAGCTGGTCCACCGCGGCCGTATAGGCCTCGGCCGACTTTATCGGGCTCGAGCCCACCAGGGTGATGACGTCCCCGGGCAGGACCCCGGCGCTCGCCGCCACCGAGTCGGGCAGGACCTCGCGCACCACAACGCCACCGTTGATACCCAGGCGCTCGAGGATTTCCGACGGGGCAGTTTCCACGACCATCCCCAGGCGGCCACCCTGGCCAGCCCCACCCTGCCCTCCCCCAAGGCTGAAGCTGTCGTCCGCCTCCAGGCCACCGACCTTGACCTTCAGGGTCTTCTGCTGCTTGTCGCGCACAACCACGACCGGCACCACGGTGTCCGGCGCCACCAGGCCGACTATATGGGGCAGGTCCGCGGACGCGGGGATATCCTCGCCACCGAAGCTGGTAATGACATCGCCCGCCTGCAGCCCCGCTTTCTCAGCCGGGCCGTCCTGTGCCACCTGCACCACCAGGGCACCGCGGGGTCTATCCAGCCCGAAGGACTCGGCAAGGTTCTTGTCCACGTCCTGGATCGTCACCCCGAGCCAGCCCCGGGTCACGCGCCCCCCGGCCTTCAACTGGTCGACCACGTTGCGCACGACGCTGACCGGGATCGCGAAGGAGAGCCCGATGGAGCCCCCGCTGCGGGTGAAAATCTGCGAGTTCACCCCGACCACTTCCCCGTCCATGTTGAACAGGGGGCCGCCGGAGTTGCCGGGATTTATCGCGACATCGGTCTGGATAAAGGGCACGTAGTTTTCGTTATTCTCGGTGGGCAGGCTGCGACCCTTGGCGCTGACGATGCCGGCGGCCACGGAGTAGTCAAGGCCAAAAGGCGAACCGATGGCCAGCACCCACTCACCCACCTCGAGGTCGTCCCCATCCGCCAGGGTGAGCGACGGCAGGTCCTTGGCGTCAACCCTCAGCAGGGCCAGGTCCGACCGCGGATCAGTGCCAATTACCTCCGCATCGAACTCGCGGCGGTCGCTGAGGCGGACCAGGACGCTGTCCGCCCCCTCGACCACGTGGTTATTGGTGACAATGTAACCGTCGCTGGAAACAATGAAACCGGAACCCAGGGCCATCTGGTCCTGCGGCGTCGGCGGGCCGCCCCGGAATTCGAAGAAGCGGCGCAGGTACTCGGGCATCTGCTCGGGGTCCGGCTGGCCCTGGCTGTTCCTGGCGGCGCTGTGCTGTACCACGATCTTTACCACGGCGGGGGAGTTTTTCTGCACGATATCCCGGAACTCGGGCAGCGCAGACGCCGATACCAGCGCTGGAAGCAACAGCGCACAGCTCACCACAACAAAACTCAGGGCACGACTCATTACATTCATGACAAGGATCCAGTAAACAAGGGATTAAACACAAACCTCAGGGCCGGGGGACAGGATAACAACCCGGCAATCGGGGTCAGGCGAGGTGCGCGGGCAGGCTGCCCCGCGGCAGCACTTCCAGCAGCACGGGTTGCAGGGCCCGGTCATCGCGATGACGCCGGGCGTGCCAGCGCACCAGGGCGAAGCCGACCCCCAGGCCGGCAACAGACCCGGCGACAGTTGCCGCTTCCGGCAGCCCGGGCCAGAGCGCGCCCGCGACGGAGGCACCGGCCAGCATGCACAACAGCGGCAACAGGTAGACGACCACGGAACCGCGCAGAATCACCTGTTCCGGAATTCCGATCCGGACCTGGTCATTGACCGCACACCTGGCTGCGCCGCCGGAGTCTGTGCCCGGCAGCACCCGCACATAGCCCGTGCGGCCATCGGATATTCGATTGAGCAGCCCGTGGCCGCAGCCCTGCCTGGCTGCACAGCTGCCGCAGGTACTCTGGCGAATCGTCTCCACCCACAGCGCCTCCCGATCCACTGCCACTACCCGGCCCGTCTCGATCAGCATATCAATGCCCTTCCTCTACGGAGTCGGCCACCATCCGCGCAGTATTGAGCGGCACCTCCCCGATCACGGTAACCAGCACCGGTATACCGGCGAGGTGCATACCGCGGGTATAGGAAGTGGTGCTACCGGTGCGCACCACACCTTCGCCGGGGCGAATATCCTCGCTCAACAACTCCAGGAAAACCGAGAATACCGCAAGCCCGTCCGTGTATGTCCGGCGCTCGCTACCGGGGCCGGGCCTGTCGGTTGGGGTAAACCCCTGGGGCAGCCAGTTAACGGACCAGTCCGTGCGCCCCCCCCCGGTGGAAAGGGTACGGGGCTCGGGCTCCGGGTGATGGGCCTGGTGTACCAGGCGGGTGCCGCCATCCGGCGCGGTATCGGGGTTATAGGACAGGCTCGCAAACTGGAACCTTTCGAGAATACTGTCGCCCTGGCCGATGGTCTCGCTCTTGAGCAACAGGCCGGTTTCATTATCCAGCTCCATGACATAGCCGTAGCGGTACATATCCCGCGGCTCGACGCGAATCTGCACTGACTGGCGCCCGGCGACCAGTTCCCCCCCGGCCATGCTGAAGCGGTAGTAGCGGGCCACACCGCAATTGCCGTCCTGCAACTCGGCCCCCAGCTGCAGCAAACGGTTGCCGGGGTGAATACATTCAAGGGGATGATTAACACGCACTACTTCGGCGCCCTGCCCGGTCAGTTCGGTCAGCCGCTCTGTCACCAGCCCATTCACGACTGAATGGGAGACCTGCATGGCCTGCAGTTCCTGGCCGCGCTGGAAGGTCACCACACCATGGTAGTTTACCTCCTGCAGGCTCCTGGACATTTTGTCGAGCCAGGCCAGGGCCTCGATGTCGGCCCCGGGGCAGGCCTCCGCATAAACACGGGGCGCCGCCGGCAGCCCCGAGACTGCCAGTGTGAGAATCAACGCAAAGGGCCGCGTGATAAAGCCGTGAACCGTCAAGCGCTGGCTACTCCTGGATGCGAGGTACGCGGGCGAAGGGCACCAGCCCGTTGGGCGAATTCAGCGCGGCGTGTTCGGCGTGCTCCTGCATATATTTCTTCAGGCGCTGCCTGGCGAGTTCCTGGTAGGCGGTCCGGGTGGCGGGCTGCAGCACCGGAACGCTCTGGGTACCGTAACTGGCCTGCACCGAAGTTGCGCCGAGGCTGTTTACCAGGCCCACCGGGGATACGCTGCTGGCGACTGCCTGGTCGCCGTAGTTACCGGCCTCCATCCGGGCCAGGTACTGGCCGCCGAACACCACCGTCGCGGCCACCGAGGCCGCCACCGCCACGCTGGCAAGGGGGCGCGCAAACCGCTGCCTGAGCCCGGCGGCGCCCTGCACCCGCCCGGTCACCGCTGCCCGGACCCGAGCCGAGACATCCAGTTCCGGGTGCGCGGGATGTTGCCCGCCGGCCACCGCACGTACCAGGTTATAGCGAACCCAGGCCTGGCGCAGCTCGGGATCCCCGGCAACCTTTGCCAGCACCCTCTCCAGTTCCAGCTCATTGGCTTCGTCATCCATCAACGCGGACAGGGACTCTCGCATCATCTCACTCATAACAGGTTTTCCTCGCACCGCGTGGTGCCTCAAACAGTTGCCACCCGGACCGATCGGCCTGCGCACAATCTCCTGGTGACAACATTAAAAATTCCCATCCATCTGTTCCCTCACCCGCCCGTCTATCGCCTCCCGGGCACGAAATATCCGCGAGCGGACCGTGCCGACCGGGCAATCCATTATTTCGGCAATATCCTCATAACTCAGACCATCGAATTCGCGTAAAGTTACCGCGGTTCGCAAATCTTCCGGCAGTTCACTGATTGCCCGCTCCACCACCGCTTTCAGCTCCGCTCCAAACAGGGCGTTCTCGGGGGTTTCGATCTCATGCAACAGCGCCCCGCCCTCGTAATATTCGGCGTCCTCCACATCCACATCCGAACCGGGAGGCCGCCGCGAGCGGGAGACAAGGTAGTTCTTCGCGGTATTGATGGCGATCCGGTAGAGCCAGGTATAGAACGCGCTGTCTCCGCGAAACCCCGGGAGGGCGCGATAGGCCTTGATGAACGCCTCCTGTGCCACATCCTGGATTTCATCCGTATCGTGAACATACCGGCTGATCAAGCCAAAAATCCTGTGCTGGTACTTGAGTACCAGCATATCAAACGCCCTCGAGTCGCCTTTTTGTACCCTGGCAACCAGTTGTTGGTCCGTCGCTGTGGCAGTCAAGCCCTGCACCCCTCCCTAGTCCACGACATCACTGCCCCGCCTGCACTGCGGCCCATGCCGCGATAGACAACAGGGCGCACAGCAAGTTCGCTGCCACAACCGGAGTGCCAACCGTAAGAGGCGAAGATATCGATAAAGTTCCACAACCGGGTAATTCCTTATTTGGCGCGAGCTCGTATATACTCGCCTGCGGCGATGCGATAAAAGCTAAGTCTTTGACAGGCATCATATAATTCACCTCCCGATGCAGCAAGTACAGGGCTCTATGGCCACCCTCCATCAACACGACGTACTCGTCATCGGTACCGGCGCCGCCGGGCTCAGCCTGGCCCTGCACCTGCCGCCGCACCTGCGGGTGGCCCTCATCTGCAAATCCCAGCTGAACGAGGGCTCGACCTACTGGGCCCAGGGCGGCATGGCCGCGGTGCTGCATACCAGGGACACCGTGAATTCGCATGTGGAAGACACCCTGGCTGCAGGCGGCGGGCTGTGCCGGCGCGAGGCTGTGGAGTTTACAGTAAATAACAGCCGCCGGTGTGTGGAATGGCTGGTAGCCCAGGGCGTGGACTTCGACCTGAGGGAAGACCAGGCCAGCATCGACCAGCGCGAATTCCACCTCGCCATGGAGGGCGGCCACAGCCACCGGCGCATCATTCATGCCGCCGACCGCACCGGCCGGGCGATTTCGGAGGTGCTGACGGAGAAGGCACAACAGGCGCCGAACATAGAGCTGTTTACCCAACGCGTCGCGGTCGACCTGGTGGTAGAGGATGGCCGCTGCCAGGGCGCCTATATCCTCGACCGGGAAAACGACCGGGTCGAACTGTTCCAGGCCCGGGCCGTGGTGCTCGCGACCGGCGGCGCCAGCAAGGTCTATCTCTATACA
>Ga0316188_10001307_pt1 | contig 11737 bp, 11 predicted proteins | sample Phiworburrow1_MG_FD_204933 | JGI IMG/M metagenome (GOLD analysis project Ga0316188, IMG submission 204933) | Coastal sediment microbial communities from Maine, United States - Phippsburg worm burrow 1 | ecosystem: Environmental > Aquatic > Marine > Coastal > Sediment | place: USA: Maine... | reverse complement strand
CCCGGCCACGTCGACTTCGGCTACGAGGTCAGCCGCAGCCTGGCCGCCTGTGAAGGCGTGGTGCTCGTGGTCGACGCGGCGCAGGGCATCGAGGCCCAGACGCTCGCCAACTGTTATCTGGCGCTGGAGAACGATCTCGAGATCGTCGCGGCGCTCAACAAGATCGACCTGCCGGCCGCCGACCCCGACCGCTACGCCGCCGAGATCGAGAAGATCCTCGGGATCCCGGCCGACGAGATCATCCGCATGTCGGCCAAGACCGGCGAGGGCGTCCCCGATCTGCTCGACGCCGTCATCGAACGCATCCCTGCGCCGGTCGGCGACCCCGACGCACCGCTGCAGGGCCTCATCTTCGACTCGCAGTTCGATCAGTACCGCGGCGTGGTGTCGAGCATCCGCATCATGCAGGGCAAGATGACCTCCGGGTCGAAGCTCACGTTCATCCAGGCCGGCGCCAACCACGAGGCGATCGAGATCGGCACCCGCCGACCGGTTCCCACACCGGTGCAGGAACTCGGCCCCGGTGAGGTCGGCTACCTCATCGCCGGCATCAAGGACGTCGGCGACGCCCGCTCGGGTGAAACGGTCACGACCGCATCGGGTGGCTCGACCGACGCCCTGCCCGGGTACCGCGACCCGAAGCCGATGGTGTTCTCCGGGTTGTTCCCGATCGACGGCGACGACTTCGAGAACCTGCGCGAGTCGCTCGAGAAGCTGAAGCTCAACGACGCGTCGATCACCTACACGCCCGAGTCGTCGGGTGCGCTCGGGTTCGGGTTCCGGTGCGGCTTCCTCGGGCTGCTGCACATGGAGATCGTCAAGGAGCGCCTCGAGCGCGAGTTCGGTCTGGCGTTGATCGCCACGGCTCCGAGCGTCGAGTACCGGCTCACGCGCACCGACGGCACCATCGAGATGGTCGACAACCCCGCCGACATGCCCGAGGCGCAGCGCATCGCCGCCATCGAGGAGCCGTTCTTCAAGATCTCGATCATCAGCCCGACCGAGTACACCGGCACGCTGATGGACCTGTGCCAGACCCGGCGCGGCGAGATGAAGAAGATGGACTACCTGTCGCCCGAGCGCGTCGAGCTCGTCTACGAGGTGCCACTCGCCGAGGTGGTCATCGACTTCTTCGACCAGATGAAGTCGCGCACCAAGGGCTACGCCAGCCTCGACTACGAACTGGCCGACTACCGGCCGTCGAGCCTGGTCAAGGTCGACCTGCTCCTCAACGGCCTGCCCGCCGACGCCTTCAGCACGATCGTGCATCGCGACTCCGCCTATCACTACGGTGCCCGGATGTGCGAGAAGCTCAAGGAGCTGATCCCACGCCAGATGTTCGACGTGCCGATCCAGGCGGCCATCGGGGGCAAGGTCATCGCCCGTGAGACCGTGAAGGCGAAGCGCAAGGACGTGCTCGCCAAGTGTTACGGCGGCGACATCACCCGCAAGCGCAAGCTCCTCGAGAAGCAGAAGGAGGGCAAGAAGAAGATGAAGTCCATCGGTCGAGTCGAAGTTCCCGGCGACGTCTTCATCAACGCCCTCAAGCTGGACGACTGAGCAGCGAGCGGTGTCGGCGACGTTCCGCTCTCTGAAGTACCACAACGCCAGGCTGTTCTTCGCCGGACTGGCCGTCTCCAACGTCGGCACCTGGTTGCAGATGACGGCGATGGGGTTGCTCGTCTATCGCCTGACGGGCGAGGCGACCACCCTCGGGATCACGCTCGCTCTGCAGATGCTGCCGATGCTCCTGCTCGGGGCGTGGGCGGGAGTCGTCGCCGACGGTCGTGACCGGCGCAGGATGACCATCGTCACGCAGAGCGCGCTCGCAGCTCAGGCGCTGCTCCTCGGGGGCCTCGATCTCGCAGGGCTCGCCACGCTCCCGGTCGTGTACGTGCTCGCTTTGCTGCTCGGGGTCATCAACGCGTTCGACAATCCGGCGCGGCGGGGGCTCGTGACCGAACTCGTCCCCACCGTGGACATCCCGAACGCGACGTCGCTCAACACGGCGGTGATGACCGGCTCCAGAATCTTCGGCCCGGCGATGGCGGCGGGTCTGGTCGCGACGATCGGCACGGCGTGGTGCTTTCTCATCAACGGTGTGACCTTCTTCGCCATCATCTTCTCGGTGGTGGCGATTCGTCGCTCCGAGATGTTCCCGGCACCGCATCGGGCCAAAGGCGGCCAGCCGATCAGGGAGGCGCTGCGGTTCGTCGTGGGACGACGCGACATGTTGGTGATCTACTCGCTGCTCGTCGTGGTCTCGATGGTGGCGTTCAACCAGGGTGTGGTGTTCCCGAAGCTCGCCGACGAGCGCTGGGGCGGTGAGGCGTCCTACGGGCTCGTGCTCGCGATCATGTCGGTCGGGTCGCTCGCGGGTTCGCTGATGACCGCGCGGCACCACGTGGTGACGATGCGCTGGTTCTTCGGCTCGATCGTCGGGATGGCGCTCGCTGGGTTCGGGTTGGCGTGGGCGCCGAATCTCGTGCTGGCCTTCGTCTGGGCGGTCCCGTTCGGAATCGGCGGTGCGGCGTTCATCACTGCGGCCAACGCGCTGACCCAGCAGGAGTGCCCCGCCGACATGCGCAGCCGACTGCTGGCCCTCCAAGGTGTGGCCTTCCTCGGGTCGACACCGATCGGTGGCCCGCTCACCGGGTTGATCGCCGACAACGTCAGCGCCGAGTGGGCGCTCGCGTACAGCAGCGTGATCAGCCTGGTCGCCGTTTCGGTGGCCGGGCTCTACTGGTACGCGGGCACGCGCGAGGTCGGCGAATTGACACCAGCAACGTTGGCTCAGTCGGTCGAGTGAGCCCGCGGCGACGGAACGAGCGCACGACTCGGCCCGCTGCTCGGTTCCGGCCTCGGTTCGCCCGCGACATGCTGGGGGCGTGGAGAGGCGTGCGCGGATCCTGGTGACGGCAGGCGCCGTCGCCGCGCTCGTCGCGCCGGTGGTCCTCGATCGCGACAGCTTCCCGCTGTCGACGTATCCGATGTACTCGCGGACGCGCGGCGATGCCGTCACCTTTGTGACGGCGCAGGCGGTCGACGCCGATGGATCTGCTTCGGCGCTGAATCTCCGCGTGATCGGCAACAGCGACGATCCGCTGATCGTCGCCGGCGAGCTTCGCAGTGCCGTGCGCGACGATCGTGCCGACATCCGCTGCGCCGAGATCGCCGATCGGGCAGGGAGCTGGGACGGACTGCCAGCTGACGCGGTCGCGATCGAGGTCGTCACCGAGCGTCACGACGTCGTTGCCCAAGTGTCCGGCGCGGCGAGCCTGCTCGACCGCACCGTGCACGCCCGCTGCGAGATCGAGGCGCCGTGACGGCGGCCCCGACGGTCCACGAGTCGGCGGCTCCACCGGGGCTGTGGCGGGTCGTCGATGTGCAGGCCCCGCCCGAGCGTCTCGCCATGCTGCGGATCCTGACCGGCGCATTCGCCGTCGTGTACCTGACGATCAGATTGCCGGCGTTCGCGCGACTCGCCGATCGCGAGTTCGGGTTCGACGGCGTCGGCGTGGCGTCCGCGCTCACCGGTCCCGTCCCCGATGGGATGCTCGTCGCGCTCATCGGCGTGACGTTCGTCGCCGGGCTCGCCTACACGGCCGGGTGGCAGTACCGGTGGCTGGCACCGGCGTTCGCGCTGGGTTGTCTCGCGTTGGGGAGCTATCGCGGCTCGTGGGGCCAGTTGCTGCACTTCGAGAACCTGTTCGTGCTGCATCTGTTGGTGGTGGGGCTGGCGCCGGCGGCCGATGCATGGTCGCTCGACGCCCGGGCCGGTCGGCGACGAGCCGATCGGGAGCCGACGAGCTACGGCTGGCCGATCGCGCTCGCAGCGCTGATCGTCGTGATCACATATGTCATCACGGGTCTCGCCAAGTTGCGATACGGCGGGTTCACCTGGATCGTCGGTGACACGCTGCGCAACCACGTCGCGTACGCGGCCGCTCGCCTCGACCTGCTCGGTGGTGACCCGTCTCCGCTCGCCCGTCTCGGCGTCCGCGCCGCATGGGCCTGGCCGTTCGCCGCTGCGGCCGCCGTCGTCGTCGAGCTCGCCGCACCGGTTGCACTGATCGGCGGTCGGGTCCGGACCGCCTGGGTGTGCGCCATCTGGATGCTCCATGCGGGAATCCTGGCGTTCATGTTCATCGGGTTCCCATACCCGTTGACGCTCGTCGCGTTCGCGCCCTTCTACCGAGTGGAGCGGTTGTGGGTCGAACGGCCGGGCTGGTTGCGACCCGCCCGCGCTCAGTCGGTCGAGTGAGCCCCGGCGGCCTCGGCGACGGAGCGTCCCCACGCCTCGGCTCGCGCCGCCTCGTCGGGTTCGAGGTGGTTCGACTTGTCGACGAAGAAGCTCTCGGGGTCCGCCAGCATCTCGTACCCGTGGCGGCGGAGCCGTTTGACGATGCCCTTCGAGGCCTGGCCGGTCACGAGTGTGGTGGCGTGCACCCGGGTGTCGAACGCGGCGGCTCGACCCTGTAGGTGCTCGGGAAGGACGTCGAACCAGTCGCGTAGTCCCGGGCCTTCGGCATCGGGGTCGAGGTGGAGTTCGCTGTCCTTGGCGGCCATCTCCTTGGCGCCGTCGCGACTGCGTTCGCTCGACATCCCGTGGACATGAGTCGGGCCGCCCACGACGAGGACGTCGGCGGACTCGACGAGTTCGGCGGTGGCATCGGAGACGCCGACGACGGTGGCGTCGAGGTGCATCCCGAGACCGGTGGCGATGTGATCGGCGATCGCATGGGTGTTGCCGAACATCGATTCGTACACGACCAAGGCGCGCATGGTGTTCTCCTCCGATGAGTCCTGATCCGATCCTGCACCAAGTGTCGGGCGATCGCACGAGGAATTCGTCCCGACTCGACGGGACGCGAACGTCATACTGGGGCGATGTTCGCGACGACCACCGAGCTCGACTCCCGCATCGACCACGTCGCGGCGGCGCCGTCCGACGTCGGCACGGTCGAGCTGGTCGTCGCTCGCCCGGCGGTGGGTGAACGACTCGTGGTCGAGTCGGGAGAGCTGCGCCCGGGCGTCGGCCTCGTCGGCGACAACTATCTCGAGCGAGGCAGTTCGCGGCCCGGCGGTGGACCGGCTGACCCACTGGCAGAGATCAACATCATGAGTGCCCGAGCGCTGGAGGCGGTCGCGGGCGTCGATCGGGAGCGGTGGCCGCTCGCGGGTGATCAGCTGATCGTCGAGTTCGACCTGTCGCTCGACAGCCTGCCGACCGGTTCGCGGCTGCAGGTCGGGACCGCGGTCGTCGAGGTGACCGAGAAGCCCCACAACGGCTGCGCGAAGTTCGCCGATCGGTTCGGGCTCGATGCGGCCCGCTGGATCAACTCCCGCAAGGACCTGCGTCTGCGAGGAATCTGCGCCGTCGTCGTCGAGCCGGGCAGCGTGTCGGCCGGTGACACGATCACCAAGCTCTGATCGGGGCTCGGTGGCGCAACGTGGGCGAATCGCGGATACAACCGGGTTGTGTCGCCGAGTCGTTCGATCATGTGGTTCCGCCGTGACCTGCGGCTCGCGGATCATCCTGCGCTGTTGATGGCGGGCGCCGACGGGGCCGAGGTGGTCCCGGTGTTCGTCGTCGATCCGTCGTTCGCATCGTCCGGCGCGCCGAGGCTCGCGTACCTGCACGATTGTCTGACGTCGCTCGACGCCGAGATCCGGCAGCGGTCCGGGACCGGACTGGTGATCCGTCGTGGCGATCCGGCCACGGTGATCCCGGCACTCGCTGAGGAACTGGGCGCCGATGGTGTGTTCGTCAGTCGTGACTATTCGCCGTACGGACGCCGGCGCGACACGGCGGTGGCGTCGGCGCTGAAGGATGCGCAGCGCACCCTGCACGGCGTCGGCTCTCCGTATGCCGTGGCACCTGGCAGCGTTCGCAAGGACGACGGCGATCCGTACGCGGTGTTCACACCGTTCTCGAAGGTCTGGCGCCGGTCGGGATGGGAACTGCCGATCGACGGGCCCGGGGAGGACTTCCGTTGGGCCGGCGTCGGCGCGCACGGCGTCGAGTCGGATCCGTGGCCCGATCGTCCGGATCCGGACTGCGAACTCCCACTCGCGGGCGAGGCCGTCGCAAGCGACATGTGGTCGACGTTCCTCCACGATGCCCTCGACGGGTATCCCGATCAGCGGAACCTGCCCGGCGTCGAGGGGACGAGTCGACTCTCGCCGGCGCTCAAGTGGGGCACGATCCATCCCCGCCAACTGCTCGGCGATCTCGACGCGTCGGGCGCTGGACCCAAGGAGCACACCGTCTTCTCGAGTGAGCTCGCGTGGCGGGAGTTCTACGCCGACGTGCTGTTCCAGCAGCCGCGCACCGCGTGGGAGAACCTCAACCGGAAATACGACTCGATGCAGGTCGACACCGACGCCGCGGCCCGGGTGCGATTCGACCGTTGGACAGCCGGGCACACAGGGTTCGGCATCGTCGACGCCGGGATGCGTCAGCTCGCGGCGACGGGTTGGATGCACAACCGGGTCCGCATGATCGTCGCCAGCTTTCTGGTCAAGGATCTGCATCTGCCCTGGCAGTGGGGTGCGCGCTGGTTCATGCAGCACCTGGTCGACGGTGATCTCGCGTCGAACAACCACGGCTGGCAGTGGGCCGCAGGCACCGGCACCGACGCAGCGCCGTACTTCCGGGTGTTCAATCCCCACCTCCAGCAGGAGCGTTACGACCCCGACGGCGAGTACGTCGCGCGCTGGGCTCCCCAGCTCGTCGAGCCGATGCTCGACCACCACGCCGAGCGAGACGAAGCCCTGCGTCGCCTCGCCCTGATCCGCTGATGGTCACGCCGGTGCCAGGCACCGGCGTGACCTGCGGGATTGGCAGTCGATAGTCTGGAGTGCCAGATGTTGGACGACCGCAAGACCGCGATTCTGAGTGCCGTGGTGCAGGAGTACATCGCCACGGCTCAGCCCGTCGGGTCCAGCCACATCGCGGAGGCTCCCAGCATCAACGTGTCGTCCGCGACGGTGCGCAACGAGATGGCGCATCTCGAGCACGAGGGATACCTCGTGCAGCCGCACACGTCGGCGGGTCGGATCCCGACCGACAAGGGATACCGATACTTCGTCGATCACCTGACGACACCCGGGCACCTCGACGTTGCCACCACGGCGAAGGTTGGCGAGTTCTTCTCCGCGGCGCACGGGCGCCTCGAGGAGATGCTGCACCAGACCTCGAACCTGCTGGCATCGCTCACCAACAATGCCGGCGTCGTCGTCGGCCCGCGAGCCGAGGCGGTGGCCGTCCGGCGGATCCAGATCGTCTCGCTCTCGGCGAGTGCAGCGACGGTGGTGGCGGTCTTCGCCAACGGCACCGTCGAGAACGTGTCGATCGATCTGCTCGAGGGCGATGACGACCTCAAGCTGTCAGCGGCCGGAGCGCATCTCTCGGCCGCCCTCGACGGTCGCGTGCTCGGCTCGGTCGTGTACGTCAGTGCCACGGGCGACGACGTGGTCGATCGGGTGTGCTCCACGGCCCTTGCGGCGTTGCGCACGACGGGGAGCCCCGAGCACGTCTTCACCGGCGGCGCATCTGCAGTCGCGAACGCGTTCGACGCAGTGGAGATCGTGCGGTCCGTGCTCGCGACCCTCGAGCAACAGTTCGTCGTCGTGACGCTCGTCAGCGACATCGTCAACCGTGGCATGTCGGTCGCAATCGGGGTGGAGCACGGCGTCGAGCCGCTGTCGGCCTGTTCCGTGGTGGTCGCTCCGGTGGTCGTCGATGGCGAGCATCTCGGCTCGGTCGGTGTGCTCGGGCCGACCAGGATGAACTATCCGCAGGCACTCGCAACCGTCGAAGTGGTCAGCGAGCAGCTCGGCCACCGCATCGAAGAAGGCTGAGTCCCGATGCGCAAGTCACGGCATGATGGAGCCCCCCATGGCTGACTACTACGAACTCCTCGGTGTGTCGCGCACCGCAACGGCCGACGAGATCAAGAAGGCGTACCGCCAGCGCGCCCGGGAGTTCCATCCCGACGCGAACCCCGACAATGCGGAGGCCGCCGAACAGTTCAAGAAGGTCGCGCAGGCCTATCAGGTGCTGTCCGACGACGAACAGCGGGCGCGCTACGACCGCTACGGAGAGCGCGGTGTCGGTGGCAACGCCGGCGGCCCGACCGCCGAGGACATCTTCGGCGGGGGTCTCGGAGACATCTTCGAGACATTCTTCGGCGGTGGGGGAGGCAGCCCGTTCGGCGGCGGTCGTCAACGCGGTCCGTCGGGACCACCGCGCGGCCAGGACATCGAAGTCGTGACCGACATCTCCTTCGAGCAGTCCGTGTTCGGCGATCAGATCGACGTGTCGCTGAAGCTTCCGGTCGCTTGCGAGGAGTGCTCTGGATCGGGTGCCGGCGCCGGCACCAGCCCGGTCACCTGCAGCGATTGCGGCGGCAGCGGCCAGATCCAGCGGGTTCGTCAGAGCCTGCTCGGCCAGATGGTGACCGCCAGCCCATGCGGGCGCTGTGGTGGGCTCGGCCAGGTCATCACCACCCCGTGTGAGTCGTGCCGGGGCGAGGGCAGGGTCACCGTCGACAAGACGTATCAGGTCGACGTGCCTGCCGGAGTCGACTCGGGTTCGACCCTGCGGCTGACCGGGCGGGGAGCAGCAGGCCCGCGCGGTGGGCGGTCGGGCGATCTCTACGTGCACCTGCGTGTCGCCCCGCACGATCTCTTCGTCCGCGAGGAGCACGATCTGGTGACCGATGTACCGATCTCGATCGCACAGGCGGCGCTCGGTACGGCGATCGAACTCGAGACGCTCGACGGCACCGAACATCTGGTGATCCCGCCTGGTACACAGCCGGGCCGCGAGTTCGTGCTCCGTCAGCGGGGAGTGCCGCATCTGCGCGGCCGCGGCCGCGGCGATCTGCGTGCCCGGGTGCGCGTCGAAGTGCCGGCGAAGCTCTCCGACAAGGAGATCGAGCTGCTCACGGCATATGCCGAGGGTCGTGGCGAGCTGGTCGGGCACGAGAAGGAAGGCCTGTTCAGCCGCATCAAGTCGGCCTTCCACTGATCGGCGATCCGATGGATCGTTCGACTCTGCGCTCAACGAGCACTCACGTGCTGGTCGATGCGGGACAGCTGAGCGCCGATGCCCTGGTGCTCGACAGCGACACCGAACACCATCTGCGCCGGGTGCTGCGGCTTCGCGACGGCGAGAGCGTCAGCGTCACCGATGGCGCCGGGCGCTGGTTGCTCGCGTCGGTGCGCCTCGCGGGGTCGTCGCTGCAGCTCGAACCGACGAGCGAGGTCGTGGTCGAGGTGGCGAGCCGCGATCCGTTCACGATCGCCGTGGCGATGCCGAAGGGCGATCGGCTCGACTGGCTGGTCCAGAAGGTGACCGAACTCGGCGTCGATCGGATCGCCCTGCTCCACGCGGACCGATCGGTCGTGCGATGGAAACCCGACCGTGTCGACTCGCAGTTGGCCCGACTGCAGCGAATTGCGGATGAGGCGTGCCGCCAGAGCCGCCGTGTCTGGAGGGTGGAGATCGACGCGCCGGTCGACGCATCGCCCCTGCTCACGGAGATGGTGGTGGCCGAACCGGGGGGTCGCCGGATCGGTCCGCTCGACCGGTCGGTGGCGATCGGCCCGGAGGGCGGGTGGTCGCAGGACGAGCTCGATCTCGCTGCCGATCGGGTGTCACTCGGGGCGAACATCCTGCGCACGGAGACCGCCGCCGTGGCAGTCTCGGCACTCTGCGTGACATTCGAACGCTGAGGGTCTATGCTGCTCGGAGTTACCCCCGGGTAACGTGCCGGGCGGTCGGCAGGCGGGCGCCACCGAACGCATGAGACGAACAGTAAGGCGGGATACACAATGTCCAACATCGACGACGACGAACCATCGATCTACAGCCAGCAGGTCGGAGAGCGGCTTCGCGTCATCCGCAAGCAGAAGCGGATGTCGCTGCAGGAGGTCGAGGCTCAATCGAACCAGGAGTTCAAGGCCTCGGTACTCGGAGCGTACGAGCGTGGCGAGCGGGCACTCTCGGTGCCGCGACTCGATCGGCTCTCGCAGTTCTATTCGGTGCCGGTCGAGCAGCTCCTGCCTCGCGAGGTCACCGGGAGTGAGGCCGCCGCCGCGCTGCAGTCGCCGGTCAACAAGAAGCTGGCCATCGACGTGGCCAAGCTGGTGCAGCTCAAGGGCTCGCCGTTCGAGATGCTGGCTCGTTACCTGCGCTTGATCCAGGTGCAGCGCCAGGACTTCAACGGGCGGGTGATCACCGTGCGCGGTGACGACACCCGCTCGATCGCGGCGATGCTCGACGTGCCCGTCGATCAGGTCGCCGAACGCCTGGCGGCGCTCGACCTGCTCTTCGTGCCGAACGCCTGAGCGACGACCGTGGGCGGTTGACTGGGGCGATGGCCGCAGCGACGTTCGGGGTGTATGTCCACATCCCGTTCTGCGCGTCGAAGTGCGAGTACTGCGCGTTCGCGACGTGGACCGATCGCCATCACCTGGTCGAGGCCTATCTCGCCGCCGTACGAACGGAGATCGCCGACGCGGTGGCTGCCGGGATGCCGGTGGCCGACACGGTGTTCGTCGGTGGGGGAACGCCGACGCTCGTTCCCGGTGACGACCTGGCCGCAGTGATCTCGTCGATCCCCGTCAGCGACAGCGCCGAGATCACCGTCGAGTGCAATCCAGACGACGTCACCGTCGATCTCCTGCGGACCTATCGGAGCGCAGGCGTCAACCGCGTCAGTCTCGGGGTGCAGTCGATGTCGGCACATGTGCTCGCCTCCTTGGGGCGAACGCACGACCAGGCCAACGTCGCGACCGCGGTCGCCGCGGTCGCAGAGGCCGGCATGCCGTCGTTCAATCTCGATCTCATCTACGGGGCGGTCGGCGAGTCGCTCGACGATTGGCGTGCCACCGTCGAGGCGGCGCTGGCATTCGACCCGCCGCACATCTCGGCATATGGACTCACCGTCGAAGCCGGGACGCCGCTCGCCGCCCAACCGGACCGGCACCCCGACGATGACGACCAGGCCGACAAGTACGAGTTGGTCGACGACCTGCTCACCGAGGCGGGACTGCTCAACTACGAGGTCTCGAACTGGGCCAAGCCGGGCCACGAGTCGCGCCACAACTTCCTGTACTGGGACCAGGCCGACTACCGGGGGTTCGGCTGCGCCGCACATTCTCACGCCGCGGGCCGTCGCTGGTGGAACGTGCGCACGCCCGACCGCTACATCGAGCTTGTCGAACGCGGTGAGACCGTCGAGGCGGCGTCGGAGACCCTCGATGCCGAGACCAGCCGGTTCGAGGGGCTGCAGCTCGCGCTGCGGACACGCGAGGGTGTGGAACGCGACGCCTTCACGCCGGAGATGCTCGAGGTCCTCGCAGACATGGTGGTCGCCCATCCGAGCGATCCCGAGCGGGTGGTCCTCACCCGACACGGTCGGCTGATGGCCAACGAGGTGTCACTCCGCCTGCGTTGATGCGCTGGTGGTGACCGTGCCGAACAGGTCGGGGAAGACCCTGGCGACCTTCGCGGTCAGGTAGGTGCCGTAGGTGCCTTCCCAGGCCAGCACGTCGGCGCCGTCCCACCGTTCGCCGGTCGGGCCGGCGACGCCGATCGGCAGGGTTGGCACCGTGGCATCCCACGATGGATCGAAGAAGTACGGGAACGACAGGCGCGATTCGCCGGAGGTGTTGCGGACCCGGTGGGGTGTCGATCGGTAGCGGCCGCCGGTCAGTCGTTCGA
>Ga0316188_10001305_pt1 | contig 11745 bp, 10 predicted proteins | sample Phiworburrow1_MG_FD_204933 | JGI IMG/M metagenome (GOLD analysis project Ga0316188, IMG submission 204933) | Coastal sediment microbial communities from Maine, United States - Phippsburg worm burrow 1 | ecosystem: Environmental > Aquatic > Marine > Coastal > Sediment | place: USA: Maine... | reverse complement strand
CGGCATCTTGGCCAATTACGGTCACCGGAATCCGGCCGCGGTCGTGCTGCCCGTGTTGATCGCCACCGCCATTTCCGCCATGACGGCGCTGCTGGTCCTTGCGATCTTCAGGAAGGTATTTAAATGCTAAAGAACGTTGAATATATCTCGCTGCTCATTATCCCGCTGTTCATCCTGTTTACGGTTCTGTACGGGACCTTCAAGAAGGTCAGGGTGTATGACTCATTCGTCACCGGGGCTAAAGAAGGACCGGCCATCATCCTGAATATTTTTCCTTATCTGGTCACCATCTTCGTGGCCATCAAGGGTTTCCAGGCATCAGGGGCTTTCGACTATGTGAAGGACGCCTTTTACAGCTTGTTTGCTTTTCTGGATATCCCGATCGAAGCCGTTTCCATGGCGATCATCAAGCCGCTTTCCGGAAGCGCTTCGACCGCGCTCTTTACAGACATCGTCAAAACCACCGGAGCCGACTCAATGGCTACCCAGATGTCGGCCGTGATCATGGGGAGCGCCGAAACCACTTTTTACGTGCTGGCCGTTTACCTTGGCGCCGTCAGTATTAAGAAAACCCGTTATCTGGTGCCGGTCTGCCTGGTTTCTGATTTTGTCGGTATTGCTGTGGCCGTTGTCGTGACGAGATGGTTTTTCTAGATGTGCAGGGTTCTTGGGATCACCAATTTCGACTATGCCCGGCATCAGAAAATCGTCGATCGGTTCTGTGAGCTCGCGCACAGTGGCGTGGTCATGGCCGAAGACCCGCCAGGCCACGAGGATGGTTGGGGGCTGGCCTTCTACCAGGAAGGGGAACTGGTCGTGCATAAAAGCGGCGGAAGTCTCTTGGAAGAGACCGACAAAGTCATCGGCATCTTAAGCGTAGCACAGAGTTCGCCGGTGATGATCCTGCACTTGCGCAAATCCGCCTGGGCGAACACCTCCAACACCCGGCACGCCCATCCTTTCCACCTCGGCAACACAGTGTTTTTCCATAACGGCGTGGTCTACGACTACCAGGGCCTGATCCCCGCCATCAACATCCCGGGGCTCGGCGCCGATGCCCGGGATACCGAGGTGTTCTTTTTTCACGTTATGAGTGGCGTGTCCAAGGAACTGGGCGGGGCTTTTCTTGATTCGGTGTCGATCATCAAGCGGGGGCACAGGTATTCGGCGCTGAATTGCCTGTTCAGCGATGGCGTGAAATTGTTTGCTTATCGTGATTACGTCAAGGAACCGGACTACTATTCTCTCTACAAAGCGTGCTCGGAAAACTCCTGCTTTATTTCATCGGAACCCCTTGATGAGAACATGCGCTGGGCCATGCTGGGGCAGGAAGAATTTTTGGTGATTGATCCGGGAGACGTTGTCTGCAGGGCGTAAGGATACTGTCCTTGTTGAACGGCAAATCTCGTAAACGCCATAACGCATGATTGCTCCGCCGAACATGAGAACCCAAAAGTTCAGGAGGAGCTCCCTCCATTGACCCGTCTGATTAATCACAAAAGCCCATTCATTGATTCACTAAAAAAGCCACCCGCTACTCTATGGACGGCTTGTGGTTGTCACTTCCCTCGCCGCGATGATTAAAATCTAAGGGACGGTGATGTTTTCTTCAGTAGTACTACAGCCGCCATAATTGCCTTTATCATCAATAGTCTAGAGAAAAAACCTCATCCTGAACGATTGAAAATTCCTCATGCTCTCGACATTCTTTACCTTTGTATGGGGCTGCTTCACTGCGCATTTTGTCTTGCCCAACAATCACCCATCCATCAGAACGTTTAAACAGCCGAACCTGTTGGATATCCATCAGAAATTGTAACTCGTCTTTACTGACGCACTCTTCTTGACCATCACTTAGTACAACCGGGATAAGCATATACACAAGCTCCCTTCTAAAAGCCTTTCATAACCCAAGCTAACACTCGACGAGGTGCTGTCAAGTTTATATAAGACTATTAATAGACAAAATATACTAATAGCCGTACAGAATTAGATAAAAGTGTCTTAGAATTAGAATATTTTGGTGTATTTTTGAGTGGGTTGGGTTGATACCCTTGAAATGATCAAAATTTATTGGAGGGGCTCAGATTGACAGAAATGCGAATTGTTACAAACCCTGCAATGCGACGGGGGCGTTGAGGAAAACTTCCACAAACAAGACGCTTATCACTTAGTCTTGGGACATTCTCGAATAAAAATAGCGTTGTTCCTGGGAATATGACGATTGTCTGGTGGTTCCAGAAAAGGCCGGGGTCTGATCCCTAGCCCAGACTGTACCAGCGGCATGTCCCATAAAACGCTGCTACTTTGTCAGCCAGGCAATCGCAGCATCATAGTCAGTGAACAGCTGTGCCTGCCACCCTCGATTATTGCAGACAGTTTCATAGAATTTCATATCGTCACTGGCTTCTCTCAGCAAGATTGCCAGTCGGGCAGAGTGGTCAAGACCAAATTCCTGGTATTTGACTGGGCGATCATATGACCCCATCACCCTGGCGATGACGTTTGTCTCCCTATGATCAAACAGCAGCCTATTGCAATGGTGTTCCTTTGAGATTTGCATTGCTCTTTTTCGGTGTCTAATTCTGCCTCAATTCATAGGTCCCCGACGTCCTAATTCAGACAATATTCAGATCATTTAGATATTTAATGCTTCTGCGCATTGCCCCAATCTCTCTGAATTATCAGCAATCCAGCAATATTAGACACTCATAATCTATCGCAATAGGGCAAGAAGTCAAAGATTAGAATGTTTCGAAAGCTGTCTCAGCAGGTCTCGCGGGTTGCGGTTTTAGCCGAGCCGGATCAGTACGGCGCCGCAGAGGATCAGCAGGGTAGCGGTGAAGCGAATGCGGCCGGAGGTCTCACCGAGGAAGATGACACCGATCAGCACGCCGATCAGCAGGCTGACCTGGCGGACCGGCACGGCGTAGCTCATCAGGGTCATTTGCAGACCGTAGCGGAAGGAGAGGAAGGATGCCATGATCACCGGCCCCGAGAGGATCACCAAAAACCGGCTGTTGCAGTATTCCGCCAGAACTCGCCCGCGGTACTTGGGGCGCAGGATGTTCATGGTCATAAAGATCAGCATGAACAGGACCAGCAGGTAGGTGAAATGGAAGGGCGGATAGAGCATGACGCCGGTCTTGTCGATGACCGCGCCGATCGAATAGATGAAGCCGGCCGCCAGAGCCGCCAGTACCGCAGGATCGCGCAGGTTGCGGAACGGGCGCACTACCTCGTTCCAGGCCAGGGCTCGCAGCTGGATCGAATAGGCGCCGAACAGGATCAGGCCGATTCCGGCCACGCCGGGGCCGGTGACTTTTTCATCGAGTAGCAGCACGCCCCAGATCGGTACCCAGAACATAGCAGTCTGCGCCAGCGGGTAAATTATTGACAGGTCACCGGTGCGATAGGCCCGGCCGGAGAAGAGGTGGTAGAGCATGAAACAGACGGCGCCGACCGCCGCTAGGCCGATCACGCGCCATGTGGGAGCGGGGAACGGCCCGACCACAGTCAGCGCCAGCGTCATCAGGCTACAAGAGGAGGCAAACATCCACCAGATGAAGACAGTCTTATCCTTGCTGCGTTTGACCAGAAGGTTCCAGAGCGCATGCATCAGGGCAGAAAAGAGAATGAGGATAAAGGCAAAGTTCGACATGGCCTGCCATTCTAGCCGAGAGAAAACTTTAGCGATACTAAAATATATTTGAAGAGCCTAAACGGGCTGTGGCCACATTGACAGCGGTGTTCCAGTTGATATGCTGATCACATTGAAACAACTAATAATTTCAGCGAGATGTCTGGTCTTGACGCGCTGCGTAAGCAGTCAGCTCCTGACCTGTCAAACCATTAAGGAGAGGTGAAAAATGTCTGCAACCCGCATAGAAAAAGATTCCATGGGCTCCATGTGTGTTCCGGCCGATGCCCTCTATGGCGCCCAGACCGCACGGGCCCGCGATAACTTTCCGATCTCGGGACTTGGTTTCCCACGCTCCTTCCTGCGCGCTCTCGGCATGGTCAAGGAACACGCCGCCCAGGTCAACCGGGAGCTCGGCCTGATCGAGGAGCGCGTGGCGCTGGCAATCATGGATGCTGCCGAAGAGGTGATCGTCGGTGACCTGGATGACCACTTCCCCCTCGATATCTTCCAGACCGGTTCCGGCACTAGCACCAACATGAACGCCAACGAGGTGATTGCCAACCGGGCTTGCCAGCTTCTAAACGAACCGCTCGGCAGTCGCACCGTGCACCCCAATGATCATGTCAACTTCGGTCAATCGAGCAACGATGTCATCCCCACCGTGATGCACTTGGCTGCCGCCGTGGAAATCCGCGAGCACCTGCTGCCGGCTTTGGGCGACCTGTGCAAAGGCCTTGGCGAAAAGGCTCGCGAGTTCGACGACATCGTCACCATTGCCCGCACCCATCTGCAGGACGCCACGCCGATCCGCCTCGGCCAGGTCTTTGGCGGCTATTTCCGTCAGGTCTCGCTGGTGTCCGGTGAGCTCGAGCGGACCCTAGACGGGCTGTGCGAGCTCCCCCTCGGCGGTACGGCGGTTGGCACCGGTCTCAACACCCACCCGGAGTTTGCGCAGAAAGTGATCGCCGGGCTGGCCGAGGTGACCTGCCTGCCGCTGCGCGAGGCCAAGGACCATTTCGCCTCCCAGGCCGGCAAGGAGCAGGTTGTGGCCGCCAGCGGGGCCTTGAAAACCACGGCCGTCGCCCTGTTCAAGATCGCCAACGACATCCGCTTTCTTGCCAGCGGGCCACGCTGCGGCCTCGGCGAGCTGCAGCTCCCTGCCGTGCAACCGGGCAGTTCTATCATGCCCGGCAAGGTTAACCCGGTCATGGCAGAGAGTCTGATGCAGGTCTGTGCACAGGTGGTCGGCAACGATGCCACCATCACCCTCGCCGGGCTCTCCGGCAACTTCGAGCTAAATGTCATGATGCCGGTCATGGCGCACAACCTGCTGCAGTCAATCGAGCTGCTGGGCAATGCCGTCGGCCAGTTCAACGAATGCTGCCTACAGGAGCTTACTGCCGACCGCAAACGCTGCGAGGGTCTCATCGAGCAGAGCTTGGCTATGTGTACCGCCTTGGTCCCGGTGATCGGTTACGATCGCGCAGCCGCCATCGCCAAGCACGCCCATGAAAGCGGCCATACGGTGCGCGAGATTGCCATGGCGGAGCATATCCTGCCGGAGGAGGAGCTGAATCGGTTGCTTGACCCGCGGCCGATGACTGAAGCGGGCATCCCCGGGAGAACGCGGTGAAAGTGGCCACTGTGACAATCAAGCTTTTGCTAGATTTATCGCGCTACGCGCCGCTCGCCAGCGCCACGGGTATTCATAAATATGAGCAGAAAAGAGAGTCGCCGGCAGCTACTGCTACGCTACAATAAGGAGCTCCAGCGCAATCTCCTGGCCAAGCCGGGTAAGAACGAATTCGTGCTGGTGCTTGACCAGCTTAAGGCCGGTTTCAACGTTGCCAAGATCTTTCGCAGTGCCGAGGCCTTCGGTGCCGCCGCGGTGCACCTGGTCAACATCGCGCCCTTCGATCCTGCGCCGGCCAAGGGTTCATTCCGTAAGGTCCCGGCGGTGTTTCACGAAACCTTTGCCGGTTGTCACAATACGCTGGACTCAGAGGGGTATACCTTCTTCTTGCTCGTCCCGGGAGAGGCGAGGGCCCTGTACACTACGCAGCTGCCACACAAAAGCGTATTTGTGCTGGGGCACGAGGAGTTCGGCTTCAGTTTTATGGAGCAGGATTATCAGGACTTGCAGCGATTGACCATTCCCCATCTCGGCAGCGTACAGAGTCTTAACGTCAGCATCGCCGCGTCGGTGGTCATGTACGAATACGTTCGCCAGCGGCAGACATAGCTTTTGAATGTGCTCGTCTCGCCTCCCGCGTCACGCGTCCCTTTGTTGTTCGCAGTTCCAGCAGGCTCCGAACTGACCCTCCAGGATTTCACCGCAGTTTGGACAGCACCACGCACCAGCATCTACTGAACCCTTGAGCCAATGGTCCAGTAACAGCCGCGCCCGCGGCCAGACGTCATCGTCCACTACCCAGAGCTCCGGATAGCATTCGAGGAAAGGGATTTCGCCGAGGGCGGCAAAGAGTTGATCGTTGCGGATCAGGCAGGTGATCCCTTCCCGTGCCAGCAACTCTTTGAGCAGACCGGCTTCGACACGGTCGGCGAGGGTGAAGGTATGTAGTTTCTTCATTGGTGGGCAAAGGTGACTGCTCAGGATAAAACGTTTAGTAAGCCGGCCCCCAGTTCCTTTTTCTGCCAGTTTTTCAAGCCGACGACTGCGTCGAGATCGGCAGCCGACTGCGGTTGAAACTGAGCCAACGCTTCGAGAGCGGCATTGTTGATCAGGACTCCCGGCTCGAGGGCATATTCGCTGGCCACCTGCTGGCGCCACTGCTTGAGCGCCTTGACCCGTTCTTCGAACCGCGCATCCTTGTCCCGGCGCGGCAGGCGCGGGAATTTCGGCAGATCCGCTTCGGGGATCGCCAACCCAGTGGCGACGGCCGCAAGCAGAACGCTGCCGTAGCGGTCGACCATGCGCGACGGCAGCCCTTCGATACCGTTTAAGGCTTCTTTGTCCGTCGGTATGCGCCGCGCCAGTTCCATTAATGGCCCGTTGCCGAGGATCTTGTAGACCGGCCGGTTCAGCCGGGCCCCTTCCTGCTCGCGCCACTGCAGGAGCTCTTCGAGCACCCCGAGCTCGCGGCGGGTCAGGACGCCGGCGCCCTTGAAGCGCACGCAGAGCGGCCCGTCGTTTTCGGCAAAGCGCACATCCTCCATCAGGGCAAATTCTTCCGTGGCCCAGCTCATGCGGCCGAGCTCCTGCAGGCGCGCTTCAAAGAGCTCCACCAGGCGATGCAGGTGGCAGGTGTCTTCGGCGGCATAACGGACCATCTCGACAGGCAGGGGGCGCTGCGACCAGTCGGCGCGCTGGTATTTCTTGTCGAGCTCCACGGCAAAGTGCTTGCGCAGAAGGTCCGCCAGGCCGATGCGTTCTTCGCCGAGCAGCTGGGCGCTGATCATGGTGTCGAACAAGCCGTGGACGTTCAAGCCGAAATCGCGCTTCAGGCTACGCAGGTCATAATCGGCGGCATGAAAGATCTTGCGGATGGCGCGGTTGGCCAGAACCGGCTGCAGCGGGCTGAGGTCGGGTACGGCCAGCGGGTCGATTAGCACGGTGCGGTGCGGCGTCGAGACTTGGATTAGGCAGACCTTCTCCTGGTAATTGTGCATCGAGTCGGCCTCGAGGTCGACTGCGATCACCGTCTCGGTGGTCAGCGCCTCAGCCAGCTTGATCAGCTGGGCATCGGTTGTCAGTATTTCAGTTTTCTCCATGGTCGTTGAATTTCTTTTTCATTGAAGTTTTGTCTTTTCGCGCCACGCCCCTCGCGTTGCGCGCCACGTGATTTAAATCATTTCCTGCAGGTAGTTGAAGGTCGAAGTCCCCGCTAGGGGCGCATCCTGGGCAAAGGCTGCCAGCACGCGGCGTCCTTCGGCAGAGACAGCGCCGAGATGGGCCAGGTCGACCACGAAACGGCGGCAGCCCATCTTGCGCAGCTCGCCGAGATGGCCGATCAGGGAAAAGTCCTGCTCCGGGCGGACCACGGTCAAGCCGCCGCGCTCCTCGACCCGGTAAGTTTCGTCACGGTCCGAGACCATGGGATGCTCCGGTTTGACGCCACGCAGCGGGATGCGCGAAGTCATCATCGGCAGGTTGGCATAGACGGTCACCGCCAACGGTCGCTCGTGGTCGCGGCTGAGCACCGCGGCTAGGTTGTCGCGATCATCCTCGACATAGAGGGTCGATGCTTTAAGGCCTAACTCGCACCAGACGGCCGCGGCCTGGCTGTTGGTGGTAAAGAGCCGGTAGCCGCTCTCCAGCGCCAGCCCGTCGCGGTTATCGAAGAGTGGTATCTGGCCGAGGTTCTGCAAGCGGAAGCGCGCGAAGCCCAGTTCGATGAGCCTGTCCACCTCGGCCTGGAAGGCCGGCCAGTCGGCATCGAAAATCGCCAGGGGCAGATCCCAGAGTATGCGCTCGGGACTCTTTAAGGCCGCCCGGGCGCCGCTCTCGAGCTTGACGGAGACGCCGGGGGCGAGCGGCAGGATCAGCTCGTAGACGCCGTCCTGCTTGAGCAGGGCGAGGTCGTGGACATTGCCGAGGACGACGGCGAGCCGCGGCGGTTCTAGTGTCGCCGTCCCGACCGGTACCAGGTCGGCCATGGCTTCGCGCCGGTGGTCGGTGCGGGACTGATGACGTCGCACCTCGATGAGTTCGGACAGTTCCTGGTAAAATTCGCGGCGCACGGCATTGAGACGACTCAGCGGCAACACCACGGCCGGCAGAACGCCGCATTCTAGGCGCCCGAGGGTCAGCGGGAGCTGGCCGGTTTTGCCGAACACCTTGGCCAGCACTTCGTGGGAGAGAGGGCGGTCCGTTGCCGGAAAGGATTCCACTGTGTAGCTGCGGGCCAGGGACACGCCGTGACCGGCCGCCTGCAAGTCGATGCGCTCGGGAGTCGACATGACAAGGCGCAGATCGACCACGCTCTTGCCGGGGGTGATGTTCTCCAGGCGCTTGTGGCAGGCCGACTGGCTGAGGTTGAAGGACTGCCCGGCGGAGACCTTGTAGATGCGGTCGCCAGTGCGGAATCTCTTATCCGGCGGAGAGCCGACCGCTACTCGCTCGCCGCCGTTAACACGGTTGACCGCTTGCCCCTTGAGGCGCAGGTCGCGGATGGTAAAGGCCGTGCCCGGTTTGTCAGTGGCCGGCTGGATGCGCAGGCGGTCGCCGAGATGTAGCGGGTCGCGGGGGACGAAGGTGAGCAGGCCGTCCCGGCAACCCTCGACGCTGCCGATCAGCCGGCCGGTGGCACCGTGCACGCCGGGGTTGACTATGTCGGTGGGCGTGCTGCCCGGCAGAAAGCCGCGCGTCGGCAAGCGGCCGAAGGATTCCTTGAGCAGCTCCTTGGCTGTCGCAATGACCTGCGGGCGCTCGCGCTCCGCGGCGTCAAGCACCATGCGGTAGGCCTGGACGACGTTAGCTACGTACTCGGCGCTCTTCATGCGACCCTCGATCTTGAAGCTCATCACCCCCGCCGCCGCCAGCTCGGGGAGCAGATCGATGGCCGACAGGTCGTTGGGGGAGAAATAGTAGCCGTCCTTCCCTTTGTGGTGGTAGCGTCGCCGGCAGGGCTGGGCACAGCGGCCGCGGTTGCCGCTCATGCCGCCGAGCCAGGAGGAGAAGCTACACTGACCGGAGAGGGAGAAGCAGTGGGCGCCGTGGATGAAGTGTTCGAGATCAAGATTGGTTGCGCCTTTGATCGCGGCGATCTCCGCGAGGCTCAGCTCGCGGGCGAGCACGGCGCGGGTGAAGTTGAGGCGCTCGGCCATGCGCACCCCAGCGGCGTTGTGGATGGTCAGCTGCGTCGAAGCGTGCAGCTCCAAGCCGGGGAAGTGGCGCCGGGCCAGCCGCCAAACGCCCATGTCCTGCAGGATCACCGCGTCGACACCGATCGCCTCGGCCGCCGCCATGACGTCAATCAGGTGCGAGAGCTCCTTCTCCTTGACCAGCGTGTTGAGGGTCAGAAAGACCTTGCGCTGGCGAGCGTGGGCATAACCGACCATGCGCTCGAGCTCGTCGCGGTTGACGTTCTTGGCTTTGGCCCGCGCCGAGAACTCCTTGAGGCCTACGTAGACTGCATCGGCGCCGAATTCAATGGCGGCAAAGAAGGCTTCGAGGCTGCCGGCGGGGGCGAGGAGTTCCGGTTTTTGTTGGGGGTGGTTGAACATTTTATTAGTTTGTTTGTCCGAAAGAAAAAGCCGGGATAACCCCGGCTATATAGATACTTATGCACTTTAGCACGCTACGTTGCAAGCTTCAAGGTGTGTGCGATCCTCGAAAGAGCAATCTAGGGGATCAATCCATTTATCAATTTTTGGGTTAAATGTTTTCTTCGAGTCTAGCCTGGGTCCTCAACTAAGACAAATCTAATAACTCTGAATGGGCCCTAAAACTTCTAATTATCCCTAGGTATTGTAGGAATGGGTTGCAAGATAATTTATGGGAATTGTTTCAGGGGCTTCTCGGCCGGTCCAAAATCGAGGGCTTTCGTATTTGATCGATGGTGACAAACAGGAAAGCTCCCAGTCCGAAGATTGAGGATTGATAGTTTAAAGACAGGTTGCAAGGTTATGCCATTAATGTGAAAGAATAAACACAATATGTTGTTCAAGTTTATTACTTCTGTCCTATATATAGCGTTTTGTCTATTGACAATACTTAAATCGTAAAGCTAGAATGCCACCATGAGAGGACATAATCCTAAGTTTTCACGGTTCAACGCGGAGTGTTTAGCTCCTCTTATCCAGCAAATGTTTCAGGATAATATTGATCCGTTTGGCGTTGCGCATGAACTCCAGTTTTTTACGGGTGCTTTAATAAAACCGGTTATCGCTGACAAGAATATTTACAAAGACGCAGTACTACTAATGCCGCTATTTCTTGATGAACTCGATTTGCCTGAAAAATATACCGGCTTCGTTTATCTTGTGATTGAAAGCTCTGGGGGCTTGTTACACAAGCTTGGCGCATTATCATTCAGTTCAAAAATAAAACTCAGCGAGCTTGAGTTAAAGCAACTCAAAACCATATCTCAGCCACAAAAAGGTGCGTTGCGGAAAAGTCTCTTAGCCGCAACGATGATGAATGAATCTTTAGAGTCGGGGGCCTGAGCCAAGGAGCCACTTTTAAGAGCTGGCAGGTAGAACGGAACAGAATCTGTTTAACGGCTCCGAAACATAACCTAAAGAGCCCGGTCTTATTTCCCCTGACCTACGAGAAAATGGCCACCCGGAGATGATCCTAGGTGGCCATAATTTTTTGTTAATGAGCGTTTTAATTGCTCAATCAACAATACCCCGATTTCGTCTCATCAGTCGTGTCTGATAGGACGGTGGATTTTCTACATCCTCACGGCTAGATTCTAGCTACTTGCCATTCTGTTGGCACCTTCCCCAACCGGAATGAGCAGGATTGTGGGCCCATCGCCGAGGAAGGCGTCGTCAGCCGGCTGGAGCATGTTTACCTTTATCAGGGTCCGTAGCGAGTCTACATACGCCTGACCTCGCTCGGAATACTTTATTAACGTGCTAGCGAGATCCCATCCGGTCACCTTGGCAGCGGCTTTGCGCAGCTCAGCCCGCCGTGCTCGTAGCTTCTTGTATGCTTGATGGGTGTTAAGATTGTGCATATAGGCTATAACCGATTGCAATGGCGTTTTGTAGGCAGCTATCTTGTAGTTGCCTAGCCCGGAGCGCTGCTTCAACGGTGTGATGCCCTCGCCACCCCAAGTCCACATGCCGAACAGCGCATTGCCCTCGACAGCAAATCGGGAGGTTCCCCAACCGCTCTCTTCGGCAGCTTGTGCCAGCACGAGGGATGGTGGCACGGTATCGACACGACGGAGCAGTTTATCCTGAAGTGAGAGATCAGTAAGGACGGTCTTATATACGGACACATTGTACTCTTCAGCTATCTTGCACAGAAAGGTTTGGTCCTCGTCGCCAACCGATGTCCCTGCTCGCAACGCTCCAATAATAGAGGCAACTCGATCCCGATTAGCCTGAATAAGCTCGTTAGAAAGAAGAATCAGGGGGCCAATGAATTGGAAGAAAACTTGCTTCTTAGTCACTACATCGAGTTCTGT
>Ga0316188_10001304_pt1 | contig 11747 bp, 9 predicted proteins | sample Phiworburrow1_MG_FD_204933 | JGI IMG/M metagenome (GOLD analysis project Ga0316188, IMG submission 204933) | Coastal sediment microbial communities from Maine, United States - Phippsburg worm burrow 1 | ecosystem: Environmental > Aquatic > Marine > Coastal > Sediment | place: USA: Maine... | reverse complement strand
CGGATGGCAGGTCGTGAACCGCGCGGGGCCAGGCAAGCCTTCGCAACCGGTCTTCTCGCTGCACGGCGTGACGCGAAGCTACCGCGTTGGCACCGCCGAGATCCTGGCACTGCGCGGCATCGACCTCGATCTCGCCGCCGGGGAACTGATCGTACTGCTCGGGGCGTCGGGTAGCGGCAAGTCGACGCTCGTGAACATCATGGGCGGCCTCGACCGTCCAAGCCAGGGCACGGTCCGCTATCACGGCCTCGACCTGGTCGCTGCCAGCGATGCCGAACTGACCCGCTTCCGCCGCAGGAGCGTCGGTTTCGTGTTCCAGTTCTACAACCTCGTACCGGGACTCACCGCATTGGAAAACGTCGAGCTCATTACGGAGCTTTCCGAATCGCCGATGCCGGCGCGCGAAGCACTCGAGCGTGTCGGCCTGGCCGGGCGTCTCGACCACTTTCCCGCGCAGCTCTCCGGCGGCGAGCAACAGCGCGTGGCGATCGCCCGGGCGATCGCGAAGCGACCGCAAGTGCTTCTGTGCGACGAACCGACCGGGGCGCTCGACTGTGACACCGGCATCCTTGTCCTGCAGGCGCTGTCCAGGGCCAACCGCGAGCTGGGCGCCACCACCGTCCTGATCACCCACAACGCCGTCATCGCCGGCATGGCCGATCGCGTCGTACGCCTGTCCAACGGCGTCATCGCCGCGATCGACGTCAACCAGAGCCGCACGGATCCCGGAGAATTGCGCTGGTGAACCATGAAGACGCTTCATCACAAGCTGCGTCACGACCTTGCCGCGCACCGCGCCCAATACCTGGCCATCGTGCTGGTAATCGCCATCGGCATCGCGACCCAGGTGGCCAGCGGCGGTCTGCTGGCTTCGCTGCAGAGTGCCCGGGATGATTTCTACCTCGAGTACCGGTTTGCCGACGTCTTCGCGCCGCTCAAGCGGGCGCCCGAGGCAGAAATCGCCGGGATATCGGCGCTTGCCGGCGTACACGTCGCGCAGCCGAGGATACGTACGGCCGGTATCATCTCCGATCCGCGCATGCCCGAACCTGGCACGGCACTGCTGGTGTCATGGCCGGGCCATGGATTGAACGCCGTCGCCCTGAAGTCCGGCAGGCCGCCCGCGGTCGGGAGCATGGAACTGGTCGTCAGCTCGGCCTTCGCCGAGGCCTGGCAGCTGAACCCCGGCGACAGGCTGAGGATGATCGTCAATGGCCGCATGATCGAGCCGGTCATCGTCGGCAGCGGCGACTCGCCTGAATTCGTCTACTCGATCGCCCCCGGAGACCTGCTGCCCGACTACCGCAGGCACACGGTCGCCTGGATGGGCAACGACAGCCTGGCGGCGCTCGCGGGAATGCAGGGTGCGTTCAACGACCTGACCCTGACGCTTGAGCCGAACGCATCGGAGGGCGATGTCATCGCCGCACTCGACCGACGGCTGGCCGGGTTTGGCGCCACCGGTGCCTACGGGCGCGACCAGCAGCTGTCGGACCGGTTCATCGAGAACGAGTTCGAGGAGCTGAACGTGCACGCCACGGTCGTGCCGTTCATTTTCCTGGGATCCGCGGCCTTCCTGCTGCACCTGGTGCTGACCCGTCGCGTTCGACGCGAGCGGGAGGTCATCGGCATGCTCAAGGCCTTCGGTTACGACAACCGCGTCGTTGGCGCCCACTATCTCCTGCTGGGGTTCTGTGTGTATGCGATCGGCGCCGTTGCAGGGGTCGCCCTCGGCATCTGGCTGGGCAGGTTGCTGGCCGGCCTGTACGTCGACTTCTTCCGCTTTCCGGGCTTTCATTTCACCATCGACGCGGGACGGACCGCCGTCGGCCTGCTGATAGCGGGCGCCGCAGTGACGACCGGGACACTGGCCGGCCTCGCCGAAGCGATCCGCTTGCCTCCCGCCGAGGCGATGCGCCCCCCGGCGCCACCACTGTATGGCCGCGGTTTGTCACTGCCGCCGCCGATCCGACGCCGCCTCGGGCTCCCGGAGCGCATGATCGTCCGTCACCTCGCGCATGCGCCGGCAAAGACGCTGCTAACCGTCGCGGGACTTGCGATAGCCTGCGCGCTGGTCACCTTTTCCGGCTTCCAGCGCAACGCCATCGACTACATGACCCGCTTCCACTTCGAGCTCCAGGACCGCTCCGACCTGTCGCTGGTCTTCATCGAGCCTGCGGCGGGCCGGTCCGTCCAGGACCTGCTCCGTGAACCGGGAATCCGGGCCGTGGAGCCGTTCCGGAACGTCCCGGTCACGCTGCGTCACGATCATGCCAGCTACCGCACGACGCTGGAGTCCTGGCCGGAAGGTAGCCGCCTGAGGTGCCTGCTGACCCGGGACGGAAACGCGATCCGGTTGCCGGCCAGCGGCGCGCTGGTGTCGGCCCAGCTTGCGGGCATGCTCGGCGTGCAGCCAGGGGACACGCTACGCGTGGAGGTCATGGACGGCCGGCGCCAGCGTTTCACGTTGCCGGTCACCGGTCTCCTGGACGATTATGTCGGCGTCGGTGCCTACCTGCGCATCGACCATCTGCATCGCCTGCTGCAGGAGCAGGACGCAATCAGCGGCGCGCTGCTGGCCGTCCAGCCCGACGCGCGGGCGGCCGTCCAGGCGCGCCTCGCGATGCTGCCGAGGGTCGCAGGGATCTCGCGGCGTGACACCAGGGTGGAGTCTTTCAACGAGACCTTCGGGCAGTCGCTCCTCATCGTCGCATTCGTCTTCCTGGTCATCGCCGGGACGCTGGCCTTTGCGATGGTATTCAACGCGGCACGCACCGTCTTCGACGAGCGCCGGCGCGAGCTGGCCACGATGCGTGTCCTCGGCATGACACGCTCGGAGACCGCATACATCCTGCTCGCCGAGCTCCTGATCCTGACCCTGCTGGCCGTTCCCGCGGGAATGGCGCTGGGTTATGCCCTGGCGGCGATGCTCGCCCGGGCGATGCAATCCGAACTGTTTCGCTTGCCGGTCATCCTGGAAGCCAGCAGCTACGCCAGGGCCACGCTGACCCTCTTTGGCGCTGCAGCCCTGTCAATGGCATGGTCCTCCTGGGACCTCGCCCGATTGGACGTCAAGGAGGCCCTCGCCGCGAGGGATTGAAAAGTGCTGAAGAAACGGATCCTTGTCTGGTCCCTGGCCCTTGCAGGCATCGCCGCCGTGCTGGCCTGGTCGCTGCGCGAGCCGGCCGTCGAGGTCGAGACGGCCATCGCCACTAGCGGTCCTCTGACCGTGACGCTCGACCAGGAAGGACTGACCCACATCGAGGACCGCTACGTCATCTCCGCGCCCGTTGCCGGATATGCGCGTCGTATCGAGGTTCTTCCAGGTCAGGCGATCGCAGCAGGCGATGCCCTGGTGAAGCTGGAGCCGCTGGCGACCGAGTCCCTGGACCCGCGAACCGCGGCCGAGGCCAGGGCCGAACTCGCCCGCGCCGAGGCCGCTGCGAGCTCAGCGGTCGCAGAAAGCCAGGCGGCGGCGGCAGCGGCGGCGCGCGCACGGCAGCGGCACCAGCGACTCGAAAAGGCCGCCCTGGGGGGCGCCGTCACGCGCGACGAACTGGACGCCGCCGCCGCCGAGGCGCGAACAGCGGATGCCGCGGCGCGGGCCGCTGCCTTCCGGGCCGAGCTGGCACGGGCCAGCGTCGAGGCAGCAAGGGCCAGGCTGGCGATCGGCGGCGGCACCCGCGCCGTGGATCCGATCATCACGGTCCGGGCGCCGGTGGCTGCCTGCGTCCTCGAGGTGAACCGCGAAAGCGAGGGGGTCGTGCAGCCGGGTGAACCCCTCCTCGAGCTCGGATGCCGGCGATCGCTGGAAGTCCACGCCGACGTGCTGTCGGCGGACGTCGCCATGCTGTCACCCGGACAGGCCGCACAAATCGAGGAATGGGGCGGCGCCCGGCCGCTGGCGGCAGCGGTGCGCCGCATCGAACCGAAGGCGTTCACCAAGATCTCGGCACTGGGAGTAGAGGAGCAACGTGTCTGGGTCGTGCTCGATCTGCTCGATCCGCCCGCGACCTGGACGTCGCTCGGCGACGGCTTCAGGGTCATGGTGAAGTTCCTGCTGTGGCGCGGCGAGGACGTGCTGCAGGTCCCGGCAGCCGCCGTGTTCGATGTCGACGGGACGGCGCAGGTGTTCCTGCTGGGCGATGACGGCCGCCTGGCACTACGTCCGGTGGAAACCGGGCATCGGAGCGCCGACAGCGTCGAGATCCTGGCCGGCCTTGCAGCGGGTGACGAAGTGATCTCCCACCCACGCCGCGAACTGGCGGCGGGTGCGCGTGCTGTCCGGCTGCGCTCCGATCGACGCGGCTAGAGCGGTGGCAGGACCACCGGCCGATAGCCCGGCTTGCGCGGCACCGGCGACTTGAAGCCCGCCGGCTTGATTACCATCACGTCGCACTTGAGGTGGTCGATCACGCGTTCTGCGGTGCTGCCTATGAACAGCCGCTTCAGCCCACTGCGCGAAACCGCACCCATCACCACCACGCCCGCCCCGATCTCCTCGGCGATTTCGGAAAGCTCCGTGCTGGCATTGCCCGCACGCAGGTGGCTGCGTTTCGGCCCAAGCGCATAGGGCTTGACCAGCTTGTCGAAGGCCTTGCGCACCTCGGCCAGTTGCTGCTGGGCAACGCTGACTGGCAACGGCACCGGCTCCATCAGCACGCCGGAGGTGAACGGCGTGGCAAGAAGGTAAGCATGCGCTGCATGCAGGCGCCCGTTGAAGAGCTCGGCCAGTTCGCTGCCGCGCTCCAGGATCGTACTGTCGAGTGCCTCGGGCTTGGCATGGGCATGCAGCGGATCGACGGCGGCCAGTACCCGGACACGGTCGTAGGGCTTCGTCGTCTTCACGAAGAGGACTGGACATGGGCACAGCCGGATCAGCTGCCAGTCCGTATTGGATAGCATCACCCTCGCCGCGCGCGTATGCCGATGGCTCTCGGCGACGACGAGATCTATCTCCTCGCGGATGACCTCGCGCACGATGCTCTCGTAAACAGGGTAGTCCCAACGCACCCGCACGCGCACGTGCAGCCCGTCCTTGGCGAGTCCGAGCGCCACCTTGCCCAACTGGGCCTTGCGCGCGTTGACGGCCCCCTCGATATCCTTCTGCAGGGCATCCGGGCTGTAGAACTGCTCGCCCGCCACATACGGGCTGTAGAGGCTGTGAAACAGTGTCAGCTCCGCGCCCGTCTTGTGGGCCAGCGCCACGGCTTTGGCCAGCGCCATCGTGGATCTGGCGGCCGGGTCAGCCATCGCGACCAGGATGTGCTTGATTTTCATGGACGCACTCCTTTAGATGCAGACATATGGCCTCGCTGAATCCAGACTAGTCCGCGTCGACCACGACCGCCACACCCACTTGTGCCTAAGATCTAGTGGTGTCTACCTACCCCGGAAAGAAGGCATCGGCGTTGAGCGACAAAACCGATAATCATGGCTGGCGCTATCCCGCGGCGCTGCTGGCGGCATTCTGTCTGCTGTGGGTGGCGCTGGCCATCGCCCCCCTCTTCCGGCAGGACTGGTTGCTCGAGAACCTGCTGGTACTGGTGGCGGTGCCCGTCCTGGTCCTCACGCGACACAGGCTGCGCTTCAGCAACTTTGCCTACAGCTGCCTGTTTCTCTTCTTCGCCCTCCACGAGCTGGGAGCGCACTACACCTACTCGCTGGTTCCCTACGATGCCTGGTTCAAGAGCCTGACGGGGCAGTCTCTCGATGCGCTGCTGGGCTTCGAACGAAACCAGTACGACCGCCTGATTCACTTCCTGTACGGGCTGCTGATCACCCCGGCGGCAGTTGAACTGTTTGCGCACCATGGTCGCTACCCGCCCACCTGGGCGGCCTTGTTCCCGATGCTCTTCGTCGTATCGCACTCGGTCATCTACGAGCTGGTGGAATGGGGAGCCGCCTTCGCCTTCGGCGGCGACCTCGGCCAGGCCTATCTCGGCACGCAGGGCGACATCTGGGATGCGCAGAAAGACATGGCGCTGGCATTTCTGGGAACATTCGTGGCCGTGGCCGTGCTTGGCGCGGCCGGACGGCTGCCGGTACGGCAACGCTAGCGGTGCCAGGCACAGACCTGTCCCCCTGACCGGGGGGACAGGTCTGTGCCTGGCACCTCCGTAGATTCGCCTACCAACCGACTGGGTTAGAATCGGACTTCCGAACGATCATGCCGGCGCCCTGACGCGCCCTGGAGTCCGAGATGAGCAAGACCCGGAACGACCTGTTGCTCGAGCGACGCGAGGCCGCCGTTGCCCGCGGCGTCTCGCTGGCGCATCCCGTCTTCGTCGAGCGCGCCGAGAACGCATTGCTGTGGGATGTGGACGGGAAGCGCTACGTCGACTTCGCCGGCGGCATCGCGGTCCTCAACACCGGCCACCGCCACCCGAAGGTGATCGAGGCGGTGCGCAAACAGCTCGACAAGGTCACCCACACCTGTTTCCAGGTCACGGGCTACGAGCCCTACGTCGAACTCTGCGAGCGGCTCAACAAGCTGGCACCGGGGCCGGGGCCGAAGAAGACGTTGCTCATGTCGACCGGCGCCGAGGCAGTCGAGAACGCGATCAAGATCGCCCGCGCCTATACGAAGCGGTCCGCGGTCATCGCCTTCACCGGCGGGTTTCACGGCCGCACGCTCCTGTCGCTGGCGCTGACCGGCAAGGTCGCTCCCTACAAGGCCGGTTTCGGCCCCATGCCAGCTGAGGTGTATCACGCCCCCTTCCCCAACACCTTGCACGGCGTGTCGGTGGACGACGCCATGCACGGGATCGAGCAGATCTTCAAGTGCGACGTCGAAGCCGAGCGGGTCGCAGCCATCATCGTGGAGCCGGTGCAGGGTGAAGGCGGCTTCTACATTGCACCGAAGGAGTTCCTGGTCCGGCTGCGCGAGCTCTGTGACCGCCACGGCATCGTGCTGATCGCCGACGAGATCCAGAGCGGCGCGGGACGCACCGGCAAGATGTTCGCCATGGAGCATTTCGGCGTGGCCGGCGACCTGACGACGATTGCCAAGTCGATCGCCGGCGGCTTCCCGGTCTCCGCGGTCACCGGCCGGGCGCAGGTCATGGACGCCTGCGGCCCGGGCGGCCTGGGCGGCACCTACGCCGGCAACCCGGTGGCCTGCGCCGCCGCCTGCGCAGTGCTCGACGTGTTCGTCCAGGAGCGCATCCTGGAACGCGCGGAACTGCTGGGAAAGAGGATGTCCACGCGGCTGCAGGCCGTCGCGGACCGCCACGCCGAGGTCGCCGAGGTGCGCGCCCTGGGCGCGATGATCGCGATGGAGCTGTGCAGGGACGGCGACCCGCACCAGCCGAACCCCGAGCTGGCCAAGGCGCTGACGACCCGTGCGCGCGAACTCGGACTGATCCTGCTGTCCTGCGGCGTGTACGGCAACGTCATCCGTATCCTGGTGCCGATCACGGCCGAGGACGCCGTGGTGGACGAGGGCCTGGACATCATCGAACGGGTGATGGACGGGCTCTGCAAGGCGTCGTCGGCCCGCAAGACGGCCTGAGGCGGCGCGGCCGGATCCTGCATTGGATCCGGCCGCCAGGCATTGGGATGGTGGCTAGGGGCGGGATCGAACCGCCGACCCCGGGGTTATGAATCCCGTGCTCTAACCAGCTGAGCTACCTAGCCACACGGTGGGAAGTAGACCCTCGGGGAGCGCGGATTCTCCGGGGGTGCACCCCCCCTGTCAAGGCGCGCGCAACTGCCCGCGGGCGGTACGGGTGATCGGGATGCTCAGGTTCATGAACCCGAAGCACTCCGCCGAACTGGCAGCGGCTGCGGTCAGGCAGCAGGCAAATCCCGCAGCCCGCCCGCTTCCGGCGGGGTCATTCCCAGGGCGGAAAGTGGCCTTCTGCGGCCAGCGCGTCCATCGCCGCGCGATACGCCGCCATGAAGCTGTCGCGGTCGCCGGTCCAGTAAAGTGGCTCGCCGACAAAGACGTCCAGGAAGAACGGCACCAGCAGCGCTTCCCCCTTCGGCAGTGCCTTGCCGAGCCCGTGCAGGTAGATGGGATAGATGGGCATCTGCGGAAATCGCTCGGCCAGCCTGGCGATGCCCGATTTCACCGGCTTGAAGCGTTCCGGTTCGCCGCGGGAGCCCTCGGGAAAGAACGCGACGATGTCGCCGCGGTCGAGCGAATCGCAGACCGGCGCCAGCAGGTCCTCGTCCGGGGTCGTCCGCTGGCGCTTGATGGGGATGATGCCGATCACCCGGGTCGAGAACCAGGCCAGCCACCGGTTCCTCAGAAAATAGTCCGCCGCGGCGACGGGCCGCACGCGCGGCAACAGCGAGCGGGGCATCAGCGAGATCAGCACGAGCGTGTCGAGATGGCTGTTGTGATTGGCGGCCAGGATCGCCGGGCCCCCTATCGGCAGGCGCTCGCGGTGGCGCAGGTTCAGCCCGAGCAGCACCAGCACGACGCCGCGCACGAGGACCGCGAAGAACAGCCAGCGAAGCACTCGGTTCATCAGTAGTAGAAGAAGCGGATGAAGTGGAAGAACAGTGGCGCAGTGGCCATCAGGCTGTTCACCCTGTCGAGCACGCCGCCATGGCCGGCGATCATCGTGCCGCTGTCCTTGACCCCGATGTCGCGCTTTACCGAAGAAATCGTGATGTCTCCAAGGAATCCGCCCATGCCGATCAGCAGGCCGGCGGCGAAGGCGTCCCAGCGATCCAGTGGGGTAAGCAGCGGCGCCAGGAGCATCGCCACCACGGTCGTCGTGGCGATGCCGCCGAGCAGGCCCTCGAAGGTCTTGCCGGGGCTCACCTGCGGCACGATCTTGCGTTTACCCAGGCTCTTGCCCCAGACGTACTGGGCCACGTCGTTCAATTCGGTCAGCAGCACCAGGTAAACGACCAGGCTCGCGCCATCACCGGGCCCGCCGGATTGCGCCGGTAGCACCAGCAGGTAGGCGACGTGACTCAGCGCAAAGACCATGGTCATCATGCCCCATTGCAGGGTGCCCACCGCCCTCAAGAAGTCGCGGGTTTCCTGCACAAGCACCAGGCGCGTCGATACGATGAACAGTCCCCACACCGGTATGAACAGGGTGAACATCGCGAAGTCCCCTCGCGAAATCCACCAGTACTGCACGGGAATCGTCAGATAGGCCCAGAACAGCACGCGGCGATCCGAGCGCCGGGTGGGAATCAGCGACAGGTACTCCTTCAGCGCCAGGAACGACACGAAGGCGAAGAATCCGATGGACCAGCGCGGCCCCAGGCCAAGTGCCGCGGCGAAGATCGCGACCATGACCCACCAGGCGTGGATCCTCTGGCTCAGTTCCCGGTAATCCGTCTCCGGCCTGCGTCGCTTGAGCAGGCCCGTCACCAGCGTGGCGACGACCAGAAGCACCGCAATGCCGGCGAGCACCCAGATCACCTCGCGACCGAGATGTAGCAGGTTCATCCGGTCTCACTCAGCGCGCCGCGGGCACGATTCACGATGGTCAGCACCCCGAGTGCACAGGCCGACGGCAGCAGCACGTCCAGCCACAGGCCCGGCTCCACCCCGGCGGCGAGCAGCAGCGCGATAAGCCCGAACAGGAACGCCCGGTCACTCTTGCCGAAGGGCCCGTCGTAGCGGCGGCTGCCCCCTACCTGTACCGAGACGACACCCGCCATTTCGGTCAGGATGCCCGTGACCACGACCAGCACCACCCAGCGACCGGGCACGCCCGGGATCATGGCAAACGGCAGGTACAACACGGCGTCGGAGACGACGTCGCCGAGCTCGTTCAGCAAGGCGCCCAGGCGGGTCTTCATGTCATGCTCGCGCGCGAGCATGCCGTCGATCGCATTCAACGCCATGCGCAGGAACAGCACGACAGGGACGAGGGCCAGCGCCAGGGACTCCAGCGGAAACAGGTACAGCAGCAGGCCCGCGGCGCAGGACAGCAACAACGCGCTTAGCGTCACCTGGTTGGCGGTCACGCCGGCCCGGGCCAGGGCATCGGACGGTCCGCGCAGCAGCCGCTGGAACGCCGGTTTGAGGTCGTAGATCGTCGCCATGCCCCGTTCTCCGCCCCCCCGCAGTCAGTCCAGTCTATACCAGCGCCACCATCGATCCGCCTGCGAACGACGCATCCACACCGCATCGCGGCTGGAATGACGCGGGCGCCCAGGCTACGCTCGGCCTGTGATCACCACCTGCCGCTTCTTGCCAGCAAACTCGCCGCGGGGCTGCAACGCATGGTCGCGTTGATCGCGGCAGCCTTGTGGGGCTTCGCCGAGGCCACCTTCTTCTTCCTGGTTCCCGACGTGATTCTCTCTGCGATCGCCCTCTACGACTGGCGACTCGCCCTGCTCGCCTGCCTGGCCGGGGTCGTGGGCGCCTTGGCCGGCGGCGCCCTGATGTATCGCCAGGGCCGGCGCAGCTACCGGCCGGCCCAGGCCTTCCTGCTGCGACTGCCGGGAATCGCGCCGCCCATGCTCACCCGGGTGCGCGAGGAAGTGACGCACCGCCGGTTCCTTGCCGTGCTGACCGGCCCGCTGTCGGGAACGCCCTACAAGACCTACGCGGTGGAGGCCGGACGGCAGGGCCTGCCGTTGGCGGGTTTCCTGCTGACCACCATCCCGGCGAGGCTGATTCGATTCGTGCTGGTCACCGCGTTGGCCGCCTGGCTGGCGCACTCGGTCGTTCCGGCCCTGCCGGTTGCCTGGAAGCTGGCCGTATGGGCCGGCAGCTGGACCGTCTTTTATGCCTGGTACTTTGCGGCCATGCGTCGACGCGCGGGCTAGCCGCGCTTCTTCCTGGCGGTTGCCCTCTTCTTGCCGGGCGTTCCGCCGCCGCGCTTCTTTGCCGCGGCCGCCTTGCGGCGAGGGGTCGTCCGGGCAGCCTTCCTGGCGGTCCTGGGCTTTGTAAGCGCGGCTTCGAGCTCGTTCAGCGCATCGGCGGTGTACACGGCCAGGTTCTGCAGATGCGGCAGGCTGTCACGGCAGCCGACAAACGTGAACGCCAGCCCATCGGCGTAGCTCTGGCAGGTGATGTTCAGCGCGATACCATGGAGGATCATCGAGATCGGATAGCTCGCCTCCATCTTCGCGCCGCGGAAGTACAAGGGCTTCGTGGCGCCCGGGACATTCGAGACCGTCACGTTGAACATCGGCCGGATACGCCCGGCCAGGGGGGTCAGTACTGCCAGGATGTTCGGCGCCATCAGCATGACGGTGTACTGCATGATCGCCTCGCGCGGCAGCTTGCGGAAATGCGCCTTGGCCGCCCGGGTCGAGGCGGCAATGGCCTGAAGGCGCAGGGCGGGGTCTTCGATGTCGGTACCCAGGGTGCCGATGATGAACGTCACCTCCGTCCCGGTGCCCTCGTCGTCCGCCGGACGTACCGACACCGGAATGCCCGCCGTCAGCGACTCATCAGGCAGCTTGCCCTCGTCGAGCAGGAAGCGGCGCAACGCACCGCCGCAGATCGCGACCACGATGTCGTTCAAGGTACAGTTTGCAGTCTTGGCGAGCGCCTTGAGGCGATTGAGATCGAACAGCTGCGTGGCGACGCGCCGCTGGCCGCCGATCCGGCCGTTCAGGACGGACTTGGGCGCCGTGTAGGGCAGCTTCATGGCCGGCTCGGTCCCGCCCGGCGTCATCATCGACGTAAAGGCCCGGACCAGCTGCGGCACGGAGCGGACCTGCGAGCCCACCGCGTCCATCAGCGTCTTCATCACGCCTTCAAGCGTCGTCGGTGGAGACGGCATGCGTTTGCCGCGCAGCTGCTTGTCGAGGCTCGG